>Ga0326728_10015216_pt1 | contig 16065 bp, 11 predicted proteins | sample MB3enrmetagenome_FD_207602 | JGI IMG/M metagenome (GOLD analysis project Ga0326728, IMG submission 207602) | Lab enriched peat soil microbial communities from McLean, Ithaca, NY, United States - MB31MN | ecosystem: Environmental > Terrestrial > Soil > Wetlands > Peat | place: USA: New York...
AACCGGGCTTGAAGTACTGAAACCAGAAATGCTCAGGCAGAAGAAACAACTCGCTGCAACGGGGAAGTTTCTGATAGGAACTGTGGAGGGAGACATTCACGATATTGGGAAATCAATCGTGGCCGCGATGCTCACGGCTGAAGGATTCGATGTGGTCGACATGGGCGTCGATGTACCCGACAAAGTCTTTGTTGAAAAGACAAAGGAACTAGAACCCAACATTGTTGGCCTGAGCGCATTGATGACCACTACAAGAACAAAACAGATGGAGGTGATAGAAGCTCTGAGGAAGGCGGGTACCAGAAACGCCGTTAAGGTGATGGTCGGTGGGGCTACGGTCACACCTGAGTGGGCCCAGCAAATAGGCGCAGATGGTTATGGGGAAGACGCGATCGAAGCTACGAAAAGAGCTAGGGAATTGCTAAAGGGCTAGCAAACGCGACGATGCAGCACACTCTAGTTTTCAAGCCTGACGGCTTCATCCCAAACCGTTCAATTTCAACCGTGCTGACTGAATCTCTTTTTCTTGACCAATCCACCTGAGGTAGGACTTCTTCGAGGCAACTCGCAAACCCAATCGTTCGATGAATGGTTTGATGCCATCGACGCTTCTTAGCCCTTCATCAACGCCTAAATGAGCTTGCGCAACTCCAGCTAGCCCTGAATTTGGCGGTATGATGGATGAGACAACGTTTGGGCCTGATGATAGTCGTAACTCCAACCCTTTTGTCCCATCGATGTCGAACGAGGCTGGCATTAGCTTATCCTGGTGAACCAGTCTCATAACGGCCATGGTTTTCATCTCGTCAATGATTGGGGGAGATTCCTGTCGCTCCATTGGGGACCCTTGCTGTGGAATGAAGCCCATCGCTCTTACTTGGCTAGCTCCAAGGCGATTCATAGCGAGAATTGAATCCACTCTGTCCTCATCGGTTTCTCCGACCCCAAGAAGTATGCCCTCTTCAATCAGCAAGCCTTCTTTCCGCGCCTCAGATTTCGCCTTGATTCTCTCTTCGTAGGCTTGCCCTAGTCTGAGCGTTGAGAAGACAGTTTTGTTATGGGTTTCTTGGTATAAGGCATACCAGTCAGCGCCAGCTTCCCTTAGAGATTTGAATACTCTCCTTGGCAGAACGCCGGGTGAAACCATTATCGACAAGCTTACCCTATCCTTGACGGCTTTGACCAACTTAACGAGCCGATCATATCTCTTTGCGTCATGAATCACAGGGTCCTCACCCATAGTCAAATCGACCAGATGAACGCCCGAACTCTCGAGCCTTTCCGCCATCTCCGCTACTTCCTCTGGGTCCATGCGGTATCGCGGACACTTTGTGTTAGTTTTCCTGTAGTAGCAAAATGAACACATCTTTCGACAGTGCGTGGAGAAGTATAGAAATCCGTAGAGAAAGACTTGATTGCCGAAATGTATCGATTTCACTTTTGATGCGGTCGCAAATAGGGAGAGAGCATCTTCAATGCTTCGGCGACGCAGGAGATGTAGCGCCTCTCTCTTGGTCGGCGGCCTTCCTTGAAGCGCCTGGTCGAGAATTCGGCTCACCCCATCACCCGTCAGTTGATAGGTCCGCCAGTGGAGTTCTTCGGGCGGAAGGTTCAACCGGGTCTTGAGAGTGTAGCTGACCCTTGGGCTGGCGTACTGGCGTCTCAAGGAATGCAATTACATGTTCAACCCAACAGTTTGACAGACGGGCGCCTGATATGGATTCGTACCAAAACCTTGCCCAGGGAATCAGCTTCGGTATGAGCTGACCGTGAGTCTTCGTTGAGTCACCTACAGCGACATCTAAGACATGAATAGTAAATCGCTAGCTACCTCAGCCTGTTCATATTGAAGCTTGTTGCTGACTTTCTAAACCCAGCTTCGAGTCATGGCTTATAGAAACACATGGTGGACGAGAAGGACGGTGGGGAGTTTCATTGGCCCGCTCTTATTCGGAGCCGCCTATGTTCCAACTACTATCCATGGAACAGAAGGAACGCATTCATCTTGCCTCGCTAAAGATCTTGCAAGAAGTCGGCGTAATGATTCAAAACGACGCCGCTCTGAAACTTGTCGCTAGCCACGGCGCGGAGGTTGACAATGACAAGAAGATTGTTCGTATACCGCAACATCTAGTGAATGAGTCTTTGGTCAAGGCTCCGTCAACAATTAGCATGTTTAGCCGCGATGGGAAGCATGACTTGGTCCTTGAGGGCAACCGGGTCCATTTTGATCCGGGTTCTTCGACATACTACCTGTTTGACTCTGAAACCTTTGAAATCAGGCGGCCCATCTCAAAGGAACTCCGAGATTTCGTGAGACTTACTGATGCACTTGAACATATTCAAGCGCAGAGCACGGCACTGGTGGTTTCTGATGTTCCAAGTACGGTAGTTGACCGGTATCGTCTGTATATTGTTCTGAAGAATTCTCCGAAGACCATCGTAACTGGGTCATTCGGTGCGGGCGGCCTTCTTGACATGAAGGACATGCTTGCCGCAGTGGTCGGAGGAGAAGATGAGCTGGCCAGAAAACCAATGGCGATATTCGACGCTTGCCCATCAGCCCCCTTGAAATGGGGAGACTTCATAATTCAAGATGTGATGGACTGCGCCAAGTACGGAATTCCTGTAGAGATTCTACCGATGCCACAACTCGGAGCGACTGGGCCTGTAACTCTCGCTGGATCTCTAGCACAATTGAACGCAGAATTCCTGAGCGGTCTAGTCATATCACAACTTTCCAAACCTGGCGCGCCAGTGATTTATGGAGGCTCACCTACAACCTTCGATATGCGCCACTGCACAGCACGTTTGGGCGCAATTGAAACGGTAATGCTCGGCTGCGCATACGCTCAAATGGGAAAATTCTACGGCTTTCCGACACATATGTACCTAGGATTGACTGATACAAAAGTAGTGGACGCTCAGGCGGGGTTCGAAGCCGCGACGGGCATAATGCTTGGAGCATTGGCAGGAATCAACGTGATATCTGGCCCAGGCATGTTGGATTTGGAGAACTGCTTGAGTTACGAAAAACTTGTGATAGACGACACAATTTGCGGAATGGCCGAGAGACTCGTTAGGGGAGTGGACGTGAACGATGAGACTCTTGCACTTGATGTAATAAGAAGAGTCGGCGCCGGAGGGCACTTCCTTGGCGACAAGCATACGGTTGAATGGTTCAAGAAAGAATTGTTCATACCGTCAGAATTGGTCGACCGAGAAGATTTGAAACTTTGGAAAGAACACGGATCCAAGGATACCTTCAAGAGAGCAAAGGAGATTGCTCATCGAATAATTCGAGAGCATAAACCCGAACCGTTACCACCCGACGTCGAAAGGGATTTGGACAACGTGACAAGAAAAATCATGAAATCACAGGGCGTAGATAAGCTACCTCTAGGCCCTTAGTCTCCTAGCCGGACTTTCGCAGCATCAACTCATTCGACAAAATTCACTGAAAGCAGCAAAATCCAAATCTTTCTCATTCAACATACTCTACTGCTCACTTTTTCCCAGGCCATCCAAGATGTATTCGTCAAAATCGTGAACTGTACCCTCAAGTGAGGTGTACCGCCCTGGAACGAAGGCCCTTGACTTGACGCCTTTCTGAGTGAGCTCACATACGAGGAAAATCATCAACATGCGCGGCGGAATGATGTAAGTGCTGGGGAGAGTAGCGTTAGAAACAGATTTCGCCTCGTAGAGGTATTGGCTACCGGACGGTGCTTTATACGAGAAGCCCAGGTCCTAATTGTGGGGAGTGTGACGCACTTGTGTAACCGTTCGACTAGTGCATCGGAGGAGTTGCCTTGAAGATCGCCGTCATAGGCGCAGGCCTGATGGGTTCAGCGGCGACGAAATATCTGGTCGCAAGAAAGGAAGTTAAAACCGTTCAGCTGGTTGATAAAGACAAGAATAGGCTGGAACAGACTGCGAAATCAGCTAGAAGCAGCAAGCTCGTTCCACGCCTCCTTGACGCCAGCGACAGAGCAAGTATATCTGTCGCAGTTGAAAATTGCGACGCCGCCCTAATCGCATTGCCACATGGCGCATCGTTATCAACAGACCTGGCGATGATCGACGCTGGCGTGAACGCTGTAGACCTAGTCTTTGAAGACGTGCAGATGAAATTGCACTCAAAGTGCCTGAATGCTGGAATGACTCTCATACCGGGCTGTGGGGTCGCACCGGGACTCGTCCAAGTCTTGGCAGGTGAAGGCGCTAGGCAGTTGACGTCTGTAGAAGAGATTCATATGCTCGTCGGAGGTCTCCCGCAAGTCCCCAAGCCACCGCTGAGCTACAGAGTCGTGTTCTCGTTCGAGCAAGTCCTCGAGATGTATGCGAATGAAGTTGTTAGGGTGATTAGAGACGGCAAAGTCAAGAAAACCAAGGCGTTGACTGAACGCGAACGAGTGAGTTTCCAGAAGCCATACGACGACATGGAAGCCTTCCTGACGGATGGTGTCGCCACGCTGCTCTACACTATGAAGGGACGCGTGAAGGTTATGGACGAGAAGACCGTGCGTTACCCAGGCCATGCAGAGCAGATCAAGACCCTGATTGAAACGGGTCTAGTTTCGACTAAACCAGTAAAGGTCAATGGGAAGAAGGTGATTCCACGTAAGTTGCTCTCAGCCATTCTTGGCCCAAAGTTGGTCCTAGGCAAGGAGAAAGATGTGACACTTTTGAGGGTGACCGTCTGCGGAACCAAGGAAGGCTCTGATGTCAGGTGCGAGTATGAGATGATAGACCGTTACGACGAGATTGAGAACGTAACGTCGATGGCGCGAACCACAGCCTTCACAGGCGCCATAGCAACGATGATGTTAGCAGATCATCGGATTGAGGAGAAAGGTATCCTCGCGCCCGAATCATGCTTCGCTGGCTCAAACTTCAAAGCTCTATTCCAGAGATTAGCGGAGGAGAACGTCAAAATCTCAAGAACAGTGACATCGAGAACACCAAACATTGCAAATCCTAGACGGAGAACTTGATGAGTGACAGATGAGTGGGCAGAGAAAAGGAATCGAAGCAGTTAAGGACGCCCTAGAACTCGCCTAACTAAGAGCGTGACTTGAGCCTATGTCCGTTCGTTGGAACAGAATGCTCGATGTGCTCGGCAAGGCTGAAGCAGGTCCAATCTGCACCTGTACCTAACCTCCGGAACACTCTGCCTCAGTAATCAACGCCTTTGATCTCGATCGTTGCGTCCGCTTTGATGCTTCGTCCTCAACCGCTTCCAGGATTGGAGCGCACACCCCGTCGGCAAGCGGTTCCTACAAGTACGTCATCACTATGGGGACGAAAAGTTCCTGATCGCATGTGATGTCAGGGCTGAAGAGACAGAAATGTTTTCCCGGATCCTCAGCCTCTCTGTGTGCCATCTCTCTTCCTTCGCCCAGCACGAATTTTCCTGGATGATTCTTCATAACCTTCTCTGCTTCGCTTTGATCGAAGAGGATCCGTCTATGCGTGCCCGTGCAAAGCGTTCTAACTTAAGTAGAGGTCGAGCGCAGCTTGCCAAACGTTGTCTGCTAGTGTGTCGTCCGTTGGGACAATGTTCTCCGAGTCGGATTTTATGTCGTATTCTTTTGTGACGCCTCTGAGTTTCGAACGCGGGATTCTGAGGTCGTAGTCCTTTTCTAGGCAAAACGGTCTCTGCTCTCTCCAGTGCCCTGTCTATCCTCCAAGGAGGAGTCATAAGATCGTCTTCCCACGCATTATTGGAATGTTGCTGATCTTCTCAAGGGCAGAAGAGATACAAAAAAGAGGAGAGGGTTTGTGGGCGTTCTTGTCCGATTATGGTGGGGGTACTTCGCCGAAGATTTGGACTACTGAGATGCCACGCTTGGAGTTCTTGCGTACGTAGTAGATGAAAATGGCGATGCCGAGTACCATCCAGAGTTCTGACACGTTCCAAGCTTGCAGTGAGATTCCAATAGTGCTGAGGGCGAGCAGCCATAGCATGCCCATAGCGGAAGCGGCGCCAAGAACTGTCACGAGCGGTACGCCGGCCACTGTCTTTATGATTCCTTTCTTCCAGATGTCTGGCCGTTTGTATGGAAGCATAATCGCGGCTGTGCTGTAGATTAAGTAGAATAGTGCAGTCCAGAACACCGTATTCGCGGCGGTTACGAGGAAACCCCAGTATGTGAATGAGATGACTGCAAATATGATGGCTATTACGATGGTGAACAACGTGGCCTTTACAGGAGTGTGGGTTCTGTCGTTTACGTCGCCGAACGTTGATGGGAACATTCTATCAAAGGCCATCCCGAACATGCTACGTGAGCAGACCATGAAGCTCCCCAGAGTCAATGTGATGGGCCAGAACCACCAAGCTGCCAGAATCTGCAGGATAGGCACGTTTGTCAGACTAGCTGAGAAGACAGGCATCGAAGGCGTAAACATGTAAGGAGCGACTAGAGCCGATTCGTTGGCCGCCAGTTTTCCAGCAGAGTAGAGGTTTTGGACGAAGCTGTATTGGAGAATGAAGTTGCCGTAGGCATTGTAAGCAAGCCAGGTCACAAGCGAATACCAAATGACCGTTGTAATCATGCCGGCCATGTACAGGTATAGGAAGGAAGTCCTAGGATTCCGAACTTCTCCGGCTACGTAGCCCATTGTCTCGTAGCCTGAAATGGCCCAGAATATGTAGACTATCATGGATAATGTGTCTCCCCAGAAGCCGGTGGAGGTGGTTGCGACGTAATTACTCAAATTGTATTTCGTGGCGAGGTTGACGATTGTTTGGTAGGAACCGGCGCCCCACACTGAATTCCAAACGCTTGGGATGGTGCTCGGGTTATTCATGGCAAATAGTACGCACGAAACAACTAGGCCAAGGACGTTGAGAGCCCAGACTCCTATGAAGATCTTCATGAAATGCTTCATTTCGACCATTGACACCAGTCCAATGATAACTATCATCAGAATGATGAATGCGTCCTGCATCGGGCCCGCAACAGACAAAGCCATTGCAAAGTTCGTAAGTGCTGTGAACCTCGTAGCTGTCCCAATTACGGCGAAGATTGTGGGGAAAACCGTTCCCATGACGTAGGTGAGCAAAGCAATCGTCAGGATGTAAGAGAAATAATAGACCCAGCCTGACGTGAACCAGCCTAAGAACGGGTCAACGAAGCGCGAAGACCAGACGTAGCCGCCAGCAGAGCGGGGCGTGTACACTGCCAGCATGGCGATGATTGCAGCATTGAATATGCATGGAATGCCGACGATCAGGAACGATAACGGGATGCTGCCTTGTGGGTAGTAGTAGATGGCGTAGATTGAGTAGAAAGTGATGCCGCTACCAGCCATGCCTGCCCAAGGTAAAATGAAGGCTGCACCAGGTCCGATTTCTTTTACTAGCCCTGTTGCCTTTCTGAGAAATAGTTGAACTTCTTCAGGTTTTACTTCAGTCAATGAAATTTTCCCAATCGACGAGGTGCTGGGCTTAACGTATTTAATGCTTGTGAAGATACGGCTGCAATCTCGAGTCTACCGCAATAGAGCACACTGCAAATTTCCCTTATGCGTCACAAAAAAAGGCCGCAGGAGCTTGAGGAATTAGGTTAGAATTCTGCCCGGTCCTCTATCTTGCTAAGAAGGCCGATTCCGCCTCGTAAATGTGTTCTGAATGTGTCATTATCGTACCTGACCTTACTATCTTCATGTCTCAGAAGGGCGCTGCTGCGCCGATGCAAAAGAGAACGGGTCATTTGATAGCTAGATGAACCGTCGGCAGTCGGCAGAGTTGGATCTTATCGCTATCCGCCGATTAATGGTTGCTGATCTAGGCCTTCAGGCGTTAGCTTCAGCAAGTAGCCGTGCATTGTCCCTTCGAGATATTCAGAGCCTGGGTTAACACACACCGTTCTGCCGATCTTGCATATGCCTGCTGATTCGTGAATGTGGCCGTGCAGCCCCATCTTTGGTTGGAATTCTTCAAGCACTCTTCGGACCGCCTTACTCCCAACATGTTCGAATTCCGGTTGACCCGTGAGCAATGCAATTTTCGGTTGCATGTTCTTTCCGAGTTTCGGTGCTGAATCTATTGGGGTATTATAAGGCGGAGCGTGGAAATCGCAGATTAGTTGGGCCATGTTCGATGCCTTCTTGATTTCGGTTCTGAGACGGTTCTCAAGTTCTTCGTCTGAACATTCTCTTGGTGAGTTCCAAGGTGTTGGGTTCACCCAATCACAATTGACCATTTCATGACCGTCATCTATGTTGTAGACTTTGCCCACCGTGTACTCGATCCTTGGTTCCTTCTTCAATATCTCATCCACGGCAAACGCATCGTCATTGCCCGGATTCAATACTACACGCATTTCTTTAGGAAGAACTTCTTCGATCTTTCGAACCCAGTGCTCAACAGCCTCTTGAATCACCTTGTCGAAGAGCTCGTCAACCTTTTGCGGATGCCCTTTGAACTCTTCGTATTCCTGCTGGCTCATGATCCTGTAATAGTAGCCACACTTCCGGATATCCCTCTGCAGCGGTGGAAGTTCGGCTTCGCTAACGTTGTAGTTCAGCCCCATGAAATGTGTCACATACTTTCCGCTGTTAAGCTTCACTATTGGAACGATTGCCTTTCCAGTAAGGTCCCCTGAAATTAATAGCAGGTCGACATTGAAATTCTTCGCTGTCGAAAGGCACTTGAGAAAGAAGACTTCGCTACTGTGGAGGTCGGAAGCAAACAGTACCTTCGTTTCACCCAATCAACTTACCGATTCGAGTGTCGCCCATTGGACCCCATTTAAGCTGTTGGATAATCTTCGCGCTTGCGACCCACTTCATGGAGCTTAAAAGCTCCCAGAACCGGTTCGAGCAGATCCCTACAACGGTAGTTCGAAGAAAATCCAACGCTCTCGTAGAGCTTGATCAGTGTTTCCCGAAGGGTGCGAAAATTTCGTCGGATTCGCCGTTCGTAAATGGGGTGGAGGTGGGTTTTGTATTTCTTCGCGAACAGTTCGCACATGAGTCCATCGAACGCCAGTTGCCCCTTTTCTAAGCTTTGGTTGACTCTGAAACTAGATTATCACATTGCGAAACAGCGGAGCTCCTGTTAAACAACAACTGAGACACAATCTGAGAGGGCAAATAAGCCCGGCTTTGCGTTGGCGGCTGGAAGTATGAGTGATTGGCAACTGACCAGAATCAGTATGTGTACCGTGTATTGGGTGCCGGGAGGCAGAGAACTCCTGCGGCGTAAGACATGGCAAAATTCGGAAACGCAATCAAGGTTCGAGTCGGAGATATGGATCTGAAAACCGCAACAGCCTCGGCGGACCGGGTTAATAGGCTATGTGGACGGGAAGTTCCCGAAGCCACAGCCGTCGATGTAAGACACCTTGCCTAAGTTGAGAGCTTCTTGAAAGACATTGACGCGTTCCTCAGCGCAGTCCCGTACTACTACAATCTTGAGATCGCTGTTCCAGGCGCGTCATTCGTTCGAGAAATGAAAAGGCGAGAAATCAACCTAAGCGAAAAGGTTAGTTCGCTCTGAAGGTAGACTGCTCAGTCACGAGGAGAGTGTGGACTCTTGTCACTCCGTCTAGGTCCCTCATCCGGAATCTTCAACCGTAGCCAACTTGACTCAATACACGCTGCGTCGCTGGACGTTCTAGATGAAGTCGGGGTGGCCGTACAGGATAAACCTACACTCCGCCTGCTCGAGAATCATGGAGCGCGAATAGACCCAAAAAGGAACTTTGCATTTATTCCGGAAAATCTCGTTTCTGAAGCATTAGCTAAGGCCCCAAGGAAAATCGCATTATATACGCGAGGCCACAGAGAAGTTCTTCCTCTCGATGGAGAACACGTCTACTACAGCCCAGGCTCTACTGTACCATTCATACTTGACCGCAATGGATCAGTGAGGAAGCCTGTGTCCTCCGATTTGGTTAACTTGGTAAGGCTCGCCGACGCGCTAGATAATATAGACATTCAGAGTACCGCCTTAGTGCTCTCAGACGTCCAAGACAACATCGGCGACGTATACCGCCTCTACCTAGTCCTCAAGAACTCTCAAAAACCCATCATGACTGGAGGTTTCCAGCTGCAGGGGCTTCTGAACCAGAAGAAGTTGCTTCAGATCGTCGCCGGAGGCGCTGAGGAACTAGCCCGATGGCCAATTGCCGTCTTCTGTGCTTGCCCAACAACCCCCTTGACTTGGGGGGATTTTGGGATTCAGACGATTACGCAATGTGGAAGCTCGGGTATACCGGTTGAGATTGTGCCAGCACCTCAGCTTGGAATAACTTGCCCGGCTACGATAGCCGGCGCTTTGGTTCAACTGAATACTGAATTCTTGAGTGGTCTAGTGATATCTCAGCTATCAGTGCCTGGGGCGCCTCTGATCTACGGCGGAGTCCCGGCTACTTTCGACATGCGATATGCCAATGCACGTTCTGCTGCGATCGAGAGCATGATGCTCGTGTCCGGCTATTCGCAAATGGGTAAGTACTATGGGTTTCCAACGAGCACCTACAGCGGACACACCGACGCCAAAACCATAGACGCGCAGGCTGGCCTTGAAGCAGGCGTTGGAATTGTTCTAGCCACGCTGTCTGGCGTGAACATAATCTCCGGGCCCGGCGGTATGAATTTCTTGTATATGCAAAGCTTGGAAAAACTTGTAATTGACGATGCTGCGTGCGGAATGGCGCGAAGGCTCATGCGTGGTGTAATGGTGAACGAGGACACGATCGCAATTGACGCCATCAAGAAGGCAGGGCCAGGAGGTCAATTCCTGAACCTCAAGCATACGGTCGACTGGGCTTTGAAGGAACAATTCATGCCCTCACCAGTAATCGACAGGCAAACCCTAGACACCTGGAGGGCTGGAGGATCTAAAGATTCGTCGGCCAATGCTGCCGAAGTTGTGCAAAGACTACTGCGAGAGCACAAGCCTGAGCCGCTTCCTCTCGACACGGAAAAACGCCTTGACGCTGCCGCACAGGAATTGGCGCGAAGCGGCCGTCTCATTGCATAAGACGGAAGGTCAACAAGGAGTTATTCTGCTAAGTCATCAGGCAACTTATACCACACACTCTTCTCTCCAATACGAGCACGCATCTTCCACTTCATAGATTTGGGTTCATCCTCAATCATCTTGGAGAGCCGTTCGACTCTATCCCTTACCAACTTCCTTTCATCAGGCGAGAGCTCAAGCTGTTCCAGCACGACTAATATCTTGGCGAGAACTATGGTAAACGTCTTGTAGATCCCCCAATCCTCTCCGCAAAGCTTTGCTATGCGCATCCCATTCACTTTCTCAGGCTCATCTGATGAGGCCACATCGTGGTCCAAGAGCAGCGCCACCATGTCCTTGATGTCTTTCTCGTTTGTCTTCACAACTTGGAGCTTTGTTGCCAGCAGGTCTGCCAACGAGAGGGTCTTTGGATCAATCGAGAGCCTGTCGCGTAACTCAATTTTGTGGCACATGTCGAAGTAGTCAAGGAAAATGTCGATCCTTCGCTTGTTGGGCATGTCGAAGAACATTAGACGGGTTGAACCGCGTAGAGCATTGAACATCTTATTGTCTTCATATCCCATTGACGTGAAGAATTTTCGCAAGGTACGGGACTGCTTCTTGAGGCCTACGAGGTCGATGTCGGGATAAGTTCTCGCTACAGCCCGATGTTTCGCGCTAGGGCAGCGAATACCAAAAGCCGTTCCTCCCAGAAGTCGTAGGGTAATGTGTTGGCTTTCTGCAGTTGAGATTATGCGTTCAGCTTCCTTTAGGACATCTGTCTCAATCAATTGGTTGATCCGGCTACTAGGGTAATTGCTGATGAGCGTTAAAAGATGAGGCCATGATTATTGCTGAATTCGAGGTTTTTTGCCGCCTCAAAAAGACATGTGCAGTATCGACAAAGGCGCGGTTTTGGGTATAGTCGTATATGAGAATGCCCTCGGCAGGCTACTAGTCGCTTATCCATTTTTCGTGAAGAAAAATGCTGAATTAAACGTGTGACCGAAGCGTCGGGAGAAATCATGCTTACTGTCTAAGCGTGGCAATCTCTTTGATTACGTTAGGGGCCATCTGAGGAGATTCGCTTTTTCGACAGCGATGAGCACTGGTGTGAGAACGAAAGCACACACTATGCCCACGAGAACTCGAACTCCGGCGTCAAGAAATGTGTAAGGAATGAATAGGGCTGGAAGCATTGGGGCAGTCAGGCCGAATAATGGTCCAGCCTCAAAAAGAAAGATAAGGTTCCCAGTGGCTCCATCCATCTCGGTGGCGACTAGAGCGATCAAGCCTATCGCGGGCATTAGAGCCTTAACGCTCTTACGCTCACTCAAACGGTGACTGGCGAACCTGGAAACAGGGTATACTAAAGCCAATGCAATCGTTTTGTCCCAATTCGCATACAGATAAACTGGAGGCCCAAGAGGATGAACAATGAAGCCAAGCAGTATGACAAACATTGTTGCAGCAACTATTTTCCACCTACCTTTCATCATCATCCCTGCTCCGAACGCCCCCACGACACCCGGAACCCAAGTCGCTAAACCTAACACAGCAGTTGAGGGCCATATTACGCTTGAAACAATTCCGCCAATGAACGCGGCGAAAACTCCTCCCAGAGGACCCAAGAGTATTCCCTCGGACGGTTTTAGCAAGACGGCTGCAGAGGGGCCAGAAGGAACCAACGGCATAACGGCGAGGATTATGTCTAGAGCGGCGAAAGAGCAGACAAGCGTAATCAGTTTGCTTAACGGTGGTTTCTTGTCCGACAATGCAATATCTAGTCCGCCGAATGATCTTTCTGCCTTTATCTCTCTTGTGTGAAATAGTCACGGGCAGTAAGGCTTTCGTTTTGCGAACGTTTTGAGTTAGACAAGGAGAGATGAACGTTCCAATTCAGCTGCGCTCCGTGCCAGGCGATGTGCCTCGCTTGAAAGGTGCCCTTATTCTTGCGAGTGAGAGGAGCACTCGGTTTGGCAGTAACAACTCTGTGGCGGAGCTGGCGGGCAAGCCTCTCATCCTTCACGTGTTTCAGGTGGCAGCCTTGGTCCATGTACTCTTCTCGGTCAGATCGACCTAGGATTCTTTCGAGCCGCCCGGTCGTAGGGCGATTACTTCAGGCGGGAGTTAGCTGCATGGTCTGCTTAAGGAGCGTTGGGTTGATCTTCCCAGCGGTATGCGTCACGCCGGTTTTGACGTTGGTAACAGCGAAGGTGGCGGGTGCGAAGATGCCTGAGTCGATTTTGTAGAAGTCAAAGTTGGCGGCTTTGAATACTTCATAGAATGGTCTGCCGTAGTCCTTCGATGCCGACGATGGAGCTCGGCTAGTCAATTCTTTGAGTTTCGCGTCGTCATCTGAGTCAACTGAGTAGAATGTGGCTCCGCCGTAGGAGATCGCGTCGTTCGTTCGACCCATTGCCTTTGCGGCGTTCGGGTGTATTGGAGATATGGGTGCATATCCGCAGCCGTAAAGTATCTTCTTAGGGTCAAATCCCAGTTCAGTAAGTCTGTGGATTCCAGACTCGACAATTCTGCCTGAGATTTGGACGACGCCTGCCATTGAGGAGGTGGGCGCGACTAGGACATAGACATTCGACGGCGTCGTTTCGCACTCTTGTGCAATGTACTTGATCGCTTCCTCCGTCGGATAACGATCTGCCTCTAGCACCAGCACCGCATTTTCAGACTCCTCACTATACGCGATCTTCTGGAAGAGTTCTTTCGGTTTGAGTGCAATTGCCCTGGCTGGACCCGACCCCATTGCAAAATAGTCGGAGGTCTTTATTTGCCATCCCGCGAATTGCGCCCCGAGAGTCGCCACGGCAGGAAAATCGGTTTCAACATGAATACTGGGGACCGCAACGTCCTCGTAACTTGACGTCGTGATCGATGTTTTGCCTAGGCCGCCTAAGCATACTTCGGTCATCAATCTGCCTGCTGCGAGTCCTCCTCTGGCTTTGATTCCCAGATCGATAAGAGTAGCACCTGTAGGGTGCTTCTCGGCAAGTATCCCGAGTTCTTCTGAGTGTTCGATTCCCCAAGTTATGAGGGTCATTGCACGCGCATTCAGGCCTTTGAGCAAAGCGTGGCTACGCCTCCAGGTATTGTTCACACCATTTCAGGTGGGGGTTGGAACTGACTCGGAGGGATACCTTGCCCTTGCCATTCTCGTTCATGTCGCCTGAGAAGGCGTAGAACGGGCCGAGGATTTTTTCGCTTCCGAACGTCGTCTTCTCTTGTATTCCTTCGAAAGCAAAGCTGGGCAGAATTGCGGGGATGCGCCCAGATATGATGACCTTGCCTCCTGTCATTTGTGCGCCGGCTCTCCCTACGCAGTCTCTTTCTGTGAGGATGGTTCCGTTGCTCATGTGGATGCCTGGAAAAAGCCCCGTGTTTCCATAAATCCGGATGTTTCCATTTTTCATCCAGCATCCTACCTCGTTGCCTGCATTGCCGTGAATTATGATTGTGCCTCCTTTCATCCCCAGGTCGGTTCCGCGGTAACCAGCGCCCACATAATCGCCGGTGTTTCCCTTCACCTCTATCCGGCCTCCCTTCATCCGCATACCGAGCCATGAGCCGGTGTCACCTGTGACGAGAATCGAGCCGCCTGTCATACCCTCGCCGACATACATGCCGGCGTTTCCTTCAATTATGACGGAGCCGGATGACGTTTTGGACCCGATTTTTCGGATTTTCGATGCGTTTCCCACGACCCTGATTGTTGTTTCCTCGCTAGCCTTGGGCGTCTCGGTGACTTTGAAGATCTCTTCCAATGCCAATTGCTTGTTCCCCTCCCAAATCTTAATGAGCTCCATCTCCTCGACAGATTTTCCTGCGAGTTTGTCGGGACATATTGCGTCTGCTACAACGGGGAGCGATAGTTCTCGTTTGATTGTGAGGATTATATCTTTCAAGGACTAGACATCCGCTTTCACGTTGATTCGTGAGGAGTTAGCGAGTTCCGAGTCGGCCATTGCGTAGTTGTCCATTTGAATTGTGTAGTATTTTGTGAATGTCTCTCGCAGGTCGGATTCCACTTTCGACATGAGGCCTTCTGAAACGGTGCTGTCAACCCAGTATGTCCGTCCCATTGGTGATTCAACTATCTCGCCATTCTTAACGACGATTCTACCGTCCTTGATTGTGAACGCGGTTTTCCTTAGGGCCTTTCTAACGAGTTGGAAGTCTTTGGAAGGGTCAACTTTCTTTGGATTGATGTCATATACGGCAACGTCTGCGTCGGCGCCAACACCGAGATGGCCTTTCTGTTTCAGCCCGAGAGCCTTTGCTGTACCTGCCCTCGTAACGACGGCGATTTCCGAGAACGAATACTCCCTGTCCAAGTCGGGCAGGTCGAGCTTCTTTCTCGCTATGCTATTGATTCTCGCGAGAGATTCCTCTCTGGCTTTCCGGCTCATCAACCAGGAAATAATCTTGGGATACTTTGTGAAGTCCCCGCCATTAGGGTGGTCTGTGGTCATGTAAACTCGCCAAGGATCTTTTATGAGCAGGGCGAGTTCCAGGCCTATTCCCCACTGGATGGCGTTCACGTAGTTGTTCCGTCTGTATCGGTAGGGAACGACTCCGGCTCCCGTTTCGACTTCAACGTCGGAGTTCAGCCATTTGTTACCTGAGAGTTGGTAAAGCATGTACTGGAACGCGCCGTCTGCAGTCATCGTCGTCGTATTCATGAACACGATCTGGCCCATGTCAACGGTTACGTGGTCATGCTTGTTCACGTAGTCAGCAATTTCGGGCGCTCCGGATGCCACATTGTGCCATGCTGATCCTGTGCGGCCAGTGAACTGGACATGCGTGATGTGAATCAAAGGTTTGTTTTCGTATCCAACGGATCTTACGCTATCCATCGTGTCGATAGTGGTTTGGTAGTTTCCGATCTTCGCGAGGTCATTGGTGTGAACGTGAATTGTGTGCGGCAGGTGTAACAGTTGGTTCACCTTACAGATGCCTTGAACGATATCTTTAGGGGTAATGTCAAAATTCGGGACTCGATCGTCTAATCCTACTAAGTTTCTTCCCCATTTCCATGCCTCAATACCGCCGGGATTCACTATCTTAAT
>Ga0326728_10015217_pt1 | contig 16064 bp, 5 predicted proteins | sample MB3enrmetagenome_FD_207602 | JGI IMG/M metagenome (GOLD analysis project Ga0326728, IMG submission 207602) | Lab enriched peat soil microbial communities from McLean, Ithaca, NY, United States - MB31MN | ecosystem: Environmental > Terrestrial > Soil > Wetlands > Peat | place: USA: New York...
GGGGAATGGCGCACGAGGGCGCGCTATAGCAGGTCTCGTCAAGGAGGAAACCATAGTCGCGAACGGTGAGACCCGCCCGCAGCGCGGAGTCCCACAAATAGCCGGTATTCACTTCATCGTTCGGCCCATCCGGCGCAGCCACGTCGGTCTGGCCTGCTAACACATCCGGATCGTCCGGTGTAAGGGGATCGGCGGCCTTGCGCTGGGCGACGGTCGGAAGCGCCACGTTCACATAGCGGTTCATACCATCAACATCCATGCTGATGCCGCGTCCTGCGTAGAACAGCGGGTACTGGCGTTCGACCACGTCGGGGGCGCGAGCCGAAGTGCTCCACGCCCAGCCGTCATAGCTGACTTCGGAGGTGGCCATGATGTTATCGAGCGTTACGAAGGTTTGCGCCAGATTGTGCAGATTCGGTGTGATCGCACTTCCCCATTGAACCAAACTAGGATCACCATTGCCGACCGGCAGGTCACCCAGAACCTGGTCGTAAGTCCGGTTTTCCTTGAGGATAAAGATAACGTGCTGGACGCCCTGACGCACCGCCGCCATGACCGCGGCGTCGCTGGCGCTCTCGGTGGTGAAGAAGCGGTTGTTCGTGGCTACCTGCGCCGTCAGCGCCGGTAGCTGCGCCGCGAGGGTGGCGGTCGGGAAGCTCTGTAAGCCGGCTTTGGTCGATTGGGGATTCCACTCATTCATGGTAATGCAATTGGGGTACGTCGGCGGGCCGGCGCCATAGCACCATTTGGGATCCGGGCCCGTCGGCGACTTCCCATTGACCACGTATGCCCATTTGCCGTCGGGGCTGAAGCTCACGGAGTTCGGGTACCAGCCGGTGGGAATCAAACCCACCACCTGGTCGTTCTTATCCGTTCCCGTCAGCGCCACGACGGCGACGCTGTTCAGATTGCCAAGGGTCACGTAGAGCTGCGTCCCATCCGGCGTGAGCGTCACGCTGTTGGTGTTCGCGCCCGTATAATTCGCCAGCGCGGGATAGGTGGTGGACACTAGCGACGGGGGAGCGATGAGTGGGATGGTTTCGAGGACGGTGTTCCACTTGGCGCCGTCGCTCGGGTTGGTGTCGATGACGTCGACCGTATCCGACTCGTCTTCGGCGACATACAGGCGCGTCTGGGCCGTGTTAAGCGTCATCTTGTTCGGTTGGCCTTTCACGGGGATGCGGGCTATTACCGCCGGTGTCTCCCCGTCGAGATTCACTACGTCGATCTCGCGGTCGCGAACGCTCGAGACATACGCCCAAGTGGTTGTCGTGCTACCCGCCGGCAGCGGCGGCTGCGCGATAACCACCCAAAACGGATATTCGCCGCCCGGCGTGCCCGGCAGCGGCGAGCTAGCGGCCTTGCCGGGGCGCAGGTCGAGTTCCCCCGTGTTCTGTAGTCCCCCGGGTTCCTCGGCTGTGAGGGCGCTCAGCGGCGTCCAGTTGCCCAAGCCGCCGGTGAACACCGTTATCGAGTCGTTGTAGTAATTCGCCACCACCATCGTCTGGCCATCATTTGAAACAGCCACGCCGGCGGCGCACGGCTGCACGTAAGTCTCGCTCTGTATCACGGTTGCTTCGGGAGTTGAGGGAGGCAAGGAAAGGCCGACTCCTCCCCCGCTGTGGCCCAAGAGAAGCTCTGGTCCGGGCAGCAGCGCCGACGGCGCCGGCGCCCAAGTTGTCCCGTTGTCGCCCAGAGTAAAGACGTGGACATTGTCATATTGGGGGGGGACCGGCGGGTTGGCGTTGGGCTCATAGGGATAGCCCCTGCTGGTCCAGGGGAAGTCACCCATGCCGCTCGATACGTAGAAAGCCTCTTGCTTTGGATCGAAGGCAATCCCGTTGTAGGAATTGGGGATCATCACATTTTGCTCATAAACCGGCGTGCCCGTTGAAATGTCGTAGATGAACACGTACTCACTCGATGGCGAGTTTGCTGGGAGCCCGCCGGGAGCTGGGGGCGCGGCGGGGTTTGCGGGAACTACGTCCCCCCCGGGCACGAAGGCCATGGCTGACAGGGAGCCGCCGTTGAAAATGCGGTTGAACCCGGTGGTCAGAACCAGCAGGGTGTTGCCGCTCACCACGCTCGAGACCGCTTGCCCGGCCAGCCAGGGATTACCGTTTACTAACCAAGGCGTGACCAAGGATTGGAACTGGGAACCCTGAGGCGCCAACGGAGTAATCCATTGGTTCATATTGGGGATGAACTGGACGCCCGCGGCCGCGGCATTCACCGTGATGGTCAGGGTCGCCATGGTGCTGCCGGTCAAGTTGGAAGCCGTTACCGTGTAGGTGGCCTTGGCAGTCACGGCCGTGGGGGTTCCGGTGATAATCCCCGTGTCGTCGTCCATGCTCAAGCCCGCCGGAAGGTCTGGGGTCACGCTGTACGCAGACACCGCTCCGCCGGTGCTGGTGGGGCTGTTCGCCGGGATCGGCGTCCCTACGGTGTAGACAGCCGTGGCGGTAGTGTAGGCCAGGCCCGCCGGGGCCGCGACATTCACCGTGATGCTCAGGGACGCGGTGGCGCTGCCGGCCGAGTTGGAAGCGGTTACTGTGTAGCTGGCCGTGGAGGTTACGGTGGTAGGTGTACCTGTGATGACACCCGTGCTGGTGCTCAGGCTCAAGCCCGCCGGAAGGGCCGGGCTCACACTGTACGAGGTCACCGCTCCGCCGCTGCTGGTGGGGTTGTTCGGCGTGATCGCCGTCCCCACGGTGTAGACCGCCGTACTGGTAGTGTAGCTGAGGGCAGAGGGCGCCTGAATGGGCGCGGGACTGGAACTCGATCCGCCACCGCAGCCGCAGAGAAGAAGTAAACCTGCGGTTAGAAAAAGACCAAGCCATTGAATAGATCGCATAGGAAGCTCTGTTTCAATTATCACCGGCGCGATGACCTGCCACGGTGTTTCGCCACAAGCCACAAAGGAACAGTCGTTTTCACTCGTCGGAGACAATCACGCTCCGCCGACATCAACTCACTGCCGACGACGAATGGCCTTGACTTTGGCGGCCACCTCGTCCCCCACGGCAGGTGTTACACACGTGAAATTCGCAGCATTTTCACTGTCGCCTGTACCCGTATACTGCGCATATTGCGGATAAGAACACAGAGGGCGGGTCCTGCCTTGTGGCAGAGCGCTCCCGGAAAGGGGGTTCGACGTTTGGTCGAATGAATTGCCGGCAACGATGGAATCCGGGGCCGCGCCCTGTTCCACCCAATTTACAATCGCAGTAAGAGAATCAAAGCTATCGAGCGCATAACTCCCGCCCGAGCAGTGGTTCATTCCCGGGATAAGAAAGAGTCTGGCAAAGTTTGCTGTGTTGCTTCCATACCTGGATGTAAGGTTGTCATAATAATTTATCGTGTCGTGCATCGAGAACACAGGATCGCTCTCCCCGTGGTAGAAGATGATCTTTCCGCCGCCGCCCATGAAGGTATCGAGATTCGTCGACGTTGCTTCCAGATAGGACACGGCAGACTCTGTGAACGTTGAATTTGTGGCGTTCAGGCTGTCGTTGAGATCGTCCATCGACGCCGTGAACAAATTCAGAGAAGGATTCGGCGGAGCTGAGAGCAGATACATGGCCAGCTGCGCACCCAGAGTTATATTCTTGGCAGGAGTTTGCGGATACGAATAAGGAACCAACACAGGGTTCGGATACCCAACGGGGATATCGGCAGTGGGCGGGTTAATACCAAGCGTCCACATTATCCATTTAGGATCGCTGATTCCCACATCGTATGGCGAATTCGAGTAAAGTACATTCCCCTGAGAATCCACGGGCCCGTCGAACAGATTTTGAATTGCCAGGATCTGCGCAGGAAGCAAGCAGGTCGGGGTTTTCGCTCCCGTGCACTGGAGCTGGCTAAGACTGGCCGGGTTAAATGCCTGCTGGCAGGCCGCGGTATTGAAAATCATCTTGTCCTGTAGACCGTCGAGTGTGTCGCACTCCTGAAGCACGAGTTGCCCCACCAGGGCCAAGTCCGATTGGCTGGCGGCTGGCGGAAGGCTGGGATTCCCGTTGGGATCGTTGGTGGTTCCCATGGCCAGGGCGGCCTGGGCAAATTGCTGCGTATCCCAAGCCTCAGCAATGGCGGCATGAGGAATCCGGTAGCCGGGGTCCCCAGCGACGATTCCATCGAACATGTCACCCCAGCGCTGACTGGCCATCATTGCTTCCCGCCCTCCATTTGAACAGCCACAGTAATATGAGTAGACGGGGCTAATGCCGTAAAACGACGACAAGATGGACTTCGCCACTGGAGTCAGGGTCCCTGTCTGCTGATAGCCGTAGTCGGACCTCGCCTGCGGATCATATCCAAACCCTGAATTCTGATCGGAGGTATGGCCTGAGTTCTGGGTGATAACAGCGAACCCGCGATAGAGAGCCGGCGGGAAAGCCGTACCCCCGCCAAGCGTGGCGCCAACCGCCTCATTTAGCACGCCGTCAAGCCCGCTGCCTCCCGTAAAAAAGAAATCGCCGTTCCAAGTCGTGGTAGGCATTCTGAGTTCAAATGAAATGCCATAATTCGGATCTGACGCCGTTGCCGGCGTCAGATTGCCATACTGATCCATCGCAGGCGCAGGGACCCCAATGCGGGGATTCACAATTCCCTGAACCCAGCAGTGCTCAGGCATATTCCCCCAACCTTGGTAAGGGCTGGGATAAGGAGTCGAGTTGGCGCTTACCAGTTCTGCCTTGGTGATCTGAGTATTGGGAAGATCGAGTTGATCGACGTTAGCACAATCCATCGCGGGTTCTGTGGGCACAATTTTAGCCGTGGTGATGGTCAGGGTCGCCGTGGTACTGCCGCCCGTATTGGAAGCCGTTACCGTGTAGCTGGCCGTGGCGGTCGCGGTCGCGGGGGTTCCGCTGATGATACCCGTGCTGGCGCTCAGACTCAGGCCCGCCGGAAGGGCCGGGCTGACGCTGTACGAAGTCACCGCTCCCCCGCTGCTGGTGGGGCTGTTCGGTGTGATCGGCACCCGTATGGCGTAGACCACCGTGGTGTTAGTGTAGCTGAGTCCCGAGGGCGGCTGCTCGTTCACCGCGAGGGTCAGGGTCGCCGTGGTACTGCCGCCCGTATTGGAAGCCGTTACCGTGTAGCTGGCCTTGGCGGTCACGGCCGTGGGTGTTCCCGTGATGGCACCCGTGCTGGTGCTCAGGCTCAGCCCTGCCGGAAGGGCCGGACTCACGCTGTACGAGGTCACCGCTCCGCCGCTGCTGGTGGGGTTGTTCGGCGTGATTGCCGTCCCCACGGTGTAGACCGCCGTACTGGTAGTGTAGCTGAGGGCAGAGGGCGGCTGATTGGGCACAGGACTGGGACTCGATCCGCCCCCGCAGCCGCTAAGAAGAAGTAATACTGGGGTTATAAGAAGACCAAGTAATTTAATAGATCGCATAAGCTCCTTTATAATCACAGACAGCAGCATTCTGCAGTACTGGCCGAGCTGTACGTATATCAAAGAGTATCCCACCGCGCCATGGTACAAAGGTACAGTTCCTTCGCAAGGGGTAAGCTGCGCTGCCGCGGGTAGAACTGGATCAGTAGCCCTCTCCCCCGGGGCTGAGCATGTCCCACATCTTTGGCTGGACGCCGGGGCGAAATCGAAATCATAGCCCTCTCCCTTGGGGAGAGGGTGTCCCGCTGCCGGCGCTTTCTCCAGCCGGAGCGGGACGGGTGAGGGGTCTCTTGCACGAATCAACAGAGCAAGTCAAAAGTCAAAACGCAAAAGGCAAATTGCAAAAGTAGCCATCGCGCGTACCTTTGACCTTTGACATTTGCGATTTGCCATTTGACTTGTTCTTCCGCTTTGCGAACCTTTACCTTCAGCCTCCGCTCGCGCAACGAGGACGGTGTAGCGTTTTGAGCTTCGGTTTGGTTGCGCCGAAAGGGGCGGGCCGCAGGGGCAGGGAGAGACTATAGCGGATGCGAAGCTTTAGCCGGACAAAGTGGTTTGCGAGCGGAAGAAACCCCTCACCCGTCCGGCGACGGCTGGAGAAAGCGCCGTCGCCGGAGACCCTCTCCCCAAGGGAGAGGGCTATATTTCCAGCTCGGGCAGCCCCGATGTCCAGCCGTCGCGACCACATAATCACCATGATAGATGCGAGCCCTGGCGAGGGCTTGCTCAGCGGAGGGGGTCGCCGATCCAACTTGGTGGGCGTCGCGCCGTGCCGCGCGGGCCGGCGAGCGTGAACGACTCGAAACTGAAGAAGGGTGGATTCCGCATGAGATATGTCATTTGGGCCTAGCGCCACCAGGCAGGTCGGCAGTGGAAGAAACAGGAGTGGAGCAGATTTCCCCTTCGACGCGATTCCGGCCGTTCTCCTTGGCGCGATAAAGGGCCTTATCCGCCCCAGAGAGCAACGCTTCCCAGTCTTGCGCTTTGGGTTCGGGCGCCGTCGCTACACCCACGCTGACCGTGACGCTAATCGAGAGGTCCTTCAACAATACAGCCTCTGAGCAGACCACTCCGCGAAGGCGTTCCGCTTGCGCCCGGCCAGGCGCCGTGTCGCAGCCGGGCGCCACGACCAGAAACTCTTCGCCGCCGAAGCGCCCCACGGCGTCATAGGTGCGTATGCATGCTCGCAGCCGTCGAGCTACCTCGCAGAGTACTGCGTCTCCCGCCGCATGCCCAAACCTGTCGTTGACGGACTTGAAATGGTCGATGTCCACCATCATCACCGTGAGGGGTTTCCGCTCGCGGATGGAGCGGCTCAACTCGGAAATCAGGAAATCCATAGTGGCGCGGCGATTCAGCAGTTGGGTGAGGGGGTCGTGCATGGCCAGTTCGCGCAGGGCTTCTCGCGCCTGAATCAGGCTGTCCTGTAATTCCACAATCCTGGCTCCGGCACGAAGGCGCGCCCTGAGCTCATAGGGATCGAAGGGCTTCGTCAAGTATTCATCCGCCCCGGCCTCGAGTCCCGCGACGACGTCTTCCTGGTATTTCCGCGCGGTCAGGAGGATCAGGTAGATATAAGGCTGGATGTCGAGCCGTCTCACCTCGCGGCAAATCGACATGCCGTCCATTTCAGGCATCATCCAATCCAGGAGCGTGAGGCGAGGGGCGTTTGGCTGTTGGAGGATTTGCCAGGCTCGCTGGCCGTCCTCCACCATTACCACCTCATAGCCCCACTTCTCCAGGTAAGCCTGTAACATCCGCCTGGTTACAAGATCGTCTTCGGCAACCAGGATCTTCATTGCTTTACTCCGCCAGTCAATTTAAGTAACACGGGCTTTAACTCCTCGAGAGCTGACTCGAGCTGCCCCACGGCTTCTCGGGCCTGCTCGAGTTGGCCGCTGCGGCCCATCACCTCCAAACGCAACGCCGCATCATAAGAGGTTCGAGCCGAGAAATTGGCCACCGTCCCTTTCAGCTTGTGGGCCGCCCGCTCGAGTCCTTGGGCATCGCCGCGCTCGACCGCCCCGCGGATCCCGTCCAATAATTTCGGACATTCATCCAGGTACAGGCCGACCACATCTCGAAGCAAGTCCGGCTCCCCTTCGAATCGTGCCAGGAGTTGCGCCTCGTCGAGGATTTCCTGCTTGATGCCTAACTCCCCGCTAGGGGGAGGCTTGAGTTCGCCACCCCGCACACCATCGATCAATTCAAAAAGCTGTTTGGAATTAATCGGCTTGGCAATGTAATTGTCCATGCCCGCTTCCAGGCAACGCTCCCGGTCACCCTTCATGGCGTAGGCGGTCATGGCGATAATCGGCAGATGTGCCCCAGTGCCCTTCTCCTTGTTTCGGATGGCGGCCGTAAGCTGTAGACCGTCCATCTCCGGCATCTGCACATCCACCAGGGCCAGGTCGAAGCGATGATGCTCGACAACTTCCAACGCTTCACGTCCGTTGTTGGCTATGGTTACAACGTGGCCTCTGTTGCGAAGCAGATGCGCGGCCAGAAGTTGATTCACGATGTTGTCTTCGACCACCAGAATCTGCAAGGCTCTTCGGTTCTCGCGCAGGGAATGGCGCGTCACCAGCGAAGCCGTTTCCTCCGCCCGCGCTTTGGAACCCAGAACCCTGACGATGGCTTCCAGCAGGTCCGCCTGCCGGACCGGCTTGGTAAGGTAGGCGGAGATTCCAAGTTCGCGGCAGCGCGCCGCGTCGCCGATCTGGCCTCCCGACGTCACCATGGTCACCAGTGTGCCTGCCAGTTGCGGATCCCGCCTGATTTCCTCGGCCAGCCGAAAGCCGTCCATCATCGGCATGTGAGCGTCCGTCAGGACGAAATGAATGGGATTCCCGCTCTCTCGGGCGTGCTTGAGCGCCATGAGCGCCTGAAAGCCATCCGCCGCCAAACATGTCTTCATGCCCCAGAAAGAAAGCGTCTCATCCATCACCCGCCGATTCGTCGCATTGTCATCCACGATCAGGACCGGCACACCATGCAGCGTCACGGGCGAGGTCTTCTTCGGCGCCACGCCCGCCTTGGCCCGGCCAAATCGCGCCGTGAAGTGGAAAGTACTTCCTTTTCCGTAGTCGCTCTCCACCCAGATGCGACCCTTCATCATGGCCACCAGGCGCGCCGAGATCGTCAAGCCCAGCCCGGTTCCGCCGAAGCGCCGGGTGGTCGAGCTATCGACCTGTGCGAAAGCCTCGAAGATGTACTGCTGTTTGTCCCATGGAATGCCGATCCCCGTATCCCGGACCGCGAAGTGGAGCACACTATCATCCTGGTCAAGAGTTTCCCCTTCGACCCGCAGCAGAATTTCCCCGTGCTCTGTGAATTTAAGCGCGTTGGAGAGAAGGTTGACGATGATTTGCCGCAGACGCGTAGGATCGCCCACCACCACATCCGGCACCTCCGGGGCCACGTCGCAAATCAGTTCGATGCCCTTACGGTCAGCCGGGTAGGCAAACATCCGGACATCTTCCTCCAGACTATCGCGCAGGTTGAATTCGATTAAATCGAAGTCCAGCTTCCCGGCTTCGATTTTAGAGAAATCCAGCACCTCATTGATCACCGTCAGCAGGGAGTCGGCCGAAGACTTGACCATAGTGAGGAATTCCCGTTGTTCGGCGGTCAGTTCAGTACTGAGCGCGAGTTCCGTCATGCCCAGGATGCCGTTCATGGGGGTGCGAATTTCATGGCTCATATTCGCCAGGAACTCGCTCTTGGCGCGGCTGGCGGACTCCGCCGCCTCCTTCGCTTTTTGCAGTTCTGCCTCGCCTTGCTTGCGCGCCGTGATGTCGATCATGGTGCCTTCGATCAGTTGGTCGCCGTCCTTGATCAAAGTGGCGGTCTCCAGCACCCACACGGGCGTGCCATCCTTGCGCACCAGGCAGTGTTCAAAATTGGCCAACGAGCCATGTTCTTGGAGGGTGGAGGTGAATCCCACCCGAGCCGCAGGGCTGCTATAAAGGTCCGAGGCGTTCCGCCCCACCAGGTCAGTCGGGGTGGAGTAGCCAAAGATGCGCGCGCAGGCTTCGTTGCAATCCAGAATTCTTCCCGCGAGGCTGACGCGGTAGACTCCGGCAAGGTTGCGTTTGAACAGCAAGCGGTAACGCTCTTCGCTTTCCTGCAAAGCCTTCTCTGCATGCCGCCTTTCGGTGATATCGCGAAATCCCCACACCCGCCCAATGCTTCTCCCCCAAGCTCGCTGAGGCTCGGAATGCCGTTCGAAGACTCGCCCATCTTTGAATTCGATCAGGTCGTCACAGACGGCCTCTGAGTCTTCGTACAAGCTGCGCATTTTGTCGAGGAAGGCGTCGGGGTCCTTCACTTGGGGCAAAATGAAGTTCAGCCATTTGCGGTCCTTGCGCGAGGCGAAAACCGACTTGGGAATGTCCCAGAGCTCCGCGAACTTCGTGTTGTGGGCCACGATGTTTCCCGTAGCATCCAACACCAGAATCCCGTCCGCGGTGGACTCCAGCGTGGCCCGGATGGTCTCCGTCTGATGCCCCACGCGCTGCCTCAACATGCCCACCCAGAATAGGATACCGACAACCAGCAAGGCGGTGAAGCCGAGCAGGACAAGCGTGCGCTGAAGGTTCCACCACGGGGCCTGTTGCAGCACCACGATATCATCAGGCGCGCGCAGGAGTAGCCCAAATCCCACAGGGTTTCGGTTCTCGTCGACCCTGACCTTGCAGATTCCGGTCAATTGCACCACGCTGCCGGTTCGGGCATGGTTAGGCAATTCTTGTACCGACGGCCCGTCAATCTCGGCCTCGGCCATCACTCCGTCGGCATTGATGGCGAGTAGCTTTTGATTGCTGCGGAGCGAAACCCCGAGCAGTCGACCACGAATCTGGATGAGTTCGCAGTCATAAGTCCCCGACAGCGCCTCCCCCGCAGTGGCGGCCAACGGAGGAGGCGCAGCACCAGTGGAAATTCTCCGGTAGACCGCATCCTGGATCATGGGGCTGAAATCGCCTATCGCCGGATAGCCCACAACGTCGACCCGGTCGCCTACGTTCAAGGGCGTCGTTTGCCGCGTTTCAACTTCCAACCCCTCTTGCGCATCGCGGATGAAGATGCTCTTCCCAGGCCGCTGAAGGGTAACAAGACCTTGAACGTGTACGCGTTGATTGAAAGTGCTCACCGGCGCCAGCCTCTGCACGAGGTGAATGGGTCGCACCGGGATTGAAAAGAGGTCCGCCGGCGCGGGCGCCTCGATGCTGAGATTCTTCAACGACGACACCAACAGGGTGGCTCCAAGGAACTGCATCCGGGGATTGTAAGTCCCCCCGGAAACGCCCTGCACCACGACCTTCGCTCCCACAAGACCTTCAGGAATGGGTTTGTGATCCAACACGTATACGGGGATGATGACAGTCCCGGCGGCTACGTGCATCAGCAGGCGATTTTGGTTCTCTGCTGCGGACCTCACAATGCCCTCGACTTCCACATACTGGCTGTCCTCAGCCCCAGTAACAAATTCTTCGCCCGAGACTCTCCTGGGAATTGGCAATGGCGCCTGGCCCACGACGTGAATCTCGGGATTCTCGATCTGCGACGCAAAATCGCCGGGGCCGCTGATGCCGGTGATCTCCACGAATTGGCCGGAGTGAAGCCGAAGAGCGGTGGCGTCCGAGTTTACGTAAATCCCGGCCGTGGAGTCCTGAACGAAGAGGTCGTTCTGCGTCTTGTCGGCATAAGTCACGACACCGCGCACATGAATCGCGTACCCCAGCCGGGCGCTTTCGGAGGGGAGATCCCTGACGTCACGAATGGTTTCCAGAATTGCCTCGCCGCGCGGGGCTTCGCCATTCTTCTGCTGAGCGGCAGAGACGCTGGCGAGGATGGAAAAAGCCATCAGAAATAGAACCGCATGCTGACGGAAGCGCAGCCCTGATTCAGGGTGTACCTTCTTGGTTGGAAGCGCCATGATCGCCTTGGCTACCACCATTGATCTAGGATGGAGAGAGGGTAAGAGCTAACAGGCCTCTCAATTTCCAGGGCGAGGATAACAAAGTGAATGGGCGAAAGCAAATGCCTCAAAAGTACTGCCCGTAACCCTGCAAGGTTGAAAATCGTCAGATCAGTTGTAAGCTCCAACAAGAACCTGGCAAATCGGCGCGGAATGTTCACCAGGCACATAAAATTCATTCCAGTCTTCTTTGGGCTTTGTGCATTAGCCTGTCTGCTGCCCTCTGCACTTTCCGGCCAAGCCCCTGCCACGGGGTCTATCACCGGCCACGTGCGCGGACCGGGTGGCGTTTCCGTGCCTGCCGCCACGGTCCAGCTTATCAATCCGCAAACCGGGGAGCGCAAGGAAACCATCACTGATGAGGACGGCAATTTTACATTCAGCGGAATCCGGCCTGGAAATTATCGTCTAAGCCTGTCTCTAGTGGGATTCCGCCCGGACGTTCGTGAACCGATACCAGTGACGCCGGATAAGCTGCTCAAGGTCAATGCGGCCATGGTTCTTGCCATGCCGGAGGGCGCTGACCGATCTCAGGGGCATGGCGAGGTAAACTCGCCGCTACAACGTCGCGCCAGCAGCTTGCCGGCACTGCCCTCGGGAGGCCGAAATCGCAGCCAATATGCGGCTGGCCCAGAGAACTCCGTTGGCGACGGCGCCGGAGGCGAAGATGGAGTGATCCGCATTTCCGAAAATGCCGGCGCCGAGAACCTCGGAACGGAGAATCCGGCGGCCGGCGAGCCGGAGAATCCCGACGCCTCCACGAGTTCGGCCAACTCTTTCCTCCTGGCCGGCGGCGTGGGCGACGTGGCCACTCCGGGTGAAGGTCGAGGTGGCCGGAGGGGAATGCGTGGTGGAGGGATGGGCTTTGGTGGAGGACCGGGCGGAGGCTTCGGGGGAGGCTCCGGCAGTCCCTTCGGCGGAGGGCCTGGAGGAGGGCCCGGCGGCGGGTTTGGCGGAGGTGGTGGCGGGTTCGGGGGTGGAGGCGGTGGTGGTGGCGGAGCCCGGGGGTGGGGGCGCGGTCGTGCCCAAGTAAATCGAATCCGTGGCAACGTCACTGAGCAGTACACCAACTCAGGGTTCGATGCTCATCCTTATCCCCTGAATGTGCTTGAGTCGCCTCGAATACCCTCTTACCAGGAGACTTTCGGGTTCTCGCTCGGCGGCCCGCTCGTGATCCCCAAGGTCTATAACGGCAGCAACAAGACAAGTTGGTTCGCCAGCTATAACTTGCAGCGCGGCAGGGCCGGTTTCGACAACTTCTCCACCGTTCCCACGCCGGCGGAGCGCGAGGGGGATTTCTCCGACGCGGTCATCACTTCCGGCCAATACGCAGGGACGGTTCCAACTATTTATGACCCCTTATCGGGCGCCACCAAAGCACGAACCGCTTTTCCGGGTAATGTGATTCCAACTGCGCGCATCTCTTCCCCCGCGCAAGGCCTGCTGGCCTACATCCCCTTCCCTAATCTGCCCGGGCAGGTGCAGAACTTTCATTTGCAAGTTCCCTTGCCCGCCTTGAATGACCGCGTGATGGGCCGCATTGGCCAGCAGATCGATTCCAAGGATAGCCTGAACGTCATGTACTACTTGAACCGCTCGACCAGCGATTCGGTTAACGCCTTTCCCGGCATCACTTCACACACCTCGAGCCGCGGACAAAACCTGAGCGCCAGCGAGTCCCATACCTTTAATTCCCACCTCGTCAATACGCTTTCCTTGAACTTCAATCGCTTGCGGACCTACTTGCTGAACGACTTCGCGTTTCAACAAGACATTGCCTCGCAATTGGGCATAACCGGTGTTTCCACCAATCCCTTCGATTGGGCCATCCCTACTATCGGCTTCACCAATTTTGGAAGCTTGAACGATCCTCTTGCCTCGCTTGCTCGCCCCCAAACCATCCGCGCTAACGATGTTCTGATCTGGAACCACGGCAAACACAACATCCGCGTAGGAGGCGAATTGCGCCGCGTCCACCAGAATACCGAAACCGATCCTAACGCCGAGGGGGCGTTCAGCTTTACCGGATATAGCACCAGCAACTTCAACAAGGGCTTTCCAGTGCCGGGGACGGGATTTGACTTTGCAGACTTCCTGCTGGGCCTTCCCCAAACCACTTCTGTCCGTTACGGCGATGCGAGCAATTACCTGCAAACCTGGGTCACCACGTCTTTCATTCAGGACGACTGGCGTGTGGGCAATCACTGGACGGTGAACTTCGGCGTTCGGTACGAATACTTCTTGCCTTTTGACGAAAAACTCGGACACCTCTCGGACTTAGCCTTTGCGCCCGGCTTCACCTCCCCCGAAGTGGTGACAGGCGTCGATTCGGGTTCTCTGCCTCCTTCGCTCATACACAGCGATTGGCATAACTTCTCGCCTCGCCTGGGGATTGCTTACCGCCCGTGGATTCAGCACCATTTGGTGATGCGCGGAGGCTACGGCGTCTTTTACGATGGTAGCATTTACTCGCGCATGGTCGCCAACATGGTGGACCAGCCTCCCTTCGCGCAGGCTTCCACGCTCACCACCAATGCGCAGCAAGTGCTGACGCTCGAAGAGGGGTTCCCTGCTCTTTCTCCCAATACCATTCATAACACTTACGCCGCCGACACTAACTTCCGCCGGCCCTACGCCCAGACTTGGAACTTCAATGTCGAGGACGAGCTCGTGCGCAACGTCATCCTTTCGGTGGGTTACATTGGCACCAAGGGAACGAAACTCGATTTGCTGCTTTCGCCCAATAGCGTGAACCCCAGCGCTTCGGGCTCACACGAAACCTCGATCCCTGGTGTCCAGCAGTTTCTCTACGAGACTTCGGGCGCGGCTTCGATTTACAATGGCCTGCAAGTGGTTCTGCGGCGGCAGTTCCACGCCGGCTTCTCGATGAGTGGTTACTACACCTGGTCAAAATCGATAGATGATGCGGCCAGCGTGGGGGGCAGCGGACACAACGTGCCGCAGAACAGCTTCGATCTCGAGGCGGAACGGGCGCTTTCCAATTTCAACGTGGGACAAAAACTGGTTGTCAATCATACCTACGAGCTACCCTTCGGCGAGCAGCGCCATTTCCTCAATCGCGGTAGCCCGGCGGGGCGAATCATCGGCAACTGGCAGATCAGCGGAGTGACCACCCTGCAAACGGGCACACCCCTGACCGCCCAGGTGGCCGGCAACCAATCCAATAACAACGGTTCGGGCGTGTTTGCGTCCGAGCGCCCCAATGCCACCGGCTTTCCCACCAGTTTGCCGCGCTCAGACAGGACAACCCTGGAGTTCTTCAATACCGGGGCGTTCTCGCTTCCGGCCTCAGGCGAGCTTGGCACTGCCGGACGCAACACCATTACCGGACCAGGCTCGGTGACCTTTAATATGTCACTGGGGCGCTTCTTTACTTTCTCGCGCGAGAAAGGCATACGCGGACGGTTCAGTATCAACGCCAACAACATTTTCAATCATCCCAATTACGCCGGCGTTGCCACCACCATCAACGCGCAGAATTTCGGCTGGGTGACGAGCGTGGCCGCCATGCGCTCGCTGAATGTGGCATTGCGGTTTAATTTTTAGGCAAAACATGCACCACCAAGACACAAAGACACCAAGAAAAAACCAGAGAGTAAAACCCGGCACGTTGTTCTCTCTCCCGTTTTCTCTTCTTGGTGTCTTGGTGGTGCGACCCGGTTGAAAACATGAACCACCAAGACACCAAGACACAAAGAAGAGATAAAGGCAGAGAGGGATCAGCTCGCCGGTTTTTGCTCTCCGCCATTTTCTTGGTGTCTTTGTGTCTTGGTGGTGCGACCCTGTTTTCCCAGACTTCCAGAAGCCCGCAGCAAGCTTTCATCCTGCGTTCACAAACCAATGAGGTGCTGGTTGATGTGCATGTGTATGACAAGTCCGGCAAGGCGGTGACGGATCTGAAGCAATCCGATTTTCGCGTTTTTGAAGACGGCGTCGAGCAAACCATCTCCGGCTTCAGCCTCGAAGATTTCGAGAAACTGGCGCAGGTCACCGGGGGCGAGGAGCGCGCGCAGGTGATTGATCTCGCCAAGCTGCCGCCGGAGGTCAATGCCGACCAAGTGCTCCAGGACCATCGCCTTTTGGTCTTTTTCTTTGACCTGAGCTCGATGCAACCCGACGAGCTGATGCGCGCACTCAAGGCCTCAGGCGATTTCATGGCCCACCGCATGACGCCCGCGGACCTGGTTGCGGTGGTGACCTACTCCTCCAACCTGCGCGTCGTGCAGGACTTCACCAACAACCGCGACTCCCTCGCCAAGGTTCTGCGCGCCATTCTGGTGGGCGAAGAATCCTCCAACCTGGCGACGGCGGGAGCGACCGGCGAAGCCGGCGGTACCGATGCCAATGGCATGGAAATCGTCACTCAGGATGTTTCAGATGCCTTCACCCCGGATGAAACCGAATTCAACATCTTCAATACGGACCAGAAGCTGGCGGCCATTGAATCCCTGGCCACCATGCTTCGCCAAGTTCCTGGCCGCAAGAACGTGATCCACTTCTCCAGCGGCATCTCGCGCACCGGCCAGGAAAACCAGGCGCAGTTGCGGGCCACCATCGATGCGGCGAATCAAGCGGACGTTTCACTTTACACCATGGACGCCCGCGGCCTGCTGGCTTTGCCGCCGGGTGGCGACGCCTCATCGTCCAGCCCCTCCGGCACTG
>Ga0326728_10015219_pt1 | contig 16064 bp, 12 predicted proteins | sample MB3enrmetagenome_FD_207602 | JGI IMG/M metagenome (GOLD analysis project Ga0326728, IMG submission 207602) | Lab enriched peat soil microbial communities from McLean, Ithaca, NY, United States - MB31MN | ecosystem: Environmental > Terrestrial > Soil > Wetlands > Peat | place: USA: New York...
AGCAGTTGGCTGTTGGTGAGAGGGTGCTGGTGAAGTTGAAGGTGAAGGTGGGGGAGGTGCTGTTGATGTATGCGCCGTTGACAGGTGAGACGAACTGGATTGACGGGGCAGTGGTGTCTATTGTGAAATTCCTGGTCGTGCTGGTGCCTGTGTTGTTGGCCAGGTCAGTGCAGCTGACCGACCAGTTCTGCAGGCCCTGGCCGAGGCCTGAAACCGTGAAGTTCGTGTTGGTGTTGTTGGCCACGCTTGAATTGGTCTGGTTGAGGACGCCGTCGATGTAGAGGGAGCAGTTCGAAGTGGATGATGATGCGCTGGTGAAGTTGAAGATGAAGGTCGTGGTGGTGCTGTTGAGGTATGCGCCGTTGGCAGGGGAGACGAATTGTATTGCCGGAGCGATGGTGTCTATTGTGAAGTTTCTTGAGGGGGTGGTGTTCGTGTTGCCGGCCAGGTCAGTGCAGCTGACCGACCAGTTCTGCAGGCCCTGGCTTAAGCCGGAGACCGTGAAGTTCGTGTTGGTGTTGTTGGCCACGCTTGAATTGGTCTGGTTGAGCACTCCGTCTATGTAGATGGAGCAGTTGGCTGTTGGTGAGAGGGTGCTGGTGAAGTTGAAGGTGAAGGTGGCTGAGGTGGTATTGGGGTATGCGCCGTTTGCAGGGGAGACGGACTGGACCGCCGGAGCCGTGGTGTCTATGGTGAAGTTCCTGGTCGTGCTGGAACCGGCAGTGCCAGCGTTGTTCGTGCACTGGACAGACCAGTTGTGCAGGCCTACCGATAGCCCGGTGACTGTAAAGCTCGTATTGACGCTGTTTGCAAGATTCGTATTGGTCCGGTTCAGGACGCCGTTAAGATAGAGGGAGCAGTTGAGCGTGGACGAAAGATTGTCGGATGCAGTGGCGTTGAATGTCACCGTAGTCGCGTTCAGGAAAGAATTGTTGGCCGGAGAGGTGGGGCTGACGCTTGGAATGGCCGTATCCACCGTGAAATTTTGTGTGGAGGATGCGTTTGACGATGTCCCGTTGAAACAGGTCACGCTCCAGTTGTAGGCCCCGTTCGCGAATCCGGCCACTGTCTGAGTCACATTGGCCGCGTTCGCTGATGCGATTGTGCTGACATTCACCACGCCATCGATGGACAGGTTCGCGGAATAGGAGGCCGCTGAGCCGGTGCACGACCAGTTGAAGGTCACGCTTGATGAATTGAGGCTGGCGTTATTGGACGGAGCGTTCAGGACAATCACTGTCGGCTCCGATTGCATTGGCCCGAAAACGACCCATGCGCTGTTGTTCAGCTGCGTTTCGTAGCTCTGGTTTATCCATGACGCCGAACGGGCGACGCTGGATAGCTCCAGTTCATCCTCCAGGCCTTTGTAGTCTTCAGCGAGGTTTGAATAGCCGTCCGTGCCCATCGTGAGCCCGTAGGTGGAATAGTTAAGGGCCGGGGCGGTGAGAGGGGTGCTGTTCGAGTTCCCGTCAAGATACACTGTCATGACCGAGCCATTCCATGTGCCGGCGATGTAATACCATGTGCCGGCTGTCAGCGTAGTGTTTGTATAAAGTACTATATTGTCTGCAGCGGCGGTTCCCAGTTCCCATCTGGCGTGTGACGCAGAATCGAAATTCAGGCTATAGCATTGGTAAGGATTGGAGTTATTGTAGGATTTCGTCATGTACTTGGCGTAGCTGTTGAATGCCGATGGGTTTATCCATGTCGAGACCGTGATATTGTGTGTTATGTTCAGGGACACCGAATTCGGTACGGTTATGTTAGCCGTCCCTGAGGCATTGGTGAGATTGGCTGCACCGTCCATCATGCCGGACACTGCAAGTATCCCGCTGTTGGCGGTCCCGTTGTTCTTGTATGTGCTGTCTATTATCCCGCCGGGATTGGTGTTTATGCTGTTCAGATGCCAGACGCCCACGAAGCTAGGGTCCCATGAGGCCGGCGGATTTGAAAGCGGGGATACGGGCGAGGCATTGTCGAAATAGACCGAGACGCTGTTGTTGCTGCTGTTCAATGCCGGGACAAGAAGCCAGATGATGGCGTTCGTAGCGGTGTAGTTCTCCATCTCGAAGGACATTATCGAGCCGCCGTTGCCGCATGAGGCGTTGTAGAAAATCAGGTCCGAATAGTTGGCCTGCATATTGGAATTGTAGGTCAGATTGACGAGTTCGGTGAAATTCGTCAATATCGAGCTAGTCGCGTTGATAAGGGTTATGTTCTCGCATTTGGTGTAGGTGGTATTGGCCCACGCCGAATAGGACACGCTGGCGGCCAGCAGGAACAGCAGCAGGAATTTCCATGGCACGCGCTTTGACACCAATGCATCCCTTTCCGCCTTATTATATGTGAGGATTGAGTTGCCGGAATGCCAATATAAGCTTTATTTTTGTTTTTGATGATGTATTGAAATGGCAGGGATAGACGCAGAATGAATATGTGGGAGAGTGGAGGCACACGGGCACAGAGGGCAGGATTCCATCGGATAAGCTTCCGCCGCTCATATCTTCGGGAACTGCTTTTCGTTCTCCTCGAGGGCTGAAAGGCCCGGCAACTCCTGGCAGCAGAGGTATTCTATCAGCGCCTTGCCGGACAAGCTGACGTAGCCGAAGTATTTCCTGTCTATACCGAGCTTCTCCAGCGCAGTTATTGTGTGCCCTCCGCCGAGCAGCGAGAAAGCGTCGCAGCGGGATATGGCCTCCAGCAGCGCCCTGGTGCCGCTGGAGAAATCGTCCAGCTCGTACACGCCGGCCGGGCCGTTCATAACCACGCAGTGCGAGTTGTCTATCGCCTCAACGTAGCGCCTGACGGTCTCCGGGCCTATGTCCCATATCTGGCCCCTGGTCACCTTCTCGACGGACGAGTCCACGCGCTTCATGCTGCCTTCCGCGTCCCCGGGCACTGACAGGCCCACGTCCGATGGCAGGACTATCCTGCCGTCGAACTGCTTCAGTAGCTCTTTGGCTTCCGGGACGTGCGCCAGAAGGCCCGAGTCCTTCAGATACGCTATGGAATCTCCCACGTGCCGGCCTGCCGCATGCAATAAAAGCACTGAAAGCGCGCCGCCGACGAGCACCTCCCGCGCCCTGCCATCGGAGAGCCATTTCTTCATGACCGCGAACGAATCCTCGACCTTGGAGCCGCCGAAGATGAACGTGACGTCCCTGCTGTGGCGCACCTTCGAGACCGCATCCACCTCTCCTGCGAGCACGTCGCCGGCGAACGCAGGCATGTGCCTGCAGAAGCCGACCACGCTGGAATGCCGCCTGTGCGCGACCGAGAGCGCGTCCAGCACGAAATAATCCGCCAGCGGCGAGAGATGGTACACTATCTCGCCTTCGGCATGCGGGTGCTCGGTCTCGCAGTGCAGGTGGCGGACGTTGTCCAGGAGGATGATGTCCCCGTCCTTCATGCGGGCTATCGCCTGCCTGACCTTCTCCCCCACCACCTGGTCGACGAAATGCACATCCCTGCCCAGGATATCGTGCAGCATCTTCGCATGCTGCTCCAGGGTCAGGAAATCGTCATGGCCCTTACGGCCCTGATGGGACAGAACGATGACACGCGCGCCGCGGCCGCTGAGCTCCTTAACGGTCTGTGCATGCGCGGCTATGCGCGCGCTGCCGCTTATCCTGCCATTCTCCACAGGGCAGTTGAGGTCCACGCGCACAAGCACTTTCTTGCCCTTAACAGGATAATCGGATATCTTCCTCATGGATTCCGCCTCGTGCTCCGTACCGATGCCCTATTGCTACTTCCCGCCGGCAGTATTTATTTCTACTCTTCTGCCATTTCCACGGGCCTGGGGGCCAGGGCCTTCTTCGCAGGCCGCCTGGTTTTCTTCTTCACGGCTACTGCCGCAGTCGCTCCATCCACTGCCGCTCCCTCTGCCTTCATCAGCGGCGCAGTCGTGGCCTCTTTCTTCTTCCCCCAGTCTGCCTTGGACGGGCACTTTGGGTCTATGCACATGTTGAACGGCCTGCCGCCGCTGCGCTTGACGAACACGACCGGCTTGCCGCAGGCAGGGCATGGCTTGCCGGTGACTTTCACGAACGCGCCTCCGGGAAGCGGATATGCGTTCCGGCACGCAGGGTATCCGCTGCACCCTATGAACTGCCTGCCGCCGCCCATGCGTATTATGCGCAGGTTCTTGCCGCATTTGTCGCACACGCCGACCATGTTCTCCTGCTCAATCGTCGCCCGCAGCGCCTCTGCCAGGTCCGCGCCTATCTTGGCCTCGCTGGATTTCCACTTGCCCAGTATGCCTACGAGTATCTCCTTTCCGTCGCCTATGACCTTCTCCTTCTCCACCTTGCCTTCCTGGATGCCTTCCATCTCGTCTTCCAGTTTCCTGGTCAGGTTCTCATCGAGGATTTCCGGCGCGTACTTCTGGAGCACTTCGCACACTTTGAGGCCGAAGTCGCTGACCTCTATGGACGCGGTGCCGCTGGCATAGCCGCGCTTCATGAGCGTGTCTATTATCACTGCGCGCGTGGACTTGGTGCCCAGGTGCCTGCTCTCCAGCTCTGACACCAGCGATGCCTGCGTATAGCGTTTCGGCGGCTTGGTCTCCTTCTTCGCCTTCAGCTTGTCCTCTACGCCGATTTTCTCCCCTGCCGTGAACTGGGGCAGCTCCACGTCCTCGCTCGTATAATACTTCCCGTAGAATTCAGTCCATCCTTTCACGGTGAGCCGGCTGCCGGAGACCGCATAGGGCTCGCCGGCGTCCACTTCCACGCGCACGCGCTCCCGCATGGCCATGGGCGCGAACGCCGAGAGGAAACGCCGCACTATCAGGTCGTAGAGGTTCTTCTCCTGCGCGTCCAGCCGCCCGTGCTGGCCGGTGGGGTGTATGGCCGGGTGCGCAGGGTCTTCCTTCTTTCCCTGCACCGGCTTGAGCCATTTCTCGGTTTCGAGCTTCTTCGCCAGCTGCGCGTACTCAGGATTTGCCGAGAGGTCGGTGATTATCTTGTGCACGTTGATGGACTGCGGGATTTTCTGAGACGACGTCCTCGGATAGGTTATCAGCGAGGCCTCGTAGAGGTTCTGGGCCAGCTCCAGCACGCGGGACGGCGAGTACTTGAAGAGCCGGTACGCCTCCAGCTGCAGGCTGGTGAGGTCGAAGCAGGGCATGGCAGGCACCTGCTGGTCCTTGCGGTCGACGGATTTCACAGTGCCCGTGGCGGTTGTGCGCCCGAGGGCTTCGTCAGCCAGCGGCTCCTCCAGGAACCTGCCGCGGGCGTGCATGAACTCAGCGCCCTTGGCGTGCATGCTCAGCTCCCAATAAGGCGATGGCACGAATGCGCGTATGTCGCGCTCCAGCTCCGAGAGCATGCCAAGGGCCGGCCCCTGCACGCGGCCGATGGACAGGACGCGGTAGCGCGAGGCTGCGCGCAGAGCGCCCATGAGCGCGCGGCTCAGGTTGATTCCGTAGTACCAGTCGAGTATGTGACGCGTCTCGCCGGCGTAGGCGTTGTTGAAATCGAAATCCGTGCGCTGCTCGTACGCTTCCACCAGGTCGGAGTTGGTGAGCGCGGAGAACTTCATCCTCCGCCCCTCGCGGATTGTGGTCGCGTAGCGGAAGACATTGTACGCTATCGTACTGCCCTCTATATCATAATCGCACGCGGATATGAACGTGTCAGCTTTCTTGGCCAGCTTCTGTATCAGCTCCACGTAGCCCTTCGTGTAAGCGGCTTCCTTGGAAGCGCGGTAGGCAGGCACCCATTCGATGTCGAAGACAGGGTAGCCGTGGCTCTTCTCCTTCTCCACCAGCGTGTAGACATGGCCGACAGCAGGGGCTATGACTATCTCCCGGCCGTTGCGCGTGGTTTCGTAGTAATATATGCCCTCGTAGGACTTCCGCTCTACCTTCTCGCCGATGGCAGAGGCTATCTTCTCTGCCACTCTGGGTTTTTCTGCTATAATGAGTTCCATGACTATCCTTGACTTTTGTTAAAACAGAAGTAATATATAGGTGAGTGGGCAGGGCGGATGCCGAAGGGCTGGTCCGACGCCGGCCGCGCCCGGTCGGTTTTTTAAGATAACTGCTGACATAATCCTGCTAATTGTAAGGTGTTTTCTGATGGACTACGAAGTGAAGGACATAGCATTGGCCGGGCAGGGGAAGCTGAATATAGAATACGCAGAGCGCAACATGCCGCTCATGCAGGGCATAAAGGCGCGTTTCGTGAAGGAACAGCCGTTGCGGGGGCTGACCGTAGGGATGGCGCTGCACGTTACCAAAGAGACGGCTGTGCTCGTGCGCACGCTCATCGCAGGCGGAGCGAAGGTGGCCATATCAAGCTGCAATCCTCTTTCCACACAGGACGACGTGGCCGCGGCTCTGGCCGATGAAGGCGTGGCGGTATTCGCCAAGAAAGGTGAGAGCAAGGAGGAATATTATAAGTATATCAATGCCGTGGCGGACCGCAGCCCGGACGTGACGATAGACGACGGCTGCGACCTCATCTCATTGCTGCACACCAAGCGCACGGACAAGCTCGCCAAAGTCATCGGCGGCTGCGAGGAAACCACCACGGGCGTCATACGGCTCCGCGCCATGGAGAAGGACAAGGCGCTGAAATACCCGGTCATAGCGGTGAACGACAACAAGACCAAGCACCTCCTCGACAACTACTACGGCACCGGGCAGTCGTCCATAGACGGCATACTCCGCGCCACGAACACGCTGATTGCGGGAAAATCATTCGTCGTCTGCGGCTACGGCGACTGCGGCAAGGGGGTGGCAATACGCGCCAGGGGGATGGGCGCGAACGTGATTGTCACTGAAGTGGACGCGGTCCGGGCGCTGCAGGCTGCCCTGGACGGCTACCGCGTGATGAGCGTGGCCGATGCGGTGAAAATCGGGGACATATTCCTCACGGTCACAGGCGACAAGCATGTCATACGCACAGAGCACATGAAGACCATGAAGGACGGCGCGATACTTGCCAACGCAGGCCACTTCGACGTGGAAATCGACGTCGAGGGGCTGGGGAAAATCAGCAGGAAAAGGAAGATACGGCCGTTCCTCGACGAATACGACCTCGGCGGCAGGAAGATATACCTGTGCGCAGAGGGCAGGCTGGTCAATCTCGGCGCTGCGGAAGGCCACCCGAGCGAGGTGATGGCCACCTCATTCGCAGGCCAGTCGCTCGCGTGCGAATACATAGTGAAGAACAAGGGGAAACTGAAGCCAGGCGTCATCGTCCTGCCGGGAGAAATCGACAACCGTATCGCAGAACTCCAGCTGGAAGCCATGGGAGTGAAAAAGGACTCGCTCACAGGCGAGCAGAAGAAGTATCTGACCAGCTGGGACGAAGGGACGTAACTATAATTATATAAAGAGTTCCGTCGCTATCCACTTCATGAGCCCTGAGAATGATTACGACAAATCGCTCGACAACATCTACGCCAACCTACCGGAGAAGGTCACCAAGACCGAGAGGTTCGAGATGCCCCGCTTCGAGTACTTCACCGAAGGCAACAAGACCATAATCAAGAACTTCAAGGCGGTCATAGACAGGATACGGCGCCAACCGGAGTTCCTCTCCAAGCACCTGTCCAAGGAGCTGGCAGTCCCGGTGGAGATACAGGGCGAGCGGCTCATCCTCGCCAGGAAGCTCAGCGGCGACATAGTCAACAAGAAACTCGAGGAATTCGTGCTCAAGTACGTCATCTGCAAGCAGTGCAAAAGGCCGGACACCCATGTCCAGGAGATGGGGCACGGCCTGAGGCAGCTCGTATGCGAAAGCTGCGGCGCTCGGATGGCAATCAGGTGATATATTGGTTTACTACGGACATCATGGAGGAAAGAAACCGGCCAGGCCGCAGCTCAGCCCGGATGAGGAAAGGCGGCGGATGCGGCTGCCCCGCGAAGGGGAAGTTCTAGGCCTGGTATTGGGCCTCATGGGCGGCTCGCGCATGAAGGTCACCTGCAAGGACGGCAAGGAGCGCATGTGCAGGATTCCGGGGAAACTGAGGAACAAGATATGGGTCAAGGAAGGCGACGTGGTGATAGTCAAGCCGTGGTCCATACAGGGAGACGAGAAAGCCGACGTCATCTGGAGATATTTGCCGCTCCAGGCCAGGATACTCAAGGAAGAAGGCTACATCTGAAACTTTCCTGCTGTTTGACTCAGGATAAAGTTTCCAATTGAACGTCGCAACGTTCAATGGACCACAAATCGATGCGTCGATTTGTAGGTCATCAAACTTCATGAGAGCTACCAGAATAATGCTACATCTGATTTTGTTTCTTGCTTTTCAAGCTCATTTTCCCTTCGGCTGCTGATTTATAAAAAACCACTGTGCAGGGTATCTGATGACGAAAAAGCAGCTAAAGGAGGATTACCAGCTCAAGGAGCGCTTCAAGACCGAGAGCGAGGTGTTCGACAAGCGGGTGCTGCTCATCCTCTCGGGCTTCATAAGGAAAGGCATGCTCCAGACCGTTGACTATCCCATCTCGACCGGAAAGGAGGCCAACGTTTTCATGGCGACCGCACCCGGCGGCAAGCATGTCGCCATCAAGATATACAAGATGGAGACCGCGCCGTTCTTCCGCAAGGAGGAATACCTCGAAGGCGACCCGAGGTTCGGGAGGATAAAGAACAGCGACCGGGAGATAGTCAAGGCGTTCGCGCGCAAGGAGTTCAAGAACCTGCAGATATGCGAGAAGGCAGGGGTGCACGCCCCGAAGCCGCATTACCTGACCGAGAACGTGCTGGTGATGGGCTTCCTGGGCGAAGGCGACCTGCCGTATCCGACCATTAACATGGTGGGGCCGCTGCACGGCGCTAAGGACCTGGATTCGATACTTGACGACCTGCGGAAGATGTACAAGGCCGGCCTGGTCCATGCTGATTTGAGCGAGTACAACATCATGATGGGCGACGTGCCTTACCTCATCGATTTCGGCCAGGGGGTGGTGCTGCGGCACCCTCGGGCCGAGCGGTATCTGGAGCGGGACGTTGCGATAATCCTGAAGTATTTCGAGAAGTACGGGATAAAGCGCGACTTGCAGGAGACCCTGAAATGGATAAGGGGTTAAACAGCGGGTTCAGGGCACTAACAGGCGTGAACTACCCACGCCTGAAGGCGTGGGCTTCCTGCTTCGATGAAGATACTTGCCAGTTATGCTTATAACCAGTAGTGGTTTCTTCTCCACAGGCTTGACGTTCCGGCGTTCCGCCGGTAGCTCTGGTGAGTATATTGATTGCAGCGTTCAGGTCTCTGCTCATGCTCAAACCGCATGAAGGACAGTTATGCTGTCTTTCTGAGAGAGCTTTATCAGTCAGAACACCGCAACGACTGCATTCTTTCGTCGTATTTTTCGGATTCACGAGCACCACTCTCGAACCAGCACCTTCCGCCTTGTAGGAGAGCATACTGATGAACTCAGACCATCCGGCATCGTTGATTGACTTCCCAAGCCTCTGTTCGGCCATTTCCTGGGAAGCCAAATCCTCCAACGCCAGTAGGGGATGAGCATTAACTAATTGCCTTGAAAGTTTATGCAGGAAATCCCTTCTCGTGTTCCTGACTTTTTCATGGACTGCTGCAAGGCGGTTCTTCGCTTTTTTCCGGTTGCTGCTGCCCGGCTTTGCCCTGGATAGCGCTTTCTGTTTGGCTCTGAGATTATCCTGATGCTTCTTCAAATGCCGTGGATTTTTGATTGTAGTTCCGTCTGAAAGTACGGCGAAGTTGATTAGCCCAAGGTCGATGCCAACTTCACTTCCATTGTTCTTCGGGATTGGTTTGACTTCTATTTCTGACGTGAGAATCGCGTACCATTTTCCGGTTGCTTCTTTTTTCAACGTCAGGGTTTTGATTGTACCCTTCACTGGTCTGTGGAGCTTGACGTTGATTTCTCCGAAGGGGGTTACCTTGAGCTTCATCTTGTCTGCTTTGAACGAGAAGCCTGATTGGGGGTACACAAGACTTTTCATCCGGTCCATGGACTTGAAACGGGGAAACCCGCCCAACTGCCCCCGTTTTTTCATCTCAATTTTTCTATGAAGAGCATCAGTGAGTCTATCGACAAGTTCTTGACTGGTTTGAGAATAAAGTCCTGAATTTTTTACTATCTCTCTCAAAGTCCGTTTTGTAGGAAACATTTGATGGTTATCATAAAGATTTATTGTGAACTCAAGCAGATCATTCCAGAGTTCCTTTGAGAGCCAGAGGTGCGTTTGCAGTTCCTTGGCTTGTGTTTTTGTCGGGTACAGCCGGAACTTCCACGCTCTCATTGCTTTCATGGAAAATATTGCCTAGAAGGTCCTTTATAAATATACGTCGACACACCTCATTTCCGCGGAAATTTAGGTGATGATTTCTGGATTTCAATGAATAAAATAGCGCCTATTGGGGCGGCGACAATCGGCCCTTTCATGTCACGACCGACGCTTCGGTCGTGAGCATGCTCAGGATGTCGCGGTCGTCGCAACGACCACGAACATGTTCGTGTTCGGAACGCCGAACACGACAACGACACATCGTTCCTGACATCCAACGGCTAAAGCCGTTTTCTTATGCACCTCTCAAGATGGGTTTCCCGGGCCTAGGTCAACTAACCAAAACCATTATATATTAGTTTGTATGAATTAGTTATCAGTTAATAACTATTGGTGATTATTATGACAAAAGCAGTGCAGATAACCTTGCAGCACTCGCCGACCCTGAATACGGTGCTCATGGTGGAAGATGTGATAAAGAACGCACCGGGCAGCATCGTGACCATCGCGGAAATCAAGCGGATGCTTCCCAGGCAGGTCAACCACAACACGCTGAAAACGGTCCTTGAATACCTGGAAGAAAGCAACAAGATAATTGTAAGCATCAAGGGCATAACCTGGATACACAACCCCAATCCGAACTTACGGAAAGCTATTGCGAGGGGAATGGAATTATGAAAACAGTACGGGTTATACTTTCCCCGGAAGCCGAAGAGGTTTACAGATACCTCAATGAGCACGCCGCTCATACCCCGACCGAACAAACATTTCTCAACGCGGTAAGGAAGAAGATTGAACTCATAAAAATAAACCCGCGCTATGGCGACTCGATACCAAAACGACTCATCCCGCGGGAATACATAGCAAAATATGGAGTGAATAACCTTTTTCGGGTGGAACTTCCCAGATACTGGAGGATGCTTTATACGTTAACGGAAGGCGAAAGCCAGATTGAGATAGTGGCATTCATTCTGGATATTTTCGACCACAAGAGGTACAACAGGAAGTTCGGATATAAAAATCAATAAATACTGAGGGCAGGGTGCAATGACATATATAAAATCTAGATTGCTCGAAGTGATTGGGGATACTCCAGAGAACAGGGCGATAGACTTTCTCCTGGAAGGGAATCGACTATAGCATAACGGATATCTCGCAAGGCTGCGAAATTTCCAGACCAACGGCATATAAGATTTTACCGAAGCTGATGAAAGACGGCGTGGTCAAGGCTGAGAGAAGGATAGGCAGGATAACGCTCTACCGGCTTGATGGGCAAGACGAAAAAGTGAGGGCACTCATCAAACTGGAGGAAATCCTGCTCAAGGAATCTTTCAATCAGGTTGAAGGGAAAGAGAGCATCCCTGCGCCTGGTTAGAAAACACAATGCCACGCGTTCATGCCGGAAGATGGTCTGGGCTAGTTGGCATCCCGCAAGCATAGTCTTTAAAACTCCTCCAACCACATTCTATAACGATGAGATTATGATTGGGCATCCTAAAAAGCTCGGATTCTCTGAGAAACAGATTGAAAGGTTCGTGAGGAGCGTTACGCCGGAAAGCGCTAATAGGCTGAGACCAGCGATTAGAGCGTTCGGGGTGAAGTATGACGCCTGGGAGAGGGATAATGGTCCCACGGCAGACATACCGTATAATATGGCATTGGAGGGCCTGAAAGCCGCTTTGCAGCGGGAATGCTCTGCAGGTGACATATCTGTATTGAGAACTCTCCAGCAGAACTACACTGGGATTGAAAAAGGAAGCAGGCGGCATGAAAAAATGCTGGACGCCGTAAAGCGGGAAGCGACCAGGTTGCTTAAGATAGGCGGTATATCCCTGGCAGTGGCTGTTATCGCATACGCTTCACCAACCGTGCCAGCGGAAGCTTGGCAGGTCAAGTTATGCAAATCCATCTTACTTCCGGTTGCCGGGGCAGCAACCATCTTAACTTTTGCGATGGGTGCCGGCCTGTTCATAACCAACAAGGTCATGCGCAAGGCATGTGAGATTAATATGATGCCGGCAGCCTGCGAGGTTTCGCGCATGGCCAGAGAGGTAGTGGCCGAAGAGACCGGCGCACTGAGTACGTTCAAGCGCGTGTAGGCGCAGGACCGAGACTTTCTGCAGAGAGGGAAACTGAGCTACATCCGCTCAGGGCATTCTATTCCTAGCAGGCCGAGCGCGTTCCTTATGACTGTGCCGGTAGCGAGCGTTATCGCAAGGCGCGTATCCCGCGTTTCCGGATTCTCTGCATTCAGCACCGGAGACGAGCCGTAGAATGCGGTGAAGTCCGCTGCCAGCTCGAGCACGTACTGGGCCAGGTGGTGCGGGGCCAGGTCCTTGGAACTGCGGGCGACCATCTCGCTGAACAGGGAGAGCTTCTTCAGCAGCCGCTTCTCGGACTCGTTATACGAGTCGCTGCGTATCTCAGGCTTCCCGTCCTGCGCTTTGGCCTTGGAAAGTATGCCGCTCGCGCGGACGCACGCGTATTGCACGTAAGGGCCTGAGTTGCCCTCCATGCTCAGGGCCTCGTCCCACTTGAACGTTATGCGCTTCTCTGAGCCGGTGCGCAGGAACGAGAACTTTATGGCTGCGACGCCCACCAGGTGCGCGATGCGCTTCTTCTCCTCTTCCGGCACGTCCAGCTTTATCTTATCAAGGACACGGGCCCGGGCCTCGGCGAGAAGTTCGTCTGCGGTGAAGCCCACCCACGTGCCCTTGCGCCCTGAGAATTTCTCATCCGGCAGGCCCACGTGCTCGTAGGAGAGGTGCTGCAGCCCTGCGGCCGCCTCATCCATGCCGAGCCTGCGGAATATTTCGGCAATCACGCGCTGCGGGTATTTCTGCTCCACGCCGATGACGTTGATGACGCGGGCGGCGCTGCCGAAACCCATCTCCAGGGCGTCCGGCGATTGCGAGGTCTTGTAGGCTGTCCGGCCGCCATCCTGTTTCATGAACTGCTCGTAGCGGAACCTGCTCCTGAGCTTGCCGAACTTCCAGAGGTGGAATATCACGTCCTTGCCGGTATACACTGCCGTGCCGTCGCTGCGTATGAGCACCTTGTCCGGGTTCTCCATCTTCCCGAATTCCTTCTCGAATTCTTCTCCGAGCTTCACCACCAGGCAGCCCTCGTTCTTGCCCTGCGTCTCCAGCACCACGGCCGAGTTCTCCTCTATCCGCTTGATGCCTTCCCTGAATATCGTGCGCATGATGTCGCTCTCGAATATGAGCACGTCGTGCTGCACGCCGAAAGCCGCTGCGGTCTCGTACTGCGCGCGGACGCAGTCTTCCGCGAGCATCCGGCCTGCCCTGGCGATGTCGTTGTCCCCTTCTTCGAGGGATTTGAGGGTGTCCCGCACGTCCTCCATCACTGACGCGTCCTCTTCGAACTTCCTGGCAACGCCAACGTACTGCTGGCCGAGCCACGAATCGAACTTCCCTACCGGCTTGGAATCGTAATTCAGGAACCCCCAGAGGCTCTGCGCCACCTGCAGGCCCAAATCATCGATATAGTCCATCCGCTCCACGCTATAGCCGTCGAACTCGAGTATGCGCGCCACTGATTCGCCCAGGACTGCATTTCGCAGATGCCCTATGTGCCATGGCTTGTTGGGATTGACTGACGGGAACTCGATGACGGCCTTGCCTGCCTTCTTCCTGCCAGTGCCGTATCTGCCCTTTTTCGCGAGCACGTCAGAAAGCAGCCGTGAGTATGCCTTTCCGCTGAGGTAGAAATTGATGTACGGGCCTGAGGCCTCTGCCTTCTCCACGAGCGGGCTCCTGGCCAGCCTGGCAGCTATGGCCGCGGCCAGAGACGCCGGATTCTCATTCTTCTCCTTGGCCAGCATGAACGCGAGCTTGCAGGACACGTCTCCCACCCTGCCTGGCTCGAGCGATGCCAATGCCACATCCCTGCCTGCGCCCGAGGCTTCCGCAAGGAGCGCAGCGAGCTCGTTTTTTATTTCGTCAATCATAGGAATACACCAGACGAATATCAGGACGGCATCAGTCAGCCCAGCCCATCAGCCCGTGCCCTTGCCGTACGCTTCCCGCAGGTTCTCCACTGCCTCGTTGACAAGCGGCTGGCCCTGGTATTTGAGCATCACGCGCTTGTCGCCGCGCACCCTTCCGGCTTTCGCGAAGACCGTGCCTTTCATGGCGCGCTCGAACTTCCCGGTGTTCTCCGGCGCCACGCTCACTATGAAGCGGCCGGCGCTCTCGCCGAACATCAATGCATCGGCCCTGTCCGTCCGGGCAGGCACCAGGTCCAGGTCAAGCTCCGCTCCGAGGCCGAAGCCGATGGCGCATTCTGCGAACGCGGCTGCCAGCCCGCCGTCCGACACGTCGTGCGCGGAGGCGGCCAGGCCTTCCTCGATGGCGGATGAGAGCGCCTTGTAGAGCGGTACGTGCTCCTCAGGATGGACCGCAGGGGCGCTGTTTCCTATGCCGTTGAACAGCCTGTAGAATTCGCTGCCGCCCAGTTCGTCGTAGGTCCTGCCCAGCACGTAGACGAAATCGCCGGGCTTCTTGAACTCGGAGCTCAGCGCGTGGTGGATGGAATCCATCTTGCCGACCATGGTGATGAGCAGCGTGGGGGGTATCGAGTATTTCCGCTCGCCGGCGTAGTAGTCGTTCTTCATGCTGTCTTTCCCGGATATGAACGGGATGCCGTAGCCGGTCGCGGAGTCGTAGAGCCCGATGCAGGCACGCACCAGGGAGCCGAGCTTCTGCTCCCCGTCCGGAGTCCTGGCCGACTTCACAGGGTCAGGCCAGCAGAAGTTGTCCAGCGCAGCCAGGTAGCCGAACTTCGCGCCCACTGCTATGGCGTTGCGCACCGCCTCGTCGAAGGCCAGGCATGCCATCGCATAGCCGTCCTGCACGTAGCGCGGGCAGATGCCGTGCGATATCACCAGCCCTTCCTCCGAATCGTAGAGCGGCCGTATGACCGCGCCGTCGGACGGGCCGGGCATGGACGGCTTTATCACGCTCATGCCCTTGACCTCGTGGTCGTAGCGGCGGACTACGCTTTCCTTGCTGGTGATGTCCGGCGACGACAGCAGCTTCCGCAGGACCTCGCCGGGCTCGTACGGGGGTATGGACGGCTCAGGGAACATGAGCGCCTTCCATGACGCGCGCAGCTTCAGCTGGGGCACGCCTTCATGCAGGAAGTGCAAATCAAGGTAGGCGACCGTCTGGCCCTTGTAGAGCGCGTGGAAACGCCTGCTCTTGGTGAATTTCCCTATCACTGTGACCTCCACGTCGTGCACCCTGGCAAGAACCGTGATTTTCTCCATGTCCTGCGGCTTCACCGCGAGCGTCATGCGCTCCTGGGACTCGGAGAGCAGTATCTCCCAGGGCTCGAGCCCGGGGTATTTGAGGGGGCACTTGTCCAGCCATATTTCACAGCCGCCGCTGAACTGGGCCAGTTCGCCGACGCTGGATGAAAGCCCGCCTGCGCCGTTGTCGGTTATCGCCTGGTAGAGCAGCGCGTCGCGCGCCTCCAGGGTGAAGTCAAGGACCTTCTTCTGGGTTATCGGGTCGCCTATCTGGACCACGCTCTGCGGCACTGACGAGTCGATGTGCATGGATGAGAACGTCGCGCCGTGCACTCCGTCCTTGCCTATGCGCCCGCCGACCATGACGACCAGGCAGCCGGGCTCTATCGCCTTCTCGGACGTCCGCCGCCCGTCGCTCAGCAGCGATGGCATGATGCCGATGGTGCCGCAGTAGACCAGCGGCCTGCAGGTGTACGCGCGGTCGAATAATATGGACCCGTTCACCGTGGGGATGCCCATCTTGTTGCCGCCGTGCTCTATGCCGCGGACCACGCCGGCGT
>Ga0326728_10015220_pt1 | contig 16062 bp, 12 predicted proteins | sample MB3enrmetagenome_FD_207602 | JGI IMG/M metagenome (GOLD analysis project Ga0326728, IMG submission 207602) | Lab enriched peat soil microbial communities from McLean, Ithaca, NY, United States - MB31MN | ecosystem: Environmental > Terrestrial > Soil > Wetlands > Peat | place: USA: New York...
AGATAGCATACCTGAAATGGTATTGCTACCTGAAAAACGCCTGATTTTTCAACACTTTTTGACCTTTATGCCCATTGCGAGAAGCGAAGCGCCGAAGCAATCTTTGCGTCGTCAAATTAACGGCAATTATAGATTGCTTCACCCAAACTACGGGTTCGCAATGACAGCATAAGACGCTGTCAATTATAGATTGCTTCGTCATAGACGGCGCTGCCGCGCCATTTCCCGCAATGCCAAAGCAGTTATAACTAAACCTGCTTCTCTGGCCTATTAATTTCGCGCCTGTTTCCGTCCGCAATTCGTCCCGTCCTTGTCCGTTTGGCGGGAAAAGAGATAAAATAGCATATCCGTTCCAATTCCAGACTTCGGGATTTTGTCGCAAATGAGCCTGTTTGTCACCGCGCTTTTGCTGCTGGCAGCTTCCGCCGTTTCCTCGCTGATCTTTCATTCCAGACCGCAGCGCGCGGCTTTATGCGGCGCGGGCGGCGCGGTGCTGGCATCCATCGTCGGGCTTGCCGCGCTTTTTGTGCACGGCGGCCCGGGCTCCGGGCACTGCGGTTCGCTCAGCTTTCCGCTGGCTTTGCCGGGCGTAAATTTCCACATACTGCTGGACCCGCTTTCCAAACTCTTCCTCGCGCCGATGTTCATCCTCTGCGCCTGCGCCGCGGTATACGGAGCGGGCTATGCCGGGCATGACAAGCGTACCGGGCCGGGATTTTTCTTTTTCAACCTGCTCACCGTTTCGATGGCGCTGGTTTTCACCGCGCGGGACGCGGTGCTTTTCCTCGCAGCCTGGGAGATGATGACGATATTTTCCTTCCTGCTCGTCGTAACCGACTATTCCAACGCCGAAACGCGCCGCGCGGGCTGGATTTATCTGGTGGCCACGCATATCGGCACGGCGTTTTTGCTGGCGCTTTTCGCGCTGGCGTGGCACAAATGCGGCTCGACGGATTTTGACGCTTTCCCGAAAGCTTTCGCCGCGCTGCCATTCAGCGCGGTGGCGGCTATGGCTTTGGTCGGTTTTGGCACAAAGGCCGGATTTTTCCCGCTGCATGTCTGGCTGCCGCGCGCGCATCCCGCCGCGCCAAGCCATGTGTCGGCGGTGATGTCCGGCATCATGATAAAGACGGGGATATACGGCATTTTGCGCGTGCTGTCGCTTTGCCCGTTCGTGCCTTTCGGTTTTGGCGCATTGCTGGCGGCGACAGGGCTTGTGTCCGGCGTGCTGGGCGTGCTGTTTGCGCTGGCGCAGCACGACATAAAGCGGCTGCTGGCCTATCACAGCGTCGAAAATATCGGCATAATCGCGCTCGGCCTCGGCGTGGGCTACATGGCGCTTGCCTGCGGGCGCAGGGATATCGCGTTCATCGCTTTCGCGGGCGGGCTTTTGCACGTGGTCAACCACGCGCTGTTTAAAGGGCTTTTGTTCCTCGGCGCGGGCGCTGTGTATCACGAGACCGGGCTGCGCGACATCGACCGCCTCGGCGGGCTTTTAAAGATAATGCCGCTTACCGGCGTCGCGTTTCTGGCGGGCTGCGCCGCAATTTGCGCGTTGCCGCCCTTCAACGGTTTTGTAAGCGAATTCCTTATATATTCGGGCGCGTTCAAAATGCTGCCGTCGGGCGGCGGCGCGGGTTATGCGGCGCTGGCCGTTGTCGCCGGGCTGGCGCTTATCGGCGGGCTGGCGCTGGCATGTTTCGCAAAAGCTTTCGGCGTTATTTTTCTGGGCGAGCCGCGCTCCAAAACCTCGGCGGCTTGCGATGCCGGGCGGCTGATGACGTATCCGATGCTGGCGCTTGCCGCGCTGTGCCTGCTCGTGGGGCTTTTGCCGCAGTTCGCGGCGCGTTTTGCGGCCGTGCCCGCGGCGCAGCTTGCGGGCGGCGGTTTCGCGGCGGAGCTTTCCGCGCGGTTGCTGCCCGTAGGGATAATCGCGATGCTTGCCGCGCTGGCGATAGCGGCGCTGTGGCTGCTGCGCGATTTAATGATAGATTCCGAAACTTCCGCCGCCACCTGGGGCTGCGGCTATACCGCGCCGTCGGCGAAAATCCAGTACACCGCTTCTTCCTTCGCGCAGCCGCTGATGGACATGTTCGGCCTCGGCGCGGTGAAAACGCTGGAAGCGCCGCAGGGATACTTTCCGCAGAAGGCAGCTTTCTCCACGCATACGCCGGACATGGCGGCCTCCGGCTTCTTCGTCCCGGTTTTCCGGCAGATAGAGGAAAAACTCTCCCGGCTTTCCGTCATACAGCGCGGCGTGATTCACGCGTATATCCTTTATATCGGCGTGGCGCTGGTCGCGCTGCTTGTGTGGGCGCTTTTATGAGATCATTTGCGGACTATCTTATCGCGCTGCTGCTTGCGCCGCTGCTGCCCGGCATAATCAACAGGGTGAAGGCGTTTTTCGGCGGGCGAAAGGGCCAGTCCGTCTTCCAGCTTTATTACGATCTGCAAAAGCTCGTTTCAAAGGACGCGGTGTACAGCACGACGACCACTTGGGTTTTCCGCCTCGGCCCCGCCGTGGCGCTGGGCGCGCTGCTGTGCGCGCTGGCGCTGGTCCCGGCGGGCGGGCACGGCGCTTTGGCCGCTTTCGAGGGGGACATGATTTTGTTTGCCTACCTGCTGGCGCTCGGCAGATTTTTCACCGTGCTGGCCGCGCTGGACACCGGGTCCAGCTTTGAAGGCATGGGCGCAAGCCGCGAGGTTTTTTTCTCCGCGCTTGCCGAGCCGGGCATCTTTATCGCGCTGGCGGTGCTGGCGCGCAAGGCGGGCAGCTTTTCGCTAGAGTCGGTTTTCCTGTCCGACAATCCCGTCACCGGCACGCCGCTGCTGCTGGTGCTGGCGGCGCTGTTTATCATTTTCCTGTCGGAAAACTGCCGCATCCCGGTGGACGACCCGAACACGCACCTTGAGCTTACGATGATACACGAGGTGATGGCGCTCGACCACGGGGGGCCGGATTTGGCGCTTATCTCCTACGGCGCGGCGGTGAAGCTGTGGGTTTTTGGCGCGCTGCTGGTGCGGCTGGCGCTGCCCTTCGGCGCGCGCGGCGCGCATAACGGGATTTTATTTCTGTGCGGCATATTCACGGTGGCGATTGTTGCGGGCGTGGTGGAATCGAGCATGGCAAGGCTGAGGCTAAACAAAGTCCCCGCATTGCTGCTGTCCGCCTCGGTGCTGGCCTTCGCCGCATTTGTTCTGGTCTAGGCGTGCCAAGCACGCCTTTCTGCTTGCGGGCTGTGCCGCCCGCAGCAAAAAAAGAATGACGAAGGATTGGAAAAGGATATGGAAAGCGGCGGAAACTTCCGCCGCGATATAAGGGAAAGCGAGCCTGTGCAGTTGCCAACAGGCGAGCGTGATAATTCCCGGACCCAATAAGCTTTTTTTGCAGCAAAGGATAATCTGAATTTATGGATTTCATGGAACTGCTGTCTATCATCGTAATGCTCTGCTGCGTGATGCTCTGCGCAACCGGCAGGCTTAAATCGCTGATACGCGCCGCCGCAACACAGGGCGCGGCGCTTGGGCTGTTGGCGTTTTCCAAATCCTTTTCCGTCGAGACCTGCGCGCTTGCCGCAGCCACCATCCTTGTAAAAGCGGTTGTGTTCCCCTATCTGTTAAACCGCGCGCTGGAGCATTCCCCTGCCGCGCAGGAGAACGCGTCCGCGCTTAACGAGCCCAAACCTTATGTGGGATATAATCTTTCGCTGGCCGTCTGCGCGCTGATGCTGGGGCTTGCGGCGTGGCTGTCCGCCCGGCTTTCGTCGGGCGACCTGCTTTTGACGGCGGCTTTCTTTACTATCCTGACCGGGTTTTTCCTGCTCGTGTCGCGCAAAAGCGCGTATATGCAGGCGATAGGCTATCTGGTGCTGGAGGGCGGCATCTATCTTTGCGCGATGGGGTTGAGGCAGGCCTCGCCGCTGCTGGTGGAACTTGGGCTTATGCTCGACGTGCTGATGGCCGTTTTCATCATGGGGCTGATGATTTACCAGATAAGCAACGAGTTCGACCACGCCGATATCGCCCGGCTTTCCAACCTCAGCGACGCGGAGGATTATGATTAGCCTCCTCGTCATTGTGCCTTTCGCCTGCGGCCTCGCCGCGCTGTTTTCCTCCACCGCCGTAGCGCGCCTGATACTGCGCGGCACGGCCATAGCGCATCTGGCGCTTGTGGCGGCGCTCTGCGTTTTGCGCCCCGCGCCCGGCGCGTGGCTTGAGCTGGACGCGGCGGGGCTTTTGTTCCTGGCCGTCACCAGCATCCTTTTCTGCTCGGCGGCGTTTTACGTCTGCGCCTATCTGGATATTTCGGCCAACCGCCGCGAGGCGCATATACTCGCCCCGGTTTTCGGCACCGAGCCGCAGCCGGTCTTTATCGCATTTCTGCTTTTCTTCCTGGCGTCTATGACGCTTGCGTGTTCGGCGCGGCATCTGGGGCTTTTGTGGGTCGCGCTTGAGGCCACCACGCTTGCCACCGTGCCGCTTATCTGTTTCCACCGCACGCCCGGCTCGCTGGAGGCGGCGTGGAAATACCTGATGCTCTGCTCCGTCGGCATAGCGCTGGCGCTGCTGGGCACTTTCTTCCTTGCCGAAGCCGCCGGAAAGGTGGGCCTGCCGATGCTGTTCGATACGCTGCGCGACGGCGCGCAAAAGCTGGACCCGCTGTGGCTGAAGGCGGCTTTCGCCGCCGCCTTCGTGGGCTACGGCACAAAGATGGGCCTTGCGCCGATGCATACATGGCTGCCGGACGCGCACAGCGAGTCGCCCGCCGCGGTCTCCGCGCTGCTTTCCGGCGCGCTTTTAAACTGCGCTTTTCTTGCGCTTTTGCGCGTCCACGCTGTTTGCTGCGCGGCGGGGCTGGCCGTTTTCTGCGCCCACGCGTTTCTGGTTTTCGGTTTTATCTCCGTCGGAGTGGCCGCCGCGCTTATGCTGCGCCGCCGCGATTACAAACGCCTGCTGGCCTATTCCAGCGTGGAGAATATGGGCCTTGCCGCGCTGGGCGTGGGCGCGGGCGCGCCGTATGCCGCGCTGCTTCAGGCGCTCAACCATTCTTTCACCAAAGCGGCGCTGTTCATGCTTTCCGGCAATATGCTGCGCCGCTACAAAAGCCGCAATTTCAGCGACATAAAAGGGCTGCCGTCGGTGCTGCCAAAGACCGCGTTCCTGTGGGCCGCCGGGATAACCGCGCTGGTGGGGCTGCCGCCTTTCGGGATATTCTTTAGCAAACTGCTGCTGCTAAAAGCGCTGCTTGCCTCCGGGCATTTTTATGTGTGCGCGCTGGTGCTTTTTGCGCTGGCGGTGGTGTTTGCCGCCGTCTCTTCCCCGGTTATGGAGATGCTGCGCCCCGCGCAGGAGGAGACCGGGCCCGCCGTCGAGCGCCGCTCCTTCATTCTGCCGCCGCTCATCCTTTTATGTTTTGTGCTGCTGCTTGGCGTCTGCATCCCCAATGCGCTCGACGCTCTGCTTAAATCCGCCGCGCTGGCCGTGGGGGGACAATGACGACTTTTCATAACGCCTCTTCGGTATCGCTTTCCTCCATAGCGCGCGTCAACCCGGAACAGTTGCGCCTGCGCATAGCGGGCGCGGTGGCGGACGGGGACGCGCTGCTCTCTCTTTTCGCTTTGGAACTCGGCGGACAAAAGCATCTCTGCGCGCTGCTGGGCCTGCGCCGCAAAATGCTTATAGAGCCGCTGCTCTGCCCGCTTGAGGACTACGAATATCCGTGCATAACCCTGTCCGCGCCGCAGGCGCATATGTTCGAGCGCGAGATTGCCGAGCAGTACGGCATACTCCCCAAGGGGCACCCGTGGCTAAAGCCGGTGCGCTTTCACGAGCCGCCGCAAAGCGGCATACTGGGCTACAGGCGGCCCGGTCCGGCGGTCTGGGAATATTTTTCGATGCACGGCGAGGAAGTGCACGAAGTCGCCGTCGGCCCCGTCCACGCCGGCGTTATAGAGCCCGGCCATTTCCGCTTCCAGTGCCACGGCGAGAATGTTTACCATCTCGAAATCCAGCTCGGCTTCCAGCATCGCGGCGTGGAAAACGCGGTTTTGAAAAATCCCGCCCGCCGGATGTTCTATATGGAAACCGCCGCCGGGGACACAACCTGCGCCCATGCCGCCGCCTGCTGTCGCGTAATTGAGGCGCTTGCGGACGCGCAGGTTTCCGCGCGGGCCGACGCTTTGCGCGCCGTCTCCGTCGAGCTTGAGCGCCTCGCCTGCCATACCGGCGACCTCGGCGCGCTTGCGGGCGATGTGGGATATTTGCCCACAATGTCTTTCTGCGGCAGATTGCGCGGCGACTTTTTAAATATCACCGCGCTTGTCTGCGGCAACCGTTTCGGGCGCAATATCATGGAAGAGGGCGGAACTCGCGTCTGCCTTTCGCAGGAGACTGCCGACGAGCTGCTTAAAAAGCTGGACGCCGCCGGCGCGGACACTTTGCGCGCCGTGGAGCTGATGTTCGGCACGCCGTCGGTAATGTCGCGCTTTGAAGGGACGGGCACGCTGTCGCGCGAGACGGCGCAGGACCTCGGCCTCGTCGGTCCCGCCGCGCGCGCAAGCGGGCTGCGCATAGACGCAAGGCTGGATTTCCCCGCCGGACAGTATGTAAAGGATTCCGTCTCGCTGGCGCATTTCCATACCGGCGACGTGCTTGCCCGCGCGCAGGTGCGCCGCGCGGAGATAGAAAATTCGCTCGCCTATATCCGCCGCATACTGCCATTTGCCATAGGCGATTGCGGCCGGTCCGAATGCGGCCCGGCGCGCCCGGACGCGCTGGCGGTCTGCGTGGAGGAAGGCTGGCGCGGCGAGCTGGTGCATGCCGCAGTCACCGGTCCCGACGGCAATCTGCTGCGCTACAAGATAACGGACCCGTCGTTTAAAAACTGGACCGGGCTTGCCTGTGCGCTGCGCGGCCAGCAGATATCCGATTTTCCGCTTTGCAACAAAAGCTTCAATCTCTCTTACTGCGGGAACGATTTATGATACGCGCCATCATCGAAAGATTTAGACAAAAAGAACGCACCGCCAATTTCCCGAAGGAAATGCCGCAGCTTCCTCCGCGCTTTCGCGGAGTGCCGGTATTGTCCGGCGCGCCGATGACGCCCGCGGTGCAGCGCAAGTGTCCGTGCGGCGCGCTGTCCACCAACGCCGTCGATCTTGGCAAATGCGTTTTCTGCGGACGCTGCGAGGAGTTTTCCGCCGGGGTGGTGAAGTTCGGGAAGGATTTCAGCCTTGCCGCCACTTCGCGCGAGGCGCTGGTCTATAAGGGCGGCGAATATGCGCGCGCAAAGGCGTTGGGCGGAAAGCTGCAAAAAATGTTCGGGCGTTCGCTGCGGTTGCGTCAGGTAAGCGCGGGCGGCTGCGGCGCTTGCGAGGCGGACGCCAACGTGCTTTTGACCCCGGTTTACGACATGGCAAGATTCGGCATACAGTTCGTTGCCTCGCCGCGCCATGCCGACGGGTTATTGATAACCGGCCCCGTCACAAGAAACATGCTCTCCGCGCTGCATTCCACCTACGAAGCCGTGCCCGCGCCGAAGATAGTCATAGCCTGCGGCGCATGCGCCATTTCCGGCGGAACCTATGCCGGTCACGACGAAACAGCCGGCATCCCCAAAGATATCCCGGTGGACCTCTATGTCCCCGGCTGCCCGCCGCACCCCTACACGCTGCTGGACGGCCTGCTGAGATTGTTGGGCCGTATCTAACCGTTCCAGCGCTGTCCCGCTTTATTCCTCCGGCATAAAATTGTAAGCTGCTTGTACGGGGTATGGGTAAATTCATTTTGCTTTCCATTCTGTTGCGGACTGTCGTCCCTGCGGTTTATGCGGGGGGGACAGCCATTCCCGGCGGAACGATCGCGCAGTCCACTTGCACCGTCACACGTTCCTCCGGCGGCACTGCAATTCAATTTAGTCATCCCGTATCGGGGACGGTTAGTTCCGTCCGTTCCCATCCATTCATGCCGCCCGCTCCGGGACCTTATACGCCTGAACAGATTGCGGCAGAGACTGAAATGCTTAGAGCGCAACTGAAAGAATTGCAGACCCCTTCCCGGAGTCTGGAAAACGAGGTAAATGCATTTTACCAGTCGTCAATGCGCAGGATATTTGAAGCTCGCCGAAACATGGCGAATAATACGTGGAATGACCGCCGGACTTTCTTTGACAGGCAAGTGCAGTTGCAAAAAGAGTATCAGGACCGTATCGCTAAAATGAACGAAGACGCCAATCGTCAACGCGATCGCCTGTATGTCGAATATGGTATTACCGTTACCACCAAAACCGTCCGGACAGGAATCAGTGTTTCAACGGCTGATTATTCCGAAAATGGCGTCTCGGTATCTTCGCCCACGGCAAAGCCTGTTATGGGTGTCGTCCGGAATATAAAATATCCCAATTCCGCCGCTTTGCTTGCGGCGCAGAAGCTTGGCGAAAAGAACTTCAGGGAATTGATGGCCGTTCGTGCGGAAGAGTTCGCCGCGCTGCACGTTCTTAAACAGGGAATGCGGGGCGGGCGGTTGAAAAGTCTGGATGAATGGAAACAGCAAATCATCGCCGACGCGATGGCCGCGGACCGCCGAAACTACGAGGCCCTCAGCGAAAAAATAGAGGCGGAAAAACAAAGGCAACTCGCGGAAAAGGAACAAGAAAACCATTTTGCCGTCTGGCCGTCCACCGAGCCGCAGGTAGCGGATGACGCTTTCCAGCCGCCTCCGCCCGCGCCGGAGGACGCCGTCGCTTTGCAGATAGGCACAACCACCGTTTTTGCGAATATGCATGATGTCCCCAAATACCGTCGCGCCAAAGTGGCGAAATATATACAGAACTATTTTGATTTTGTGGAAAATGACTCCTATAAAATCACCTTAAAATTCAGAAATGCTTTTCTTGTGGTTTCGGATGAGGACCGTTTCGCGGCGGAAAATGTGCTGTCCGGGTTGTTTACGGTCAAGGAATATGCCGATTTTGTCCCGCCTGCCGCTGAGCGCAGAAGCCTGATTGTGGAAGAATTTGATAATCAGGCATCGCTTGCTTCCAAACTGAAACACAAAATGTCGCACACTTCATTTGTTAAAGCCTATGCATATGTGCTGATGAGTGAAGATAATTTCTGGAATTGCACCGGCAGGTACGCCCGCTCAACGCTTTTGCCGTTGTTGATGAACGAAAAGCTCAATCCTCGGTTTCGTGCGGATATAGTCGGCTATCTGTCTCTAGCTATTCAAGATACGTGGCATTATAAACCGTCGGACTGGTTTCAGGTGTGCGATGCGCTGATAGCAATATTCAGGGATAGCAGATGGCCGTTGTATCTGCGCGGTATTGCACTGAATTTGTGGACCGAGCATGAAAAACGGCCATATATAATAAAGGATAATTTTGAATATATTTTTACAAATACAAGGCTGTTCCCGTATTCCCGGCTTAATTTGTTCAGTATTGTCGAAAATTCAAAAGACTCAAACCTTGAGGAGAGACTACTTGCGGTTATGGAAAATCCGCATTCGTATCCAAAAGAAATCGTGTCCGGGGCATGTGATTATATGGTGAACCTGAATGGATTGGACGCGGGCGGACGCTACATGCTGTGCAATAGAGATTTAGCGGCTATGGAAAAAGACAAAGATGATGCAGGTGTGATGCGGTTATGTCCCGACATAATTAAATATACACTCGAAAACCCGGCTGACTGCTGTAGGCATGCCTCGCATAAGTAAAACTTCACGCCCGGACAGACCCGAATAAAATGTTATAATGACTCTATAGTCATTATGCCCAGACTCTCGCAGGCAACGAAGGACGTTCGCAAGGATGCGATACTCGCCGCGGCGCGCAAGCTGCTGGTGCGCCGCAATTTCGACGACGTCTGCATGGCCGAAATCGCCTCCGAGGCGCGGGTGGCAAAGGGCACGCTGTTTTTGTATTTCCCCAACAAGGAAGACCTTTTTTCGGCGGTATACCTGAGCCTTTTCGACGCTCTGGGCGCAAAGTACGACGCGCTTATAGCCGAAAATCTCCCTCCGGCGAAGCTTTTGCGCAAGACCGCGCTCGTGATGATGGACCATTTCGAGCGCAACAAGGATTTCACCGAACGTTTCCGCGCCGGGCGCTTCAACACGGAAAAGACAGCCGAACTGATGGCCCGCACCCGCACCGCCAATCTGGCAAGACTGGTGCGCATAATGGAAATCTGCGCGGCGGGCGGGTTTCTGGAGGATTTCGACAACGCCTACGCCGCCTCCGCGCTGTTCGGCCTGTGCCGCGGCGCTATAGTGCATAAACGCATAACGGGCCGCAAGCTCGGCCACGAAGATTTTGCAGACAGGATATTACATATCTTTATAAAGGGAATCGGAAAAAAATGAAGATCACAGCCATAGCACTTGCCCTTATTTCCGCCTCGGCGCTTTGCGTCTACGCGCAGGATGCCGCCAAAACGCAGCAGCCGCCGGTAACGCTGGAGCAGGCGTACAAGGCCGCGCTAAAGCAGAGCGAGACGCTGGCCGAGCAGGGCGCAAATATCGATTATTACGAGCAGCGCATAAACGAAATGCACGCCGCGCTGCTGCCGCAGGTCAATCTGACCGCGTCGCAGACCTGGCAGGACAATTCCAGCAACGCAGACGACCCGACCAATACCGTGCCCACCAGCTACCGCGCTTCGGCGATAGCGGTGCATCAGCCGCTTTTCACCGGCCTGCGCGACATTATCGCGCTAAAGGGCGCAAAGGTGCAGACCGCCGCTCAGCAGGCCGCCTATGCCCGCGCAAAACAGATACTTTACGAGAACGTGGCGCAGGCTTACCTTAATCTCCTTTCCGCGCAGGACACCATAGCCATACGTCAGGCGCAGATAGACATCACCGCCCAGCTTATAACCGAGCTGCTCTCGCGCGAAAAAATAGGCCGCTCCCGCCACAGCGAGGTGCTGGCCGCGCAGTCCCAGCTCGCGCAGGATCAGGCGGCGCTGGCCTCCTCGCTCGGCGCGGAACGCGTCGCGCAGTGGACCTTCCGCTTCCTTACCGGCATGGACGGCGACGCAAAACCCGCCGCGCTTGCGCCCGTAGGCAAGGTCGCCATAGACGATTATCTGGTGAAGGCGCATTCCCGCCCCGACGTGGAGCAGGCCAAGCGCAATCTGGAATACGCCGAGCTGTTCATGGATTCCGAAAAGAACCAGCGGCTGCCCTCCGCCGCTTTCGACGGACATTACTATCTGGACCGCGAGGCCGGCACATTGCGCCACGTCTACTGGGACACCATTTTCTCCGTTTCCATACCGCTTTATCTGGGCGGCTCGATAGACGCGCAGACGGCCGAGGCCGACGCCCAGCGCCGTTCCGCCGTGCTGGCGCTGCAGCTGGCGCTGCGGCAGGCGGACCTCGACGTGCATTCCGCGCACGACAGCCTGCTCTCCGGCATCTTCTCCGCCGACGCGCAGCAAAACGCCCTTGCCGCCGCGCAGGCCAACGCCGCCGCGCAGAAGGCCGACTACCGCTACGGTCTGGTGACCAATCTCGACGTGCTTACCAGCCTGACCACGGTGGAAACCACAAAGCTCAGCCTCGAACAGGCGCAGATAGCGGTGCAGCTTTCCAAGGCGCAGCTCGACGTGGCCGCGGGCATCCCGCAGTAACCGTTCCGAGGCCGCCGCAGCGCGGCTTGCCGGGATATGGTTAGATATCGTATAATATCGTATCTAACCAAAACTATGAGCGCCCAAAAAGAGAAACAATTTTTCCTCAACAACCTGCCGCGCGAGGCGGCATTGCGCGGCATGGCGTCGTTCTGCACGGCCACCCGCACCGAACGGAGCATAGCGGTGGTGTCGGCCTATCACACGCTGCTGGAAACGTCGGGACAGCTTTTGAACCATTTGAACGCGGTGATGTCGGGCCACGGGCTGACGCAGGCCAGGTTCCGCACGCTTTTCCTCACTTATATGGCCGACGCGCAAAAGGGAGACGGCAAGTGCGCCTTGTGCGTGGACGGGGCCGGTCGCGGCGAGCCAGCCGCTTCGGGCGGCATAAGCCCCTGCGATCTGGCGGAGACGATGCGCGTGGAGCGCGCCACCGTCACTACGCTGATAGACGGGCTCGAACGCGACGGTTTCGTGCGCCGCGAGCCCGCGCCCGGCGACCGCCGTTCCATCAGGATCCGCCTTACGCCCAAAGGCCGCAGGCTGATAGACGAATTCGCGCCCAAAAGAGTGGAGTACATGCTTAAACTTATGGATAACTTCTCGACCGAAGAATGCAAGACGCTGGTGAAAATACTGGAAAAGATGGAGCGGCGCCTCGCCGAAACGGGGCCGAAGGATTTATGACAAACCGGGTTTTTGCCGCCTCCTTTATACTGCTCGCCTGCTGGCTGCCCTGCGCGGCGCAGGACGCCTCCACCGCCGCCGTCGCCGGACGCGGCCTTACGCTTGCCGACGGCATCGCGCTGGCGGTCAACAACAACCTCAGCATGAAGCTCGCCGCCGCGCAGACCGACGAGGCCAAAGCCGCCGCCGTGCAGTCCGCCGCGGCGCTGCTGCCGCATCTTGCCGGGAGCGCCAGCCAGACCCGCACCTTCCGCGAGAATCTGGACGCGCTCGGTTTCGCCGGTTACGGCTATATCGGCCCGTTCAACACTTTCGACGCGCGGCTGACGCTGGTGCAGGACCTGTTCAACTGGAACTCCTACTCGAGGCTGCATTCCGCCGAGCAGAAGAAAAAATCCGCCGAGCTGCGCCGCGACCTCGCCTCCGAGCAGGTTTCGGCCGCCGCCGCGCTGGCCTATATCGACGTGCTGCGCGCCGCCGCCGCGCTGGACGCCGCGCAGGCCGACGAGCGTCTGGCCCGGGAGCTGCTGGCTCTGGCGGTGGAACGCCATTCCGCCGGCACCGCGACCGGCCTCGACGTGGCGCGCGAAAAAACGCGCGTCGCCGAGGTGCATTCAAAGGTGCTTTACGCGCAGGTCTCCTGCGACGACGCGGCATTGCGGCTGCGCCATGTGATAGGCCTGCCGCTGGACGAAAACATCAATCTTTCAGACGTCCTCGGCGCGGGCGCCACCGCTTTCCCGCAGGTCCCGGACGCCATCTCCTCCGCGCTGAACGACAGGCTGGAACTGGCGATAGGCCGCGTGGAGCTTTCCGCCGCGGATTATTCGATAGACGCCGCCAAAAGCGGGCATCTGCCGACGCTTTCCGTCATCGGCGATCTGGCCCTCAGCGGCATGAACCCGGACAGCGGGGCCGGTTCGGTGGGCGATATCGGCGTGCAGTTGCGCCTGCCGCTGTTCGAAGGCGGCGCCGTTAGCGCCGGCGTGCGTCAGGCCGAGGCGGCAAAAACCGAAGTCGCCGCCCGCGTCGCGGACATGACGGTGCAGGTGGAGCAGGACGTGCGCCTTGCGCTAAAGCAGCTCGTGGCCGCCGTGGAGCAGGTTTCCACCGCGCAGGAAGCGGTGGAGCTGGCGCTCAGCGAGCTCGACATGGCGCAGGGGCGTTTCGCCGCCGGAGTGGGCGACAACGTGGAACTCGTCAACGCGCAGACCGCGCTCAGCGAGGCGCGCGCCGAGCGCGTGGCCGCGCTGGCCGATTATAATAATTCAAAAATCAATTTAGCCCTCGCGCAGGGCCATATGCGCGCTTTCTCCATCCGCTAGAGGTTAACTTTATGGAAAACACAACCAACCAGACCCAGACCGCGCCGCAGCAGGCGCATGCCCAGTCCAAGTCGGCGCAGCTGGCAAACGCGTTCGCCGCAGCCAGGCACAAGGCGCAGCCTTCGGGCCGCAACCGCAACATAGGCATAGCAGTGCTGGCGGTGCTCGCCGTGGCCGGCGGCGCGTACTGGCAGTACAGCCGTTTTCACGAGGACACCGACGACGCGGTCATAGAAGGTCATGTGCTGCCGATGAGTTCCAAGGTGTCCGGGCAGGTTTCGCAGGTGCTGGTGGACGACAACCAGAACGTCAAAAAAGGCGACCTGCTCGTCGAGATAGACCCCACGGATTACCAGGTCAAGCTGGACCAGGCCAAGGCCGGTCTTGCCGCCACGCAGGCCGACGCGCAGCGCGCGGCGGTGGACGAACTCCGCTACAAACAGCTCTACGAGCATGACCAGGTCTCAAAGCAGGTCTACGACAAGGCCGCCGCGGACGCCGAGGTGCTGCGCGCCCGCACCGAGCTTGCGCGCAAGCAGGTTTCCGCCGCCGAGCTGGACCTTTCCTATACCAAAATCACCGCGCCGGAAGACGGCCAGATTGCCAAGAAAGCCGTCGAACTGCGCAGCTTCGTGCAGGTGGGCCAGCCGCTGATGTCGGTGGTCCCAGACGACGTCTGGGTCGTGGCCAACTTCAAGGAAACGCAGCTTGAGAAGATGAAAGCCGGCCAGCCGGTGGAAATCCATGTGGACACTTATCCGGACCATGTTTTCAAGGGACACATAGACAGCATACAGGACGGCACCGGGGCGCGTTTCAGCCTGCTGCCGCCCGAAAACGCGACGGGCAACTTCATCAAAGTGGTCCAGCGCGTGCCGGTCAAGATAGTTTTCGACGAGCCTACAAAGGATTACCGCCTTGTGCCGGGCATGTCCGTAGTGCCTGTCGTCAAGCTTCCATGAAAAAAAATCTGCCGTCATGCGGCAGGCGGGATATTATAGGTAAGCGGCCGGACATGTCCGGCCGCGATATAACTGCGCCTTGTTGTTCAAGGCGCCAGTGCGGAGGGGTGTAACAATGGATACGCACTGGAAACCCACCCACTCTCCGTGGCTGGTGAGCTTTTCCGTCCTGCTTGCCACCTTCATCGCGGTGCTGGATACCTCCGTGGCGAACGTCGCGCTGCCGCACATCGCGGGCAACCTGTCCGCCTCCACCGACGAGGCCACCTGGGTGCTTACCAGCTATCTGGTGGCCACCGCGATAGTGCTGGCCGCCACAAGCTGGCTCAGCAGCTATTTCGGGCGCAAAAATTACCTGATGTTTTCGGTGGCGCTGTTTACCGCGTCTTCGGCTTTGTGCGGCATGGCGCAGACGCTGCCGCAGCTCATACTCGCGCGCATAATGCAGGGTATCGGCGCGGGCGGGTTGCAGCCGCTGGCGCAGGCGATAATGATAGAAAGCTTTTCCGTGGAGGAGCGCGGCGCGGCGATGGCCGCCTACGGCATGGGCATCATCGTGGCTCCGATAATCGGGCCCACGCTCGGCGGCTGGATAACGGACAACTATTCGTGGCGCTGGATTTTCTATATCAACGTGCCGATAGGCATAATAGGCATATTCCTGCAGAATCTTTTCGTGGAGGACCCGCCGTATTTCGAGCGCAGCCGCCACAAGGCTATAGACTATATAGGCCTCACTTTCATGGTGCTGGCGCTGGCCTCGCTGCAGATAGTGCTGGATAAAGGTCAGGAGCTGGACTGGTTCGCCAACCACTGGATACGTTTCGGCACTGGCATGGTGATAGTTTTCCTGCCGCTTTTTGTGTGGTGGGAGTGCACTCACAATACGCCTTTTATAAACCTGCGGCTGCTCAAAAACCGCAATCTGGCCGTCGGCACCGGGCTGGCGGCGATGCAGGGGCTCATAATGTACGCCAGCACCGCGATGCTGCCCATTTTCATGCAGCAACTGCTTAAGTATCCGGCGCTGCAAAGCGGCCTTGCGATGACGCCGCGCGGCATAGGCTCCATGGCGTCGATGATAATAATAGGGCGCATTGTGAACAAAGTGGAGAACCGGCTGCTGATGGTTTTCGGCTACATCGGCCTCGGCGCGACTTGCCTGGCGTTCGCCAACCTCAACATGGACATAGCGCGCACCAACATCATAGTGCCGCAGATATTCAACGGCTTTAGCATGGGGTTTTTGTTCGTGCCGATGACGGTGCTGACGATGTCCACCTTGCGCCAGAACGAAATAAATCAGGCGACGGGCATAATGAACCTGTGGCGCAACATCGGTTCCAGCATCGGCATATCGGTGGTGTTTGCGTACCAGACGCGCATGGCGCAGGTGCATCAGGCGATGATGGTGTCCAACGTCAGCGCCTATACGCCGTCGTTCCA
>Ga0326728_10015221_pt1 | contig 16062 bp, 16 predicted proteins | sample MB3enrmetagenome_FD_207602 | JGI IMG/M metagenome (GOLD analysis project Ga0326728, IMG submission 207602) | Lab enriched peat soil microbial communities from McLean, Ithaca, NY, United States - MB31MN | ecosystem: Environmental > Terrestrial > Soil > Wetlands > Peat | place: USA: New York...
GGGTCTATATGTAGAACTAGTGGGGGAATCCTAGTGGGGTAGGGACGAAGGCTAGTAGAGATTAGCGAGTGTGACGGAGTGATGGTTAGCTGGTCGTGGTTCTCTCTCTCTGTCCCCGCCACCAGGCCGGGCCCCGCGGGCCGCGGCACGGTCGCAGTAGCAGAACGCTATAGGTGGCAGATGCAGTAAGAAGCAGCCTGCATCGTGTCATACACTCAGGCTTGGAAACATAGATCATGATAGGGGTAACAACGACGTTTATCATTACTGAACTGCTTTTCGTAGTGTAACGTGTTCGCAGCGTAACTCACCTCAAGTGAGTGCGTATTGGTCTGCCGTATCATGGCAGACCAATAGAACATTCCATAACCAATAGGAATCGACCCTTGTAATCGCCTAAACGCGGCTCTGAGCATCTGCTGACGAAAGCAAACTACGCTCTGACCATGCTCCCTGGCCAGTTGTATATTCGCCAGTTGAAAGGTAGCCTGCTTAGGAGGCCAGATATTAGCAAAAGCGTCGAAGTCGAAGGCTGGGCCAGCTCGCCAGACGCCCTGCAGCCTTCGGCTCGGGAAGGTAAAGAGCCTATGGATAGAGCCGAAGAGTTCATCCAGCTGTTTAATCAGGTGGAGAACTTCCTTTCGCACCTTGTTAACCGGGCAGATTACATGCCTTTCGGAAAACTAGTCGTGCAGGCGTCAACCAGTAACGCCGCAGTGAGGGCAAACGCAAGCGCTTTAGGACAGTTTGCGAAACTCCGCAACGCTATTGTCCATGACGAAGGATATCCACTTCACATTGTTGCAATGCCCTCTCCGGAAGCCCTGGCGAAGTTTAGACAGCTCGTTCGTGAAGTTATCGAGCCGACGCCATTGATCCCTGCGTTCGCAAGGCAAGTACACTGCTTTTCTCCGGGCGATACCCTGAGCGCCGCTCTTGAGTTCATGAGGCAGAACGACTTCTCGCAAATAGTTGTGAGGGAAGTCAATGGGAAGCTCGGCATGGTAACCGTGGAAGGAATTGCTAGGTGGCTTGCCGATAGCTTCAGGGGAATCGCGCTACCGGAGGAGGCAGCGACAATTGGCGATGTCCTCGCTCTTGAGCCTCCGGGCGCCTTCAATGTCATAAGCGCGAAGAGAAATGTTTTCGATGCGGCCGACGCGTTCAGGAACTCAATCCACCACGACGCCACCCGGCTATATGCAATTATTGTCACTGAAAATGGCGATCTCTGTGAGGAACCGATTGGGTTTGTGACCCCGTGGGACCTCGTTTGGAAACCGGAGCCAACACTTTCCGTGGACGCGGCTAGGCCTTGAGCTTCTCGATGATCAGCGTAGCTGCTTGAGGTAGTCACAGGCATTCGGTACGCCGCCGTCGCAGGCCCTTTGGTAGAGAGAACGCGCCTTCGTTTTGTCTTTCGGTACCCCGTAGCCTTTGAAATACAGGAAGCCGAGGTCGCCGCATCCGTTCATATCTCCGCCGTCGCAGGCCATTTGGAAGAGAGAACGCGCCTTCGCATTGTCTTTCGGTACCCCGTAGCCTTTGAAATGCAGCATGCCGAGGTTGCTGCATCCAGTCATTTTTCCGGCATCACAGGCCTTCTGAGAGAACAAGCGTGCCTGGAGATAGTCTATCGGTACCCCTTGCCCATCTAAATACAGGAAGCCTAGCTCGCCGCATCCGTCCATATCTCCGCCGTCACAGGCCTTCTGAAAGAACAAGCGTGCCTGAACATAGTCTATCGGTACCCCTTGCCCTTTAAAATAAAGGAATCCAAGGTTCCTGCAACCGGTGATTTCTCCGCCGTCACAGGCCTTCTGAAAAAACAAGCGTGCCTGGACATAGTCATTCGGTACCCCCTTCCCTTCTTGATACAGCCAGCCGACGTTGTTGCAGCCGCCCATATTTCCACCGTCGCAGGACTGGACAAAGAGGGGCCTTGCCTCCTCGTAGCGCTTTAAGTCGTAGAGCGCCTTTCCCACCGTGAGCCTCTCGTCTGCACGAAGGCGCAAATACTGCATCTGGGCAGCCTCTTCCTTCGCGTTCTGTTGTGCTTGGAGGCGGGCGGTTTCTTCCTGCGCGCTCTTCTGTTGTGCTTGGAGACGGGCAGCACGCACTGATTTTAGTTCGATGGCTACGACTGTTTGGCCGCTCATTTTGATCTCGCGGAACAGCTGAGTCTGATCAGCTCCGTCATCAGTCACGGCAACCACAACGTGTTGACCGAGTTCGACCGTCGCTTTAGCTGCCCCCCCGGCATCAATATGGCCCTTCGTCTCGCCGTCCAGCTTCCAGTTGCAGGCCAGGTCGCACATAACCAACAGTGTCGCGACTGTCGGCTTGGCCGCTGGTTTCTTCGGGTGCAGGATTGGTCCGTCATCCTGTTGCGCCATCAACTGCACAGTAGCGGTCGCCATGAATGCGGTCAGCGCCCAAGTAGCGATTTTCCAGTTCCTCATCTCATCCTTTCGTGCGTCCTCTGATAAGAGGAGCCGCCCATGCTGCTTCCTGCCCAGCCATTTTCGCTGCTCCGTGGCTTACTGCACGCCGCGCAGCAGTTCGCAAGCTTCGGCTACTCCGCCCTGGCAGGCCTTATTGAAATACTTGCGTGCCTCCTCGCTGTTCCCAGCGTCCTGGTAAAGCGAGCCGAGGCTGGCGCAACTGGACAAGGTTCCCAGATCGCAGGCCCTCTGGTAAACGTCGCGCGCTTTCTTTGTGTCGTGCGCGCCGCCGAGGCCTTTGGCATAGAGATAGCCGAGGTAGTTGCAGGCCTTCATTTCTCCGCCGTCGCAGGACTGGGCAAAAAGGGGCCGCGCATCCACGTAGTTTTTCCTTTTGTAGAGGGCAATCGCCTGCTGTTCTATCTCGCCGACGTCAGGGGCAGACAATGCTCCCGTTGGCGGAGGAGCCGAACTCTGGTATGTGCTCGGGTACTGGTCAGTAGGCAGGCTGTCGCGGTAACTGGCGGACGCTGCAGGAGTGTTCTTTGGTTCTGCTCCGAATTGTCTGGTGATTTGGATGACTTCTCCAAGTGCGATGAGAACGGCGAGGACAATGGTGATAGCCTTGGCAAGTTCACTATGAGTCTTTTTCCTGTGCCAGTACCAAGCCGCGCCAGCCCAAACAGTAGACTCAAAAAGATAAATTGGAACGATACCCTTGACGATTGATACCACCAGAGTAATAACGGCAAATGACCCAAACACATATGTCCCGATCTCGTTTGACTGATCGGCCTTGCTGCTTTTGGTTGGTTCTTGTTTATTAGTCTGCGCTTGCTCAACCGCGTCGACCTCTGACGAAGGAGCCGAAGGTACGGAACTAGGGGGAACGAAAACTAAAGCTCTTCCACAGTGTGGGCAGAAGCCGAAACTATCCGATAACTCCCTTGTGCACGAAGGGCAGACTGTTGGGGTGCCCCTCTGTTTGCCGCAGTGCGGGCAATAGCTGAAATCCTCAGCCGATTCTTTGCCGCAGGCATGGCAGACCATTTCGGTGACCTCCTGGGTTGTTGGACAGTTTACCATCGCCCAAAGCGACTGCCCCTAACCTCCACGCTCCGTGAATTGTTCCCCAATTACACCTGTTTTCTAAAGCTCAGATCCGATCACTCTCGGAACCATTGAACTTGCGCTCCTGAGTGCAATTCTGACAGGGTCTTGGAACGCCTCTGGATGGCACGACTACACCGGGTTGAAACTCGTCCAAATGCAGGGTGACAGAGCGAAAGCGTGTCGGACCACTCGAAAGTATTGATACTGATCTGTCAGCTTGGCACCACTGTTTGAAGATGTGTCTAAACCAGGGGGCATGTCACACAGGCCGCCTAATCGGGCTGCCTGTGTTAATAGGGTAGGGCTGTGGTGACGGGGCTCTCCTCAGGCAGGTGGTTGGATCTGGCGCAGGTATAGCAAACATCTGTCCCGGCCACGCTCCCACATCGTGCAGGCCCAACTCCGCAGCTTCTTGGATAACTCCCCGTAAAGATAGACAATGGCCTCGGAAAATTGCGTATCGCAATGTGTGTTAGATTCTGTATGTGATTGATACCAGACTATTTAATAGACAGTAACTAATAGACAAAGACGCTATCGGGGTGTGGATACCATACTAATCATCAGTAGGAGGGTAATTATGCGTGCTAACAGCGTATTACTCAATTGTCATTCTACCGATGTGCCTGCTTCTTCACTTCCCCGCCCCACCTCCGATGAGAACCCCGCCCAGGAGGTATTCCCTCACGACATTCGGCGCGCCATGTCGGTCGTCGCCGAGAACAACCTACAAGTTCCTGCTAGCCGATCCCGATTCGAGCTCGTTGTCAGGCTTGCTGCTGAAGCCAAGCTCCTGTTCTTCAATGCCGCGCTCCATGAGCCGGCGCCGGGTGAGCTCGATCAATTCTTCGAAAACTTCATCTTTCAGGCACTGCAAACAGCGAGCGTTTGACCCATCGGCTTTACAGTGCATTATGTATTTATGCCCACAAACAAGGATAGATACATGATCAACGCACCAATCGTTACAGGCGACCCAACTTTTGACAATCTAGACAGCGCCACAAAGTTCCTTCTTGCCCTGGCTGCTACAGCGGCACACCTCTCCCGCGGTGAACTCAACCCACAGCCGGCCGAGGTGCTTTCATCGGAGATATTCGGTTTCTGGTCGCAGGAGCACCCCTCCGACAAAGAGATCGGCGATCTGGAAGGCATCACCTGTCGCCTTGAGCTCTGGCTTGAAGCCACATACGCAAGACCCAACTGAATACACTTAGATGAAAGCAAATTCTTATGTCCTGCGTGTGTCCGCGGCCGACCGGGAGCTGATCCTGGCCGGCCTCGGATATATTGCCATGAACCGCGAGCATGAAATGGCGACTGGGACGTTGCCCAACGCCCGTCTTGGCTTCGGCCTCAGCGGGGCCTTCTCGCCTGGTAAATTTGATCCCGAGCTGATGAACGAAGTCCTGGCTATTTACGTTCACTCAGCCCGGTCAAAATCCACCCGCCTATACCTGCGCTCGTCTATTGAAATTGCCGCCTGCGCACTTGGCGTTCGCGTGGCCGTCAAAGGGCATGCGGATGGAATCCAAGTGCTTAGCGTGCCGCGCATCAAGACGGCCTCAAAGCGTCTCCTGCAGCGGCTCGAGAATATACGCAAGCGCGCTAAGCGTTCCGAGATTCGAGATTTCGGCGCCGAATCCTACAAGGAAGTGACCGGTCGTTGGCGCGAGTTTGTACAGTGGCTGCGCGTACACTATCTCGAGTTCGACCGCACCCGGCTTCGCCGGTCACGGCGACTGGCGCACCCGCCCGCTGCACGCATGATCATTGATGAACTCGCCGCCGTGGCCGAAGCCGAGTTGATCGCAAGGAAAGAGAAAGTGCCAGACAGGAAGATGCTAAGATCCTACGTCAGTATGGCTCTAAGATACGTGAGACGCGGCCGCACAGGATTCGACGTGCATCGTTTGTTGCATGACAAGTTGCTTGCTGGAGCACACCTGGCTAATTTCATCAGCATTCGCGAGGAAAAAGCCTCCAGAGGAAAGCGATGAGCAAAACCAAACAGGAGAGAGTATCAGGGCCGGAGCGCCTGAAACTGGTGCGGGAAGGGCTTGAACATGGCAAGTCCCAGCGACAGATTGCGCGTGAGCTCGGCTATGATGCTTCTGTAATCCGGCGCGATGTTAAGGTACTGCAACTCCCGTCAACTATGCTGGAGGCCGTTGAAGGTGGAGCAGATGCCGAGCAGTACCTTCGAGCAGTGCGTCTGCAGCGTGCTGCCAAGGCTATTCAGCAGCGGCTTGACGAGGAGCGGGCTGACGGGCGCCACAGCGATGATCTCGCCCGGGCAATATTGACTTGGCTGCGCGCAAAAGACTTGGCGCTGAGCTACGAAGAACAGCTATTCGATATTGTGGAGCGGGCGAATTGGAAGATCCCCAGCCAACTCGACACCCCGCGCCAACGGCCGGACAAGGTTCTTGCGAGGGCATCAGGTGGTGACCCAGAGTACATGACGGAGCGCTTGGTTCACCTGGCGAACGTACTCCTGAAGGCTATGCCAATGATTGCACCTGAACGGGAGATCCGCGACGCTGCTCTCCAGAAGGTGTGTGCCGAAGTACTCAAGCCTCGCCGTCCAGTGCCGGGTTCCTTCGGACGAATCGAATACCCGGCTTCTTTCGGAAGAATCAAATACTTTGATATTCCAAAGAGGAGCTACTAAATGGCTACCGCGCAGTCTCAGGATAAGCGTTGCCGACTCGACCTTGAGCTGTTTGTGCTTGCTCTCATCGCGCGCGGCATTAGTACCCCATACCAGCTTTCCCGGGAGGCTAGTCTTTCCCCAGGAGCCACGCTACCAGTTCTCGCTCGATTGATGGAGGCAGGAAGTATTCGCCGTGGAGCCGTTGGGCCGCGTGGACGCGTAGAGCACACCCTGACCGCAACTGGACAGCGGCGTCTCAAAGGAGAGTGGCAGGACCTCCTGAAAGCCAGCCCCGCCAGCGACATCGAGTCCGTGCTCCGCGTCGCCGCCCTGTCCACCATGTGTGCAGCTCCCAAAAAGGTAGTCGCCGCCTTTCTTAAAGATGCGGCAAAGGCAAGGAGCGCGGATTCCAAAAAGCGCAAGCAAGAGCTGTTGCAAGCAGGCCCATCAATTGCTGGAACTGGAGCTGAAATCTATAAACAAATGCTAGCCCAGCAAACGGTCGTCCGCCTTGCCGCTGAGGCCGCACTCCTCCGAAAGCTGGCAGTCAGCCTGCCAAAGCTCATGCAATAACGCCCAGAATATGCCAAAAACAGGTGTCTAAACCGCCTAGAAGCCTTTTCACACACCCCGTCATCCAACCCTGCCGTCTGCTCTAATCGATCGTAATTGGGTGTCTTATTTGAATTTTGCATGAGTATGCCTTGCCATATCATTTTGGGGGCAGCAGTGTCTGGTCTTCCCTTCTCTGATGCCCTCACTACGGCATGGGCATCTTTTGATCGGAACAGCTAACCGGAGGATGAGTTGGCAGGCCGGAAGAAGGGATTGCCCACGAAACACATCTATTCCGCGTCCCCCAGACGACAGTCTTCCGCTCGGGCACTTTCTTGTTCTACAGCGCATGCGCGAAGACGATCTCCAGCGACTATGCCGACTTCTGCTTCGCGCGCGGCTGGATGCAGGAATGGTCAATCTTCTTGCCGGCCTGCACCAGGTCATAGGTGCTCTGGAGGTTCATCCAGGTCTGTGCATCGCCGCCAAAGTAACGCGCCAGGCGGATCGCCGTGTCGGCCGAGATCGCCCGGCGCTTCAACACAATGTCGTTCACGCGCGGTGCGGAGATATGCAACTGCTTGGCGAGCTGGTAGCTGGTCAGTCCGAGCGGCCGCATGAACTCCTCGCGGAGAGTCTCGCCGGGATGAACGGCAAACACTTTCTTGGCCATGGTGACTCCCCTAGTGGTAATCCACGATCTCCACATCGTGGGCGTTGTTGCCCAGCCAGCGAAAGCAGAGATGGTATTGATCGTTGATGCGAATGCTGAACTGGCCTTTACGGTCTCCGGTGAGAGCTTCCAGATGATTCGCCGGAGGGACATGCAGATGACCGAAGAGCGTGGCGCTATCCAACCAGGCCAGTTTCCGGGATGCCACCTTGCGAAGGCTGGCCGGAATGCGGCGGCTTTTGCCCGTATTCCAGAGAAGCTCCGTGTCGGTGTCTCGGAAGCTCTTGCTCATGGAAATATAGTAACGCATACCGTTATTAACGTAAGGCGTTATGATTTACACAAACGGCTATTCGCCGGGATTTCAGCAGCGGGACCTTACCTGCAACGCTTGGCAACAACTCGACCACAACCTGCCTATGATTCGGCTGGGACAGTGGTGGGACGGCACTCTTGTCACTCCAGACGACGGCAGCCATGTACGCATGTACATGGCTGTCCCCACTCACCGATTTACAAATACCTGGCAAAGAGTTTTCTTATTTCACTCTGCGCTCATGGCCAAATGGCACTACTTCGTGACAAGTGCCGCATCCATCAGAGGCTCATGCCGCCCCCTCCTCGGGAAGAAAAGGCCGCAAGGCGTCCTTGACCATGAAGTCCCTGCCCAGTGCTTGCACCAATGCAACCGCTTCAGTCGCGTACTGATGCCAGTTGATTGCCTTCGCTCGCACATCGTGGTTCCAACGGCCGAGCTTGAATGTATCAACGAACGGTGCTGCCATCCGGATCAGTTCCAACGATTGTGCCGGTACGATGACGGGCTCCATGCTCGCCCAGGTGGGAACACCTTCGTCGTGATACGCCCTCAATGCCGCCAGCCTGTCGCCGGGCAGGGCGGCATTCGGTTCCCACTGGAGCGAATCGGCGTCATTGTCAAACGTCAGTGTCGCGCCCATGGCATCCTTGGGCCCGAGCAGATCCAGATCGCGCAGGCTGCGGCTTCCGCCCTTGGTCAAAACACTTACGGAATGGCCATGCTTATGCAGAATCTCGATCGCCTGGCGCGTGATCTGGTGCTCAACATCGAAGAGACAGTAGGCATCGCAGGCAAAGCCCAGGTGAATAGGCTCTCCAGGGGTCATCCGCTGCGCGTCACGCTCCAACTTCACCAGGTAGTCCTGGCGAAGCTGGGGCATCATGTATGCTTCACGCGTCTTATGCATCGCGCCGGGTCCGTAGCAATAAGAGCAACCATGCTCGCAGCCGATGTACGGGTTCGTAGCAAGCGCAGCATACTCCCTTGCTGCGCCTTTCGGCTCGTAGATAACAAGGCCATTGGCCGTAGGAGCAGGCATTACGCAGCCCTCCTTAGCTTGAAGCTGCTCTTCTCGCGCGTGGACAACCGCGCATGGACGCGGCGCACAACAGACTCAGGAATTCGCAGCGTGATATAAGCCCGCTTGTGAAGGCGCTCGCCTTCACCAGTGGCCATCACGCCCTCCTCGTCCTTGAACATCTCCCGGATTGTCGGCTCGCTATAGTTCCAAAGTTCTGACAGTTCTTGAACGCTAAAATGCCGTTCAAAGGCTGGACCAGCTGGCGCCTCGGCGCGCTGGCCTAAGTTGATTTCTTGCAAAGACATAGATCTCTCATCCTAAAAATGGGGTGGTACGCGGAGGCAGCGCGGGAGTTGGCCTCGTCTTAGTCGACGCCCGGCGGAGAGCCGGTCTGGAACCGCATCGGGTTCCTCATGCACCTGACGTTGGAATCAGGCGGTCAGCGGCTGCCGACCTTTGAGCTTATGGGCGCGGCTGGTGAGAGCGCCCTGCCAATTTTTAGCCTACCATGGTTGCTTTGCGCACCAAAGGCTCACGCTGATTATAGCATGCGAGAGGATGCTCCTGGGGACGTATGCATCCATCTATCTCGTTTATTAACAATATCTTGCGCTACTGCTTCAGGCCGTATCAGCTTCGGGTTGCAGTCTTCTTTTTGGCTGACTTCTTGGGCAACTTCATTGGCTTCTTCTTCGTCTGAGTCTCCCAAGCCTTCATGATGCTGTTTTCGAGCTGAGTCTGCCGAGCGGCTACCCAGGGCGCGTAGTGCTTCTCTGTCACCTTTATCGACTTGTGGCCCAGCAGCACGCTTACCTGCTCGATCGGGACGCCGGCAAGTAAAAGTTCTACGGCGAATGTGTCGCGGAACATGTGAAGATGGCAGTGCTTAGGAAGAGCCGCTTCCCTGAATACAGATTTGAATGTGCGCCACCAGTCGCCATAGATCGACTTCGCCGTACCGTTCCCACTCCAGAAGAAATAGCGAGGGTTGGAATTTTCCAAGCTGCGGAGAAGCTCAGCCACATCGGGCGGGATCGGACACCACACCTGCGTTCCGGTTTTCTCCGTCCTGAGTAGCAGCTTGTTATCAACGAGCTTGGAACGATCCAGCTTGATTGAATCCCCGGAGCGGAGGCCAGACCAGCGCATGAGCAACGCCAGTGCCCTTACCTTCTCGCGGCGCGGCGCCAGTTCCTTTGCCGTGGGACGATACGTGTCAATCGCCGACAGAATCTTCTCGAACTCAGCCTTTGTGAAGTAATCGGTTGGCGTTGACTCGACCCGAATCTTGGATAGCAGCGCCGCTGGGTTCTTGCGAACCCAGTCATGCTTGATGCAGTACCCGAAGAATGCACGAAGCAGTTCCTGGGTCTTCTGCTTGGTCAACGCACTTCCAGGCCAGGTCTTACGGAACTCTTCCAGGTGTCCGAGCGTGACCTCATTGATTCGTTTGACCGATTGGACGCCGCACCATGTAACGAAGCGGACCTCCAGGAGTCGAGTCAACTTGGAGATGAGGGCATCTCCGGACTGCTGCTCCCTTTTGTCATCGAGGTAGAGTTTCACCGCCTGCTCGACACTCACCGCATCTTGCAGTGCCGTCGTGTCGCCGTTGATTGCACGCTTGAACCTGGCCTCGATCTCGCGCGCGGCGTTCTGGGCTTTTTTCCAGCTACGGGTCTTGGCTGTCTGGCGCACGGCCTTGCCGTCTTGCCGCCAGTACAGCCACTTGGGACAGCGGCAGCGTTTCCAACCTCGATCATAGGCCTTGGGACAATCGACCGTGTGGCGGGCATAGACTTCTACGGCAGGGGGTGTAGGGGTGTCCATGCCGAAGATTGTACCTCAATCGAGTGTACAATCTGTGCACGCTTTTCCTGCGCTGTCCGTATGTCATTGATTCTATAAGATATAAAGCTGGCGGAGAGGGAGGGATTTGAACCCCCGGTGGAGTTACCCCCACGTCTGATTTCGAGTCAGGTGCATTCAGCCACTCTGCCACCTCTCCGCGGCTGCAGAACGAGCGGACGCTCGCAAACTGAGTGTAGCAAACCTCAGCCGTGGAAGTCACCATCCCGGCCGCGCTTGCTGTTGCCGGTAAAGCTACACAACAAAGTACTTCGCCGCCGGATGATGCACCACGATTGCCGATGTGCTCTGCTCCGGCTCCAGCAAGTACGTCGAGGTCAGCCGCACCCCGATGTTCGCCTCCGGACGCAGCAGCGCAAACAGCTTTGTCTGGTCCTCCATGTGCGGACACGCCGGATACCCAAAGCTATACCGCGAGCCGCGATACTTCTGGTGGAAGAGGTCGCCGATGCGCGCCGCGTCCTCCCCGGCAATGCCCAACTGCTGTCGTATGCGCCGGTGCAGATACTCCGCCAGCGCCTCGGCGGTCTCCACCGACAGCCCATGCAGATACAGGTAGCGCGTGTACTCGCCCTTCTCAAAGAGTTTCTGCGTCTCATGGCTCGCCTGCGCGCCAATGGTCACCACACTCAGCGCAATCACGTCCGCCACGCCCGAACTCACCGGACGGAAGTAGTCGCTGATGCTCAGCCTTCGTCCCTCCGCCTGCCGTGGGAAGGTAAAGCGCAGCAGTTCCGGCAGATTTTTCGGCAGCGCGGCGCCAGCCTTCAGCGCCGCCGCATCCCAGCTTGGACTCGCGTGGCTAAAGCTCTCCAGCGTCGCGCCCTCCGCCGGCGCGTACACAATCAAATCGTTGCCCTGCGATTGACACGGGAAATATCCATACACCACCTGCGGATCGAACCATCCTTCGCGAATCGCATCCCGCTCAAGAGCCACCAGGATCGGCTTGTACTTCTCCTCCACCATCCGCACATAGTCCTCTTGCGAGGCCGTCTTCAGCTGCCACTGGTTTTTAAACAGCGCCGTGGGATTGATGTACTCAAACAGCTCCGCCAGCTCGAAGTCCTTTGCCCGTTCCGTCCGCACTCCCCAGAAGGGCGGCTGCGGCACATCGGCCACGGCAATCGCATCGCGAGGCTCCTGCGGCAGGCTGCTGGCATCCACCGTAGCCTTCGGCTTTGCCTCCTTCACAACGCTGGCCTCGGCAATCGCCGTTGCCCGCTCCGCTCCGCTCAGCTTTTCCATCGCGTGCAGCCCGGCAAATGCGTCTTCGGCGTAAAACACAGCCGACGAATACTCCCGCCGCAGATCGTCTTCCACATACTTCCTTGTCAGCGCCGCGCCGCCGCAGATCACCGGAACCGCCAGCTTGCGCAGCTCAAGATCCTGTATGACGTACTTCATCTCCAGCGTCGACTTCACCAGCAATCCGCTCAGTCCAATGGCATCGGCTTTATGCTCCACCGCCGCGTGGATGATCGTCTCCGCCGGCTGCTTGATGCCGAGGTTCACCACCTTGTAGCCGTTGTTCGTCAGGATGATGTCCACCAGGTTCTTGCCAATGTCGTGCACATCGCCTTTGACCGTGGCCAGCACCATCGTTCCCTTTTGTGAACCCTCCACCTTCTCCATCTTCGGTTCCAGATGCGCCACCGCGGCCTTCATCACGCCCGCCGAATCCAGCACCGAGGGCAGCTGCATCTTGCGTGCGCCAAACAGCTCGCCCACCGTGCGCATCGCGTCCAGCAGAATCGTGTTGATGATCTCCAGCGGCGTGTATGTCTTCAACGCCTCCTCCAGAATCATCTCGATGGTCTGCCGCGCCGCGCCCTCGCCCACTCCCTTTTCGCCCTGGATGATGCAGTACTTCAGCCGGTCCTCAATCACCAGTGCTTCGGCGTGCGCCACCGGCTCGGCGTCCTTCTTGCCCTTCATCGCGGCAAAGTGAGACATGTAAATCTGCAGCGGATCGCCCGCCGTCCGGTCGCCGTACACCAGCTTCCGTGCCAGCTCAACCTCAACCTCCGGCAGCTTGTACAGCGGGTAAATCTTGGAGTAGTTGACGATGGCCATATCCAGCCCTTTGTCCACCGCCTCCTTCATAAACACCGAGTTCAGCACCCGCCGCGCGTAGGCGTTCAACCCAAACGACACATTCGATACGCCGAGAATCGTCTTGCACTCTGGAAGCTCGCGCTTGATTCCCTCCACGGCCTTCAACGTCTCCACGCCCGCCGAACGGTAGTCCTCCTGCCCGGTCGAGATCGGCAGCGTCAGTGCGTCAAATATCAGCTCCTGCGGACGCAGCCCGTACTTGTTCACCGCCAGCTCGTAGATGCGTTTGGCGATGGCGATCTTCTTCTCCGACGTCAGCGCCATGCCCTCTTCGTCAATCGTCAGTGCGATCACCGCCGCGCCGTAGCGCTTGGCCATCGGCAGAACCTTGCTCGTTCGCTTCTCGCCATCCTCCAGATTAATGCTGTTGATGATGGCCTTGCCCGGCATTCGCTTCAGCGCCTCTTCCAGAACTTCGGCTTCGGTTGTATCAATCAATATCGGTGCCGGCACGCGTGTGGCGATCTTCTCCAGCACGTTGCACATGTAGGCCTTTTCGTCCTCGCCCACAATGGCGCAGCAAAGGTCCAGCATGTGAGAACCGTCATTCACCAGCTTCTTCGCCAGCGTCAGAATGCCGTCGTAGTCGCCGCCCTTCACCATGTTGCGGAAGCTCTCCAGCCGCGTCGTGGTGTTCATCTCCTCGGCCACGATGAGCGGCTTCGGCTCCAAATCGAGCGGCACTGTCGTGTATGCGCTGCTCGCCGCCGCCGTGGCCTTCACATCCCTCACCGCGGGAGTCGCATTCGCCACGGCCTCCACCACGGCCTTCAGGTGCTCGGGAGTCGTGCCGCAGCAGCCTCCCACCACCCGCACTCCGTAGTCCTCCACAAAGTGCTTGTGATACGCGCCCAGCTCCTCCGGCTTCAGCAGATACACCGCTCGTCCGCCTTGGTTCTGCGGCAACCCCGCGTTGGGCAGCACGCTCACCTCTTTGGTGGAATTCAACGCCAGATACCGCACCGCGTCGTTCATCTCCAGCGGCCCGGTGGCGCAGTTCAGCCCGATCATCTCCACGTCGAACACTTCCAGAGCCGTCAGCGCCGCGCCAATCTCCGTGCCCAGCAGCATGGTGCCCGTCGCTTCCAGAGTCACCTGCACCTGCACCGGCACGCGACGTCCCAGCTTCTTCATCGCGTCAAAGCAGGCGGCCACCGCGCACTTGGCCTGCAGAATGTCCTGGCAGGTCTCCACCAGCAGCACGTCCACGCCGCCTTCCAGCAACGCCTCCACCTGCTCCACGTATGCAGCCAGCATCGCGTCCCACGTAATGTGACCCAGCGAAGGCAGCTTGGTCGTCGGCCCAATCGAGCCGGCGATAAACCTCTTGCGCCCCGCCGTACTGAACTCATCGGCTACTCGCCGAGCCACTTTGCAGGCCGCCAGGTTCAGCTCGCGAACCTTGTCTTCCAGCCCATATTCCGCCAGCACGATGCTGGTGTTGCCAAAGGTGTTGGTCTCCACCACGTCGCAGCCCACGCGGAAGAAGTCGGCGTGAATGTCGGCAATCACATCGGGACGCGAGAGCACCAGCAGTTCGTTGCATCCTTCCTTGCCCCAGTAATCGTCGGCCGTCAGGTTGCGGAACTGGATGTTCGTGCCCATCGCGCCGTCATAGACGACGACGCGCTCGCGTACGGCCTTTAGGAAGTCACTCATCAGCGGCTAAACCCTTTCGCATCGGCAAAGTACAAGAATATCCGAAACCGTCATCGCATGCTCTTACTTTACGGGTGCCCAATCCTAGCCGTTGTTGCCAGGGTGGGGCTGTTGATCTTGCTTCTGCTTTTGATCTGTCATCCTGAGCGAAGCGCAGCGGAGTCGAAGGACCCCTACCTTATTCACAAATCTCTCTCGCCCGGTGGCGGGTGGCCCATTCAAGCCAGGTGCCCCACATCTGCCGCAGTGAGCAGATGTGGGTCTGTTGACTCTCCCCAGAAAACGACAGGCCGGGTGCCCCATCCTAATTTTTGTTGCTAGGGTGAGGCCGGGTGCCCCACCTTCGCCGCCGTAGTTGCGGCTAAGGTGGAAATCAGCATCCTTCACCCTGTTGGGTCTTGTCTTTGCCGGGTGCCCCACATCTGCCGCAGTCAGCAGATGTGGGTCTGTTGACTCTCATCAAACAACGAAAGGCCGCCCGCGGGCGGCCCAATGTCCACGCGAACCAGGCCTACCGGGCGATCATCCGCATCTTGTCGGCCGTGGACGCATTAAAGGCGGCGTTGTCGCCCTCGTGCGCGGGAGTGATGGCCAGCAGCTGTTCCTTGCGATACACCAGCGTCGTCGCGTTAAACGTGGCCAGTTCAAAGCCGTGACCATGCGTAATGGCGTCCGTCGGGCAGGCCTCCACGCAGTAGCCGCAGAAGATGCAGCGGTTGTAGTCGATGTTGTAAACCTTGGCATAGCGCTCGCTGCTGCTGATGCGCTTTTCCGCCGTGTTGTCGGCCGCCTCAATGTAGATGCAGTTCGACGGGCATGCCGCCGCGCACAGGAAGCACGCCACGCACTTTTCGAGGCCCCCTTCGTCGCGCTGCAACACATGCAGCCCGCGGAAGCGCTCCTGGAAGACCGCGCCCTTGAGCGGCCCCTTGCCGTCCGGATAGTTCTCCACGGTCGTCGGCTGGAACATCTCCATAAAGGTGATGCTCATGCCCTTGGCAATCGCAGCAATGTTCTGTATCAGTCGCATCTGACCCCACTAGTAACAGGATATTATAAACGATGATTTGCATTCAACCGGAGAACGCATATGACACCGATTGGGCTTCTGTTCTGGACCATCGCTATCGTGCTGTCGATTGTGCAATTTTGCGCGATCTTTCAGCTCTTTGCGATACGAAAGGACCTGCAGCGCCTCACTGAGAGCCTAGCACCACTGGCACCAGAGCAAGCGCCACTCAGCGACGCTGTTAGCCTGTCTTCTGTGTGGCGAGGAACTATTTGTCCGAAGTGCAATAGCGAGTCCGTGGCCTTGTTCCCCAGCGGGGACGTCCAGTGCAAGAGATGCGGACACCAGTGGCGACCGCCGAAAGAGTCCGCATGATCGGCCGGGTGCCCCATCCTAGCCGTCGTTGCCAGGGTGGGGTAGTTGCTTTTGCTGTTGCCTTTGCTTCTGTTTCTGAGGTGTCATCCTGAGCGCAGCGAAGGACCCCCGCGCGGTATGCCCAATCGAGCAGCTCAAGGTCACCTAAAGTCACTTCGTCACAGAGATTTCAGCGGAGGTGGCGACAATGTCCATCCCCAATGCTCGGCCAGGTCCTGCCAATGTGGGTTCTCCTTCTCAATCAGTGCTAG
>Ga0326728_10015223_pt1 | contig 16059 bp, 12 predicted proteins | sample MB3enrmetagenome_FD_207602 | JGI IMG/M metagenome (GOLD analysis project Ga0326728, IMG submission 207602) | Lab enriched peat soil microbial communities from McLean, Ithaca, NY, United States - MB31MN | ecosystem: Environmental > Terrestrial > Soil > Wetlands > Peat | place: USA: New York...
CCCTTGGGCATCCAGCCGGACCTTCTCTTCTTCCAACTCGCGGCGCAATTGCTCCTCGGCCTGCTTGCGCTGGGCCAGCTCCTGCTCCAGCGTGCCACGTAACCCGGACAGCTCACCAGCTTGGCCCTCCACCGCCGCCCGGCGCTCAGCCTCGCGGGCCAGCGATTGGCTCACGCTCTCCAACTGCCGCTCGACGGCGGCATACTTATCCTGCAACGCAGCAAACGCTGCTCGGACCGCCTCCTGTTCCTGGGTCTTGGCCTTGAGCTTACCCTGCTCCTCCGAGAGCTTCTGCCCTTGGGCATCCAGCCGGACCTTCTCTTCTTCCAACTCGCGGCGCAATTGCTCCTCGGCCTGCTTGCGCTGGGCCAGCTCCTGCTCCAGCGTGCCACGTAACCCGGACAGCTCACCAGCCTGGCCCTCCACCGCCGCCCGGCGCTCAGCCTCGCGGGCCAGCGATTGGCTCACGCTCTCCAACTGCCGTTCGACGGCGCCATATTTATCCTGCAACGCAGCAAACGCCGCTCGGGCCGCCTCCTGTTCCTGGGTCTTGGCCTCCAGCCTGCCCTGTTCTTGCGCAAGCTCTTGCGTCCGGGCTTGCAGCCCGGCCCGTTGATCTTCCAACTCGCCTCGCAATTGCTCCTCGGCCTGCTTGCGCTGGGCCAGCTCCTGCTTCAGCGTGCTGCGCAACTCGGCCAACTCGCCGGCCTGGCCCTTGACTTGTTGTTCAAGCATCTGCCTGGCAAGCTGCCATTTCTGGGCGTTCTTCTGCTGGTCTTGGTTCGCCTGGGTCGCAGCGTGCTCTTCCTTGAGACTGGCTGTTTGCTGTGCCAAAGACTCGTTCTCGGCCCGGGCCTTCTCCAATCGCGCATTGAGCTGAGCCAGTTCCGCGATATGCTCTTTGCTGGCAGATTTGAGATCTTCATTCTCCTGGCGCAGACTTCCAGCGGTGTTCTCCTGCTCACGTAGTTTCTTGTGCAGGTCTTCCGCGGCCACGCGCAGTATGGTGAGTTGTTCGTCCAGGCGATGGCCGTCACAAGACCCGCGATTCACCATCGCAGTCATCCGGCTTGCGCTCGGTGAGACCACTAAAGCCGGAAGCCCACCCCGGTCGAAACCGTTAGCGCCGACCGGGTGCGGACAAACCAGCGTGAGGCTTGGTTCCGCGTGAGCTTGCTCCTCAATTGGTTGACCGGCAGGTGCGAGCGCCGTTGGAGGTACGTCGGCCGTGGATTCGCTGCCAACAGGCGTGGCCTCTGCACCGACGGTCGCTTTGTCTGCAGGACTCAGGATTTTTTGAGCCCTATCCACATCATTGAGGGCGGCGTCACCCGGCAGGTTCGGTCGCGCCAAAAGAATGGTGACTTTGAGCGTTAGCTCGAGGGGGGAAATGGGTTTGGTGATCAGATCGTCACCGCCGGCGAGAACGCCCCGTGTGCGGTTTTCGAATTCGCCGTTGATCGTGACAAAGATCACGGGCGTTGTCTTGTGCTGGGGCATGCGGCGCAACTTTTCACACACTTGGAACCCATCCAATCCCGGCATATTGATGTCCAATAGCACGAGGTCGAAACGGCCGGCCTCCAGCAGGGCGAGGGCCTCCTTAGGATCCTCTACGCTCACCGCATCCAAGTTGGCCCGTTTGAGCGCTGTAACCACCGCGTGGTTGCACAACTTGTCATCGTCCACCGCCAGCACCCTGTGCTTGGGGTTCGCGCCGTCCGAAGCAACGTCTCCCGCCTGGATCAGGCGCGCAAGGCAGTCCACCGCCTGAACGGTGGTTTGCAGGGCGGATCGCGTAGCCCGGGACGAATTGAACACGATCTCAAACAAGACTGCCTCCAGCGCGCTGGACACCTCGGTGATTTTCGTGCATTCGCTCAGCCCGGCCCTCGCGCTCAAGAATCGCACACGGCGATAGAGGCTGTTCAGATACTCCAAGCCTTCTTTCGACACACCCAATTTGAGGAAAGCCAGGCACTCCTGCCGAATCTGGGCGATTTCCTGTGGCGCACGTCTTAGCAGGTCAATCCGCGCGCTCTTGCGGCAGGCTTCCTCGATCACGGCGTCCCTGGAATCCGTCTCGGCCGCCTTGCGATCCTTTGTTTTGGACGGCGACTCACCCGGTGCCGGTGCCTTCCCGGTCAGGTCACGAAGAATCCGAACCAGCTTCGTCGGTGTGCATTGTGTCTTCAGAATCCCGAGGTTGGAGCCCGCCGCCAAGGCCTTGGCCGCCAATCCCTCCATGTAAACGTTGGAGAGGACCACCACTGGTGTCGCCCTGAGATTAACATCCGCGCGGATGAATTTCAGCACCTCAAGCCCGTGCAACTTAGGCAGCATCAAGTCCAGGATGACCGCATCGGGCCGGACCCGGGGCAGTAATTCGATTGCCGCCAAGCCGTCCCCGGCAGACTCGACACGAAAGCCTGCGCTCTGGAGACGGCTCCGGTACATTGTCAGCACGAACGAATCGTCCTCGACAAATAGAATGATTCTCTCTGTACGATCCATATGATCGCCGAGGGGCCTACTCCAAGTCCACTGCCGAGAGTAGCAGTTGCTATGCCAGGTTGCGTTGTGAGAAAGGCTGATTTCTGAACTGGCCGGTTCCCCTCAGGGTGGGGGTGCTGAGACTCGCCGAACTCTCCCGAGCCGGAAAGCCGAAGCTTGGTGATTGTCAGGCGCAGCCCTACCTAACTCATGGGGTTTATCCCGACAGACGCTCAGCGGAAATGTTCATAAGCTCATCGCACTGCCGAAATGGTAGCGGGCTTTTTTTGGGTTGGCGGTTTGGTGAACTCATGAGCCTTGGGCGCCTCTCCAAGTCCGGTGAGGTCCGAGGTAGTTTGTTCCCAAACCGCCGCCTTTGATTGTTCCCAACCGCGAACCTGGATTTTGGGCCCAGACCAAGGTGGAAACTTCGCCTGAAACGCACTGCCTAACCCGGCGAGACGCCGCGTGAGGCTATGCGGCGGCCTGCTATAGCAATGACTGGCAATGGCACATTGGGAGACTTAAACCGCCGCGTCAGTCCTGCCTCGACGCGCTCACCGGGCAAGTGGCCGGGCCACACTAAAACGATTAGTTGTACTTGCATTCTTTGCTGGGCACTACTTGAGCTTCTTGAGCAGGACCTTGGAGCGGCGGCCGCTCTGGTCGTACTTCTCCCGGCGGGCGGGGGGTAGATCATCGGGGGTGCCCTCCACGAAGCCGCCTTTGGATTGGAAGTAGGTGAAGGCCTGCGTGGAAAGGGTGATGAGTTCGCTCAGGCCCATGTCGCGCGCCTTGTTCTCCACGAACTGGACGAGCTTGCGGCCAATGCCCTGGTTTTCGTGGGCTGTGCTGACGTAGAGGCAGGCCAGTTCGCCTTTGGCCTGCTCGGGCCAGGTGTGCAGGGCCACGCAGGCCACCGGGTTCTTGTCTATCTCGAAGATGTAGTAATCACCGAGGTGCTTCTCGATGGCTGATCGGCTCCGCTTCACCAATTCCTCGCTTTCCACGGAGCCCCGGGTCAGGTTGAGGATGCTGCGAATGTCCTTCTTCAGGGCGCGGCGTATCTGCTGAAACTCATTGCCATAGACCAGGGTGCCTACGCCTTCGTTAGTGAAGACCTCAGCCAGGAGCCCTTCCTCGACCGCGCCATTGATGACGTGGACCCGGGGCACACCGGCTTTGCAGGCGGCGGCGGCATGAATGGCCTTGGAAAGTATGTCGGGGTGGATGTCCGGCTTCTGGAGCGCCAGCACCGATTCGAGGTCCGCCAGGGGCATCTGTCGAATGACGTGCTCGCCCACCTTGATGCCATCATAGGTGGTGATGAACATGAGCTTGGCGGCCTTGAGCGCCTCGGCGACAGCCAAAGCCACGCCGTCCGAGTTGACGCGATAGGTCTTGCCCTCACCATCAAACCCGAGCGGGGGCATCACCGGGATGATGCCCTGGTCGAGCAGCTTCTGGAGGAACTCGACGTCCACGCGCTCGACCTTGCCGGTGAAGAGGTGGTCCACGCCGTGAATGATGCCCAGCGGGTGGGCGATGACCGCATTGGTGCAGGCGGCGCGGAGGTCGTTGGCGGCCAGCCCCTCCAGGATTTCGTGCGTAAGGCGATTGGCCGCGGTCAGTGCCAGCTTGAGCGTAGCTTCGTCGGTGACCCCGCCGCCGTCGAGGTCGGAAGGGTTGATGCCCTGCGTGGCGGCCAGCGCCCGTATCTGGGCCGATGCGCCGTGGACCAGCACCACGCGGATGTTCAACGAGCGCAGCACGGCGATGTCCACCAGCAGGTTGGCGAAGTTCTCGTCCGTGACGATGGCGCCGTCCACGCTGATGATGAACGTCTTCTCGCGGAATTGCGGGATGTACTGCAGGATGCCCCGCAGGTCGGTCAGTTTCACGTCAGGACGATATTTACTCTTCTACTTGTTTGGAGACAAGGGCGAAGGCAGGACGGCCTTTAGCGCCTCAAGGCAACGCTGGTTTTCCTTGGGCGTGCCGACCGAGATGCGGATCCACTCAGGCAATTGGTAGCCGCCCATGGGACGGACGATCACGCCGAGTTTCTGGAGTTCGTTGAAGACGCGCTGACCGTCGCCGACGCGCACCAGGATGAAGTTGGCGGAGGAGGGGACGAACTCAAGGCCGAGCTTGCGGAAGGCGCGGGCGTAGAGCTTCAGGCCGCGGGAGTTGATCCGCCTGGTCTTCTCCGCGTGGGCAGTGTCGTCCAGCGCGGCCAGGGCACCCGCCTGGGCAATGGCATTGATGTTGAACGGCTGGCGAATCTTCTCCAGCTCGGCGATCAGGTCGGGATGCCCGATGCCGTAGCCGAGCCGGAGCCCAGCTAGCCCGTAAATCTTGGAGAAGGTGCGCATCAGCAGCAGGTTGGCTCTTTGCCCCGCGCGGATCTGGGGCACGAGGTCAAAAGGCTGGTCGAGGAATTCTATGTAGGCTTCGTCCAGGGCGACCAGGACATTTGCGGGCACGGCGCTGATGAAGCGCGACAACTCCTCGCCGCTGACGCTGGTACCGGTAGGGTTGTTGGGGTTGGCGACGAAGACCACCCTCGTAGCCGGCGTGATGGCGGCGAGCATCGCGTCCAGATCGTGCCCGTAGCTCTTCGCCGGGACGAGGGTGAGCTTCCCGCCGAACAGGGCCGTCACAATGGGGTAAACGGCGAAGCAGTACTGCGACAGAACCACCTCTGCGCCCGGCGCAATGAGCGCGTGCCCGATGAATTCGAGGACCTCGTTGGAGCCGTTGCCCAGGATCAGATGGGCGGGCGTCAGTTCGAGCTTGGCGGCGAGCTTTTGCTTGAGGTAGAAGGCATTTCCGTCCGGGTAGAGGTTGACCTGGCCGACGGCCTTGCGCATGGCGGCCTGCGCGAGGCGGGAAGGGCCGAGCGGGTTCTCGTTCGAAGCGAGTTTAATAATGTCATCCGCTGGCAGGCCGAGTTCGCGGGCGACTTCCTCGATAGGACGCCCGGGTTGATAGACGGGGACACCTTGCAAGGCCGGGTTGGTGGTGAAGGGGAGGGGCATGGGAGTTTTGAGTGCTTTGTTATGAGTTCTTAGTTAACAATGGCCTTGTCAGGGCCACGGAGGCCAAGACGTAGTATCAGTCATATCATCCAATATAGGAAACTATGAAAGAGAGCATTATCAAGGACAAAAGTTACGCGTTCGCATTGCGGATCATCACCCTGGCACGGTGGCTTAGGGAACGGAAGGAGTATGATCTTGCCAGCCAGGCGCTGCGGGCCGGCACCGGAATTGGGGCCAATGTGGAGGAAGCACTGGCCGGTGTCAGCCGTGCCGACTTCATCGCCAAGATGGCAGTGGGTTCCAAGGAAGCGCGGGAGACGCATTACTGGCTTAGGCTGTTACGGGACTCCAGGACGGTGCCGCCGGAGCGGATTACGCCGCTCAGCGACGAGTGCCTGGAGTTGGTGCGCATCCTGACGGCAATCGTGAAGACAGGGCAGGGAAGGTAGTTTTGAGTGTTTAGTTTTGAGTTCTTAGTTTGAGACGGCTGGCGGGGAACTGCGCTGTCTGCCAAGGCAGCCTCCCCGGGTTCAACTCAACACTAAGAACTAACAACTAAAAACTACTCCCCCTCCCCTGGCAGGCTCTCGCCGGCGCCGGGATAGAGTTTCTGGTAGTCAACGGACTGGACGCCGACGATGGCGGCTACGCCCAGGATGTCGCGGGCATTGGAGCCTCGGGTTACATCGGCGGCGGGGCGGTCCAGGCCAAGGACGATGTGGCCATAGGCGCTAGCGTGAGCGATGTGGCGCGTCATCTTGCTGGCAATATTGCCTGAGTTGAGGTCGGGGAAGATGAGGACGTTCGCGTTGCCGGCAATGCGCGCATCCGTCAGCTTCATCGCCGCGATCTCCGGCACCAGGGCGGTGTCGGCCTGCAGCTCGCCGTCGAAGTCAGCATCGAGCCCGCGTTCCAGGGCCTTCTTCTCGGCCAGCGCCGTGGCGGCTTGCACTTTCCCCGCCGAAGGGTGATTGGAGCTGCCTTTGGTGGAGAAGGAGAGCAGGGCCACGCGGGGGCGGATACCCAGCAAATGCCGGGCAAGCTGCGCCGTGGAAACAGCGATATCAGCGAGCTGCTCCACGCTCGGTTCTACGATGACCCCGCAGTCCGCCATAAACAGCACCCCGTTCTCGCCAAAGCGCGTGTCCTCCAACTCCATCACCAAGCAACTGGAAACAGTAGCGGTTTGCGGCGCGGCTTTGATGATCTGAAAGAGGGGCCTGAGGACGGCCGCGGTAACCTGGTTGGTTCCTGCGACAAACCCGTCCGCCTGGTGCATTGCCAGCATCATCGCGCCGAAGTAGTTGGGCTGGAGCATGGCCTCGCGCGCCTCGAAGCCTTGCAAGCCCCGCGCGTGGCGCAACCGCTCGAAGCGCCGGGCGAAGTTATCCAGGTCCTCGCTTTCCGCCGGATTGATCAGGCGGATGCCTTCCAGGCAGACGCTGAGCGATGCGGCGGTCTCTTTGATGCGCGCGGGGTCGCCGAGCAGGATCGGCACGCCCAGGCGCAGCGAGAAAAACTGGCGGGCGGCCTGGAGCACGCGGGGCTCCGTGCCCTCCGGGAAGACGATCCGCTTGGGATGCCGCTGCAGTTTGTCTATGAGGCTGCCGATGAATCGCACGGGAGTTCAACTAACTGAGGCCAGCACAAAAAGCAACTCTCGTCGCACGCACATCCGTGCCCGGACACTGCACCGGAGCGCGGCTGTCCTCAGCCGCAGCGCGTTCGTAAGCGAACGAGTCTTGGAAACACTGGGGCGACTTTCCCAGGTCGGTGCTGCTGCGGCTGAGAACAGCCGCGCTCCGCCACGTCCCGAAGGCCAAGCACGGCGGCGGTATCAAGATACTCCCCCGTACCCGTTCGGTTCATGGAAGAACGGTGGCGCCAAGCGCCGCATCCCCACGCCTATCGGCCTAAGTTGCTCACACTTGCGGAGAGCGCCGGAGCCAGCGCGGCATCACGGCCCTTCGGAAGCCTTCCCAGATGATAGATGAGGAAGTCGTTCAGGAAGCGGCTCAGTTCGGCGACTTGCGCCTGGCTGGGGCTTAGTCGCGCGAGCCTGTCCCACTGCTGTTCCCTGAACGCCTGCACCAGCAGCCTGGTGCCGGGATTCAGCTTGCTCTGCTCCAAATCCGGCTGCAGCCCGAGCTCGGAGAGCAGCCGGAGTTCAAAGGCGAACACGGCTTGTGGCTGAGCCGCATGCGCGCCGAGATACCGCAACAGGCCAAGCATCAGATCGAACACCGCAGGCAGGGGCGTCTCGGTCTCGGTGGCTCGCTCGATGAGCACGGCGCAGTAGCAAGCCTGGCGGAGGGACGCGAGTTCCTGCCGCAGCACGGGATAGGTCTCGTGCAGGTTGACTTCGCGCAGGATATGAAGATCGGAACGGCGGCTGCGGCTGAAGCTGAAGTCCGCGCGATAGAACAGGTCGAGTTTGCCGCGGAAAGGCGACTTGGGCCGCAGCGCTCCTTTGGCAACGGTGGCCAGCCTTCCAAGGCCCGGGGTCAGCCAATGAACGATGAGGCTCGTCTCCGTGAGCAACCGCGTGCGCAGCACCAGGCCGGTGGCGGTTTCAATCATGAGCGGCAGGACTGGGGGCAGGGGCGGGCAACGGCTTGGGATTCGCAGGCAGGGCGGGCACATAGCCGGGCAGGATGGCGCCAAGGCTGATGACATACTTGATGCCCTCGGCCACCGACATGTCCAGTTTGGTCACCTTGTCCTCTGGAACCATCAGCAGGAAGCCGGAGGTCGGGTTGGGCGTGGCTGGGACGAAGACACACACGACCTTCTGGCCCGTCCTGGCCTGCACCTCCTGCTGCCGCTCGGCGGTGATGAACCCAATGGAGTACGTCCCGGCAAGGGGGAACTCCACCAGCACGACGGTGCGAAAGGCGGACTTGTTGGAGGCGGAGAAGGCCTCATTCACCTGCTTGGTAGTGCCGTAGATTTTGTTGACCAATGGCGTGCGCATCAGCGCGGAGTCCACCCATTCGATGATCTTTCGGCCAAAGTAATACCGCGCCAGCATGCCCACAAAGCCGATCAGGCAGACCGCCAGCAGGAGCGTCCCTATGCTCCAATACCAATATAGCTCGCCTTCCCCGTGGTTCTTGTGCGTCCACGCCGCCGGCAGGAAGATCAGGAGCGTGTTGGTGATGTCCGTCAGGGTGCCGAACAGCCACTTCAGCACTGCCAGGGAAATCACGGCTGGCAGGACAATGACCGCCCCGGCCCAAAAATTGGCCTGGAATCGCGCCCAAAGACTCTTCTTCACCCGACCAGCTTAGGCGAGGCGGGGGTCCGCCTCAAGACAAAGCCCGCAGGCACAACCCCGACAGCATTCCCAAGGGGCCGCTTCAGCGCTATAAGGCCCTATAGACGACGATTACGCACCCGGGGAATGTCGAGGGGCGGGTGGGCTGTTTTTGAAGGTAACAAATGCCTCCAAGGCCGTCCTGAGGGCGCTTGGCAGCACTATCAGGCCATCCAATCGGCGTTTGAACTCCGCCGGGCTCAACCAGTGCGATTTGTCCGAGTCGTTGAGGCGGTCTGTCACCTCGCGCCGGTAGTCCGGATCGCCGGCGTAACGCAAGTGGAGAGTATAAGAGATTAGTTCCGCTTGCTGTTGACTACTCAGCGACACCACTTCGCGTTTAAGCTGGTCCAAGTGGTACCCCAGGGAGCCTCGCGCGCGAGTTTGTCGAAGCGCTGGCACGGCGGCGGGATTTGCTGTGCGCGCCCCGCGACTGGGGATTGCCATTCTGAAGGATGCCGCCACAATCGTCGCGGTCAGCAGGAGGACCATCGCATCGGAGATCTATTACCGTTGCCAGCCCTCAGCCCTTCCATTCACAATGACGACATGACGAACGCCCCGATTGATCTCAAAGCGCGCGCCCATCAGGCGATGCTCGACGCAGGCTTCCGGCCAGACTTTCCGGCGGAGGTCTTGCAGGAGGTGCAGCGCCTGCACCAAGCAGCACCGCGGGCAGCCGAGCCTGCCGCCCGCGACCTGCGGAGCTTGCTTTGGTCCTCCATAGATAACGATACGTCGCGCGACCTGGACCAGGTCGAATACGTGGAGAAGCTGCCCGATGGAGCGACGCGGCTGCTGGTGGGAATTGCCGATGTGAACGCGTCGGTGCCCAAGGACTCAGCCACGGACCGCCGGGCTGCCACGGAGACCACTTCCGTCTATGCCGGCGTGGCCACCTACCCGATGTTGCCGAACGAGCTTTCCACCGACCTGACTTCGCTGCTGGGCGAGCAGGACCGTGAGGCGGTGGTCATCGAGTTGCGCATTCAGGATTCCGGCGACGTGGACAGCCACGAGGTTTATCCGGCGCGACTGCGCAATCGCGCGAAGCTGGCTTACAGCTCAACCGGCGCCTGGCTGGAGGGCCGCGCGCCCATGCCGCCGGCCATCGCGAGCGTGCCGGGCATGGAGGCGCAGCTTCGCCTGCAACTGGAAGCGTCGGAGAAGCTGCGCGGCTTGCGCAAGCAGCACGGCGCGCTTACCTTCGGGTCCATTGAAGCCACGCCGGTAGTGGAGAACGGCCAGGTGAAAGACATGATCGTCAGCACGCATAATGTGGCTGAGGACATCATCGAGAGCTTCATGGTAGCGGCGAACGTGGCGATGGCGCAGTATCTGATGGAGAAAGGCTCCCTCTGCATCCGCCGGGTGGTCCGAACGCCGCGGCGCTGGGACCGGATTCAGGCCATCGCGGCGCAGTTCGGAACCAAGCTCCCGGCTACGCCCGACCCGCGCGGGCTGTCGGAGTTCCTGGACCAGCGCAAAGCCGCCGACCCGGTGCATTTCCCGGACCTCTCGCTCTCGGTGGTCAAGCTGCTCGGCCCGGGAGAATACGTCGCGGAAGCGAGCGGCGCGGAACACGAGGGGCACTTCGGGTTGGCGGTGGCGGATTACACGCATTCAACCGCGCCCAATCGCCGTTACGCGGACCTCGTGACCCAACGGCTTCTCCAAGCGACTTACACTGGCGGTCCCGCGGTCTATGACGGGGCCGCGCTAAGCCAAATCGCAGCCAGGTGTACCGAGCGCGAGGACGCCGCGCGCAAGGTCGAGCGGCTCATGCGCAAAGTGGCCGCGGCCTGCCTGCTAAGCCGCCGTATCGGGGAAGTATTCGAAGGCATTGTCACCGGGGCATCGCCGAAAGGCACCTACGCGCGCCTGCTCAAGTTCCCTGCTGAAGGCAGAATCGTGCGCGGCATGAGCGGGATTGACGTCGGCGACAAGGTCCGCGTGCGGCTGATCTCGGTGGACGCGGCCAAAGGGTTTATTGACTTCGAGAAGGGCTGAGCCTGCGCCGCTTCAAATGGCTCAGGCGCGCGCCGACTTTGCGGCGCACGCGCGCGTTGAGCTTCGCCAGCTTGCTCTGCGTAGCTTCCCTTCGCAGCAGGTAATCGTATTCAACAGAACCAATGGCGCGAATCCCGTGGGAAACCTGGTGCAAGGTCGCGACGGCAACATCTATGGCATTACGAGCGAAGGTGGCCCTCTTGGCGACGGAACGGTCTACCGCCTCAACATCTCGAAAGCGGGAAGCCCATCTGCCCCGCCCGGCAAGACCAACGTCCCCATTCTGCTCCACGCAGTCTCAAACCGCGTCGATCCTCGGATCCTGGATGCGATGCAAGGACCGATCGAGTTCTACGGCAAGATTGTAGACGAGAACAGCAACAACGTGGCGGGCGCGGGGGTCACATTCCAATGGAACGACCTCCTCGCAAGGGGTTACGAAGCCAGCGCCGCAACCCAAAGCGACCCCAACGGCCTCTTCTCACTCCATGGGAAACAGGGGTCAAGCATGAGCGTCTCAGTCGGCAAGGAGGGTTACTACGGGACCCACGACAGCAAGCAGTACTTCAAGTTCGGCAAGATGGACGCCAGTGCCAAGCACTTGCCCATCCCTCAACGCCCCGTTGTTTTCACACTTCGCAAAATGGGGAAGGGAGCGGAACTCGTCAGCACCGAATTTCCACTCGGTATGGGACAGCACCCTCAGCTCCGGCGCGATGGAACACCCGTCGAGATCGATATGTTCAACGGCGGACAGGCCTCCCCTGGCGCAGGGCAGCTCAAGATGGAGTTCCGGAATGACGTCACAAATCGCAACGCCAGAACCTTCAACTGGAAGCTCAAGCTCACCGTGCCCGGCGGCGGGCTCGTTGAAACGCAGGAGGAATTCCCATTCCAGGCCCCCGAGAGTGGCTACCAACTTCCGCTGGTAATAGACATGCCGGCCACGAACAAGAATTGGATAACTGACCTGAGGACCAAATACTACGTTCACCTATCCGACGGGAAATACGGTCGAGTGGAGATCGACCTCATGGCGTACAACGGGAGCATCCGAGTTCACTCGGTCGTCAATCCATCCGGCACACGGAACCTTGAGCCACTACCCCTGAAGCCGTTCGTTCCCGCCGTCCCACCTTGGGCCCCGTCAGGCACAAAAGCCGTCGTTCCCGACTTCAAATAGTGTATGAGCACGGGTGGCGAGCTGCACCCGCTGAGCAATCTCCTGCGCCGTCATCTTGCTCGCGCGCCAGCTTGTCCAGGTACTGGAGCATGTCGCCGACGTGGAAGGGAGGACGATGGGTGGCCGAGCGGGGTCGGGCTGGCTGGATTGAAAATGTCATAGATCCGCAGGCCGTCGCCGACGCACGCGGCGTAGGCGTAATGGCCTAAAACCGCGACATCGGTGGGGCTGTGGAATAGGCCCCCATTGGTGGTGGTTTGGCAAACGACAACCGGGCTTGCGGGGGAGGAGATGTCACAAATCCAGAGGCCGCTGTTTGCGTTGGCCAGAAAAGTGTAGTTGACCGACACAGCCACGGCGGTGAGGTGCGGAATGACATCGTCGTTGGTGGCCTGGGCCAGGTGGGCTGGGCTGGTGGGATTGGAGATGTCGTAGATGTGCAGGCCTTCGTGGTCGCAGGCGAGGTAGAGCAGGTTGCTGCGCACTGTCACGCCCAAGGCGAGCCTGCTGTTGGTGGCTTTGGCAACTCTGATTGGGTGGGCCGGATTGGAAATGTCGTAAATGCGGAGGCCTTCGGCGGCATTGGCCAGGTAGGCGTAATTGCCAACGACCGTAACGGCGGAAGCATAGCCGCCGTCGTTGGTGGCGGCGACGCTGACCAGGGTGAGGTGGTTCGATGGTGCAGCGGCTGCGAGTGCAGTAAGCGCAAGCAGGTGCGGGACGAGCGCCAGGTTGTGAAGAAGCACTCTCATTCCTGTTAGCTGTAACCAAATGCGGCGCGCGGCACAATGCCGAAGAGGATTGGAGCAGCGTTCTGCTTGCCTGAGCCACGGAGGATGGCTCGGCACCCTCGCCGCGAGGGGCTCTTATGAGGCATTTTCAGCCTCGACTGCTCTCTGCCGCCTCTCTGTTTCTGGCCGCGAGGTAGTCTCTCCGGTGTCAGTTGGCGGAGGAATACTAAATGCCAAGAAATCATGTGCAGCTGGCCGATCAACGTCTGGAACGGCGACGCCGCACTGCCCTTTGTGAGCGCCTGATCGGACGAACGTCGCCCTGCCTTGAGAAGAAGATGGTGAGCAGGAGGTGGCACACGCGCGACCGCCGCAATTTCCCGCTGGCTGACGTCAGGACGATCCGGTGCCAGTTATCCACATTCCAAGCCGACGCCGCCTTAATTTCGAGGGCGCACCCAAACAAGCTGGGGAGCCGGAGCAACAGTCTGTCGGGATAGCCGTTCCCCGCGAGATCCTTGATCACATACCTCGGCAGGTGCCTGTTGATCCGATCGATGAACGCCTCGGCCACCAGATTCCCAAGGGCCGGGGCGCTGAGGCTGCGCCTTACCGGAAACCAGTGCCGTGCAAACTGACTGCGGTTGAAGGCGAGCCGGAACGCTCGCGTTACGCGCACCACCTCGTTGGGGCGCCATTCTGATACGAGTTCCGCCGTGCGTTGTCCTTCCAAATCCGCCAGCGTCAAATAGAAACCGCGCAAGTTCCCACCGTTCATGTCTTCCTCCCTTTCTCCTGGATGCGAAAGAGGCCGAGGTGGCCTTCGATTTCGAGTTCCACGATCCTGACGCGGTCACCCCTCCGCAAGCCATCCGGCTTCGCGGGCCCCTGCAAGACCACGCCCTCGTATACGCTTGGGAACTCCTCGCGCTCCACGCGGACGAGAACCGGCCCGCCCGTGCAGGCGTCGCCGACGGGGGCCCAGCCTCTGAGCAAGTCGGGGTGGCCCGGGACGCAGAACGGGTCGATGGACGTGCGACAGCGGCAGGCCGCCTGGTCCGAGTCGTTGTAGTGCCCGAGGCCAATCCGGCGAGGTGGGAGACCGACCGACTTGGCCTGCACCGAAGTGAGGGAATTGAGGTCCAGCGTAATGATGGTCGCGTAGGGAAGGTCCCAACGTGCGCGGGCTAGATCCTGGACCAGGCAGAGTCCGCCGTTCGGTTGACGCGCGACTTCGGCCCCGACTCGGAGCAGGAAGCCGGCGGTGTGGTCCACGTAGAGGTAGCCCGCCAGGTGGGTGTTGCGGAGCTTGACCCTACGTGGTGGCGTGATCCCCGAGCTGTCCAGAAAAACCCAGCAATCAAGATTTTTGCGAAGCCCGAGGTCCGGGTATGATTTGTAACGTTTCACACCCCTACTAGCGGGAAAACGCGAAAAAGCGTACCTGGACCAACAATGATTCTCTTGACCGGGCAAGGGAGTCGGGGCTCCGCTCGGGCATAGCTCAAGACAAGTAGCGCAGAAATACAGTGAAAATAACGATCGGACCCTATTTCAAGCTGTACCGACCAGCGAAAGCCTTGCCGGCGGGAATCGCCGGTTTGGGGACCTCAATCGAATGGGCATCGCCGGGGGGTGCCGTCCAGATCCCGCTATTCCAACACCGCCCGGGACAAACGACACACTTTGGCATCGAGAGCGTGGTCCTGCGCTCCAGCGATCTCCCCTGCGACGTGACCTGCGCCGCTAGCCACGTCATCGAGGTCGCGGGCACGTCCCGGGTGCCGCTCGAAGCTCTGCTCTCCGCACTATACCGATCGGAGGGTCGGCGGCCCATCCGCGACCTGCTGATGGTCTAATGCCTCTCGTATTGGGACTGGAGCGGGACAATTTCGCCCCAGCCGCAATTCGCGATTCCGGCGAATGGAATCAGTAGGCAATCCACTTGCAGGAAGTCAAAAGAGTCACAAAAACAGTCACAAGGGGCAAGAGGCGGCTCCGCTATTAAATGAGACTGTTTTCCCCGTTAACGAGTGGTTTTGATCAAGGCCTTCGTGCGCTCAGAAAGGAGTTTCGTCATCAAACGCTTCCCCGCAGCTGCCACACAAACGAGCAATGGTGAAAGAGGTAAGCACGGGCTTTCCGCCAAGCGAACAGTAGGTCATTACACTCAACTGCTTGAGGAAAATCCAATCGCCGCAAAAGTCGCACACGTTTTTCTCCCCATCGGGCTCGATCCACATGAGCACAGGTCGTAAAACGATAGTCATAAGTTCAAGCTATCCCATCGGAGCCGCCGCGGGTCCAGCCTCACCACGCACACTGCAGGGTGGTCACCGTCACAAGGACCGAGAAGAGCCCGGAGGTTCAGAACTTCCTCACGTGATGTCCGGCGAAACTGCGCCCGGAATGCGAAATCAAAGACGAGGAACCTGCCGTAGCTCACAAGTCTACACGGGTTTCGGCCGTCAAGTATAGCATCGATCTGCTGCACCAAAGCGCCTACCAGAAAATGCCCTTCAGCATCATCCGAAACGTTCGGCACAGTGTATGTTCGAAGCAGGTTCCCGCTGACGCGCACGGCGTAGGTTGCGTCCCACGCCCTGGCGGTTTTGGTAACGTCCTTCAAGGAGGCTTTCACAGAACTCACGCTGAATTCCAGGCGCAAGAATAATCGATTCTTTGGCATAAACTCGGGAATTGTCCTAGCCAACAGGGCCAAACTGCGTTTAGCGCTTTCGCCGCCCTTTGGGGTCAGGCCGGGGGCGCGGCTTGTGCGCACGCTTGATCAATCTGACGGAAGCCCTCTGTTCGCCGCTACTACCGCTAGGGCCCCCCTAGTGTAGTGTCTCTGAATTGCCTATACATTTCTGCTTTTCCAAGGTTTCTCGCGCCCGCTGGATTTTTGCTAGAATCTCGGCTCCCTTGGCTTTCCATACGTACCGCTTGGGGGTGAGATTGCGTTCGGTCAGATAGCCCGTGATGCTCTGCACCAACTCTTGGACGCTGGTAAAGCTGCCCTCGCGCACCACATCCTCTGTTAGATCCCGAAAGAAGCGCTCCACCAGGTTCATCCACGAACTGGAAGTGGGAATGAAGTGCAACACGATGCGATCCCGCCCACAGGCTCTTTGGTGGCGCTGGTTGAGCCCCCGCATCCATTCTTTGACCTTGGGGTGTTTGTGGGTGCTGTAGTTGTCGGCGATCAAATGGAGCGTCAGATCGTCAGGAGTCTCTCGGTCCAGTTGCTTGAGGAAGGCCAGCCATTGCCGGTGAGTGTGC
>Ga0326728_10015226_pt1 | contig 16058 bp, 7 predicted proteins | sample MB3enrmetagenome_FD_207602 | JGI IMG/M metagenome (GOLD analysis project Ga0326728, IMG submission 207602) | Lab enriched peat soil microbial communities from McLean, Ithaca, NY, United States - MB31MN | ecosystem: Environmental > Terrestrial > Soil > Wetlands > Peat | place: USA: New York...
AGGGTATCCTCCTTGCCAATCTTGACGAACTTACCCAGCGCATCGTCGCGTGGCCAGAAGCGGCGCGCCATGAATCGGCTGATGACCACGACCTTCTGGGATTGGGGACCGTCCGCGAACGTCAAGTCGCGCCCCTCGAGTATCCGCGTCCCGACTGTTTGGAAGTAGTTCGGGCCGACGGCATTCAAATTGATGGGGATGCTCGACTGCCCTTCGGGAAGCTGAAAGCCGGGAACGGAAACCGGCACGTTCATTCCTCCGCCCGATCCGCTCAGCAAAATGCGCATAGCATAGGTTGCGCGCTTAACTCCCGGCAGCCTGGCGGCTCGCTCCACGAGGTCGGGCAGGAAGGGCACTCCTCGTGGTCCGGCAATCGTCAAGGCAACAAGATTCTTGTGGGTATCGAAGCCGGCGGGCAGATCGCGGACTTTGGACAGGCTGCGGAAAAATAGCAACGAGATCGTCATCACAACCACCGAGAGCGCCATTTGACCTACCACCACCAGATTCCGCGCCGTTAGGCGGCGGCTCCCCCGCACGATCACCGCCTCTTCACCCTTCAAAACACCCGCCAAGCCAACTTTCCAGGCGCGGAAGGCCGGAGTGAGTGTAAACATCATGGTCGCGAGAAGCGAAACGCCGGCGGTGAACGCAAGCTCACGAAGGTCAACACGCATGTCAGGCCCAGCAAAGGAAAAAGCGGCCGGCATGAGCGCTCTCTGGAAGCTCATAAGCCAAGCAGTCAGCGTCAAACCGAGGGTGCCCCCCAGGGCAGAAAGCAGAAGGCCTTCAGCAAGAAACTGCTGCATGAGCTGCCACGGGCCAGCGCCCAAGGCCACCCGAATGGCCGATTCCCGCCAGCGCGTTTCGGACCGGGCCAGAAGCAATCCCGCTATATTCGAACAAGCAATCAGTAGAACAAGCGCTGGAACTGCCATGCCAAGAAGGCTGGCGAAGAGCGCTTGCCGTTCGTCCATCGTTACGGGAAACGCCTGGAAGGTTCTGCCACGATTGGTTTCCGGATAGGCCAAGGCCAAGCTGCGACTGAAGGCATCCAGCTCGGCGGAGGCTTGCGCGAGCGTTACCCCATCCCTCAAGCGCGCCACGGCTTCAAACCACCGGTCGCCCCGTTTAGGAGGATTTGCAGAGTTGAATGCGACGGCGTCAGAAGTCAGGAGCCACATGTCTGTGGGGACAAACCGCATGAGTCCCTGGAAATGGGGCGGCGTGACACCAATTACCTTAGCCGTGTGACCAGTGAGTTTGATTTCCTTGCCGACAATCGCCGGATCACCTCCCAGGCGACCTCGCCAAAGGCGATAGCTAATCACCACGCCGAGCTCAGACTCAGTTTTGCTGTCCAGCTCTGGCGAGAAGACGCGCCCCAGCAAAGGCCTCACCCCCGAGACCTTGAAGTAGTCGGGCGAGACTTCATCCACGAGAGCCATGCTGGACTCATCGAGGGAATTCAGGAAGCGGGACTGACGGGAGTAAACCGCCACGCCCGAGAAGGATTTCACCTGCTGGCGAACGTCCTCGTAATCAGGGTAGGAAAAGCCGCCTTCGAACCCCTGGGGGCTCTTGATTTGGAGCTGCACGAGCCGCTCAGGGCTGGATACGGGAAGCGGGCGCAACAGGAGGGCATCCACCACGGTGAAAATCGCCGAGTTGGCTCCGATGCCCAGTGCCAGCGTCAGGACCGCCACGGCGGTGAAGCCGGGATTCTTCGCCAGCATTCGCAATCCGTAACGCAAGTCGTGAAGTAGAGTGCTCATTGCTTGCCTCCGCAGTTGGCAAGCTGCCAGCCGTCAGCGTTCAGATGTCGTTTCTGCTCTTTGTTCACTAGATCATCCGAATTCTTCACCAGCCACTGCTTGACATTTTTCCGTACTTGCGGTATGGTTTTCCGTATGAAGACGACTTTGATCATCCCCGACCCAGTATTCCGCGATTTGAAACGCCACGCAGCAGAGCGCAACGAAACCATGTCCGAACTCGTCACGGAATACCTTGTCCTGGGACTGCGCGAAACCCGCAAACCTAAACGCCCATTCCGCTTTCCGACCTTCAGCGCCGGCCCGCCCAAGGTAGACGTCGCTGATCGGGAGGCCTTATACGACTTGCTCGACGCCGAGCGCGACGCGCGCTTGTACGGGCGGGGCAGGAAGAAGCGGTGAGCGTGTTCGTTGTCGATACCAATCTGCTGATCTATGCGGCGATCCGCGAATTCAGGGAACACGATCAGGCAAGCAAGCTTTTGGCGGAATGGGGAACGGCCGGCGATCCGTGGCACATCACCTGGTCGATTGTCTACGAATTCTTGAGGGTCGTCACCCATCGCGCGGCGCTTCCGCATCCCCTGACTTTCGCCGATGCCTGGAGTTTCATCGAAAGCCTCCGCTCGTCTCCCTCGTTTGGAATCCTGGTGGAAACGGAGCGGCACGCCGAAGTAGTGCGCGATCTCACACGCGAGTATCCCCACGTCTCCGGTAACCGCCTGCACGATCTTCATATCGCGGCCCTCATGCGGGAACATGGAGTGGTCGAGATTCGCACTGCCGATCTGGGCTTCCACCAATTCAAATTCCTCCGAGTCGTGAACCCGCTCTGATTGTCGATTCGCGATTGCCGATTGTCGACTCACAGATGGCCGAAGCTCGAAACTGGAAACTCAAAATTCGTATACCGATTCGCAACTCTCCAATTTCGTTTTTCGATTTTCGAGCCTCGATTCCCCGTCAATCGTCAATCGACCGCCGTCAATCATTCATACCTCAGCGCCACCGTGGGATCGACCTTGGTCGCCCGGCGCGCGGGGACATAGCACGCGACGAGCGACACCAGGCACAACAGAAATGTCACAACCGCGTAGGTCCACAGATCGCTGCTGGTGACCCCAAAGAGCAGGCTTTTGAGGTAGCGTGTAAGTGCCAGTGATATCGCAATGCCCAACCCCAAGCCGGTGAGCGTCATCCACAAGCCCTGGCCCAGCACCAGCCGGAGGACCTCCGCGCGCTGTGCGCCGAGCGCCATGCGGATGGCAATCTCATGCGTGCGCTGGCGCGTGGTGTAGGCGATCACTCCGTAGATGCCCACGGCCGCGAGCACCAGCGCCAGTAATCCAAAGGCGCCGGCAAAAGTTCGGGCCAGCCGTTCGAAAACGCTCCCGAGCTGCATGCTGGACTCGAGCGTGGTCACGCCGAAGACGGGCAAGTCGGCGTTGAGCTGGTGGACGGTTCTCTCCACCTCGGCAGCATAACTCTGCGGGTCGCCGGACACCCGCAAGTGGACCGTCACCAGGTCGCGGTAGCGCTGATAGAGCGGCTGGAAAGCGACGGGTTCGGGGGGATAAACCAGGCGGCGGTACTTGCCATTGCAAGCGACGCCGACGACGTTGAACCACTGATCGTCGATCCGAATCCGCTTGCCCATCGCGTCCTGCCCCGCCCAGTAGCGCTTCGCAAACGCCTCATTGACGATGGCCACCCGCTGCGACTGGTCCGTGTCCTGTTCGGTGAAGTCGCGGCCGGCGATGAGCGGCGTGTGCATCGTGCGGAAATAGTTCGGACCCACGATACCGCGGCTGACTTCCAGGGATTCGCCGGGTTTGGGAAGGTAGCCGTCGGGATGGACGTAGTCGCTATGGATCGAAAAACTGAGGGGCGAGAAATCTCCCAAGGTCACCGACTCAACCCCGGGCAAGGCCGCGAGCTTCGCGAGCAGTTGCTGGTGGAAAGCGAGGCCTTGCGCCTCCGAATAGCCGAGGGGGCCGAGCTCGTAGGAAGCCAGCAGCACGTGGTCGGACTCGAAACCAGGATCCCGCCGCTGGGCGTTTTGCAGACTGCGCGCGAATAGTCCGGCACAGACCAGCAGAAGGAGCGAAAGAGAGAGCTGCGCCACGACCAAGGCGCGGGAGAGCCGCGATTTGTGGAGTCCGCCCGACAGGCTGCCGGCCTCCTCCTTCAGCACGGTGATGGGCGCCAAGTCGGAAGCGCGCAACGCCGGCAGAATGCCGAAGATCAACGCGGTGAGGATTGAGATGAGCATGGTCAGGACGAGCACCGTGTGGTTGGCGCTGCCATTGAGGGTGAGGGGTATGTTGGCCGTGGGCGGAAAGAATGCCGCAAACGTGCCGGCCGTCCAGTTGGTGAGCAGCATGGCGATCCCGCCGCCCAGCAGGGCGAGCAGTAGGCTCTCGACGAGGAGTTGGCGCACCAGCCGCCAGCGTCCGGCGCCCATCGACAAGCGCAAGGCAATTTCACGCCGGCGACCTACTGAGCGCACCAGCAACAGATTGGCGACGTTGGCGCAGGCCAGCAGGAGCAGCACTGCCGCCAGCGCCAGCAACATGGGAAGTGTCCTGTACATGTAAACGTTGGCCCCGAAAGGCGAACGCCAAAGCGGGTCGAGCGTAATCTGGTTAGGGCCGCGGTGCGATTCGGGAAACTGCTCGACGATGCGCTGCATCTGAAGGTTCAATTCCTCTTCGGCCTGGCGGCGGCTGACGCCGGGCTTGAGCCGGCCGAGGATCTGGAGCCAATGGTTGTCGCGCTCGCGGAAATCCTCGCCCCCATAGACCAAGGGGAACCAGAGGTCGGTTCGCAGTCCCGTCTTGCATCCCTGGAAATCACGGGGCGCTACTCCCACAATCGTGCTCAAGCGGCGGTTGACCTGGATCGTCTTGCCGATGACAGCAGGGTCCGCGCCGAAATGGGACTCCCACAAGGCGTAGCTGATCACCACCGACGGCATCCCTCCGGGGTTCTCTTCTTCTCCGGGCTGGAAGCCACGACCGAGGACGGGATGAAGACCGAGCACATTGAAGTAATCCGCGGAGACAACTGCGCCGTAGAGACGCTCCGGCTTGTTGGTGCCGGTGAGCGACACGAAGTCGTCGTGGTACGCCAGGAGTCCCGATAAGCTCTGAGTCCTGGCGCGCAGATCCACGTAATCCGGATAAGAAAACGGCGGCGTGGGATGCTCACTCCGCTCCCCTCTCATGACTGAAATAAGTTTGCTCGTGTCGGCGACTCCCGGGATAGGATCCAGGAGCGTGGAGTTGATCCAACTGAAGATCGTGCTGTTCGCACCAATCCCCAGCGCCAGCGTGACCACAACCAGGGCCGTGAAGCCGGGGTTCTTCGCCAGCATGCGTATTCCGTACCGAACGTCCCGTACGAGTGCATTCATACTTTGTCTCCGCGCCCTGACAAATAGTGAATGGTGAATAGTGAATTGTGAATACTTAATTGTGAAATATCATATCCGTGTCTGTCCTTCAAGGTACTATTTATAATTTACTATTCACCATTCACTATTCAGCACTTACTACTCATAACGTAATGCGACCAACGGATCGACCCTGGTCGCCCGCCGGGCGGGGATGTAGCAGGCCACCAGCGCGACGGCGAGCAGCGACAGTGCCACGCTGACAAACGTCACGAGGTCGGTAGGCTTCACTCCAAAGAGCATGCCCGCGAGCAAACGGGTGAGACCGGCGGCCCCTGCTGACCCTATGCCGACCCCCAGCAGCGCGATCACTCCCACGTTTCCCAGCACCGTGCCGAAGATTTCCCTCGGTGTCGCGCCCAGCGCCATACGAATCCCAATTTCATGTGTCTCACGTGCGACCGAGTAGGAAATGACCCCATAGAGGCCGGTTGCTACCAGAATCAGGGCCACGAGGGCAATGAGGGCCATGAGCAGTGTAAGGAAGTGGTGTCCGGCGGTGAATTCCGACACGGCCTGAGGCATGGTCGAGACCGCATAAACCGGAACTTGGCTATCCACCGCACTGATTTGGGCACGAAGAGCCCGCACCAACCCTTGCGGGTCCGTGGCGGAACGGACCACCAGTTTCATATGCGTGTCCGGGTTTTGCGCATAAGTGAAATAAACTTCCGGCATAGGTTCGGCAGAAAGCGACCAACGCCGCGAGTTGGCAACAACTCCCACTACATCCAGCCACACGGAGTCGCCGGGGAACCTCAGTCGTTTCCCCAGCGGGCTCTGTCCTGGCCAGAAGGTGTTTGCGAGGGCCGCGTTGATCACAACTACTGGCGTGGAGGTTGAGGTATCAGCCGACGTGAAGATCCGCCCGTTCAGCAGCGAGATATCCAGCACTCGAAAATAGTCCTGGGTTACGGAGGTCGGCTGAACCAGCGGACCTTCGCCAAAACCGGGAGCCTGTGGAGCGCCTTCGGTCTCAATAACAGAATTCGGCCCGCCTCCGAGCGGAAGCTGGCTTGTAAAGGCCGCTGCCTTCATTCCCGGCAGGCCCTGGATTCGTCCCAAGGCACTTTGATAGAAGGTCACGGATTCCTGCGGTTTAGTGTAGCGGAACTCGGGCAAATCCACTTCCATGGTCAGCACGTTGGTTGTCTCAAAGCCCAGGTGCACGGCAGCCAGTTTCTGCAAGCTTCGGATCATCAATCCCGCTCCAACCAGGAGAATGAACGCCAGCGAGATCTCCGCTGCCACCACCGCGTTCCGGGTGCTTCGGCTACGGAAGCTATCGGTCAGGCTTCGCGTCCCCTCCTTCAGCGATTCACTCCAATCCACGCGGAACCCTCGCAAGGCCGGAACCAGCCCGAACAAAGCCCCGGTAAGAACGGAAACGCCCAGGGTGAATGCCAGAACGGCGGGACTGATGTTGACTTCGCTGGCGCGTGGGAAGAAGTCCGGCGGGCTAAATGAAAGAAGGAAGCCTTTCGCCCACAAGGCCAATAGAAACCCTGCGCCGCCGCCCAGCACGGCCAGCAAAACATTCTCGGTGAGGATTTGACGCATCAAACGAACCGGCCCTGCCCCCAGCGCCGTGCGAACGGCCAACTCCCTTCCCCTCGTGGTGGCGCGGGCGAGTTGTAGATTGGCGACGTTAGCGCAGGCGATGAGCAACACGAAGCCCACCACGCCAAACAACACCAGGAGTGTTGTTCGAAAGTCTCCCACCAGGTAATCCCGCAGGAGTTCAAGTTGGGCTCCAAGATCCTGGTTCGATTCCGGGTGGAGTTTGGCTTGACGCGCGGCGAGTACCTGAATCGCAGTCTGCGCTTGCTGGAAGGTGACGCCCGGCTTCAGGCGGGCAATCACATAAAGCCAATGACCCATCGCCGTATCACTGCGCTTCGGCGCCAGAGGGATCCACAAGTCAGGTTTTATTCCCCAGATCTTCGGGAAGATGAACCCTTTCGGCATGACGCCGATAATCTCTCGGACCTTACCGTCAAGGGTGAGGGTTTTCCCAATCGCCTGCGGGTCGGACCCGAATCGGCGCTCCCACAGGCCGTAACTGAGGACGGCCACTGCGTCGTGTCCGGGCACATCTTCCTCAGCCCGCATCAGCCTGCCCAGAGCGGGCTGGACCCCCAGCATTTCCAGGAGCCCTGCTGACACGGGCGCGGAGCGGACAGCCTCCGCCTCGCCCCCGCCGGACAGGCTGGCACGGGACAATCCCTCCGTGCCTGCCGCCATGCTGGCGAAGACGTCATTCTGTTCCTTCCATGCAAAAAAGTCGTTCGTGGTCACGGGCGCGTGCGCTAGCTGCGGCTCGATTTGCCATGCGAGAACTAGTTGGTAAGGATCGTGGTAAGGCAAGGGACGGACCAGCACGGCGTTCACGACGCTGAAAATGGCCGTGTTCGCCCCGATGCCCAGCGCCAGCGTCAGCACAGCGACGGCGGTGAAGCCGGGATTCTTCGCCAGCATCCGGAAGCCGTAGCGGAAGTCTTGAAGCAAAGTACCCATCATTCGCCTCACACTTAGCAAGCTCTCAGCCGTCAGTTGTCAGCACTCAGCAAGCAGCCGACCACCGGATGATCGGGTGATCGGGTGAACAAAGAATCGGCCGACTTTCCTGTTCCCTGTCACCTGTTCCCTGTTCCCTACAACCTGACACCTACTCCAACCTCAACGCCTCCATTGGATCGAGCGAAGCGGCGCGGCGGGCCGGAACCAGCGCCGCGAGAAAGGCGACTGCGGCGAGCAGCGCCACCGTGCCCGCCAGCGTGGCCGGGTTAAAGGCCGAGACGCCGTAGAGCATGTCGCGCACAAACCTCACCACAAACAGGAGCGCGACCGCACCTAGCAGGATTCCGGCGGCCACCAAGCGGAGAGCTTCGTTGAGAATCATGCGCACCACTCCCCCGCGCTGCGCGCCCAGCGCCAAGCGTATACCGATTTCCGAAGTGCGCTGCGCCACGCTCGAAGCCAGCAGGCCGTAGAGTCCGATGGCGCTAAGGAACAGCGCCAGCCCGGCGAAGACATTGCACAGCACTGTGACCAGCCGTTGCGCGCCCACCGAGTCGTCCATCTGCTGCCGCAAGGTGGCAAACCGCAAAAGAGCTGTGGTGGGGGCGAACTCCGCCAGCGTTTTGCGATAGGCGGCGATGGCCTCAGCCTCATGCTGGGAGCGCATCAGGAACACCATGTTGCCTCCCTGGGCGATGGTGTTCTTGTTCATGGGGAAATAGATGGTGCGTGGGGGCCGTTCGCGCAGGCTGGCGTATTTGGCGTCCTCAGCGATGCCGATTACCAGGCAGGAGACACCATCGGGAAACTGCTGCTTATCTGTGCTCCGCACGTATTGGCTTATCGCTTGCTGGTGCGGGAAGAGATAATCCGCCGCAGATTGATTCAGGATGCAGCGGCTGCGGTCGCGCTCCTGTGGCTCAAACTCGCGCCCCGCCAGGATGCCGATCTTCATGGTGCGAAAGTACCCCGGCCCCACGTCGTTCCAGGCCATATTCCTATCCTCAGGAGGAGTGGCCCCGCCCGACATGGCCTGGAAGTCGGACGTCACCTGGCGATTAGTCAGGGGCGTGTAATAAGTGATCGCGGCGGAGAGTATGCCGGGCATTTCGTTCAGCCGGTCCACCATCCTTTGGTACAAGTCGAGCAGGGCGTCGCCCTTCTGCGGTAGGTGCTGGAACTGCGGGGTGGTGAGGGTGATGTGGTCCGCGTCAAAACCCAGGTGCTCGCTGCGCATGCGAATCAGGCTTTCTGATAACAGGCCCGCCACCGCCACCAGCACCAACGACAGGGCCACCTGAACGGGGACGAAGGCGCGCCCGGCAATTTGCTTGCGCCCCGCGACGGTGCGGGATTTCAGCAGGATGCCAAGATCGGAACGGCCCGCCCGCCACGCGGGAACGGAGCCGAAAAGCACCGTGGTGAACACGGCGAGAACTGCCGTCACGAGGAACACCGTGCGGTCGAGCGGCACCGTAAGCCCCCACTGGTCCATCGGATCCATGAAGAACCGAAGCAGCACCTGGCTACCGTTCCAGGCCAGCAACGCGCCGAGCAACGCGCCCGCGGCGGCAATGACGAAGCTCTCCGTCAGGTACTGCCGCATGAGGCGCCATCTTCCGGCGCCTATAGCGCTGCGCACCGCGAACTCATGGCGCCGCTCGTGGATTCTCGAGAGCATGAGCCCGCCTACGTTCACGCAGCAGAGCAGCAGCACCACGCCCACCAAGCCTTGCAAAAGCCAAAGCGGTCCGAGGATGGATCGATCATCGAATGGAATGCCGGAGCGTCCGGAAGTTACCTGCAAATGGATGTCGTGAATAGCGAGATAGTCCTGCGACTCGCGAAATTTCTGCGGGATGAAGCGGTCGAGGAGCATGTCCCTGTAGACCGCGATTTCCGCGTTCGCCTGCGCCGTCGTCATACCAGGCTTCAGACGGGCGATCGGGTCGCACCAAATCATCGAGTCCGGCTCATCGAGCTTGAGCCCGGGGTGTAGTGTCTCCGCAAAATGCATGGGCAGGATGACCTGAGGGTGCTGGCCCGCTTGGACGCCCTGAAATTCCATCGGCGTGACTCCGGCCACCAAAAAGGGGACATTCGAAATCTCGATCCGTTTACCGATGACTTGGGGGTCGCGGGCGAAACGGTCGTTCCAGAATCCATAGCTCAACACCACCGGCCAGCCCTGAGGCGGGCCGCCGGGCACATCGTCGGAAGGAATCAGCATGCGGCCCAGGAAGGGTTTCACGCTGAGCACCTCAAACCCGTTTCCGCTCGCCAGCGCGGCGGGGTACATCCGCAAAGTGCCCTCGTTGTCGTGGATGTAGACGGAAGTGGCTATCCAACCCGAGATGTCCGTGAAAGATTGCTGCTGGAGGCGAAGCTGCTTGAGCATCGGCCAGGCAAGCCCAAAATCCTGCGTGCCATGGCCGGGAATAGCACCCGAGAAGTTTATGCGGACAAGGCGCCATGGCTGCGCCACCGGCAGGCTGCGCAGGAGGAGGCCATACAACAGGGTGAAGATGGCCGTGTTCGCCCCGATGCCCAGCGCCAGGGTGAGAATGGCGGTCAGAGAAAAGATCGGACGCTTGCGTAACCCGCGCCACCCAAGAACGAAATCCCGATACCAACTTTCCGCCATCGCGTTTCTCCTTTCGTGGAGGCTGTCAGCCGCCAGCGTTCAGCTATCAGCAAGCAACGAGCTTCGCGCTGAGCCCGTTCGCTTGTCATTCTGAGCGCAGCGAAGAATCTTCGCAGTTTGTCCGCTCTGGCTAAACTCCACGAAGCACCCATGCACATCATTGCGGGCCACCGAACAAAAGAACTGCAAAGATCCTTCGCGGAGTTTACCCTGAGCACAGCGAACGGGCTCAGGATGACAGCGAAGGGGGGCCGGCACCTAACACCTGACACCCGACACCTATTCGTACCGCAGCGCCTCCATGGGATCGACCCTGGTGGCGCGTCGCGCGGGCAGCCAACTTGCCGTAAGAACTACGGCTAACAAGCCCAGAACCGCGGCGGCGAAAGCGAGTGGATCGCCTGGCTCGAGTCCAAAGAGCATGGAGCGAAGGACGCGTGCTCCCGCCACGGCCAGGGGGAGACCCACGAGAAGGCCGGCCACGCTCAACGCCAGGCTCTCGCGCATAATCATCCAGAGCACCTGGCGGCGTTGTGCGCCCAGCGCCATCCGCACGCCGATTTCGGCGGTCCTGCGGCTCACTCGATAGGACAATGTCCCGTACAATCCCGTGGCCACCAGCAGCGCCGCCAGCAAACCGAAGGAAATGGCCAGGCGCGCCGAAAGGCGCTCGTCGCTAAACGAACGTTCAAACTGCTCCTGCTGCGTCATGGGCTCGAGCAGCGGCAGATCAGGCCCAAACTCCCCTACGGCACGACGGACCACGGGCAGCAAAGCCGCCGGGTTGCCTTCGGTGCGCAGCTCAATCTGCATGGTCGACGTGCCGCCGAGCTGTGTGTAGGGGAAATAGGCCATGGGCATAGCCGCTTCTTCAGTGCCTGTGTATTTGCTGTCCTGAACCACGCCCACGACAATGTATCGGTCCGCTTTGGGGCTTCTATCGAGCGCCAAATGGTGGCCCAACGGCTCGCGCCCGGCAAGATACTGCTCGGCAAAGGTCCGGTTGATGATCGCCACTTTGGGAGCGCCCGCTGAATCGGCGTCGTTGAAGTCCCGCCCCACGAGGACGGGTGTCTTCAGGACGTGGAAGTAGTCCGGCCCCACGGCGTTCCATCGCATCGGGCAATGAACATTATCGCGAGGACTTGTTCCATCAACAATTGCGCCGGTGTTGTTGCTCCATCCAGACCCGATCCGGTTACCCATCAAGGTGGCGGATTCCACACCAGGCAGTGCGCGCAGCCGCTCCATGAGCGACTGGTAGAAACGCAGCACCTCCGCGTCGGTGCTCATTACTTGCGGCGGCGTGATGCCGAAGACGAGCAGCCCTTGGGTGCGCAACCCGAGGTCGAGGGTTTCCAGATTTCGCAGCGTGCGCAACAACAGGCTGGCGCATACCAGCAGTGCGAGACAAAGCGAAATTTGAAACGCCACCACTGTTTGGCCGCTGCGCGTGTAGTTCCGGCCGCGAATCGCGCTGGGGGCGGAAGCCTTGACGGCGAATCCCGGCGCGCAGCGGATGGCGCTGCGCAGCGGAGCCAAGCCGAAGAGAAGCGCCGCCAGAGTCGAGAGGGCCAGCGTGAACGCAAACACCGTGCGATCCGGCGAAACGTTGAAATCCATTGCCGCCCAACTGGCCAGGGCTTGCGTGGTCCAGGCCGCGAAAAGCCAGCCGAGGGCCGTTCCCACCCCCACCAGCAGCAGGCTTTCGGCGAGCAACTGGCGGAAAAGCTGGAATCGGGTGGCGCCCATGGCAAGCCGAAGGCTGAACTCGCGCCCGCGCGCGCTGTTCCTCGCCACCAGAAGCATGGCCACGTTTCCGCACGCGATCACGAGCACCAGGCCTACCATCGACATCAGCACCAGCAGGGGCTTCTGGTAATTCTCCCGGAGGTTCTCAATGCCGCGCACGGACGTGAAGTAAAGCTGCGGCGTCTGCCTCTTCGCGTCTTGCTCGCCGGCCCCCTCGAAGATAGCGTGCTGGTAGATGGGGTTCAATTGCGCGAGCGCCTGCTGTTGATTCACTCCGGGATGGAGCCGTCCGATCATCAAGAGATAGAACCATCGCGGAGATCCGTAAAGACCCTCGGTGCTGCTCGGCGAGTTCCCCCAGGGCTTGAGGTCGGCCCGGGTTTGGAAGGGGACCCAGATGTCGGTCGGGTCGCCTTGCCCGACGCCCGCAAAATCACTTGGCGCGACCCCGATAATCGTGAACGGAACCCCCTTGATGTAGAGCGTCTGGCCAAGCACCGAAGGGTTGCGAGCGAAGCGCCGCGTCCAGTAGCCGTAGCTCAGCACTGCCGTCTGGGTGTGCTCTGTTTCATCCGCAAGCGTGAATCCCCGGCCGCGCGCCAGCCGGACTCCTAGCCCGGAAAAGAAGTCCCCGCTTACCATGTCCGCGTTGGCCTCTTCAGGCTCGCCGCCAAACCGCACTGCCACTTTTCTCGTATTTAGCGGTACATAGGCGACCAGACTGGAAAATATGTTGTGTTGCTGCCGGAGTTGCTCGAAAGCGGGTTCGGTCAAGGAAGTGTCGTTGTAGCCGGTCTGAAAAGTGTTGGCAGGCTGATCGGTGGTGTGCAGTCGAACCAACTGTTCCGGGTTGGGCACGGGCAAGTTACGCACCAATGCGGCATTCATCACGCTGAATATCGCCGTGTTCGCACCGATGCCCAGCGCCAGTGTAAGCACTGCAACGGCGGTAAAGCCGGGATTTTTCGCCAGCATCCTTAAGCCGTAGCGCAAGTCTTGAAGCAAAGTACCCATCACTTACCTCCACAATTCGCGAGCTGCCAGCCGTCAGCTATCAGCCTTCAGCAAACTCCCACCTGCCAGCACTCTTCTTCAGCCGAGACCGACAACGGACCACGGACAACTGACAAGAGCCGCGGACCTCAAAACCGGAGGTCCGGGCTACCTGTCAGTTCAGTCGAATTCGGTTGAACGCATCCCAAGTCGACATGTCGGAAAGGACGACGCGGTCGCCGGGTTTGAGCCCCTCCAGGATCTCCACCGTGTTGACGGAGCTTCGCCCCAGCTTCACCTGCACCCGCGCCGCGCCGTTGCCTTCTTCATCGAGCTTGAAAATGCCCACCGTGCTGTTCGGCTGGCCGAAGGCCGGGCGGCCCACGTAGATCACGTCCTTCAGGTTCTCGATTTCGATGGTGCCTTCGACGCTCAAGTCAGGACGCGCGCCTTTCGGCAACTCGCCCTCCAGTTTGACGTCCACCGTCACGGTCCCGTTTAGCACCGCCGGGTCAATGCGCATCACATGGCCAGCGATAACGCCGTTGCGCGTGTCGACGGAAGCGAGTTGGCCGATCTGAACGTCCTTCGCCTGAGTTTCGGGGATCTTCAGTTCAGCCTTCAGCTTGGTCGGCTGGGCCACCTTGGCCAGGATCGTGCCTACCGTGACCTGCTGGCCGACTTCCACGGGCACTTCCTGAAGCACCCCTTCATCTCCCGCCCGCACCTTAAGCCGGTCCAGTTGCGCCCGCTTCAGCTCGTAAAGAGCCCGCTGTTGCTCGACCTTGGCCTTCTGGGCCTCGAGTTGGGCCTTGGCGGAAGCGGCGCTCACGGCAAGCCGGTCCTGCTCGATCTGATTGCGAGTGGTCGACTCGTCGGCCTTGGCGCGCGAGAGCTTCGAGTTCAGTTCCGCCGCCAGACCTGCTTTGGCCAGCGCGGCATCTTTTTCGGCGTTGAGCACCGCTTGGCGATAGTCCGCCTGAACCGTGGCGGCCGTGGCCCTGTGGTCCAGAAGTTCGCTATCAAGCCGCGCCTTCAAGCTGTTGTAGTCAGCCTCGGCGGCCTTCAGTTGCCATTCGGCGTCCAAAGCGGCCTGCTCCAGCTCGGGATTCTTCAATTCCAGGATTACCGTATCCGCCTTCAAGTGCACACCTGGCAGAAGCCGGCTCACCACCCGCCCGTCCGAGGTCGCCGGAATCCACAGAATCTCCTCCGGGACCAGAGTGCCCAAGCCTCTCACTTCGAGTAGCATCGGCCCCCGCTTGACTGTGTCAATCCAGACTGTCGCCTTATCCACGCTGGGCGCAGCGGGCTTGAGGCGCGAAAGTCCATAGGTGACTGAGCCGATTGCCAATAGACCTACAACTGAATAAATGATCCTGCGAATTCGCCGTTGTCTCTTTGCATCTTCACGTGGTATGTCCATATAGATACTCTCCAAGGATATTTAGGGCAATAGGGCTGCCAACTTGTTTGTCAATCGAGGCCTTTCTTTTCAAATGGTTAGAGGCAAGAAAGGGTTAAGCCTTTTCCTCAAGTGTCCGATTATGGGACGGCTCGTCCCGAGTTCGGACAGTAAGCTTTCGGCTCTCAACTATCAGCCTCCTGTTGCAATTCGGAATAATAGCCCTCTCCCTTGAGGAGAGGGTGGCCCGCGACGGCGCTTTCTCCGGGCCGTCGCGAGCCGGGTGAGGGGTTTGCTGCCGGCGCCGTTCGTCACCGCTCCAATCCACACTGCCTTCCTGAATCCCGAATCCTGAATCCTATTTCTCTGGCGCGCCGGGGATGTTGGGTGCACGCTGAACTTCCCCTTGCACCGCCTCGGACAGATTGATGTTATTCCTGTCGAGAAGGGTTCCCGTGGCTTTTTCAAAGTCAATCAATGCCTTGGAATAGGCAGCGCGTGCGGTCACCACATTGCCCTGGGCGGTGGCCAAGTTGCTCTGTGCGGTAATGACGTCTTCCACCGTAGCCGATGCCAAGGTGAACTTCTGCTGTTGCATGTCGAGCACCTGCCGCGAGATCGCCACCAAATTCAACGCAGCGTCAAGCTGGCTTTTGGCCTGCGCCACCGCGCTCACCGCCTTGCTCACATCCCAGACCGCTTGGTTCTTATTCTGCTGAAGGGTCATTTGCAACTGCCGCTGCTCGATGAGGGCCCGGGCGGCGTCTGCTTGAGCCGTCCGGTTGCGAAGCGGGAAACTGAGCTGGACTCCGTAGGAGATGTTGGGGTAGTCGTTTGCGAAGATATTCCCAAGGGTAGGCTGCAATGTCCGATTAACGCCGAAGAGGTTATAGGAGGCGCCGGCATAGAGTGAGGGCAAAAGGGAGTTGCGTGTATACTGGATGGCGTACTCCTGGTTGCGCAAGTCGAGATCGGCCTGCTCAATCTCCGGGCGGTGGCTTATCGCTTCCTTCAATGCCTCATCCAACGGAGGCACATCCTCCGGATGCGGCTCCGGCAGCTTGTCGGTGGGGGCAATCTCCACCGTGGCCAACTCCCCATTGAAACTCTTGGAAATCTTGGCTTTCAGCGTTTGCGCGTCCTGGGAAAAAGTGTTCTGCGCTGCCAGCAGGTCTTGCTGCCTCCGGGCAACCTCTTCCTGGCTGCGCAGCACGTCATATTGAGCTACGGCGCCGATCTTCAATTCCGTCTGGTTGTTTTCCAGTAGCTTCTGCGCATTTTGCAGCCCGTCTTGCGCCACGCGGATTTTCTCCTGATCGGCCAGCAAGTCATAATAGGTGCTCATCACGGCTGCCACCTGCTCGATCACGCTTTGCCGGAATTTACTCAAGGCGCGCTTCACCTCGTTCTGGCCTTGGCGGATAAACTTAGCGTTGGCGCGGTAGCCAAAACCGTTTAATAAGTTCTGGCTAACACTTATGGATAGGACCGAGGCAAACTGCGGATTGAACAAGA
>Ga0326728_10015228_pt1 | contig 16057 bp, 16 predicted proteins | sample MB3enrmetagenome_FD_207602 | JGI IMG/M metagenome (GOLD analysis project Ga0326728, IMG submission 207602) | Lab enriched peat soil microbial communities from McLean, Ithaca, NY, United States - MB31MN | ecosystem: Environmental > Terrestrial > Soil > Wetlands > Peat | place: USA: New York...
TCTCAACATCCACTTCAATGAACGGCTGGTCCTTGGTTTGGTTGACTAGGCGTATGTTTTCTGGAATCTTCACGGATGCGAGAGATTGTTCAATTAGTGATTTGGCGTTGCTAGGGGATGGTTCCAGGTAGAGTTCTCGGGAATATTCTAGGAGGTCGATTATGATCTTATTCGACCTTTGAATTCCGTCCTCAATCATCTGAAGCATTCCCTTACCCTCCTCACTCAAACCGTCTTCCATGGTTTTGAGAATGTATATGGCGCCCTTGATTCCTTGCAATGGATTTCGGAGGTCATGTCCGACCATAGCCGCGGTCTCCCCTACGGCCGCGAGGTGTTTCGACTTGAGAAGGTTCGCTTCCATCAGCTTGCGTTCCGTGATATCAAGAAGCACACCCCTCAACCCCACCGTCTTTCCTTCCTTGACCATCGGGGTTGCATATGCTATAGCGGGAAAGCGGCGACCGTCCTTCCTAATGACCGCGTACTCGTAACCGAGGGATGGTCCTCCGTTCAGTATTCTCTTGACGTTTTCCTTGAGTGCAGTGTGGTGTTCGGGGCTGATCACTTGAAAGGCACTCAAACCCTTCTTCAAATCGTCCTCATCATACCCAATCATCTTGACCCCGGTCTGGCTCAGAAAAGTGAGTCTTCCATTCATGTCCAATTCGAACACAGTTTCAGGTAACAGGTCCGTCATCTCTCTGAACCGTCTCTCGCTCTCCCTCAACGCATCCTCCATACGTTTGCGTTCAGTGATGTCGCGAGCAACCCCCTGAACACCAACCGGCTTGTCACCCTCGGTCAGAAGTGTCGTATGGATTTCTATCGGCATTCGCGTTCCGTCCGGTCTTACTAGATCGAACTGCAAAGGAAGAAGCCCCGTTCTTCCATTCCTGCGTGCGTCAAGACGTTCCATTACTTCAGGCAAATCTTCCGGCGCAATCAAATCCTTAATGTTCATAGAGAGCAGTTCTGCGAGTGAATACCCAGTTATCGATAGGGATCGTGGAGTTGCGAAAGTTATGTTTCCCTGAAGATCCATAGTGAAGACAATGTCAGCCATGTTGTCCAATAGAAGACGGTATTTCCTTTCCGACGCCGCAAGGTCCGTGATGTCCCGTAAAACTCCTATCTTCCCTACGAAACCTCTTCGCTTATAGCGTAAATCGGAAAAGGTCAGATCAAAAGAGCGCTGAATCCCATTCACGTTGAGGCTGATCTTCGAAGTCCCATTCGTCAAGTACTGACCGTTAAGTCCGCGCTCTTCGAAGAACTCGGCAGCTGGTTTTCCAATTATCCCTGCTGCAGGTCCGAAGATCTGCTCACCGGCAGGGTTGATGTCCACCAGACGATTTCCCGAATCGAACACTATCACTCCATCCGCCATTCCTCGCACAATAGTCTCACGAGCCACGGGCATAAGCTCGAGAAGACGAAAGCGAAACACGGCCCAAAACAAAGCGAACCCGGTAAAATTCGAGGCCAGAGGAGTCCAGTCAAATGGGTAGTTACTAACGTTCAGAACGTCAATTAGACTTGCTGAGATCGGTACCAATAGGCTGGCTAGGAGAATCAGTGACTGGCGGCGCAGAACACTTTGTGATCGCGAGATCAGCTTTGCGAGAAGCGCTATTCCAAACATGAGGAGTATGTATGAGTATGCGACGTCAACGTAAAACCAGTCTCCAAACGTGTATTGGAGCCTGAGCAGCCCATAGCTGGTAACTAAGCTGTACGAGGAATACAGTAGATGGTTAGATTCATTCATCAAACGGACTAGCAACGTGATGGCAGGCACAATGGATAGCAGTAGTAGATTTCGTCTTGTCAACCATTCATCACGTCCCGTGTACTGGAGAACAAAAATCAGAGCCGCGACTGGTACACTCACGGCTCCAACATATGTTGCCGTATCCCAGAATAGTATGGAACCCAAATCAGCGCTGCTGTAAAGTAAGCCGTCTGTCAACGACCACTCGGCGACTAGCAGTAGGAAGCAGGTAAAGGCGATCGCCCCAGGGAAGCGCCGGCGTCGCCACATGAACAGGGCGAGGCAACCAGACAACGAGGCCGCAAAGAAAAGCGGTAACGCGTAAAGATTGTTCTGCCACACCATCAGGTCAAACTTCCAGCGTCAACCGTATTGAGCGCACTTTACCCAAGGGCTAGGCTACATGTCATAAGACTCTGTATGTAACACGTCATCGCACACGTCAAGGCATCAGGCCACGTCTTCACGGTGCGAGGTGCGCGTGTTATCTGTCGCGCCCAATCACAACCACAGAAAGCGTGAATGAAGCGGGTCTGGAGTTCCACATTTGGGAAACGGCGAGATACGAGAAACTGGTCTTTAGCGGGATCCGGTTAATTTGAGAAGGGGCCCTTCCCGTAATCGCGTGATCTCTCGTCAGACACGACTTCGGTTAGAGTTTCAGAAGTCATAACTCCTTCGAGTGTTGCCTCGGAGAGTAACTTGTAGAGTTGACTCTCATTCTCGGCTTCGAGGAAGGCAACGATGTCGAATCTGCCGAATACAGCGTAAGCGTCAGTGACGAAACTCAAACCCCGAAGTTTCTTTGCGAGGCTCACGGCCTTGGGCACTCTACCTCCACTCCTAAACAGCATCACTGCTCTAATCAATTCTCACGCCTCTGCAGTAACCAGTGTTTCCGAGGTTACAACACCCGCAAGGTCGGCAATCTTGGTGCCGAGAGCACCAAGGGCTCTCATATTTCGTACCTCGATGCTCGCCACAACGTCAGCGTTGCCGACGACTGCAAACGCCGACTTGACACCTTCGAATGACGCTATCTGCTCAGCTACTAAGTAGTGCTGCCCTGGGCGTACCCTGATTAAGGAACAGGCCTTCACAATGCCATCTTCAGTGGCCATCACTTGCACCGAATCAACTGGCCCTTGCTCTGTCACCAATAAGTTCGCCGAACAAATTTCGGCAAAAGGAAGTACTATGGGCGCCGAAGTGGAAACTGTACGAATTTACGTAGAGGGCGATGCCTCTTGCTAATTCGGAGTATGGGGCAGCTTATTCGAGTGGGCCGACACCCTGTGGAACGTCGGGGCTTTCAATTGTGTAGTGGGAGGCCGATGCCGAGAACTACTGACGTCTCAATCTGTCGTTCAGATATCGTCCAATACTTCCTCAGGAGTTCGGTCTTGTTTGCTTGAAGCTTGAATCCGTGTTTCTCATAGAATCTGATCGCCCAGCTGGCGGCGGCCCACGTTCCAATCAGTAATCGCTCACCGGTGGCCAATCCTGTGATGTGGTTCAGTAGCTGTGTTCCGATGCCTGCCCTCTGGTGTTCAGGTAGTACGTACACGTGTCTGACTAGGCTTACGTCCTTGATCGGTTGGTAACCTGCGACTCCTAACAGTTTTCCAGCCTCCTCGTAACCAAAGAACGTCATCTCACCCATCTCCTTCCGAAGTTCCTGCATCGGCATGTACGGGTCTCCGCAACAATCATCCGGTATCACGCCCCTATACATTTCCGCAGCCTCGTTGATCACTCTGAATATCGTTTCACAATCAGCTTCGCTGCATTTTCTAATCAAAGTGCTCATCCAGTGACTTGGCGTCTACTAACGCGTAACCCGCCTGTTAGTTACCACACTTCGTCAATAGTGTGTTTACTTTGTAGTTTCCTATGCGTTCGCTAGGCGTCGAAGCGGTCGGAAGGTAACGTGATGTCCACTTACTGTTGATGAAGGCCGTTACGCTAAGGCGCCGAGCCCAATGATGGCCCCGAAGCCTATCAATGCAAGTATTACCACTATGATGGCGAGGACGACTGTGGCGACTGTGCCGACGATTGCCGCTTTACCCCAGCCAGTCTTGAAGAAGTGTTTGATCAGCGCCACCCAAACTACCAATGTTATCAGTAAACCCAGCAGGCCCTGGACTAAGGCCCCAAGAATCGTGTTGATGATTACGCCGAGCACAACTATCCAAACCGCATGCATGAGACTTGCCGTCTTGCCGACCATTGCTCGGCCGACAAGCCAAAGAACTGGTGCGAGAATAATTACGCCAACGATTATCTCAACAATCGCTGCTAAAATGCTGACCATTTAACCTCACGATCATGAGCTTTGTTTCTCTAATATAACGGTAATTTCGATCACTTCAGAGCTCCCTCGAACTGGTCAGGGATGGCAAATCGGTGTTAACAGTTAAACGGTGGCAATTGGTCGCTACCCTTTATTCAGAAACGCTTCTAGGTCTTGAGTAAGGTTGCGTCTTGCCCGATCCCAAGTTGCAGGCTCCGTTCTGCCGAACTTGCGGTAAACCACTCTTTCTACTCGACCAGGAAGAGCAGAGATGGTACTGTTACAAGGATGACGAGGTATTCTACGGTAAGGAGTATCGGTGGGGTCGGCAATCTGATGCCACACGTCGACCAGCGGTTGTGCAAGTCGCCAGGAAGGTTTGCGTGAACTGTGGAGCCGCGATAGGCCCTGGTTTGAAATTCTGTTACACTTGTGGCCAGGCCCTAAGAATTGACGTGCAAGCTGCTTTGAATGCGACGATCAAGATAATTCGAACGCGCCCCGTGATTCTTGTCCCGGTTCTCCTAGAGTATGTTGCCAGCGGATTGCTTACGCTAAGGGCTACCTCACCGCTCATGACACGATGGAGCTCGGAAATGTTTTCGCCAATACGCACGACGTCTCCGTGGCCTTTTCTTGCGCAAGCATTTCTGATTTTGATCCTGTTTGGGGTGACAGTTGTTCCGCTCGTACTCGGAATGTACCCAGTGATGGTCAAAGAAGCGGTGCGGGGCGAAAGAATCAACCTGCTCAGTGCGTTCAGGAATTCACTTAGGAAGTTTGCTTCCCTCGTCGCGTCATACATTCTAGCTATAGCGGTAGTTCTCTTGGCGAGTTTCGCTTTCATTGTACCTGGGCTTATCGCGGCGACTTGGTACTACTACGCGATACCTGCGATAGTGCTTGAAAATCGTGGTGCCCGCGGTGGAATGTCTGCAAGCAAAGCGTTTGCTCGCGACAAAAAATGGGGCACGTTTGTAATACTCATACTAGCCTACGCTCCATCATTCATCGGCTATGTCCTGCTGAGAAGGGTCTCGATTTACTTGTGGTATGGCATCCCATATTTCACAATCAACCTGTTCTTCAGTTTTCTTAGTGGTGTATTGTTCGCGGTGATGGGCTCCTACGTTTACCTGACGTTCGGGACGCCAAAAGAGAGATACAAAGGCGTCGAAACGACTATGGCGTAGTGTAGCAGCCGCAAAGTCACTATTTCTGGCAGCGGCCGATAGTTGATCTTAAGATAGTGATTGATCGGTTAATGCCGAAGCAGTTAGGTCAGTGGGATTTTGCGTTTAGGTGTTCTTGTTCCGAATTTTGGTCACTCCTGTGGTTCAGCAAGAGGGCTTGCCGAGTTAGCTGCTGAAGCAGAGGACTCTGGCTGGGACGGTTTCTTCATCTTCGACCACATCTTGTACAGTAATAATGAGAACGTTCCAGTAGTCGACCCTTGGGTCGCTCTGGCAGCCATCGCGATGAAAACAGAGCAGGTTCGAATTGGAGCGTTAGTCACTCCCATCCCTCGTCGCCATCCTTGGAAGCTTGCTCGTGAAACCGTTTCAATCGACCACCTCTCAGGTGGGCGGCTAATACTGGGCGTCGGGTTGGGGGATCCCGCTGACGTTGAGTTCGAGTCCTTCGGGAAGAGTAGCGAGGGTCGGGTACGTGCTGCGAAACTCGATGAAGGGCTACAGGTGCTAGTTGGCTTATGGAGCGGTGAACCATTCACTTACCAAGGAGAATACTATACGGTGAAGAATGCTCGATTTTTGCCCCGCAGCTTACAATCTCCGCGGATCCCAATCTGGGTCGCTGGGCGATGGCCGCATCGGGCACCCTTCCTGCGCGCAGCCCGCTGGGATGGTGTATTCCCGCTTGGTCTATCGCGAGGCAGCAAACTGAACGCAAATGAACTTCGAAACATCGTCACCTTCATCAAAAAACATAGAGAAGGCAACTCTTCCTATGATGTAGTTGCCACATCAGGCGCGGAGGGTCGTGATGATGAAGCACTGTCCGCATACGCTGCCGCAGGCGTCACATGGTGGATGAAGGACATGCGCAAATGGTGCAACTCACGCGACGAACTAATCGCTCAAATCCGGAAACGACCACAAATAATCTAGCATCGGAAACAGTATTGACTTACCCGGATTTCATCCTACTATCCGTTTTGGCGATGTTAACCTGAACGCCTCGGCACCGCTTTCGCATGCGTACCGCGTTGCTGGTTGCAAAGATTCTTATTCAGCAAATGAATCGAAACACTTGATCTTAGTTGAGCAAGGTTACTGATTCACAGAGGTACGTTGCAGAGCTCGTCGGAACGTTCGTTCTGGTCTTCATAGGTTGTGGGAGCGCGACGCTTGCTGGAAAATACATAGGCTTCACCGGAATCGCCTTTGCTTTCGGCCTCTCGGTGCTGGCCATGGTCTATGCTATTGGGGGGATTTCCGGATGTCACATAAACCCCGCGATATCAATCTCGATGTTCGCTTCTGGGAAATTGAAGGCGAAGGACACGGTGTTTTACGTAGTAGCTCAGTGCGTTGGGGCGGTGATCGGCGCAGCAGTCGTTTATGCTGTGGCCGTAGGCAACCCAGGGTACAGCTTAGCCGTTAATGGTTTAGGGCAAAATGGGTACGGTGTAGCTTCGCCTGGCGGGTTCTCTATGACCTCGGGGTTCATCGCTGAGGTCGTTTTAACATTCATTTTCCTGCTTGTGATCTATGGTTCTACAAGTGAGAGGGCTCCTAAGGAGTTCGCGGGCATAGCAATCGGCCTAAGTCTCGTCTTGATCCACTTGGTCGGAATTCCCATAACTGGGACGTCCGTGAATCCGGCGAGAAGTCTCGGTCCGGCGGTAATAGTTGGAGGAACCGCCCTGAGCCAGCTATGGTTGTTTTGGGTCGCACCAATCATTGGAGGGCTTCTCGCCGCAGCAGTGTGGCGATTCCTCGGTTCTATTCCGTCTAAGAACTGAGCTGCTGGCCAATTCTCTAAGACAAATGCTGCTCCGCGCGTTTCCCAGTTACACACTGGAAAATATATCGTGGCCGGGGGTCTCTCGTCACTTGATGCGGGTCTTTTGAGCAGGGAAACCGAAGGGAATTGCCTGATTTCATTAAGTCTGTGAAACGGTTCGCGCGAAACAAGAAGGCCATCAGCGGGCTCGAAACAGCGATCGTACTGATTGCTTTCGTAATCGTAGCTTCAGCTTTCTCGTATGCGGTACTGAACATGGGTTTTCTAGCCACTCAGAAAGCTCAACAGGTCGTGCTCGGGGGTCTGGCAGGAGCTACCGCAGCACTGGTCGTAGATGGTCCAATATTCGGGTATGGGGTCAATGATCCTATAGCAGCAGAGCTTTCTAGCCAAGTGAATTCTAACTATACGATGCACACGATCATATTCTGGATCAAACTTGCGGCTGGAGCTGACTCAGTCGACCTTAACGTCAACAAGACCACTATTAGCTACCAGAACCCGCGCGGCGTCTGGCCGAACATTTACAACACTGGCGGAAACCAGTTGGTCTACGCCGTCGGAAAAATGTACACCTTTGCCGGCACACACGTCAACAATGGCGTCGGCCTGTCGGCTTGCACACTGGTCTGGGAAATTGGAACCGGCTATATGCTTAAGCCCAATGACAAGGTCCGCGTTACGATTGACTTGACGCTATTAGGTATGGGACAGACCTATGCTCCGCCCTATACAACTTATCAAGAATTTCTTGCCGGCCAGCTCGTATATGACCCTTGGGCGTCGAACGGTCTCGTCTTGAAGAACGAACAGTTCACTATCATCATTAAACCACCTACTGGCCCAGTGCTTGACATAGTAAGGGTCGCTCCAGCTGGAATACTTCCAGTAAACGACCTAAGCTAAGGAAGAGCATCCACCTATTTTCCCCAACTGTCGGTCGTCTGGTTTCCGACGATAATTCAGCACACATCACCATTCAAGGAATTCCTACCGATGATTCAAGATAATTTCATTTTCGAACTGAAGGAACATTCCGAGATGAAAGTCGTGAACTCTGGTGAACCAAATAACTGGCACTTCAGCTGCCATGTCCTTTCTCGCGTTTCAGTTGGCCGTTGCTAGTGGTGCTCAGTGTTGCTGGAGTTTGAATTTGAACTACTGATGACGCTCGGAGAGCTATCGAAACTCTCCAGAACGTCTCAGGATGGAGAGTTATGAGAGTAAGGATTGGAGAATGCTTTTTCGCGTTGTGGAATCTGAACTGATATGGGAGGGGCAAGGGCTTCCGGCTCCTCGGCTCCCCTTTCAGTGAACGAGTCGAGGCGGTGTAGAAGTTGTTCTTTCTCCACTAGCCCATCTCTTATGCTGATCATCCGGTGGGTCATTTCGGCGACCTCGTTGTTATGGGTTACCAAGATGAAAGTGATTCCTTTCGTCTTGTTCATTTGGACAACTAGGTTCAGAATCTCTCTAGTTGTCTTGGAATCTAGATTGCCCGTCGGCTCGTCGCCTATGACTAGCGCGGGTTCAGGGACTAGCGCCCTAGCTACCGCGACGCGTTGCTGCTCGCCTCCACTTAGCTCGGTGGGGCGTTTGTTCAGTTTGTTGCCCAACCCTACGGCTTTGAGCACCCTTATCGCTTTGATTCGTCTAGCCTTCTCCGAAACCCCTCTCGCTATGAGAGGCATCTCTACGTTCTCAATCGTGGTCAGGCGTTGAATGAGGTTAAATGATTGGTACACGAACCCAATCTTCCTATTGCGCAATAGGGCCAACTGGTCCTCGTTCAGCTTGCGTAATTTGATTCCATCGACGAAGACATTACCGGAGGTTGGTAGATCAAGGGCTCCAATCAAGTTGAGGAGAGTTGATTTGCCGCTACCCGACGGACCAACTATCGAAACCAATTCTCCCCTACCTATCTTGAAACTTACACCTCGAAGCGCCGGATAGTCCGTATGGCCAACCCTGTAGGTCTTCGTAACATTCACCACTTCAATTGCAGGAACATTAACTGCCTTACTCACTACAGGAGCACTCTTTGCAACTGCACGTTCAACCTGCATTCTGGTTCAATCCGTGAAGCGCAACTACGATCTGTAGTTAATATATATTCAGGACGGATGATTCATTCATACTGGATCGTGTTATGCTGTCACTCGCATTCGTATGTCGCATGGGGATACGATTAGCGCTCTGAGAGTGTATGAGATTGCAGGATGCGTGGAATGATTAGGCCGATGCATTCGGTGACCGTGGGTCAGCTATATTTCCATAGTCTCTTGAGCGGAGTTCATTATGTCTCGCGAACTTATCATTCCAACCATCTTGAGGTCTTTGTCCAGTACAATTAGGTGTCTAATGTGATTCGTCCGCATCAAGTTGATGGCGTCTGTGATTGAAGCATCTGATTGAACGGTGACGACGGGCTTAGCCATGAAATGCTTAGCCATGTCTTCCTTGAGCAGCATCCCTACTTTTTCGACTATTCTGACGAAATCCCTCTCGGTCAGAATTCCAACTATCTTATGATTCTCCATTATCACCACGGACCCAATCTCATGTTGCTGCATGGAGGATGCAATTTCCGAGATATCGTCCTCCGGTCCGCTGATCACAACAGTCTTGGTCATGATGTCTGCTACCGTGGACGGTCTGGGTTTGCGCACGATAACGCACCTTGAACCTAGTACTTGAGCACTTGGGGGTTAATAATTTAGAATAGAACTGTTCCCAGATTGAATTGGGTCATGAAACTCGAGCCTGCCATCGTTCGTTCTAAATGCCTGGAACACTGGCCGCAAAATGTAATGCTCAGGATTGTGATAATCAATTCAAGGAGATGAAATGAAGTGAAATTCCAGTCTATCTTTCTTGCCACTGCTATCCTTCTCGTATCAATCTCCCTGCTCACTCCTGCGTTCGCTCAGTCAACCCAGGTTTCATATACCGTCAAGCTGAGCTCGTTTAATCTGAACGTAAGTTACCCGTCAGAAGTTATGCCCACGGATAATGTTACCATCACGATTCAGGGTTCTCCTAGGGCTAGTAATGTGTACCTTCAAAGCCTAAGCGTCATAGTCTACTACGCTGACGCGGCTGGTCTCCATCAACTCACGTCCCAAACCCTAGTCAGCAACCCATCAAACAGTTACGCGTATTACGGAACTTCCGCTACAGCAAATTTCACTAAGAGCCTTACCGTCAATGTACCTCAGGACGCACCGAGAACTTCACTCGTGGCATTGTTCTCTGAAACTACCCAATCCAACAACTATTACTACAACGATTTCGGTCCCTACCCATTCTCGTACTGGTACTATCGAGATCCAATCTTCCTCTCCTACTATCCGTCATACAGCGCTGAAACTGACCAAGCAATCTCACCGTTATCCTACGTCAAAGCGACGACGCCCGAATTTGTCACCCTTCAATCCGAGTACCAGCAGCTTCAGCAGCAGCTGAACCAAGCTCAAACTCAGAACCAGCAACTACACACCTCCATCACGCAGCAGAACTCTACGATCAGTCAGCTGAACCAGCAACTCACATCCGCAAACACCACTGCGCAAACCTACCAAACGGCCGCAGTAGTATTCGCTATCATAGCGATTGCCTTGGCCGCACTCAGCATTTACGAGATCAGAAGCAAAGGGAAATCAAAGAACATCAGCGAACCTAAGTCGACAAACTAGTCTGCGCACTATTCACCGCCAAGCGATCCCGAATAGGCAGTGCCTAAGCCGTTACCCTGCTTTCCTCATTATTTCTTGTCTTGGCCGGGAACTTTCTCAAGCCTTGCAACCTGCGGAGCTAGTTCTCAGCTTGGATTATGCTCAGTATTTCTTGAACTACTTTGTCGGGTGGCACGCCGGCTTCTTTGTTGGTGATGTTTCTGACTTGGTTTTTCTTTTGGTAGTATTCCAGTAGGGGTTGGGTTTGTTTTCTGTATACGTGAAGGCGTTCCTGGATTACGTTGGGGCGATCATCTTCTCGCTTGTACAATTGGCCTTCGCATTTGTCGCATCTTCCTTCAACTCTCGGTTTGAGAAAGCGTTCATTGTAAATGGTACCGCAGCTTCTGCAGGTTAGTCTGGTGGAGAGTCTCTCGATTATCACTGCGTCTGGCACGTCCAGGTTGATGACGACGTCCGTAGTGCTAATCTTTTCGAGTTCTTGGGCTTGAGGAATCGTACGGGGGAACCCGTCTAAGATGAATCCTTTCGTACAGTCGGGCTGGGAGATTCTGTTCTGCAAGAGTTCGCAAATCGTTTTGTCCGGGACAAGCTGACCTCGCGCCGAGTAGTCGTTGATCCGATTGCCCAGATCTGTCTGCTTCTTGATTTCGTCTCTAACAAGATCGCCGGTCGAGATATGAGGTGTGTTGAGTCTTACGGAGAGCCTCGATGCATAGGTTCCTTTTCCCGAGCCCGGGGGTCCAAACATCACAATCTTCACGGCGCACACCGCTCCTAAAACGACCCGCTGTGGCGGGAATTATTGAGTACGTCGTTCGTTTTCCGTCTTGGATTAACGGCTCTAGGTAGCTCCGAATTGTGGGATTCGGGCGCTTTTGCGTTTGAGAGTTTAGGCTGGCAAATAATTCGGCCGAATTTGGTTGTTCCGATGTCAATTTAAGCGCTTAATTCTTCATCGGCTTAAGCGAGATGACTCTGCCTCTCTCAGCGCTTATTTCTAAGTGCTGTCGAGAAATTTCTGAATCTTCTCCACCGCCCGGGTACTCATTGTGTCTATAGATTCTAGATGTGGATTTAGGTACAACGCACGCGGAATAACTCGAAGATACACATGCAATAAATGTCAGAGAAAATTCTCCATTGCACACATTAGTCAGGCTTCACAGGTTGAGCCAAGCAGTCTTATCTGGCTTATCAACGAAGTAGGAATGGTGACAACAAAACTGACCGACCTTTTAGCCGAACTAAATTTCAATATCGAGCTACTTGCCGTCAAAGGTTCGTCGAATCCGGCCGAGACGATGAATGGATAATTAGTAATATAAAATGCAAGCAAGATACTCGAGCGTTTTGAATTAGAGTCATTCGACTGTTCTATTTTTGCAGGTCAGTGTTGCTCTATGATGCTTGGGTTCACGCTCGACTAATTCGCGTTACGTTCTTGATTAGACTAGATTTCCTCTTCATCTACGTTCTCACTACGAGCGATAGACGAAGGATAGACACTAAGTTTCTGGTTTGATCTCCTCGGCGCACGGTTCATGCTTCGCTGTATTCTCCTGCAGATTATGAGTTCTTGGATGTGGTCGTTCAGTCCGCGTAGGGCGCCTATTATTGATTGGATTTCTAGGTTTAGCCTCTCCTTCTCTCTCAATACCTGAGTCATGGCTTCTCTCACTTCTGGAGAGAAGTCCGTCTGCGCCTTAGATCCTGTGTTAGGATCTGAGAACCGTACTTCTGCATCACCGAGTGTCTCTATGGTGGCGACATTGCTACTGGCTATGGCTGCTTGGGCTAGGGTTTTGAGTTGTTTCCTAAATGCTTCTACATTTTCAGCTTGACGCTGAACCTCCTGCAACCTCACGAGCATGCTCTCATGAGAATCTCCATTCCCGCGTACGCCCGTTTCTCCTAATCTAGTTCGTATGCTTGATTCACTAAATTTCAATTGCCTTAGCCTTCTTTTGTCGGATCGATTGCGGCCACTGAAGCGTTGACAATTTCAGGGCATCTTTCAGGTACCTGTACAGTGCCCCCAATGCATGTTCCCCTAATATCTCAGACAGTGTAGCGTCAATTGCTCTAGCAACTTCCTCGTTGAAATCTCTCCTGGATCCAAGAGGTCGGAGCAAAGCCTAACCTCCAATTGACTCCCCAGAATACTGGTTTAAGAAAAAAACATGGGAGGAGTGAGTGAAGCACCCCAAGCAGATACTTGCCATATTGAGCACCTCGTGTTTAGTTCGCAGGAATCATCGAAACCTCGACAATCTGTTGAGACGAGTCCCTTTGTGATGTTCTTCCAGCGGGCGATGCTCTGACCACTTTTTCTACGTCGAGGTAGATGAGTAGGCGTTCCTCCAACCTGCAGATGCCTCTAAGATATTCCGTGTCTATGCCTGTGGTGACAGTAGGAGGTGGATGGATCTGGTTCCCAGGAATTCTAATCACTTCACTAACAGAGTCAACCAGCATCCCCATCAGGCCGTCGCCAGATTCCACAATGATGGTGTGAGGGCTGGTTGATTCGTCGCCCTGAAGCTCAAACCGTTTCCTCAAATTCACAACAGGTATGATGGTTCCGCGCACGTTTATGACGCCTTCAACATACTTGGGTTGACTGGGCATGGGGGTGATCACCCGTCTCCTAATGATTTCTCGGACCTGCCCGATTTCTACACCGTATTCTTCGCCGCCCAGTTTGAAGACCACGAGTTGGATTTCGGACCCCTGTCGTTGAAGTACTTGGTTTTTCTTTTCCCTTTTGGGCAACGTTCATGCGCCCTCTTACTCCTTCGGAGGAGCCTTTGGTGGTGGGGTAGCGTGGATGGTGGGAGATTGTGCAACCTGTAATGGCTGCACAACTCTCGTCCGTTCGAATGGTTTTAGATTTGGTGTTACGTCTGGGGCAACGACTACTTTCTGCTCTAAATCCACTTTGGATTTGCCGACTAAATCGCTGAGTTTCTTCACTATCCCCGTGAGCTCCTGGGCGCCAGCGGTATTCTCTTCTACGCTTGCGTTGATCTCTTCTATGGAGGCAGAGAACTCTTCAGTGGTGGCTGAGGCTTCTTCGCTGGCTGCAGCTACACTGCTCATGGCCGCAGATACTTGACTTGCCATCTCAAGTTGCTGTTTCGCTGTCTCGTACATGCTTGTGTTCATTGCTGCGGATTGTTGGGCTATGCCCTGGATTTCTAGGAGTTTTGCGAGTATTCTTGTGTTGATTATTTCTACGCCTGCTTCTGATTGGACTGCGTTTTCTTCGATGGCTTTGACGGCGTTTTCTGTGTCGGCTTTGATTTCGTCGTTTAGTTTCGCGATTTGGTCTGCGGCTTTCTTTGATTCTTCTGCTAGTTTGCGGACTTCTTCTGCGACGACTGCGAAGCCTCTTCCATGTTCTCCCGCTCGGGCGGCTTCGATGGCGGCGTTTAGGGCTAGGAGGTTTGTTTGGTCGGCTATGCCGGTTATTACGCTGGCTGTTTGCCCGATCTCTTTTGATCTGACTACTAGGCCTCTTACGACGTCGGCGGATCGTTTGCTGCTCGTGTTGATTTCGTTCATTTTGCTCTGTGCTTCTTTAGCGGAGTCTAATTCGTTGCCTAGCATGACTGCTGCTCCCTTGGCGCCGTTTACTGCTTTCTCCGCAGTCTCGGCGACCTCCTTGACCTTCAGGTCCATTTGGCCCATGAGGCTTGTTGTGTTCTGGGCCGCACTGGCTTGGTCGGTGGCGCCTTTGGCGATCTGTTGAGCCCCAGTTGCCAATTGCTGCGCTGTGCTGGATACTTGTTGAGAGTTCTCTACGTACTGTTTAGCCATGACTTCTATTTGGTCCGCTGCGTTCCCAATCGTGGCGATTAGCCTTTCGTTGTTGGATACTATCTCCGTGATGCCCGTAGCGAGCAGACCGATTTCGTCGCTGCTTTCCACTTCAGGCTTAGCAGCTAGATTACCCTGCGCCATTTCTTTGACGACGCCGAGGAGTTTGTTCGCTGGTTTGGAGAGTAACCGAGCAATGAACACGGAGATTGCTGTGCCTATGCAAGCTACAGCGCCTACTGCAATGATGATGGTGTTACGTAGGTTGTTGATCTGTGCGAACGCGTCATCCTCGTTCACGCGAACAATTAACCCTGCGGGAGTGTCACCCCAGGGGAGAACCATTAGGTATGCCAGAACCATGTTTCCGTTGCTATCCTTGTACTCGTATATTTCAGCGAAGCTCAAGTTGCCGCTGCGAATTGGGTTCGCAAGTTCAGTGACCGTTGGATCGTTCAGTTTAACGTTGAGTGCAGAATTCTTCGAGTACTGACCTTGAAACATGTTATTCAGTAGAGTTCCGTCAGCCGCTATGCAGTAGTCATCAGCCGTGTTGCCGATGATATTAACACCAGTCGTGACCAGCCAATCAATGTAGGCTTGATCCACCACGGTACTGACGGTTCCTGCTATGTCCCCGGTGTTTCCTTGACTGCGGACTGGAGTGGTCAATACCATTACGTTCGTTTTAATGGCGTCTAAGTAGAATTGGGACCATTTCCGTTGCCCAGTCAACGCTGAAGTTATTGCTGCCCCTAAGCTTGGGTTGAGTCCTATTAGATTGTGCCCCTCAAGCCCGCCCTCTTGGGCCTGGCTTCCCGCGTAGGTTGTGGTGCCCACCATGTACGCCGATGCTGTGGCATTGTAAATTGTGGAGTAGATGCAAACGCCTGCGCTGTCAGTGAGGAAGATCATATCGATGCCGCCAAAGTTGTGCGCTACGCTAGGAAGTAAAGAATCCAATTCTTGGCTGGTGGCAGGGGATAGGTCGTCCATGAGTTCGGAGCTCACGTTGCCGCCGGAAGTCTTCCAGAGATTCAATGCACCATAAACTGTCTTATCCATAGCAAGCGAGCTACCCGCACCAGTTGTAGCAGTAAAGTAATCTGTAAGGTATCCGGCGGTCCAGTCTGCGAAAAGTGTGACCTGTTTCTCGGTAGCGGTGCGTAGGCTTTGCTGGGCTTGCGTGTAAGCGAAGGTGCTAGTCACTATTAGGGGAATTAGACCCGCAAAGATGAAGATTAGCAGCGCCTTGTTCCGTATGTGCATGTTCTTTATTGGGTTACGGTTTTTAGCGTGCCCATTCTGTTTCCTTTCGCGCTCTTTCGAAGTTTTTAATTTCAAACTCTATTAACAATCTCCTGGTTTTTGGTTTGTCGCACCAGATGGGGGACATTGGAGACCGAAGTGGAGAGGACGGTACACTCAACGTCTACCACTGATGCGGCGCCTGGCTCGCGACCCGGTTTGATTATTTCG
>Ga0326728_10015229_pt1 | contig 16055 bp, 14 predicted proteins | sample MB3enrmetagenome_FD_207602 | JGI IMG/M metagenome (GOLD analysis project Ga0326728, IMG submission 207602) | Lab enriched peat soil microbial communities from McLean, Ithaca, NY, United States - MB31MN | ecosystem: Environmental > Terrestrial > Soil > Wetlands > Peat | place: USA: New York...
ACAGCGAACAAATCAATTCGACCGAGTTTCTCAACGGCGTGCGCAACGTTCTCAAGCGGGACAATGTGGTGGAAGCCATCGCGATTTGCGACGCCACTCCCGGGCCGGTGGCGCGCCTGGTCAAGGTGGCCATCCTCAATCGGGAACGGGGCCGCGAGGCGGTGCGGGAGGCGCTGGAAGACGCGGGAGCGTGGGAGGTGCCGCGCCTGGAACAGAAACTGAACCTGCTGGCCACCATCGCGCAGATCGCCCCGTTGCTGGGGTTGCTCGGCACCGTTCTCGGCTTCATGGATGTGTTCAAAGCCGTCGAGGACAGCGGACTCAACGCCCATGTCGGCCAGCTTTCGGGCGGGGTCTGGCAGGCGTTGATCTGCACGGCCGCCGGGCTGGCGGTGGCCATCCCGAGTTACGCCGGCTATAATTATCTGGTCGGCAGAGTCAATACTCTTGTTCTGGACATGGAGCAGGTCTCCAGCGAAATCCTGAACATCGTCACCGCTCCCCCGGAGGCCGCATCCCGTTCCACATGAGATTTGCGCGCCAGGCGAGCATTTTTCGGGGGCCGCTGGACGCGGGGCCGGTGGTGGGAGTGCTCTTTTTGCTCGTCCTCTTCATGCTGCTAAGCTCCCTGCTTTATACGCCGGGCGTGTTGGTCAAGTTCGAGGGTTCCGCCGTGCCCGACGCCCGGACCATCACCGTCACCAGCGACGGCGGCGTCATCTTCGCGGGGAAAACCAACACGGCGGCGGAACTGGAGCAACTCCGCGCCGGAGAGTTGAAGAACGCGCCGGGGAATCAACCGTTCCGTCTTCAGGTCGAACCGGGCGCGGACCCCAGGCTGGTCGAACAAGTTCGCGGCCTTTTTCAAGTACACCTTCCCGACGGCGACAATTTGACGGGGACAGACAATCCAACCGTCATTGTGGCGGTCAATTTTCGCGGGCAATGCTTTTTCGAAAACAGGCCGGTGCAGGAGCGGGAATTGAAGGATGAATTGCGCCGCCGTTTGCAGGAGGCTTCGCGCGCCTCGAAAAAACTGACGCTGGTTCTGTGGGCCGACAAGGCGGCGGAAAACGAAGTGGTGATGCGTTTGTACCGGCTGGCCCGGGACGTTGGCATCACGGAATTCCTGCTGGCGGAACGGCCCAGCCCTTTTGCCGCGCCTGCCGGGCGCTCGCAGCCGTGAACGCTCCGCCGGCAATATCTTGCGGGTGGACGCGGGGGCGTTTTTGGCGCGTTACCGGCGTCTTGTGCATTGTGCAGGCGGGGCTGATACTGCTGTTTGCCGAACGCGAGCACAGACCCTTCCGCATGGCTCCCGCGCCCGGCCATTTCCGTCTGCTGGGGACGCCGCTGACCGCGGGTCAATTGACCAGAACATTCTTTGCCATTGACCCGACTGTGTTTCCGCTGCCGAGTTCGAAGGGCTTTTCGGAGCGCGCCTGGCTGCGTCTGCCAGCGCGACAAATTGAAGCGCCCAGCGAAACGAACGAGCGCGCGTGGCTGACGCTCGATACGAACCGGCTCGGAACCGATTTTGAACCGTTGAACCGGGCCAAATCCGCCCTGCCGTTCGGCTGGACGGACCAACGCAGTCAGGAACCGGAACCGTGGCCGGTTTTTCTGATCCCGGAACCGGTCAGAACCCAATCCCTCCTTGAGATTCAGGGCGAACTGGCCGGGCGGCAGCTCAACGCGCCCGCCGAACTGCCGGCCGAGACCAACGCTCAGTTGTTGGCCAAATCCGTCGTGCAGATTGCCGTTGATTCGGCGGGACAGGTCATTGCCGCCCGGTTGCTGGCACGATCTGGATCGGTGGAGGCGGACAACAACGCCCTGGACCAGGCGCGCCGGCTGCGTTTCCGGCCCGCGCCCTCTCCGACGCCGGTTTGGGGCAAAGCCGTATTTGAATGGCAAACTGTCGAACCGACCAATGCCGGCCCGGCTGGCGCGCCGTGAAAACAATGGCGGAGGATTTTTAGCATGTCGTGGCAGAGCCTTATTTTTGCTTATGTTGTTTGTTTGCTTGCCGGTCTTTCCGTGCTGGCCGTATATTCTGAAATACGCAGCCGGCGCTTTGGCCCGGCGCGGAAACAGGACCGCATTTTCCGGTGCGAGCGGTGCGGTTCGATCTATACGGACGACGCGGATGAGGACCGTTCGCGTTGCTCGCAGTGCGGAACGCTCAATGAACCGTTCCAGTTTTGAATGATTGGAATTTGACCTATGGGAATGTGGATTGGACGAAATCGAAAAGCGCGCGTCACCTACGGTTTTGACGAGATCGCCCTTGTGCCCGGGGATGTGACGATCAATCCCAACGAGGTGGACACCTCGTTCAAGATCCCGCGCAAAGACGGCAGCGCCATCGAACTGAAAATCCCCATCATCGCCAGCGCCATGGACGGGGTGACCGATGTCCGGTTCTGCATCGCCATGGGCAAACTCGGCGGGTTGGGCGTCATCAATCTGGAAGGCGTGCAAACGCGCTACGAAAACCCGTCGGAAGTGCTGGATCAGATTGTCAAGGCCAGCAAGGAAGAAGTCACGGCTTTGATTCAGAAATTTTACACCGAACCGATCAAGGAGGAGTTGATTGCCCGGCGGGTGGAGGAATTGAAAAAAGCCGGCGTGCTCGCCGCGGTCAGTTCCATCCCGCAGAAAGCGGAGCGCTTCGGCTGCATCGCCCAGGAAGCCGGCGCGGACCTCTTCGTCGTCCAATCCACCGTCTCGACAGTCAAACATCTTTCGACCGAGTATAAATCCCTGGAGCTGGCCGATTTTTGCCGGAAGATGCACATCCCGGTCATCATCGGCAACGCGGTCACTTATAAAGTCACATTGGAATTGATGGGATGCGGCGTGGCGGGAGTCTTGATCGGCGTCGGACCCGGCGCGGCCTGCACCAGCCGGGGAGTCCTCGGCTTGGGCGTCCCGCAAGTCACGGCCACCGTGGATTGCGCCGCGGCGCGCGATTATCATCACAAAATGACCGGCCTGTATGTGCCGATCATCACCGACGGCGGCATGAGCAAAGGGGGCGACGTCTGCAAAGCCCTGGCCTGCGGGTCGGACGCGGTCATGGTCGGCAGCGCCTTTGCGCGGGCCCAGGAAGCGCCGGGGAAGGGGAACCATTGGGGCATGGCCACCCCCCACGCCAACCTGCCGCGCGGCACCCGGATCAAAGTCGGCGTCACCGGCTCCCTCAAACAAATCCTCTACGGTCCCGCCACGGTTGATGACGGCTCGCAAAACCTGATGGGGGCGATCACGACTTGCATGGGCAACGTTGGCGCGGCGAGCATCCGGCAATTTCAAGAGACCGAAATCATCATAGCCCCCAGCATCAAGACCGAAGGCAAGCTCTTCCAGACCGTGCAAAGCGTCGGCATGGGAACCAGTTAGCCCGCCCCAATCGCCGGCTGTTGCGCTGGTTGCAGCCGGGAAGCGTCGCTTATTCCGTAAGATGCTCATGCCAAGTTGCTTATGTATATGTCCTGAAGTGTTAACGTAGTTTAAAACGCTTCAAATCGGTTTGACCCATTTGACCAGCCGCGAAGCCTGCGCTCCGTGGTACGGCGGGCGGCGTTGAAAAATCGGGTTCAGGCCTGAATTGCACGGATTTTGGCATTTTTGGCATTTTTAAATTTTTTCCTCTATTCGATTGACAGATGAGCGGCGGCGCCGCCTGGCCATGCCGTGAACGGCGCCGGAGTGCGCCTGGATCGGATTGGCAAGGGCAACTCATCCTTAAAAAAGCAGTTAAAGCCACAGATGAACACAGATTTTTATGAAAAAAGTCTTTCACCTGTTGGGTGAATGCTGGTTTTTTCGCAACTCCTTCTGATCTGTGTTCATCTGTGGCTTCCGTTTTTTTCTTGAACTCCAACTGCCGGATTTATCCGATGAACTTGCCATTGAAACAGACCAGTCTTGCGCCTCTGAGCCGTGCCTTTGTGGTTTTGTTGTTCTTCATGGATAATTTTGTGTTTTTGATTTTCATCATGGCACAGCCACATGGACAAATGCTGTCCATGTGAAAAAATATTTCGGAAGCAGCCTCAATGCGGGCAAGTGGCGATAAATGATTAAGAAATTATTCAAAAACGAACCAAACTATGGGTTGACCCCTCGCTTTGATTTTAGCCTGCTTGGGGTTTCTTCCGGCTTCGCCCATACCTCATTGACTTTGGCTGGGGGGCCTTTTTGTCATTGGTCATTAGGATTTCGGCATTAGCCATTGCCCCCGGCAGATCGAGGTTTGATCTCCGGCGGCGCTGACAAGTGTCCAAAAATTGAGATGCGCCCAGGATGCCATTTTGCCATTTTTCGATTGCATTTCAATCAAACATATGGTAGTAACAGCGAGATTAAAAGCCTGAAACCCTTTATGCGCCTTGAACTGAATCTCAAATTCCTTATGAAAGCAAAATTCCAATATTTATTCAGCCTCCTCACCTTGCTCGCCAGCGTCCATCAAGCCTTCGCGCAGGGCACGGCCTTCACCTATCAAGGCCAGTTGAACAGCAGCGGCAGTCCGGCCAACGGCAACTACGACTTCACTTTCGCGCTGTTCAACAACAGCAGCACGAACAGCGGCCAGGTCGGCGGCACTCTGACCAATCTCGACGTGGGCGTGACCAACGGCCTCTTCATCGTCACTCTCGACTTTGGCGCTGTCTTTGCGGGCAACGCCACCTGGCTGGCCATTGGCGTGCGCACCAACGGCGGCAGCAGCTTCACGGCGCTCAATCCGTTGCAGGAGGTGACCCCCACGCCCTATGCGATTTACGCTCCCAGCGCGGGTTCCGCAGCCAGCGCCAACTCCGTTGCCGCGATGAACATCAGCGGCACCCTCCCACTGGCCACCCTGCCCGCCGCCATTCTCACCAACAACGAAACCGGCGTGAACCTTCCCCAACTGACGGGAAGCAACGTGACATTGAGAGGAACATTTGCCGGAAGCGGCATAATAACCAATTCAGTCATGCCATTCCTCATAACCAATGGCTCGTCTTATGCCACCATCTCCAACGCCTTTGCAACTGGTGGTCTGATTGAATTTCAAGCTGGAGACTATTTTTCCGTCTCAAACCTGGTCCCCGCGAACAACACAACCGTTCATGGCAACAGGGCAACTCTTCATTTTGCGCCTTCCTGCACCAATTTTTTGATAGATTGCTTCACCAATGTCACCAACTTCTCAATGGACAACATACGGCTGACTGGCGATGCCTTTGCCAACTTTGCCAGTGCAAGTTTCATTTTTCCATATTTGCGGGGGGCTGGTTACGATTTCATACCATGGTACATCGGCCAAACCGCCAACACTTACACTAATCGCAGCGGGTTGCGTGTTAATGCTGGAGGCGGCGGGTTGATCTCTGGTGTGCAGTGTGATGGTTTTGGCGCATACGGTTTCTTTTTCGACAATCCAAATCCATACAACACGGGGACACTCACAGTCTGTGATGGCAATGTGTCTGTTAGTAATTATTGTGGTGTAATGCTTCCTGCATGGGCTTTCGATTTTGCCCTCACCCCTGGAAGCACGTCAGGATGGGTGGCGAATGCCAACCCTGAAAATCAGCTTATTACAGGATGGACAATCAGTGCAAACGGAATTGGAATATACGCCAGTGCGGGCGACCATAACATCGTGGGCTGCGCCATAAACGGAAATGAGCTTGGCATCTATCTTGGCAACGGTGGAAACTCCAGTCACGGAACAATCATTGGCAACACAGTTAATCACAACAACTATGGGGTTGTGGTCTATCAAACCGAGGAGGCGTTGAGAGACAACACGTTCCTTTCAGACAACGAGCTTATTTTTGACCAGTGCGTGAGTGCGGTGTTTGAGAACAATCAAATCGCAGGCAATGGCACCTCCATGACCATACTATGCACCAATGCCTCAGGGGTCAGCGGTGCAGGACAAGTGACGATTGACAATAATTTTTACTCTGGAAACTGGGGTGACAGTTCATCAGGTGTGGTCTTGTTGACGAACATGGGGGCTGGAAATGCCGGCAATGTTGTTTACTACGGCAATTGGAGCTATGACAACGGCACGGCATTGAATTGCGATGGATCGGCCGCATCTTTGATTAACATGACCGGCAACGGCTCCGGTTTGACCAATCTCAACGCTTCGCAATTGATCAGCGGCACGATTCCAGACACGTTGCTGCCGCCGAACGTGGCACTCCTTGGCGCCAACCAGACCTTCCAGGGCCAGAATGTTTTCACAGCCAACGTGGGCATAGGGAACTCCAACCCCACCAACAATCTGATGGTGGTCAACGCCCGTTGCGACGGCAGCAGTTGGATCAATGCCTCGGACCGCAACCTCAAGCAGGACTTCGCCGCGGTGGACGCCCAGGCCGTGCTGGAAAAGGTCGCGGCCCTGCCGGTGCGAACCTGGAGTTACAAGTTGCAGCCCGGCCAGAAACACCTTGGACCGGTGGCGCAGGATTTTCATGCCGCCTTTGGTCTGGGCATGGATGATGTCTCCATCTCCACGGTGGACGAGGGCGGCGTGGCGCTGGCGGCCATCCAGGGCTTGAACCAGAAGCTAAATGAAAAGGATGCGGAGATTCAGGAATTGAAGCAGAGTGTGGACGAGTTGAAAAAAGTGGTGCAATCGCTCACGGAAAAAAAACAAGGCATTTATGAAAAAACTGATTCATCTCTTCGGCCTGCTGATTCCAGCGGTCAGCTTCGGGCAAAGTTACTCGATTGACTGGTATAAAGTCGCCGGGGGCGGCGGTGCCAGCGTCGGCACGAACGGCACCACTGTTTATGCCGTCAGCGGCACGATTGGCCAACCGGATGCCAGCACCGCCTCGACCGGTGGCGCTTATTCCCTCACCGGCGGTTTCTGGAGTTTGATTTCACTCGTGCAAACGCCCGGCTCGCCGACTTTGAGCATCAAGCAGTCAGGCAACAGCGTCATTGTCTCCTGGCCGGACACAGGCAATTATACCCTGCAACAGAACAGCAATCTGGCTGTATCGGCGGGCTGGGCAACGAGTGGTTATCCCGTCACCACCAACGCCAACGGCACAAACAGCATCACCATCACGCCGCCCACGGGCAATTTGTTCTTCCGCCTGGCCAATCCCTGAAAACTGAAAGCGCCGTATCTGTCATCTGAAGCCTGACGTGCTCCGTCAGGCGGATACATAATACCTTGTTTTCGAGCAGATTTGAGACTCCTTGCGTCGTCTCCAACTTTTTACAACGTTTCCACCGCCTCGTTGTGCTTTGCCAACCTGGTGACCGAAACCAAGCAGCAATGGGCGCTCGAACAACGCAAGCAGGACACAGACACGCCGATGGGCAGCGATCTCCAGCGCTACTTGGGCCGGAGCGCTGGCGGTGAATTGCCGTCGTGTCCGGCGGATGCGGCGCAGACCTTCGCCACGAGCCATGCTCCCCAAAGCGTGGGGGCCAAGCCGGTGTGCCTGATCATCCCCGCAGCGCACGTCCTGCCGTAACCGGTTCGGCTGGCCGATGAAGACAAACAGTCCGTTAAGAAGCTGCCCAGCTTTTTAACGGGCTTGTTGAGTAACCTTGCCCGGTTCGTCTCCTTGATGCCGTGGGCGACACGATTGCCGTGACTGCCGTCGCGGCGCCCACTCTCGAAGCCTTGCGCAAAGACGAAATTCTCCGCGCGCGAGTGATGTGGCATCCGGCTGTCCATGCGTCTAATGACGGCGGATGAGGCTGTCAACCGATCCACAATCCTTCAACGCGAATTTGCAGGGCGTCCGGTGTGCGGTTCAGGTAGTTGATCAGCCCGCTGTGGCGCCATTGCAACATGCACATGGTGGGCTGGAAGAAGTAGCGCATTCCAATTTGAAGGTCGCAACGCTTTTTATGCACCAATCCCTCGTATCCTTCCGCAATGTAATAGCCGAGGTCCTTGAATCCTTCCAGGCGCGGACGCAACGGACCGGTGACACACCAGACGATCACGCCGGTGCGAGGGTCCACCTGCATGGCGACCCCGCAGTGGGTGATGGGACAACCGCAGGACATGCCGAGCGGACGCCCGATGAGGGTGTCGCCGGGTTGAATGTTCATTTCGCGCGTGAGCATCGGGTTGTGCGGAATTATGATTTCGCGCGGACCTGGCTCCGTGGGAAAATGGTCCAGGTAAAAATCAAATTCCCGTCCCAGGCTGTCCTGCCAGGGGGTTGCTCCTTTGGGGACCGAAACGGCGGCACACGCGTTGCAAGCGGCGGGCGCGGGAGCAGGCGGTTTTGCCACAAGAGTTGGCGTCGCCAGTTTTTGCTTGTCCGAATAATAGATGCAGCGCTTGAGCAACTCCTGGTCGGCCGGCAAATGTTCCGCGAGGGCTTCACAAGTGCGGAAGCCGCAGGCGCCGCAGTCAAGTCCCGGCAGGTCTTTCACAGTGAGGGTCATATCAAACTCCTTTGTTGGTGGTGGTGATGGGATAGGTGGCAATGGATCGCAAATCTCCGACCTTTTCGGGCAGGACCCGCAGAAAGGCCTCCACGTCGGCGTCGGTGTTGAAACGGCCGAGCGTGACGCGCAATGAACCGCGCGCGCGGAAAGGATCAAACCCCATTGCCTGCAAGACATGGGAGGGCTGGTTGCCGCGATGCGCGGTGCAGGCGCTGCCGGTCGAAATCGCGATGCCTGCTTCATCCAGGGAGAGCAACAAGCGGATGGACTCCCCTTCCAATCCGGCAAAGCCGAGGCATACGTTGCCGGGCAATCGGCGATGACGGTGGCCAATCAGATAGGCGTTGGGAAGCATGGCAGCCACTGATTCGATGATGCGATCCCGCAGCTTCACCAGCCGCGCGGCCTCTCCGGACATTTCCGTGCGGGCGATTTCAGCGGCGCATCCAAGCCCCGCTATCCCCGCCATATTCTCGGTGGCGGAACGCAATCCGCGTTCCTGTCCGCCGCCGTGAATGATGGGCGCGATGGGAATTCCGGCGCGGACGAAGAGGGCGCCGACGCCCTTTGGGCCGTGGATTTTGTGGGCGGCAAGCGATAACAGGCCGATGGGCTGGGTCCGAACATTGATGGGAATTTTGCCGGCAGCCTGCACCGCATCGGTATGGAAGGGCACACCATGATCCCGGGCAATGCGGGCCAGTTCGTTGATCGGCTGCACGGTGCCAACCACATTGTTGGCGGTCATGATGGAGACCAGGCGGGTGGTTGGACGGAACGCGCCGGCCAGTTCGTCGGGATCAATCAGCCCTTCGGAATCAGAGGGGAGGTAAGTCACATCCACACCGCGCCGTTGAAGGCTTCGGCAGGTTTCAAGAACAGCCGGGTGCTCGATGGAACTGGTAATGAGATGATTTTCGTGCCCGCCATGCGCTTCAATGATCCCGGTCAATGCCAGGTTGTCGGATTCAGTGCCGCTGGCGGTAAAGAAGATTTCGCCAGGGTCGGCGTTGAGCAGCGCGGCCACTTGGCCGCGGGCCCGGTCGAGGCATTCGCGCGCTTCGCGTCCCTCCCGATGCAAACTGGACGGGTTGCCGAAGACGGCGTCCAGATAAGGATGCATCGCCTGAACGACCCGTGGATCGAGCGGGGTGGTTGCCGAATTGTCGAGGTATATTCGTCGGGCGCTCATTTACTCTCCGCGGTAGAAGGTCTGATTTTCCAGCGCACGCACCACACCGAAGTGGGATTGCCAGCCGACCTCCTTTTTACCGACACAAATGGTGCAGGTGCCCACGGGAGGGTTGCCCCTCAATAACAAGTGCGGACCCGCTTCCGGGATGGCCTGGACATGGACCATGAGGGGGTCGATGCCGATGCCGTAAAGGGCGTTGACTTCGCGAATGCGGACGCCGGGAGCGGCATTCTGGATGCGGGCGCGAAAGACTTCGCGCTCGGCTTGCGAAACGCGGTCGATCTTGGTCACCACCGCCACATCCGCCAGTGAAAGCATCGGTCCGACCTTGAGGGGCAGGTTCATCCCGCTGGTGGCTTCCAGCACGACGATTCCCAAGCCGCCATCGACGTAGGGCGAGCACCGCAGGCACAAGCCCGCCGTTTCCACAAACAAAAAGTCACAGTTCTCCCGGCGCGCCCATTCCAGCGCGTCTCCGAGCACCATGACGTTGCAATGATCGGGGCACAACTCGCCGGAATACACTTTGCGAGTGGGGATGGCGAACTCCTGGGCGAACTGCTCGTCCTCCTCGGCGTATTGAACATCTATTTTCAGAAAGGCCGGGCGCTTGCCGGCAGACTGAAGTTTGCGAATCACATGCCGGAGCACCGACGTTTTGCCAGTTGTGGCTGGTCCGGCGCAAATGGTTAATCGCATACCAAAACCTCCAGTTCGGGCGAGGCCATCCGGTCCCCCCGGCGCATTTGGTCACGCAATTTTGAGAGCAGGTCATCCAACCGGCTCACATGGGCCGCAAAGAGCCGCTCCTTATCATCCGTGTGCAGCACGCTCGTAACGATGCCGTTCTGCATCACGATGCGGTAATCGGAAAGCAGCGCGATGCGCGGGTCGTGCGTGACAAAAATGAAAATTTTCCGGTATTCGCGCAGCAACTCCAGGGCGCGGGTGCGATGGATGCCCGCGTTCTCGACCTCGTCCAACAGCACGATGGGCGTGTTGCAGATGATCGTGGCGTCGGCAATCAGGAGCGCGCGCGTCTGGCCGCCGGAAAGTTCCGTCATCCGGCTGTCAACAAGAATCGGTTCGCCGGTCAATTGATTGGCAAAAGCGAGGGTGCGCTCCAGCGCGCCATCAATGGACGCCCCGGCCGCGCTGCGAATCCGGGCATGGGTCGTCAGAAATTCCCGCACCGGAAGGTCGGAGAGGAATGTGGTGTGCTGGGTAATCAGGGCGATGGGGTTCCGGGACGGGTCATCGCGATATTCCGCCGGCGCCAGCTCGCCATTGATCAGAATCCGCCGGTCGGTCGGCGTATTGGCGTCGGCAAACAGCTCAATGTCATTGATCAGCGTCGTTTTGCCGGAGCCGGTCGGTCCGACGATGCTCACCACGTCGCCCATTCGCAGATCAATGCGGTCAATGGGTTCCCGCGCGCCCGACTTGCCCCGGCCTCCAAGAATCGTGATGGTATGAATCACGCTCATAATAGCAGTTCTCCTATGTGATTAGTCATAATTAAGGCAAAAAACCGCTCACAACATGTCTCCAATCGTTGTCGTTTCCAGTTTTTCCGCCACATGGTCGCGGATTTCCCGGAACACATGAACGAGCTTGTCCTCCTTTTCGATGGGTGTGGGTTCGTAAAAGTGTTCGCTGACGGATTCCGTGGAGGCAATAGCCCCGTCAAAGGAGCGGACGATTTCCGCCAGAGTGATTTTATCAGGGGATTTGGCCAGTTGATAACCGCCCCGGCGGCCCTTGGAACTGCGCACATATCTGGCCCGTTTGAGCGCGAGCATGATTTGTTCGAGAAACTTGGGGGGAATATTCTGGGTGCGGGCAATGGCATCGACCGATACAAGCCCTTTGGTCTTCTGCCGGCCAAGATGCACCAAGGCCAGCATGGCATATTCACAGCGGGACGTGAGTTTCATATTTTAAACTTATATTACTTGTCTAATGGGATTAATATGGCTTATTCGGCCGGACCTGTCAAGCGGGAAAAAAGAATTATTTTCAAGAGACCTTTTCTTGTCGTTTCCCAAATAAAGCATAGTGTGGCTTGCGAATATGGAAACGAATGGAATCTGTCCCGAAAGACTGAAACCCGACCTGTGAAAACAATGCATCTTTTGACCGTGGCCATCGCAGCGGCAGCCGCGATGACGCAAGCGACCGTGATGGCTGCCGAGTCCACCAACCGCGCCACCGGCCCGGCGGCCCCAGGCTCCATGCACTCGTTGCGGGTGGCAGTCGATCCGCGCGTGGAACTCATGAGCCTCATCTTTCGCCTGGCTGGCAATCAAGAGTACCAGGAGAACAAGTGGGCAAAGGTGAAAGACTACGCCGAGGACGTGGAGACGCAATTTGGGAAGTTTCGCGGCCATGCGGTGGTCAATCTGGCCCGGAAGCTGCGCGACACCCGCGGTGTGTCCTATGATGCGGTCATGAGCATGGCGATCCATTTGACCGATGCCGAACACCTCAAACTCAAGGTCCCGCTCCAGCCCTGGCCTGAGGACCTGGACCAACGCTGGACTGCTCCTGATGTGAGCAATTTCCTGGCGGCGGCGCGGCAGTTTGTCAAAGACAGCTCCTTCCAGACGTTCATCAAGAAGCACCGCCCGCTCTATCAGACCACGGTGGCGCGGATGCAGACGCTTATTGAGAAGGAAGGCCACATCGAGTGGTTCGACGCGTATTTTGGCCAGCGGCCGCAGGCCAGCTTCAGCGTCGTGCTGGGATTGCTCAATGGCGGCGGGTCCTATGGCCCGCATTTCCGGGCCGCGGACGGCCGCGAAGAACTCTATTGCGTTCTGGGCGTGTGGCGGACCGACAAGGAAGGCTTGCCCGAATTCTCGCGCGACGCATTGGCCACGGTCGTCCACGAATTTTGCCATTCCTATGCCAATCCACTCGTCGAACGCCACCTAGCCGAACTCCAGGCGTCAGGCGATGCCCTCTTTGAGCCGGTTGCCGGGCGGATGCGTTCCCAGGCCTATTCCAACGGACAGACGCTGTTGAAGGAGTCGCTCGTCCGCGCCTGCGTCATCCGTTATCTGCGCCAGTATGAAGGGGAGGAGGCCGCCCGGCGCGCCATTCAGGGGGAGAAACGAAACGGTTTTCTGTGGATGCAGGAGATGTCGGATCTGTTGGGCGAGTATGAGGCGCACCGGGAGCAGTATCCAACGCTTGAGGACTTCTCGCCGCGCCTGGCCGCATTCTTTGCCGAGACGGCGAAGAATTTCCCCAAGACGCAGCCTGTCCCCAAGACTTATTTGGCCGGCGATCGGCCCAAAGTCGTTTCCATGATTCCCGCCAATGGGGCGCAAGACGTTGATCCAGGCTTGACCGCCATCCAGGTGGTCTTTGACCGGCCCATGGCCGACAAGTCATGGGCGCTGGTGGGCGGCGACGCCCATAGTCCCAAGACCGGCGAAGGCGCTCATTTTGATGCCCAACGCAAGATCTGGACCGTGCCGGTCAAGCTTAAGCCGGATTGGACTTACGAGTTCATGCTCAACTCGGAGGCTTACGTCGGGTTCTACAGCGAGAAGGGTGTGCCGCTTGAGCCGGTTTCCGTGACTTTCAAGACGACCAGCTCGAAAGGGACCGGGCAGACGAAATAAGGTTTGAATCAAGGGGCAACGATTTCGAAGGGTATGGCGGGCAGCGTGCCCAGGGCAACGCGCCGTTGGTTTCCCTGCGCCTTTGCCCCGGCTGGAGCGTCCCGCTGCCTTTTGGCAATGATATTGACGATCAGATTCCCTGTCGCTCCCGGCTTGATCCTGGCCGCATCGCTGTGCAGCACGATTTTGGTTTCCGCGTCCCCCTGCGCAACGTTTGCAATGGAGATTCCGTCCGGCGGCCCGTTTAATTCGAATTGGAAAATGTCGGGGGACGCGCGGGCGGGTGTTCTGACCCGGACCTCGGCCGTTCCACCGGCGGGGATTTTGACGGGAGTCGGATCGAGAATTTTCAAGGCGAACCTGAGCTGGGGACGATCCAAACAGGAGACTTCCAAGTCTTGGGACGGAACGAGATGCCTGTAGGCGAAGGCTTGCATCATGTCTTCAGCCGGGACAGCCGGACGGACGACCTCCTGTTCCTGGATCAGCGCGTGTCCTTCCACACTGAGCTTGAGGGACGTCCTGGCGGGGTGCGTTGGAGCCATGAGGGTAAGCCGCACTTGGTTCTGGTTGGCCGGCACCGTGTTGCCGCTCAGGGTGAAGCCGGCCGGGGCATCTTTCAAAGCCAGCGTGATCTCGTTGGAAAACCCATCCCTGCGCAGGGCATAAACCGTAAAGGGCACGGACATGCCGCCGCGCACAGTGAGACTGGAGGGCACGACGCGCAACGCGAAGTCGGGCCGGGGCGGGCCAAGGCGCAGGCGGTAGGCATATTCCGGGCCGCCCTGATGTTGGGCGTCTCCCAAATGGAGGTAGTAGGCGCCGGCAGCCGGGAGGGTGACGCGGAGATAGGAATCCGCGTATTGGGTTTGCAACCCGGCGCCCTTGTCCTCGTAATCGTCGTTAAAGGCCAGTTGATTGCCGGCGGCATCGGTCAGTCTGAGCACGGAATCCAGCGGGGAATCCAGCCGGCGCGCGATAACTTCGGCGACGATTTCGTCGCCGGCGCCGCCATCGAAGCGGAAGACGTCCCACTGACCCGGTTTGTCAATGCGCCCGTTGACGATGATGGGAAGAGTGACCCGTTGGGCGGCGGCCTGCGAGTTGTTTGGCTTGTGCGAGAAACATTCCGGCAACGTATCCACGGCAAAGGGGCGGTGGTTGGAAACATATTTTTCCGTGCGCACGGAGAGCGGATAGACTCCCGGCGCAAAGTCCCTGTCATCCCGGGTCAGCGTGGCGTCGGGAAGGTTCCAGCCGGTCACCTGGACGGTGGTTTGAGCGCCCACCGGGCCGCCGAGCGGGAAGAGACCGGTGATAAACGGCAGTTCGCCCGCGGTGATGCGATAGACAAAATCCTCGCGGCCACGATAAATGGAATCCCTGATCTGGAGAACGTATTCGCCGTCTTTGGGGACTTCGTAAAAGAGAACCGGGTCGGGATGGAACTGGAAGTGATCGGCGTAGGCCACTTCATGGCCTTGGGAGTCGTAAAGGGAGAGGACAGCTTGAAACCAGCCGGGAACAGCGTCGGCAAGATAGGGGATCAGTTCCCGGGCTGTCGCGGAGAAGACCAACCGCTGCCCTTTGCGCGCTTGGAAGCGGTAACGGTCCACGCCGCCGGGCAGAATCTGGCCATTGGCCACACACGGCAGCAAAATGTGCGATTCGACGGGTGCGACGGCTTTCTGGACATTGTCGTTTTTCGGGCGGTTGGCGGCGGGGAGTTCGCTGACAATGGGGGGGGCGGGCTTGTTAAATTCGGGCAGTTGGCCGACGCAAAAGACCAGCGGCTGGGACAAGGCCATGGGCGTTCCCAGCCTAAGCTCCCGTTCGCCTGGTTCAGCGTTGGAAGAAATGGTCATCTTGAGGGTGACGGTTTCCGAAATCGCCGGATTGGCCGATCTCTTTTGGGACCGGGCGATTTGCTCGCGTATTTCGGTGATTCTCGTCCTCTCCGCTGCGGTCAAAGCGGGACGAGTTTGAGCCGCGGCTCTTTTTTCCTGGAGTTTCTTGAGTTCCTCCCGCAAATCCTTGAGTTCTTGCTGGTTAAGCGGTCTGACGTAATCAACCACGCCGGCTTGAATCCCGGCGCCGGAAACAAAAACGTTGCTGACGTTCCCCAGATACTGTCCTCCCACCTTGACCTGGAAGGAAGCGCCCTGCCGGCCACCGGCGGGAAAGACATAGCCAACATGCGGGGTGAAGGACTGCTGCCCCCGCAGGGCCGTGGCAACCGCCAGCAGGCCCGCAAGCGTCAGGAGAAAATGCCTCAGGGTCGTCATTCGCGTCACCGCCCACAGGCTCTCACATGATTTCTTTCAATCGGCCACCCCGGCGCACCGCATCCGCGGCGGAGGGCGTCACACGGGCATCCAAACCCAGTGGATGCGGCAATTTGGCATCGGGATCAATGCCGAGCAGTTCGTACATGCTGCCCAGGAGGTCGCACGGATAGACGGGCCGCGACTTGACCTGTTCCCCTTTGGCATCGGAAGAGCCGACCAGATGGCCTCCCTTGAAGCCGCCGCCGGCGAGCAGGGCGGAGAAGACCTCGCCATGATGGCCGCGCCCCCCGTTCCATGGCGCGTCCCACATGACTTTGGGAGTTCGTCCGAACTCACCCCCCCACCACACGATGGTTTTGTCCAACAGTCCGTGGTCGGCCAAATCCTGCAACAGAGAGGCCATGCCTTTGTCCATTTCCGGCACTCTGCGGCGCATGGTTTGGAAATTGTCCTTGTGCGTATCCCAGCCGCCCTTGTAGTTGATGGTGACGTAAGGAACGCCGC
>Ga0326728_10015230_pt1 | contig 16054 bp, 13 predicted proteins | sample MB3enrmetagenome_FD_207602 | JGI IMG/M metagenome (GOLD analysis project Ga0326728, IMG submission 207602) | Lab enriched peat soil microbial communities from McLean, Ithaca, NY, United States - MB31MN | ecosystem: Environmental > Terrestrial > Soil > Wetlands > Peat | place: USA: New York...
AAAAACCGCGGACCTTGGGGAGCAGGTCCGCGCTACGAGTTCGATGTGCGTGCCCGCGTTATGACCTGATCGCGTAATTCCGGATGAAAAGCCGCGGACCTTGAACCGCAGGTCCGCGCTACTTGCTACTTGCTTGCTCTCCACAACGCCGGACCTGCACATCTGGCCCGCGCAGCGCTTACGGATGATATTTTAAGGCCGGTAGCGCAAATGTAAGCGGAGTTTGCTTTCCTTTGCGGCACGTCGAATCGGAATTTCGACATGTTCATTGCCGCGCAATGAGAAAAGGCCGCGGAGCAATTCGGCTCGGAGCCGAATACCTCGCGCTCAGTTTGAAAAATCTTTGGTATCTCAATTGCCTTCCCGGTGGTAAGATGCGTCCTTTCTGGAGAGGGACGGATGCCGCGATCTTCCTATCAATCCCCTTATAAAGCCCTCAAGCTGGCGACGAAGTCGAATGCCGCCTCTGAAGCAACTACCCAACTTCTAATTGATTTGGTAAATCGCAGTCTTAATGATCTAGAGGGTTACGGGCGCGAGACCCTGATTCCTGTAAATGTTCCCGGCAAGGAGTATTTTGCATTTCAGCGGGGCAACAAAATGTCTCGCCCGGTTTCAGGCGGCCTGTTTGACCTAGAGCTTTGCAAGGAACATCTCCACGACTTCGCATCTGGGACCTATCAGCGGATGGCCCGGCGCAGCCTGGAAAAATTCCTCTACACTTTGGCCATGAGTTTTTGCTGCGCGAATGATATGCGCACGAGCGGAGACAAGAAAACCCCCGCCACATTCTTTGAATGCTTTGTCGCCAACATATTTTCGAGGGAACTAGGTGTTCTTCCAACCCGAAAGGCAGAGGTACTGAATCTGGATATGCAGGCGACTCTCCCTACGGATTACCTATTCAATTTAGGCCCCAACAAGGCGAAGATTCACTTGCCTGTGAAGATTTCAACTCGCGAACGAGTTGTCCAAGTCTGGGCTCATCAGCGGGTTCTCGATGGAGTGTACGGCGTGGGGCGCTTCCAGGGAATCCTCGTGGTGATCACGGAAACCAACCTTGTGAAAGGTGGAAAGGTTACAGAGGTCTGCCTTCCCGACCAATGGAAGGTGTATCAAATGTTCATTTCTCAGTTGAAGAGGGTCTACTACCTGGATTTACCAATAAAGTATGCAAAGCTCAGTGAAACCTACCCATTTCTTCAAGTGAAGTCCTTCGCTGAGTTTTTCGATGAAAAGGATAGATTGATCTCAGCGGGCCTTGAGTAGCCTTTTTCTCTTCGATTTTCGGAAGACCAAAAAATATGAATGATTCTTGCGCGCGTGAACTTGCCGGAGAACCCTGCTCATGCCAGGCTTATTGTTGCGCAAGAGCACAAATAGGTCCTCGACTACGAACCCGTTCGACGTGAACTCGTTTATCAACTCCACGTGCGTTAGGCGCTGCTGATTCGCGCAGACTTCGTCGCCGCACTTAACGATATATATGCCTTCCTGCTTCAAAACCCGGTATGCTTCACGCTCCGCCTTGAAGTATAGGTCCAGCACGGCCTCATGGTACTTCTTAACTGTTCCCCCCTTGGCAGCGTTGTTGGCGTAGTAGTTTTCATAGTTCTGGTGATTTTCATGCGCGGTTCCCCCCGGCGTGTGCATGTACGGAGGATCGAACACCACGCAGTCGAAGGTCTCATCCCTGTAAGGCAGCGAACGGCAATCAACACCGTCCTTGATGTCACTTTTGCGAAGCTCGAACTGATCTAGATTGACGTTCTTCCAGAAGACACCCTTGCCGTAGGTGATGTCCGCGATCTTGGATCCTGCAGGGACATAAAGGGATAGCACATGAGGAAACACCTCCGCGTTCATCCCCTGATAGGCCGAAAAAATGAGTTCGTTCGTCGGCTTACCAGAGGGAGATCTCCGCGGATGAATCCCTTTCCGCCTCACCAACACGCCTGGCTTAGCGCTTGCGGGAGGTCCTATAGGGAGCGGTTCGGTTGTTTGATAAGTAAGTTTCAATTGCATCTACCACTATATCGGCCATTTGCCGATTTTCCTGAACAGATGTAATCTTGAGGCGCCGGTGCAAGTCCACTGGCATCCGAAACGTCGTTTTCCGCGTCGGGATGAGACTGAGTTGATTTCTATCTGCCATACCGCCGTCCATAAGGCTGGATGGCATTATATCGATTACCGAATTAAAGTCAACTATTCAAATTGATGAGCTGATTGCCTGCATCTTTTGCGAGGGAGCGCGGAGGAATTCGCCTCGGGGCCGAATACCTCGCGCTACCCGCTAGCACATAGGCAAGATAGGATGCCAAGGAGATTCTTGCGGAATTTCCTGCGGGCAGGAAGAAATCTTAGCCTTCCCGCCGTCGATTCCTACCGGCAGGAAAAGTAGGTGGCAAGGTTCGGCGGCGAGGGCAACAAAACCCCAACTTGTAGCGCGGACCTGCTTCCCGAGGTCCGCGGTTCTTAGGTTGTAGCGCGGACCTGCTCTTCAAGGTCCGCGGCTTTGGGGCCTTGCAACCCGTTGGGCGGGCGCGTAAATCATCGCCATGTCGCGTCTGCCCCGGCCTTTCCTGTACGACCGGTTTATCTTTGTAACGGTAAAATACATCCATTTAAACCCTGTCCGCCGGGGATTGGTGCAGAAACCGTAGCGCAGACCTGCACTCCAAGGTCTGCGGCTTTACTGGAAGTGGTCAAGCATGCGGGAATGCGCGGGGGTGAGTGGGGAGGACCAAGAACGGTTTTGCGGACTCCGCATCGATCGCATTCCGTTTCCCTTCGATGTGCATACGCGAATTCAAAGCCGAAAAACCGCGGACCTTGGGGAGCAGGTCCGCGCTACGAGTTCGATGTGCGTGCCCGCGTTATGACCTGATCGCGTAATTCCGGATGAAAAGCCGCGGACCTTGAACCGCAGGTCCGCGCTACTTGCTTCCCACGGAGCGATGGTTACATCGATAAGTTCTTTAGGACCATGGCGAAAGATCTTAAGGGTCGACTCCTTGCCGCTAAACATGCTCTCTACTGTCCCCATGCCGACGGCTGAAACCGAATACGTTTGTGGCTGCGGAGATTGCCCGGTAAGACGTACAACTGTGACTGCGGACAGGAACACGAGTAAAAGGGAAAAAGACCGGAAATACTTTGTCATGACTTTGACCTCCCGTGGATAAGGCGATATGGAAGCAGGCAGGAACCCAGAGTTCCCATTATCAACTCTCGGCCCGGCCCGACAACATACGTCTGGCTGCCGCTGAATGCAATGGTCATATGGGTTTGTGGTGTGCCGTGCTTCCTCGGGCCAGGCAAGTGACCAGATTGCCTCTCCTGTCCTGAAGCATTTGGCGAAAGGTCTGGCGAGCGCGGTGATAGTGGTCTATATTGGCGGCCAGATTTTTTGGAGTCAGGAGTCTTCCTGTCGCCGGAGGTGACTTGAATCACCAACACGGTCTCGGCGACGGGCATCAAGAAGAAGACGAGGGAAGAAAGGACGAAGAAATGCCAACCGGCCGCTGTCTCAAATCGCTCGCTCCGCTGGCGCTGTTGCTTATGGGGGTGCCAGCAATCGCTCTAGCCTCAGACTCGCTCCAGGGCACCTGGCAACACGTGAAGGATTCTCCCAGTGGCTGGCACGTGCTGACGGGCGGCTCGGCCACCCTCACGTTGAGCGCCAACGGCCAGGCGACCCTCTCCGCGACGGGGCCCAACCAGAACCCACTCAATCAGACGGGCACCTGGTCGCAGCAAGGTGGCCGGGTCACCATCAACATTTCCGGCGAAGTCGAGGTCAACAACAAGTCGTTCCAGCTCCAGGGCGATACGCTGACGCTACCCACGCAGCTCTCCAGCGACGACCCGGGCACATCGACGTGGATGCGGGTGAAATCGGAGGGCATAGGCCTGATCTTCGCGGCCTTCAACAAGGCTGTGGAAGACGGCGAGGGCGGCAGCGGGGCAGCCGAGGAAGCGGCCAAGGAGGCGCGCAAACAAGAGGGCGTCGAGAAAGTGGACGTGGAGCAAGGGGGTGAGGGACTGGCGCTGACGGTTAAGCCGCCGGAACCGGTTTCCGTTCAGCCCAAAGTCTACATCTGGTTTTCCAGCAAGGCGGCGCCGCGCACGCCGCCGGTGCAACGCCAGGCGCCCATCTCGCCCCTCGCCGCGGACCCACGCACGCACATCGAAGCGCAGAATCCGCCGGGCGACCCGGACGCGCCCAAATCGAAAACGGCCTTGGTGGTGGCGCCGTTTCACAACAAGGCTTATCTGGCGTTTCGGCCGGAACTGTGGAAAGAGGGCAACACCAAGCCGCGGCCCCTCTCCACCGTCGCCCAGGAGGTCACCTTCAAGTCGCTGGGGGACGATCCGGAAGGGGTGGCCAAGCAGCTTGAAAAGGCCGGGTACAACGTCACCGTGCTGATCGACGACCAGGCCACGCCCGGCCCGGTGTTCCGCGCTTTGCAGGCCCGACCCACGGTCATCTACTTTGCCACCCACGGCGGCGTGGATGACGACCATCACAACAACGGCATTGCCGTGGCCGGATTTATTGGCGCGACGGCGGAAAAGGGTGTGACCGTGGGAAGGCTGACTCCCCCCGTGGCGGTCAAGCGGTTGCACGACTTGCTGGTGAGCGAGGGCTTGCCCGGGCGGGCGGCAGCGGCGGTCTCCATCGGCTGTATGGAGGCGGTGAACGGGGTGCAGTTCTGCTTTCCCTACCTGTGGCCGGATTTCTTTAAGACCGCGCTGGGCAGCCAGGGCGCCCCTGATTCCTTTGTGTTTCTCGACGCCTGCCATACGGCAAGCTATCCTGCCCTGGCCCAGGCCTTCAAGCCCAAGGTGTTCCTGGGCTATGACCCGACCGTGGAAGGCTGGGCGACGGCGCGATTCGCCAAGTACCTGTTTGAGAACATGGTGCACCGCGGCCACTCGGTGCAAGAAGCCTGGGACCGGCTGAAGCACATGACCGAGGGCGCGTACGTCGTGTATCTTGAGGACTCCATTCTGAGCCCTGTGGCGCAGGGCGACGTGGACTTGAAAGAGGAGGGTAAGAAGCTCCAGGCTTGGGGGATCGACCAGAAGCCGTACGAGCGCATCAACGACCAGGTGTTCTGGCTCATGCGCAACGCCCGCTGGGCGAGCCAGGACGTCAATAATGGCGCCTCAGCCCTGGGGCGCTGCTACGACCTGTTCTGGAAGCCGCCCGGCAAGCGGCCGGGGATTGGGGAGCCCTTCTGTAGCCAGGGAACCCTCGGCGCCCATACGCCAACGGCTGATGAGGTCGAGGACGCGCGCTTCCTGGTGAGTGGCAAGCCCTCCAAACCCGTCGGACGGTTCGTGCTGCGCTGAAATCTCTGCCTGGCGCTCACGGGTTCCGCACGAGCCTTCACGGTCCATCGCGTCGACACGAGCGCTTGAACGTGTAACACCGGTTTCGGAACCGTGCCCTCGAACCGGATCGCTGTTCGGAAATCCCCTTCCAGCCAATGATTTCCGGGTGATCGATAGCATCCTGATCGGATTCGGCCTGTGAGGTCTGCGTCGGGGAAGTTACTTTGCCTGCTTGCCATCACTTGGTTGTGGAGTCTTACCGGAAAAGAGAAAGACCCACGTTCAGAAAATCACTGACCGTGGCTACACAATTTTTGTTTCGTGATGCTGAGATTCGTGGAAATGTCCGCCCTGTCCCCCATCGCAGATTGTGTCGAATTACCGCCGGTTCGCCGGGAACAACATTGGCAGCTAGGGGGCAAAAATGCCTAGGCCGGTGCGGACCTCCGGTTCCGGTGGATATTTGCGGCTACCGAGAGAATCTGGTTGCCGATGGCGGTCCGCATATCATGGTGGAGCAGAGACGTGAGTTCGAGTGCTTCCCATGCCGCGACGGTTCGATCCGCCGTTTCGATAACCATCGGCCAGAGAGGACTCACGGGCATGCGTGCGGTATCGGCGAAACGCCGCACTTGATCGACCGTGATCTCTTTAAGGCTGCGACTGCCACCGAAGCTCAGGCCGAGCTGGTCTGCGGGAAGGTAGGGCAGCGTGGCCACGAGATCGTAGGCCGGCGACAATACCGGCGTGCGGCGATCAGGGTAAAGCAACGACCAGTTCTTGAGGTGCATGTCGCCATTGCCGATGAGCACGGAAAAAACCAGCCGCCGGACAAAGTCGTAGGCTGCTTCTTGTCCGGCTTCCGCCCATAGCACGGAAGCGATATTGGCATAGCTGCGGCGCTCATACTTGTCGCTGGGAAACTGCCCGAACACCTGCGCGAAATCCTCCATGTGAATGCGCTCGCCGCCGGGACCGCGGTCGAACCGCTCGACGGCGAGGGCTTTGCCTTTGATGCGCCCCACGTCCTCCGGCAGCCCCTGAATGGCATTTATTTCCACCAGGCGGTGGTGCGGGACGGGGATGCCGATGGCGTGGGCCAGTTCCAGCATCACGTGTTCGTTCTCCGGGACGGCGGGAAAACGGGCCGAGGGGAGCTTGACGATCCAGGACCCGCCCATGCCGTCGGCGGGGATGGTCAGTCCGCCGGAGGCCTCCATGACGGCGGAAAACTTCAACTGCACACCGGCCAGGGAAAAGCGCAGCGGGGCATCATGACCTCGATTATCACGACGGTCATCGGCATCATGATGAGCATCAGCGTCGTCTTCGCCGCGAGGCGTCACGACCAGGGCGCCCGGAAGATCGGCGCCAAGAACCGCGAGAAGAAAGAACTCGCGTTGGGATTTGACGCCCGCGCGCCTGGCCAGATAGTCCCGCAGATGGCCTTCGGGCAGGAGGTTCGAGAAAAAGGGCGGAAGGCGGAGGCCGGTCGGGCGCGTGGCGGTTACCAGCCCGCCCGTCTCGCCCTTGAAAGACAGGCTGAGCGTCGGACGGTCGGGATCATCGATATAATCCTGCTCGAAGGCAAAGAGGTGGCGGTCACCGGCCAGGCGGTTGATGACGCCAATCCGGCGGCCATGCATTTCGACGGCGAGCGTGTTCAGTTTTTTCGGATCAAATTTCATCGTGGGCCTGACCCCTTGTCTCGCCGTCTTCGGCTGCGTAGAGGGAGCGTTCTCCTTCATCGCGCTGCCGGTCGGGATTTCGATGATCGCGAATGAGAGACTGGAGGACGGGTGCGAGCGAGCGCGGGACCATCAGGAGGTCATAGTCGAGCACCCGCACCAGATCCAGGAGAGTGTCGAAGCGCGGCACGATTTTGCCGGACTCGATGCCGGAGATATGCATCTGCGGCAGGCTGGCGCGCCGACCCAGCTCGGCCTGGCTCCAGCCGCGCTTGCGCCGCGCCTCTTTCAGTTCGTGGCGCATGTCTGCGGGAAGGCCGTCCAGCCGCACAGGCTTGATATGCTTCTTTATATTTTTTCTCATGCTTCATATAATAAAGCATATGTTTGCCTGCTTCAAGTCCATATGCAAAATTATATCGACCAAGACAATCAATATAATATCGCATATCATGCGCAGAATAGGGACTTGCTGAACCCGCGTTACCAATCGGGCTTTAACGGGCGTTAAGCTGTTTAGGCCCTACGTTGCCCATCCCATAAATACGAACAGGACCGCAATGGTATCTGATATTCCGTGCGCGAGGATCGAGGCCCACAGGTTGCGGCCGGAGAGGAGGTAGACGCCGCCTAGCACGAGGCCGGAGTAAGTGGAATCCATAACGCCCGCGGGTCCTTTGTAAAAGTGCCCGAAGCCAAAGAGGGCTGCGACGTAGAGCATCGCGGCCACGTAGGCGAGCTTCGAGCGGTTGCCCAGGTCCGCAGCGCGCGTCAGCAGGTAGCCTCGGTAACCCACCTCCTCGCCGAACCCTGCAAAAACCCAAACGACAGCCAAGTTGCGCGCGGCGAATTTCCAGTCGTAAGCGGGCACCTTCAACAACGAGGAGACCTGCTCCGGCCGATGCCAGAAGTGGCTGGCCAGCGGCTCAATTACGTATTGACTGCCGAGCAGCAGCACGGCGGCCGCAACCATGGCCATCAGCAACGTCTTCCCCCACGACTGCGGCCGCGTGAGTCCCGCCACCCTCCATCCGCCGTCGCGCAGCCGAAGTGAAATCCAGAAGAGCACGAAGAGAATCGGGACTTCGTTGGGCACAATATGAAAGACGTTGTGGCCAATGACGAGGAATGCGCCGAGCAGTACTTCAAGGAAAGACAGCCAGCGCGCGCTTGGCGTGAGTCCGGCAGGAGATGGCGCAGTAAGGGGCGGCATACAAAAATAACCTTAGAGTCCCGCCGGTAACTTCTTCACCGCGATGGCTTCGCCGGCAAAAAGCGTGGGTGCGCCGGCGGCGAAGGCATCCTTATTATAGGCCGCCACGTCTGTCTGAATGAGTTTGTTGAAGTCGGCCAGGTGCTGCTCCAACTCTTTCGTCAGCTCGGCTTTCTGTTCCAAAGCCAACGGAGAGGGGGGCTCGCCGTAGGCGAAAGCGCCGCCTCCCGTGAGGCCGGAGAGCTTGCTGTTAAACGCCTCCAAGTAGTGAATGTCGTCTTCCGCGCCGGTCTGGAGTTCCGAGTTATAGACAGAATCCTTCCAAGCCCGAAGCTTCCTGCCAAGCTGGAAGGCTTTGCCCATGAGCGGCTGAAACTTCTTCTTCAGGTCATCGTCATTGCTGGCGCGGACCATCCCTTGGAAAGCGGCGAGCGACTTCTGCATTCCGTCCACACGGTTCAGCATGGTGTTCAGCGCGCTTACCGCATTGCGTCCTTCGAGCGCGAACCGGAGCGAAGCGCGGAAATTCTCCGGGTCAATCTTGAGGTTGGGGTCCGGACGCACGCTGACGTCGGCTTCCCCCTTGTGGTCCGCCACCGTGATAACCACGTGATACTTTCCGGCCAGCACCAACGGTCCGCGGCCCCGGCCAAAGAGCTCGGCAAATTCGCTGGGTTCCTCTTGCCGCTCGAAGGTCAGGCGCTCCGGGCCGTCGTAGCGCATCGACCAGACAAAGCGGTTGATCCCGGCCTTGGAAGGACCATGTTCGGTCGCCACCGGATTCCCATGCTCGTCGGTGATCACGATCTTGACCGGGCCTTCGCGCTGGCCCCCTGGACCTTCGGCTTCTCCTTGCCCTCCCTGTCCCCCTTGGCCTCCCTGGCCTCCGGTCATTGCGGGGCCCGCGCCGCTCGCCCTGCCTGTCCCACCTGTTGCGCCTGGCCCGGCGCCACCCGGCCCTCCCGGACCGCCGCCGCGCCGCTGCTCAATCTCCTTCTTCAGGAAGTAATCGATCACCACTCCCTCGGGGCCATTGGGGACGGAGTAATCGGCCGCCGAACCGAATCCTGCGCCGCGCCAGTGATGAAACAGCGTGCCCGGCGCGGTGCTGACCAGTTGAAAGTCGCTGTCCTGGGTTTTCGCACTCAGTTGCTCGACCGGGCGAAGGTTGTCGAGCACGAAGAGGCCGCGGCCGTGCGTAGCCACCACCAGATCATCGGTGGCCTTCACGAACTTCAGGTCATAGATGGGCACCGTGGGGAAGTTGGCCTTGAGCGGCTGCCAGTGCTCTCCCGCGTCCGGCGAGTAGAAAAGGCCGGTGTCGGTTCCCAGCACAAGCAAGCCGCGCTGGTTGGGGTCTTCGCGGACGACGTGCGCGGGAGAATCGGCGGGCAGGCCGGTGGCAATGGGTTTCCACGTTTTGCCGTAGTCGGCAGTTTTATAAACGTAGGGGTGAGAATCATCCAGCTCGTGGGCATCGTAAGTAACGTACGCGGTCCCGGCGTCAAAGGGCGAGACCCCAACCTGATAGATGCGGGCCCACTCGGGCGCGCCGGCCACGGAAACGTTGGCCCAGTTCTTGCCGCCGTCGCGCGTCACCTGCACCAGACCGTCGTCGGTGCCCACCCAGATCACTTTGGCATCGGTGGGCGCGAGCGTGATGCTAAGAATGGTGTCGTAGCTTTCCGCGCCGCTGATATCGTGTTGGACGGGGCCGCCCGCCACCTCCTGCTTCGACTTGTCGTTGCGCGTAAGGTCGCCGCTGATCGCCGTCCAATTCTTGCCGCCGTCCGCGGACTTGAAGACGACGTTGCCGCCGAGATAGACCTCGTTGGCGTCGGTCTCGGAGACGGCGATGGGGGAAGTCCAGTTGAAGCGATACTTCAGGTCGGCCGGCTTCATTTCCTCGACGCCCTCCAGGTATGGCCGGATCGAGCGGGAGAGATGGGTTTTCTTGTCCAGACGCGAGATGCTGCCGTTCTGCGAATCGACGTAAATGATGGTGGGATCGCTGGGGGCGAACACCGTGTATTCGCCGTCGCCACCCGTCACCGTGTACCAATCGGCGCCGCCCACCGCGCGTCCGGCCAGGTTGCTGGAAACACCGCACCAGGCGCTGTTATCCTGAAGGCCGCCGCACACGGAGTAGGGAGTCTCGCTGCTCGTCGATACCATGTAGAACTGCTCGATGGGGAGGTTGTTGAGGAACCGCCAGCTCTTGGCGCCGTCCGAGGTAACATAGACGCCACCGTCGTTGCCTTGGATCATCCGCTGCGGGTCCTTGGGGTCGATCCAAAGCGCGTGGTGGTCGACGTGAACCCCACGGTCGGCGGTGTGCGAAGTCTTGCCGCCATCATCCGATTCCAGCAAGTTGTATGACATGAAGTAAATCTTGTTTTCGTTCTCCGGTGAGACCATCAGGCGGGAAAAATAGTACGGACGAGCATCGTAGGCGTGATTGTCGCTGACCTCCGTCCACGTATCCCCCAGATCGGTGGATTGCCACAGCAGGCCGCGCTTGGCCGCCACCAGCGCGTAAACATGATTGGGATTGGTGGGCGCCACGGCCACCGCCATGCGGCCCAGCGGACCTTCCGGCAGACCCTTGCTCAACTTCTTCCAGGTGTCACCGCCGTCCGTGGAGCGATAAAGGCCGCTGCTAGAGCCGCCATCCACCAGCGTCCAGGGATAGCGGCGAAACTCCCACATCGCCGCGAACAACACTTGGGGATTGCCCGGCTGAATCGCCAGGTCCGCCACGCCGGTAGCGTCATTGACGAACAACACCTTTTTCCAGGTCTTGCCGCCGTCCGTGGTCTTGTACACGCCGCGGTCGGGATTGGGAGCCCAAGCGTGTCCCGTGGCCCCCACATAAACCACCTGGGGGTTGCCGGGATCAACGATGATCTGGGAAATCTGGCCCACGTTGCCCAAGCCGGCGAATCGCCAGGAGTGTCCGGCATCACCCGAGACATAGACGCCGCGGCCGTCGATCACGTCGTTGCGGACTTTCGATTCGCCCGTCCCCACCCAAACGATGCTGGGGTCGGAGGGAGCCAAAGCGATGGCGCCGATCGAGGACGTGCTCTCGTGTTCGAAGATCGCCTTCCAGGTGATTCCTCCGTTTTCAGTTTTGAAGACGCCGCCGCCCGCCGCGCCCACGTAATAAACGTTGGGGTTGCCGGGAATGCCCGCCACCGCGGCTACACGACCGCCGCCCACCGCCGGACCCAGGTTTCGAAACGCCAGGTTCTTGAAGACGTCCTTCTCGTCCGCGTCAGGCTCCGCAGCGGGCGTCTGCGCCGCCACGGTTTTGCTGGTGACGGCGAAAACCGCTGCCAGCGCCAGCGCCATTCCGAATCGAGCCAGTCTCTGTCTCATGAATGTCCTCCCTAAGGAAATCAGTCCGTGGGTGACGGCGACTCAAGCAGGAAACCGCGTTCATCCTACCCCACGTTCAATATGCGGGCAAGGTCTGCGAGGCCCGACCGCTCGTGTTTACGATCGTAGCGCCGGCTTCCAGCCGGCATTGAGCCGCCAAGTCCGATCTGTGGACTCCGATGGAGTCCATCGGACTCCGGAAATCGGAGATGGCGGCGCTACGTTCAAACTAGGGCAGCACCGCGTTTCGCATTTCCTTGCCGTGCTGCCGAGGAATGTGCAAAAATATTAAATGAGGGAAGGTGTGACGCTGGTGAGATGGAGCGTGCGCCTTCCTACCGGGGGCACATCACGCATCCAAGGAGAGTAAGTGCATCCTGACCTTAAAGCCGTAGTCGAGGTCCAGCAGCTTGATCAGCAGGTTGCAGAGCTGACGGTGCAGATCGAATCTTTGCCCAAACAGATTCAAACCCTGCAATCGCAACTGGATGAATTCATCCACACGCACGAAGAGCGCAAAAAACGCCTGGCCGCCAATCTGAAAGAGCGCAAGGACCTGGAAGGCGATGTCAAAGTTATCCAGGAGAAAATCGCCAAACACAAAGATCAGCTCTATCAGGTAAAGACCAACGACCAATACAAGGCGATGCTGAAGGAGATTGAAGGGGAAGAGGGCAACACCCGCAAGATCGAGGACCAGATCCTGGAGAAGATGATCGAGGCGGAAGATATTCAGGACCACATCCGCGAGGCGGCGGCGCGGCTGGAGGGCGAAAAGGCGCGCGTGGCGGCGGAAATCAAGCGCCTACAGGAAGAGCGGCAGAAGGACCTGGATGAGCGCGAGCGCCTGCAAGCCCGGCGCAAGGAAGTGGCCGCCACGCTCAGCGGCGCCGTCCTGGCGCTCTACGAACGCCTCCGCACTTACCGAACCGGTGCGGCAGTGGCGGAGGTCCGCGAGGGCCTTTGCACCGCGTGCAACGTTCGGTTGCGGCCCCAGGTCTACAACGAAATCCGAACCGGCGAAGCGGTGATGACCTGCGAAAACTGCAGCCGCATCAATTATTATGTTGGGCCTCCTGCCGAGGAGCCGGCCCCAGGCGGCGCTGACGGCACGCGCGTAACGATGTCGTGAGCCGAATGCCCAACTCACCTGAAATCGTTGCCCACATCGATGGCGGATCGCGCGGCAATCCGGGACCCGCGGCTTATGGCGTGGCCATCGAAACGGCGCAGGGGCAGGCCGTCACGGCGTTTGCGAGATTCATCGGAGAAACCACCAACAACTTTGCCGAATACCAGGGGTTGCTGGCGGCCCTGGAGTACGCCCTGAGCCACGGCTATCCGCGTCTGCGCGTGCTGACGGATTCGGAATTAATGGCCCGGCAGATTTCCGGCCGCTACAAAGTCCGCAGCCCTGATCTGAAGCCGTTGCACGAGAAGGCCCAGGCGATGATCGCCCGCCTGGAGTGCTTTTCCATTCGGCACGTTTACCGCGAGCAAAACCGCGAAGCCGACCGGCTGGCGAATCAGGCCATGGATGATGCGGAGCGCGGCATCGTGCCCCGCGAACCCGCGCCCCAGGCCCCGCCGCCACAACCATCCGCGTCACGCGCTTCGGAGCCACAGGCGCCGGCGCCAAGTGCTTTGCCACCCTCGGCCTCAAGAACGCCCCCGCCGAAACCTCTGTGTATTTCCGCGACGTTCCAGAACGGCGTGCTCCATCCGCACACGCAGCTCCCGCTGCTCGACGGCGAGGAAGTCGAGCTGGAAATTCGCCGCAAGAAATAATCAACCGGATTTCCTGTATAATGACCTTGCAAGCGGGTGCGGTCTGCTGCCGGGGATTTGCGGCAGCCATCTGACCACGAGCAGTTCAGAATCGGAAAGTGAATTCCAGGGAGAAACTTCTCTATGGCCCAGCGAATGGTGAAGTGCGTGAAGCTGAATAAAGAACTTCCTGGTCTTGAGGAACCTCCCTGGACGGGAGAACTCGGCCAGCGCATCTACGATAACGTCTCCCAAGAAGCGTGGAACCAGTGGCTCAACTTCTTAAGGATGTTGATCAACGAGTATCGCCTGGTGCCTTCGACGAAGGAGGCCCAGGAGTTTATCGCCGATCAGATGGAGCAGTTTTTCTTCGGCGAAGGGTCGGCGCATCCGCCCGGGTATGTCCCGATTAAGTAAGGCAGTGGTTGGTGGTCAGTGGTCCGCGGCCGGAAGTGAGTGGCTAGCCACTCACCACTCGTCACTAACCACTGTACTCTAAATTTCGAGGACCCAAATGCGATTCCAGGTATCAACGTTATTCAAGGTTTTAGGAGTGGGAACTTTATTGCTCGTCTTCTCTTTTGCGCTTCAGGGCGGGCCGAAACCCGAGGCAGTCGGCGATCTCTTCAAACAAAAGTGCTCGATGTGCCATGGCGTCGACGGCAAGGGGTATGCCGCCCTGAAGACTCCCGACTTCACGGATCCCAAGGTGCAGGCCTCCCTGACGGACAAAGAAATCGCGGAGGTCATCAAGAACGGGAAAAAAGGCACGGCGATGCCGGCATTCGGGGACAAGTTGAGTGACGAGCAGATTCACGCACTGGTCAATTACATTCGTTCGCTGAAGCAGAAGTAACCGCCGGGGCGGATGGTGGAATTAAACTCTCGGTAGCGAGTCAGTTTGCTGTTGCGGCGAGATGACGTTGCCGAATGGCGGCTTTCATTCTCGCGTGCAGAAGGGTGAGTTGAATTTGATCCCCTCGCCCCTTTGGGGGAGAGGGTGGCCCGCAACCGGCCTTTTCTCCAGCCGGGGCGGGACGGGTGAGGGGGTCAAAACCGTGGCGCATGATACGAGCTTGACCCAGGTTGTCCGTCTTGGGACTAACCCCCTCACCCACCGCCTTGCGGTCCCCCCTCTCCCCCAAGGGGGCGAGGGAAGAGGTATTCTCAGTTTGGGTGCAATGTTCTTGACAGCAGGTGGCAGAGCCGCTGATCACCTGATTTCGGTCCTTCAAATATCTCCTTCAATCATCTCTTGCCAAGCCGGAGAGATGGGGGTAGCATCAAATTCAAATTCACGTTGGGAGGTCGGGATAAGACTAAGAATTGGACGCGTCGCCGGAATGCATCGTAGAGCTTCGTAACGTCGGTAAGCGCTACGGGGAACACGCTGCCCTGGAAAGCTTTTCGCTCACGGTTCGACGAGGCGAATTCCTGACGCTTCTCGGTCCGAGCGGAAGCGGCAAGACCACGCTCCTGCGCCTGGTGGCGGGATTCGAACTGCCCCAGGATGGGCAGGTCCTGATTGACGGGCGCGATGCTTCCGCCCTGCCTCCTTACCGCCGCAACGTCAACACGGTCTTTCAACATTTCGCGCTTTTCCCCCACCTCACCGTTTTCCGCAACATCGCTTTTGGCCTCGAGCAGAAACACCTTCCCCCCGAGGCGATTCGCAGCCGCGTGCGGGCCATTCTGGAAATGGTGGAACTGCCCGGCAAGGAGGATCGCTATCCTCACCAACTGAGCGGTGGAGAAAAACAGCGCGTGGCCCTGGCGCGGGCGCTGGTGCTGGAGCCCGCCGTGCTTCTGCTGGATGAGCCGTTGGGCGCGCTCGACCAGAAACTCCGGCAACAGATGCAGGTGGAATTAAAGCGCCTGCACGCGCGCCTGGGCATTACCTTTATCTTCGTGACCCACGACCAGGAAGAAGCCCTGGTGATGTCCGACCGTGTGGCGGTGATTAATCGCGGCCGGCTCGAGCAAGTGGGCACGAGCGAAGAAATCTACGAACGCCCACGAACCCACTTCGTGGCCGACTTCATGGGCGTGGAGAATTTCTTCGAGGTGAGTTGCGCTGCGCACACGCCGGAGGGCACGCGGTTTGAGATGGCGGGCGGGCAGGCCCTGTGGGCGTCGAACTCCGCGGACCTGCCCCCGCATTCGCCCGCGACGCTGGCGGTGCGGCCGGAGTGCGTGCGCCTGACGCACTATCCTCCCGCTCGAAATGGTGGCCCGGTGAATTTGCTGGAAGGCGAACTTGTCGAGTCGATCTACGAGGGAGGAAGACGCCGCTGGGGAGTGCGGGTTTCCAGTGGCCAGCGCGTGGTGGTGCGGGATTCGAGTGCCGCGCGCGAATCGCTGCCCCCGAGCGATGCCAAGGTTTATGTCTCGTGGGATGCAACTCGCAGTTTGGTCTATCCGCACAACGGCACAGGGCGGCAATTAAGGGCTTAAATAAAGCAACAATTCCGGTTCACCGCAGAGACGCATGAGCCTTCGGCTCGCAACTGTGCATGAAAATGTGCGAAGCACTTTGGAGTGCGGCCGCGAAGCTGCCGCTTTGCCCCTCGCCCACGGACCGCATGAATCAAGGGCGGAAAGCGGCTGCTTCGCGACCGCACTCCAAAGTGCCTTCGGCACATTCAATTTCAAAGCAAAGCTT
>Ga0326728_10015231_pt1 | contig 16054 bp, 11 predicted proteins | sample MB3enrmetagenome_FD_207602 | JGI IMG/M metagenome (GOLD analysis project Ga0326728, IMG submission 207602) | Lab enriched peat soil microbial communities from McLean, Ithaca, NY, United States - MB31MN | ecosystem: Environmental > Terrestrial > Soil > Wetlands > Peat | place: USA: New York...
CTCGTTCGACAATAGAGCGGTGATCTGGCGCGGGACTGGATTGTCCGGTGCGTTTGATTCCATTCCTCCGTTGTCTCAATTCGTTGGCGGGAGCGCTGGCGGGGAACTTCGGAATTCAGGATAAAGGCCCCTCGGGGCACTGTCAGCGCTGCGGAGGCGGCACGGTGCCACCTTCCTTGGCTAGGCGAACGAGGCCGTCCTCGAGCTTCTTCTGAACTTTCTCCATCTCGACCGGGTCCAGGTCGGAGATGGCGCTCAGCCGCCACTCCCGGAGCGAGATCTCCCATTGCGCGATGGCCTCCCTGAGGCGGCCCTGTTGGAAGTACACATCGCCCAGGTGGTCGTTCACCGTCGGGTCGCGCCGCACGTGCTCGAGTGCCTGCCGCAGATGGGTCTCTGCTTGGTCCAGCTTGCCCAGGCGGAACTCCACCCAGCCCAGGCTATCCAGAAACGGGCCGTTCGCCGGCTCGATATCCACGGCACGCTGGATGAGGTCCCGCGCCTCGGCGAGCCGGAGATTGCGATCGGCCAGCATGTAGCCGAGATAGTTGAGCGCGGAAGCGAACTTCGGGTTGATGTCCAGAGCCTTGCGGAAGGCGGCCTCGGCGAGGTTGAGGTTCTGCATCTTCTCGTACATCGCCCCGCGCATGAACAGAACCTCCGCCTTATCCGCGTCGCTCGCCGAGAGTTTATCCAGAGTATCCAGCGTCTGAGCCAGCTCCGCGAACTTCTTCCCCTTGTCGTAAATCTCGGCCAAGTCCTGGTAGACTTCGCGATCATCCTTCTCCTTGCCGTTGAAAAGCTGTTTGGCGAGGGCGGCCGCTTCCTCGGTGCGGCCCAGGTCGGCAAGCAGGGAAGCGCGAGCGGCTTTGACGGTGCGGTCGTTGGGGTACTTCTTGCCGTCGTCCTCGGCTTCCTTTTCCGCCTTGTCGAACTCCTTGGCTTCCCGGTAGGTGTCGATCACTTGTACGGCGGCCAAGGCCGCGGAGTTCGCATCGAGGGTGGCCATCTCCTGGAAGGTCGCGATCGCCAGTGGGTACTGCTCGGTCAAGCGATACAGGCGGCCCAACTCATCGAGCAACTCGGCGCGGTAGTTCTGCTCACGAGTTGTGTAGGTGGGCTTGGCGGTGGAGTCCAGGATCGGCTTCAGGCGAGCGATCGCGCCGCTGTACTTGCCCTCGGCGGCCAGAAGGTTGACGTCGTTCAAGCGGATGTCAAGGTCGTCGGGTTCGGCGGCCAGGGCGCGATCCTCGGCCTCTCGCGCCTTGGCGTAATCCCGCTTTTGGAGATAGATCTCCGAGAGGCGCAACTGCGGGCCTGGGTCCTTCGGATCCGCCTCGGCCAGTTCGCTGAAGATCTTCAGCGCGCCATCCAGATCATTGGTGCGCAGCAGGTCCTCGGCCAAGTCGGTATTGATCTCCACATCGGTTGGATCCAGAGCCAAAATCCGGCGCAGCGTCTGAACCGCGTCGGCGTAGTCGTCCATCTCCTCGTAAGCTTTGGCCAGCGCGCGCAAGGTGCGCGGATTGGGGTTCTGCTCGGCCAGGCGGCGCGACATCTCGACAGCCTTCTTGTTGTCCCCCAGGTCCGAGTAAACCAGGATCAGCCCGGAGAGCGCGTACTCGTTGTCGGGATCCAGTTCCAGCGCCTTCCGGTAGACCTTCTCGGCTTCCGCGGATTTCTGCGCGATCTTGTACAACCGGCCCAGCACCAGCCAGGAGTCCAGGTCCTTGGGGTCTTGCTCGGAGATCATGCGGTACTGCTCGATGGCCTCGCGAAGGCGCTCCTGGTTGACGCGGTTCAACTGTGTGTCCTGAATCAGGCGCGCGTAGATACGGCCGAGCATGCGGTGGGCTTCCAGATTCGCCGGATTCCGCTTCAGCATTTCGTCGGCCTCGGAAACGGCGTCCGCCAGTTTGCCGGCCTGGATGTAGAGGTCGGTCAGTTCTTCGCTGACCATGCCGGCGCCCGGATCGGCCTTCAGAGCCGCCTTGAAATGCTCGATGGCCTTGTCGACGTACTCGGAGCGATACGCGTAGTTGGACGCCAGATCCGCATACATGTGTCCCATGGCGAAGTTATAGTAGGCCGACGCCCGATCGATCTGTGCGGGGGCCGGGCCGGCGGTCTGCGCCACACCCGGGCACGCCAAGGCCAGGGCCAGAGCGGAGGAGACAAAAAGTGTCCTGCATTCGCGGATCATGGCAGCGCTATTACCTCGTATAGGGAAGAAAGACCTCTTCCAGCGTCGAAGCCCTCTTCTTCTCAGTATAGCGGCTCGGGCAGGCCCGCGAAACCGGCGCTTGCTCCGAGTAGACTGGTAGGCGATGACGGAAGCGCCGCTGGATGCTCTGGTGGCTGTGGTCGGGCCGACCGGCGCGGGGAAGAGCGAGCTGGCTTTGCGCATCGCCGAAGGCTGTGGCGGAGAGGTCGTCAACTGCGACTCCCTCCAACTTTACCGCTACCTGGACATCGGGACTGCCAAGCTCCTTCCGGGCGAGCGCCGGGGCGTGCCGCACCACCTGCTCGACATCCTGAACCCGGACCAGTTGTTCACGGCGGGCGAATATGTGCGCCTGGCGCGGCCGGTGCTTGCGGAGATCGCCGCACGCGGGCGCCTGCCGGTGGTGGTTGGCGGAACGGGTTTCTATCTGCGCGCTTTGCTGGAGGGCCTGTTCCCCGGTCCCAGCCGCGATGCGACGTTGCGCGGGCGGCTGGCCCGGCGGGAAGCCGAACATCCGGGCTGGATGCACCGCCTGCTGGTCCGCTTCGATCCGGCGTCGGCGGCGAGAATCCATCCCGGCGACATCCAGAAGCTGACCCGGGCGACCGAGGTCCTCCTCGCCACCCGGCGGCCGCTTTCCTCGTGGTTCGCCGACGGGCGCGATGCGCTGGCGGGATTCCGGGTGCTGAAGCTGGGGCTGGACCCGCCGCGGGCGCCACTCTACCAGCGGCTGGACGAAAGGTGCGCGCGGATGTTCGACCGGGGGCTGCTGAAGGAGGTTCGGGGAATTCTGGCGCTGGGCTATCCCGCCACGAGCAAGGCGCTCGAGGCGCACGGGTACCGGCAGGCGGTGCAGGCGATCGCGGGAGAGATGGAGCTTGCGGAAGCGCTCTTGCACGCCCGCCGGAACACGCGGCGCTATGCCAAGCGGCAGTGGACCTGGTTCCGGCGCGATCCCCAGGTGCGGTGGATCCCCGGATTCGGAGACGACGCCGCGGTTCGGGAGTGCGCGCTGGCGGCTGTAGCGGAGTTTCTGGCAGAATCTCCCGGCACCGATCTGAAGCTCGAGTTCGAGTAGCCACGAGGCGGGCGAAGCCTCTGATAGACTGAGGTTAAGTCGATGCGGCGGCTCCGCTCCCTCATTTTTCTGTGCTTGGCGTTGCCAGCGTGGGCGGACACCGTCCTGGTGCTTCCCTTCTTCAACGAATCCTCGACGGCCAATCTGGATTGGATCGGCGAAAGCTTGGCGCACACGGTTTCCGAGGCTCTGCTCTCGCGCGGCTTGCTGGTGCTCGATCGGGAGGACCGCGAGGAGGTTTACCGGCGGCTCTCGATCCGGCCGAACGCCCATTTGACGCACGCTTCCGTGATCAAAGTTGCGGAGGCTCTGGACTCGACCCAGGTGATCTACGGGGAGTTCGATGTGGCCGCCCCCGCGCCAGGAGCGGCTGGGACGGCAGGCGCTACCCCGTCCCGTGGAACCGTGCGCATCACGGCCTACACTCTGGACATGACGCGCATGCGGAAAGGGCCCGACCTGATGGAGTCCGGCACGCTCGAAGACCTGGCGCAATTGCAGGCGCACCTGGCCTGGCAGGTATTGCGTTTTTTGGCGCCCGACCTCACGCCCAGCGCCGAGCAATTCCTGAATGAGCGTCCGCCGGTCCGGCTGGACGCGATGGAGAATTACACCCGCGGGCTGCTGGCATCGAGCGACGAGCAGAAGCACCGCTACTTCACCCAGGCGGTGCGGCTGGACGAGCGCTTCGCGCAACCGCAGTTCGAGCTGGGGAAACTGTATTGGACGAAGAAGGAGTACCGTCTGGCGGCCGACTGGCTGGCGCGCGTCAAGCCCTCGGGGCCGCGCTACTTCGAGGCGAACTTCCTGCTGGGCCTGTGCCTTTACTACAGCGGCGATTACGCGGGCGCGCAGGCCGCCTTCGAGCGCGTGGCGGAATCCGTGCCGCTCAACGAAGTGTTCAACAACCTGGGAGCGGCGCAATCCCGGCGCAACCTGCCGGCGGCGCTGGAGAGCTTCCAAAAAGCTCTGGAGGGCGACCCGGCCGACCCCGACTTCCATTTCAACGTGGGCTATGCGCTGTGGAAGCGTGGGGAGTTCGCCGCCGCCGCCGACAGTTTCCGGGCGGTTCTGCAGCGCGACCCGGACGATCCGCAGGCCACCCTGATGCTGGGCCGCTGCCTCGCCAACACCCCGCCGCGCGCGACCGACCCGAGCGCCGGGCTGGAACGGGTGAAATCGAATTACGAGGAGGGCGCCTACCGGCAATTGAAGGCCGCGCTGGAGAGCAAGCAGCCCAAGTAGCATGACACCCGTTGCGCTCACCATCGCCGGCTCGGACCCCAGTGGCGGGGCGGGCATCCAGGCGGACCTCAAAACCTTCCATCAATTCGGCGTGTATGGCGAAGCGGTCATTACGCTGATCACTGTGCAGAACACCTTGGGCGTGCAGCGGGTGGAATGCATGCCGGCGGATCTGGTGACCGAACAGATCCGCGCGGTCATCGAGGATATCCGGCCGGCCGCGGCCAAGACGGGCGCGCTGGGCAACCGCGAGCTGGTGGAGGCGGTGGCGGCGCTGGCGGTGGATTTCGACTTTCCCCTGGTGGTGGATCCGGTCATCATCTCGAAGAATGGCGCGCCCCTGGTGGAGGCCGGCGCTATTCAGGCCATCGCGGCGCGATTGGTCCCGCGCGCCTTTCTGTTGACGCCCAACCTGGCGGAGGCTTCGGCGCTGGCGGGCATCGAAGTCCAGGATGCCGGCGGAATGCGGCGCGCGGCCGAGCGCCTGGCGGGGATGGGAGCGCACGCGGTTCTGGTGAAAGGCGGGCATCTCAGCGGCGATTCGACCGATCTGCTGTGTGTGGACGGCGAGTGGATCGAGTTCCCCGCCGCGCGCATCGTCACCCGGCACACGCACGGCACCGGGTGCACCTTTTCGGCCGCCATCACCGCGGAATTGGCACGCGGCACGCCGCTCGTGGCCGCCGTCGCCCGCGCCAAGGTTTTCATCGGCGAGGCTATCCGCACCAATCCAGGGCTGGGCCGCGGCGCCGGCCCGGTGAACCATCGCGCCCCGACGTCATGAGCCGCGCCGGCGCCGTGGTGCGCGCTCTCCGCCACCGGAACTATCAGCTCTTCTTCAGCGGCCAGCTCATTTCGGTGATCGGCACCTGGATGCAAAACGTGGCCCAGTCCTGGCTGGTTTACCGGCTTACCGGCTCTTCAGTGCTGCTGGGGCTGGTGGGCTTCGCGAACCAGATTCCGATCTTCCTGCTGGCGCCGGTGGGCGGCGCTGCGGCGGACCGCTGGAGCCGCCGTCGCATTGTCATTGGCACACAGACCGGCTCGATGACGCTGGCGCTGATCCTGGCGGGGATCACGCTGCTCGGCTACGTGCAGGTCTGGCACGTCGTGGTACTGGCCGCGTTGCTGGGCGTGGTGAACGCTTTCGACGTTCCGGCGCGGCAGGCGTTCGTGGTCGAGATGGTCGGCCCGGAGGATCTGCAAAACGCCATTGCGCTAAACTCGTCGCTGTTTAACGGCGCGCGCATCGTGGGGCCGGCGGTGGCCGGAGTGCTGGTGGCGGCGATCGGCGAAGGATGGTGCTTCTTCGCCAACGGAGTGAGTTACATCGCGGTGATCGCGGGCCTGTTGCTGATGCGGCTGGAGCCTCGTCCCGGGAAGCCCAAACCCGACTCCGCACTGGAGCACTTGGTGGAGGGCTTTCAGTTCGCATGGCGCACGCGGCCCATCCGCGCCCTGTTGCTCCAACTGGGCATTGCAAGCCTCATGGGGATGCCCTACGCCGTGCTCATGCCGATTTTCGCGGACCGCATCCTGCACAGCGGCCCGCGGGGCTTGGGCTTCCTGATGGGCGCCTCCGGAATTGGCGCGCTGGGCGGCGCGATCGCCCTGGCCATGCGCCATGGTCTGCACGGAATGGGGCGCCGGATGGCCTACGCTGCCGCCTGCTTCGGATCCTGCCTGATTCTGTTCTCCTTTTCGCGCTCCTTCTGGCTTTCCGTGGCGCTGCTTGTGCCCGCCGGTTTCGCCTTCATCACCCAGATGGCCTCGACGAACACCCTGATTCAAAGCATGGTCCCAGACCGCCTGCGCGGCCGCGTGATGGCCGTCTACTCGATGATGTTCATGGGCATGGCCCCGCTGGGCGCACTGGGCGCGGGATTCACCGCCTCGCGATTGAGCGCCCCCGCGGCCGTGAGAATTGGGGGCGCCGCCTGCATCCTCAGCGCGCTGGTCTTCGGCTCGCGCCTCTCCTCGCTGCGCGCCGAAGCCCACCAGTTGATCCTCGACCAGCAGACGGCCCACGCCGATCCGGGCGGCCCAGAGACCGGCAAGATGCTGTGAGCTATCCCGCCTCCAGCCCCAGGCCGCGCAGCACCGTGTAGAGCAGCCAGGCGACGGCGGCGGCGCAGGGCATGGTGAGAATCCAGCCCCAGACGATGTTGGTGGCCACGCCCCAGCGCACGGCTTTGAGCCGCTGCACCGAGCCTACGCCCGCGATCGCGCCGGTGATCACGTGGGTGGTCGATACGCCCACCCCGACCGCGGTAGCGATCAGAATCGACATCGCGCCGGCCGTCTCGGCGCAGAAACCGCCGCGCGGCTTGAGGCGGGTGATCCGCGAGCCCATGGTGTGCACAATGCGCCAGCCTCCGCTCAACGTGCCCAGCCCGATGGCGGCATGCGCGGACAGGATGACCCAAATCGGCACCTTAAACGCCGGCAGGTATTTGGCCGAGACCAGCACCCCCGTGATGAGGCCCATGGTCTTCTGCGCGTCGTTGGTGCCGTGCGCGTAGCTGAAAGCCGCCGCCGACACAAGCTGCAGTTTGCGGAAGTACACGTCCATCTTCTGGGGCGTGCTGCGCTGGAAGATCCAGTAGACCGCGATCATGAAGAGGTTGGCGGCGAAGAACCCAAGGAGCGGGGCCACCGCCATGAAGACAATGGTCTTGATCCAGCCGCTCCAAATCAGAACGTGGAGACTCGCGGTGTGCGCGATGGCCGCCCCGGCGTAACCGCCGAACAGGGCGTGCGAGGAGCTGGTCGGCAAGCCCAGCCACCAGGTGATCAGGTCCCAGGCGATGGCGCCCGCGAGCCCGCACAGGATCACATAGGGAGTGACCGCGCGCAGGTCCACCATACCCGACCCGACCATCCTGGCCACGCCGGTCCCGAAGCTGAATGCCGACACGAAATTGAAGAAGGCGGCCCAGATCACCGCCTGCAGCGGCGTCAGCACACGGGTGGCGACCACCGTGGCGACGGAGTTGGCGGCGTCGTGAAAGCCGTTGATGAAATCGAAGCTCAGGGCCACCGCGATGATGACCACTACCAGGATCAGGTCTGGGGACAAGGGGATTGGCGGGCTCCGAAATCCCAAAGTAGCGCCCGATTGTTGCCCGTCTGTTACAGAAGTGTTACAGGGGGATTAAGAGTCCCGGGTGCGGAATCGAACCGCCGCGCGAGCCGCTCCTAAAACGGCAGGATTTCTTCCCGCAGCGGGTCGAAGTCGATGCGGCGCTTCTGGACGTAGGCCAGGTTGCCCAGGTGCGAGGCCTGGGCGGAGCGATGGCCGATCAGCACATCCCCGGTCGGCAGCCCGCGCGTCTTCATGCACTCCAGGAAGCTGTTGACGTGATCGAGATCCATGTCGCCCTCGGCCTCCACGACCACGGGCCGGCTATCCCTGCCCGCGGGCGTGAACTCGAAGTGGCCCCGGTCGATCAGCAGGCGGCCCAGCGTGCCGCAGAACTCGATCCCTGCCCCACCGATCCCCGGCGCCAGCGTGGCCTCGAAGGTGGCCGTGAACTCGGATGGATACTCCAACAGGACGTTGATCGTATCCGGGGCGGTGCGCCCATCCTTGTAGTTGTAGACGCCGCCGGCCGCCACCGCCGATTTGGGGACATCCACGCCCATGAACATGTGCACCACGTCGATCCAATGCGTGAACAGGTCGGTCACCTGGCCTCCGCCGAAATCCAGGTAGGCCCTCCAGTTGAAGTACTGCTGCGGATCGTAGTCCCGCCACTTCACCTGGCCGACGAAGCGTGCCCAGTCCAGATCCGCCGGCTTGCTCTGCAAGGATGCCGGAGCGCGCCGCAGGTGATAACCGTTGCCGTGCCACCAGGTGCGCGCCAGCGTGATCTTCCCCAGCCGCCCGGCGTCCAGGTACTCCTTCTTGGCGCGGAGATAATGCCGGGCAGAGCGCTGCTGCATGCCGACCTGGCAGACGCGCCCGTTCACTCGCGCCGCCTTCACAATCTCCGGCCCTTCTTCGATCCTCAGCGTGAGCGGCTTCTCGACGTATACGTCCAGGCCCGCGTGGAGCGCGTCGATGGCGCAGGGGGCGTGCCAATGGTCGGGAGTGGCGACGATGACGGCATTCAGTTCTTTGATTTCCAGCAGCCTGCGGTAATCGACGAAGCCCTTGGCGCCGGCCGCCGTCTGCTGGGCCAGTTCCATCTGATGGCCGTACACATCCGAGATCGCGGCTACGCGCACCTCCGGATGCTGCTGGAAGTTCTGCATGTCGTAGAGCCCGCGCGACCCGCAGCCGATGACGCCCACCAGGATGCTGTCGTTGGCGCCCTTCACGCGCGAGTAGGAAAGGGCTGAAAGAGCGGTGGCGCCCCGCAGGAAGTCCCGACGAACAAATGTTGGCGGCATACAGCGAATTATACCGTGCGGACGCACTTATATAGTGGGAACCCGCGAGGAGAACATTCATGAAGCGAGCCCGTTTCGCGATCGCGCTGTGCGCGTTGGTGGGGGCGCTGGCCCAGACGGTGGCGCCGAAGAAGCCGCCCCCGCGGCCCGCCCCCGCCGCCACAAGCGCTGCCGAGGACAAGCGGATCGAGAACGCGATCCGCACCCGCCTGGCCGCATCGGGAATCGCCGCCGACAAGATTCAAGTACACGTGCAAGGCGGTGTGGCGACGCTCGATGGGCACACCGGCGTGCTTCAGCACAAAGGCACGGCCACCCGCTTGGCGAAATCGGCGGGCGCACGGGGGGTGGCGAACCACATCGAGGTGAGCGATGCGGCGAAGGCGAAGGCCTCCGGCAACCTGGCCGCGGGCCGCCGCCGGGCACAGCTCAAACGCGGCGACTCACGATCCCAAGCCCCGAACTAGCGGCCCCGCGCCAGGATCTCGAAGAGGCGGGCGCCATATTTCTCGACGATCTTAAGGCCGACTCCGGGAACGGCCAGCAACTCGGCGGTGCTCCCCGGGCGCTGGGCGGCGATGGCCTCCAGCGCGCGATCGCTCAGGATGTGGAAAGCCGGGACACGGCGTCTCTTCGCCTCCCCCAGGCGCCAGGCGCGCAACGCCTCGCTGAGACCGGGCTCCGCGGCCCGCGCCGGACGCTTCCGGCTTTCCTTGGGCGGCCGCGGTTTGGCTGCCGCACCCGCCTTCTTTTTACGCTTCCTGGCAACCCGCTCGATCTGCTGCCGGATCGAGATCTCCGGCAGTTCTTCGAGCGCCCGGGCGCCGGGAGTGGGCCGGGCTTTAGTGTACGGGACGCGCTTCCCGTCCTTCTCGAACCAGGTCTCGACAAGTTCCACCAGTCCGGCGCGCGCCATAGCGCCCAGTAGCTGTTCGAAGGTGTCGCGGTCGATGGATTGGTCCGCGAACAGGTCTGTGTAGAGGCGCCCCGTCGCCCTTTCACCCCGGCGCCTCAATTCGGCGGCGATCCGTTCGAGCGCCGCGCGCTCCCGCTCGTTGAGCGGCCGCTCGGCCTGCGCCAGGCAATCGGCAGGAGCGCAGAAATCGCAGATCCCGCAGCGCACCTGCGCATCCGCCCTATCGCCGAAGTGCCCCACCAACGCGGCCATCCGGCACTGATGCGAATCGGCGTAGCGCAACATCTGTTCCAGGTGCGCCCGCTTGCGCTCGCCCTGCGCGATATAAGATTCCCGCCAGCCGGCGCTGCCCCGGCTGACGTTCTCGGCGAAGTCCACCACCGCCCCGCCGTGTATCCAAAGTTTCTCGAGCGCCTTCTCGAAGACCTCGGCATCCAGCTGGCCGCGCCGTTCCAGCTCTGCGCGCCCGACCGGCTGCTCGCCTAGCTTTGCGTAGATGCCCTCCAGCACCTTAACGTCGGGATAGTCGCGCTCGAAGAAGTAATCGTGCTTGTGCCGGTCGGCGTAGGAGTGCATCAGGATGGCGCGCGAGGGCGCCCCGTCCCGGCCGGCACGCCCGATCTGCTGGTAGTAAGCCTCCACGCTGCCCGGCAGCGCAGTATGGATCACCGTGCGCACGTCCGGTTTGTCGATCCCCATGCCGAAGGCGATGGTGGCGACGATCACCTCCAGCCGGCCGTCCAGAAACCGGGCCTGCACGTCGTCGCGCGCGCTGGCCTCCATTCCCGCGTGGTAGGCGGCCGCCGGAAAATCGGCGTCGAGTTCGCGAGCCAGCGTCGCCGCCTCCTTGCGCGTGGGCGTGTAGACGATGGCGGGCAGCCGGCTCGGATCGATCAGCAGTTCGCGCGTGAGCCCCGCTCGCGCCGACGGAGGCGCCTCCACCACTTCGATCGCGATATTGGCGCGGCGAAAACCGTGGATCGCCCGCATCGCCCCGCTCAGGCCCAGTTGCTCGACGATATCGTCCTGCACCACCGGCGTGGCCGTCGCGGTCAGCGCCACCACCGGAGCCGGGCGAAGCAGCGGCAGGTATTGGCCCAACATGCGGTAGTCCGGCCGGAAATCGTGCCCCCATTCCGAAATGCAGTGCGCCTCGTCGATGGCCACCAGGGTGGGCTTCCGCTTGGCAAGCATCTCGGGAAACCCGGGCACGCGCAGCCGTTCGGGAGCGATGAACAGGTAATCCAGGCCGCCTTTCAGGTAGGTGATCGCGGCCTCGCGGGAAGCCGCACGGTCGCGCCCGGAGTGGATTCGCTCCGCGCGAAAGCCGCGCGCGTTGAGCTTCGCGATCTGGTCCTCCATCAGCGCGATGAGCGGGCTGACCACCAGCGTCGTTCCGCCACGCACGATGCCGGGGAGCTGATAGCACAGCGACTTTCCCGACCCGGTCGGCATCACCAGCAGCACGTCCCGCCCCGCGATGGCCGCCCGGCACACCTCTTCCTGGTTCGGAAGGAACGACGGAAATCCAAACCGCGTGTGCAGCACTTCGGCCACGTTGCCACTGGCCGGCGGTAGCGGTTCGGAAGCCGCCGGTTCCGCGCGAGGCTCCTGCACCGGGCCGCGGCCGCCAGTTGGTGGCAACTTGCCAACTTTCCCCACCACCTCCCGCACGTAGTCTTCGATGCCTTCCAGGAACGGCTGCAACTGCGCCGTGCCCCGCTGGATGCGATGCAGGCGCGCCTCCCACTGGCCGGTCATGGCCGGGCTCTTCACCTCCGCATGGACCACCGCGATGAGCTGTATGCCCTTCTCGGCCGCTTCCAGGCTCTTGCCCTGGCGCAGGATGTAGCCGCGCTTGAGCAGCACCTCGATGATCGCGGCGCGCGTCGCCGGTGTGCCCAGCCCGGTCTCTTTCATCGCCTCGGAGAGTTCCTTCTCCTCGAGCGTCTTGCCCGCCGTCTCCATCGCCGTCAGCAGCGTCGCGTCGGTAAACCGCTTGGGAGGGCGGGTCCGCTTGGCGACCGGCTTGACCTCGACCACGCTCTGCGGCTGCCCCACTTCCAGTCCCGGCGGCAGCGTAGGTTCCGCGGACTCTTCGCCGGCGCGCGGCGCTCTCTTCAGGTCCAGGGTCTTCCAGCCCTCCTGCTGGATGGCGGTGCCGCTGGAGTAGTAGCGATCCAGCGCGCCGGGGTTTGCAATCGCCGTGATGACGGTGGTGACGCTCCACACGTGGTCCGCGTGCCAGGCGGCCAGCAGACGGCGGCACACCAGATCGTAGATCTTGCGCTCGTCCGGCTGGAGCGAGGCGCGCGCGGCCGGCGTGGTGGTCGGGATGATGGCGTGATGATCGGTGACCTTCGCGTCGTCGACGAAACGGCGCCCCAGCGGCCGCTCGCCGGTTTCGGGCGCCAGCAGATCCTGGTAGGGCGCCGCGATCGAGCGCACCACCGCACCCAGCGTGGCGGCGACATCCTTCGACAGATGGCGGCTGTCCGTGCGCGGATAGCTTAGCAGCTTGTGCCGCTCGTAGAGCGCCTGCGCCAGGTCCAGCGTCTTCTGCGCGCTGAAGCCGAACAGCCGGTTGGCGTGCCGCTGCAGTTCGGTCAGATCGTAGAGCAGCGGTGGCGGCATGCGTTCGGTTTCGGATTCCAGGTTCTCGATGCGCGCTTCGCCGCTAGTCGCCCGCACGACGATGCGGGCCGCCTCCTCGCCATCCTTCGGCAGGCGGGTCTGCCGGGCCGTGCCCGCCTCCACAAACCAAGTCCCGTCGTAAGTCGCGCCGGGGCGCGGCGAGAATTTCGCAACCACTTCCAGATAATCTTCGGGGACGAATGCGCAGATGGCCAGCTCGCGCTCGACCACCATGGCCAGCGTCGGCGTCTGTACCCGGCCCACCGACAATTCGTCCCCCAGCGCCAGCGTGTAGGCGCGCGAGAGGTTCATCCCCACCAGCCAGTCCGCCCGGCTGCGGCCCCGCGCCGCATCCGCCAGCGCGTCGTATTCGCGGCCCTCGCGCAGATTCTGGAAACCTCTCCGGATGGCCTCCGGCGTCAGCGACGAGATCCAGAGGCGGCGGAACGGCTTGGCGCATCCGGCCGCTTCGTAGATGTAGCGGAAAATCAGTTCGCCTTCCCGGCCCGCGTCGGTGGCGCACACCACGCGGGCGACCTTGGGCGAGTTCAGCACCTTCTTGACCACTTGGAACTGGTCCTCGGTCTTCTCGTAAACTACCAGCGGCCATTCCCGCGGCAGCATGGGCAGCAGTTCGCGCCGCCAGTGCCGCCACTCCGGACGGATTTCGTGCGGCTGCGCCAGGCTGACCAGGTGCCCGATCGCCCAGGTCACGATGTACCCGTTGCCGTGCAGATAGCCCTGCCCCTGCTTGCCCGCGCCCAGCACCCGCGCGATGTCGCGCGCCACCGATGGCTTCTCGGCCAGCACCGCGACCACTCCGTCTTCCGCCGCCCGTTCGCCGGCCATCGCTCGCATTGTACCGAAGTCCGCGCCCATGACCCGTGCAGCCAATTCCGCAACGGCCTGTGGTAAACATGAAGAATGAGGAGGCGAAGATGAAATTAGCGGTTCCCGTGGTTCTTGCGGCGAGCGTAGCCTTGCTCTACGGCGCCGACGATTCCGACGTGCAACGATTGAATCGGGCGACTGAGATGTTACAGGAGATCCTGCAGGCCCCCGACAAGGGCGTTCCCCAGCCGCTGCTTGACAAGGCCGAGTGCGTGGTGACGATCCCCGGCGTCAAGAAGGGCGCGTTCATAGTCGGCGCCAAGTTCGGCCGCGGCTTCTTCACTTGCCGAAAGCCCGGCGGCGGTTGGAGCGGCCCGGCCGGCGTGCGCGTGGAAGGCGGCAGCTTCGGCTTTCAGATCGGCGGCTCGGAGACCGACGTGCTCATGCTGGTGATGAACAGGCGTGGCGCCGAACGGCTGCTCTCGAGCAAGTTCACCCTGGGTGGGGACGCCTCGGTGGCCGCCGGTCCGGTGGGCCGCAGCGCCACTGCCGAGACCGACGCCTACATGACGGCCGAGATCCTCACTTACAGCCGGTCGCGCGGTGTCTTCGCGGGGTTGTCGCTCTCGGGCGCCACTTTACGCCAGGATCTGGACACGAACGCGGCCTTGTACGGCAGGACGTTGCAAAACAAAGAGATCGTCGAAACCAACGTCCCGCCGCCCGCTTCGGCGGCGGACTTCCTCGGCACGCTGAACAAGTACTCGAGCCGCAAGTAGCGTAAGCGTCTCGTGCCGCTTTCAATTACCCACAAGTTGAGCGCCCATGAGAAACCCGAGTTGGATGTCTGTGAGCCGTGACAAGCCGCGCCACATGACGGTGTTTCCCGGAGGGGGATCCTTGGCGCGGGCAAGATAGCCGCCCAGGCGAGCGATGTTGGTGAGGTAATGGGAGAGCGTCCCTTGTGGGCGCCGCTTTGCCGGAGCGCCCGGCAGGAGCCGGTCCACAAGATGCCTCTCCAGGGGAGTGAGGGCCAATCACGGCGAGGCAGTCGGCGCTGCCCGGTTCATCATCGTCATCCAGAAGATCCGCCAGCTGAGGATGCAGAAAACCGCGATCAGGTTGACAATCCTCTCGGCGGCGCGCAGCTTCGAGGCTTCCGCCCGGCAGCCTGACTTCAGGATCTTGTGGAACGTCTCGATCTTCCAGCGCATGGCGTACCACGCCAGTTTCTCCACGGCCTCTTTGCGGGAGCGCACGGGCAGGTTCGTGATCGGCTTCCAATCGATCTTCTCCCTCCATCGCGGCGTCGATGTTTCCTGGGCCTGAATCACCGTCAGAATCAAGGGAGGGTATTGCTTCTGTTTACCGATCGGCGGCAGAACCCGCAGACGGTGGTACTTCACCCGGAGCGTAGCTTCCGACACCACGCCTTTGACATCCCGGACCTCGACTTGGTGGACGGTCTTCACCTTCACCCGTCGCATCACCGCCGCGATGGTGTGCTGGCCCTCCTCCGCCAGCCGGTCCACGCAGGTACGCACGAGGAACTTCGTGCCACTCGCCTGGGCTGTGCAGAACAGCTCATAGATATCGCTCTCACGGTCGCCGATGTGGATGCAACGGGCGGGCTCGCCCAGCAGGGCGGTGGACCGTTGGACGTTCTCCAGCCACCGGACACTCTGCTTGGCTTCGATCGGCACGCGCGTGGGATTGATCTTCCTCTTCAGTGCGTTCGTTCCTTTGAACTTGCTGCGGGTCCAGAACTTGATCGCCGCCAATCCGAGGGGTAGGCCCTCTACAGTAACGGCCAGGCTGGAGTGCATCAGAATGCCGCAGACGGTATGGAGCCGGGGCTGCCCGGCTTCGCCCCTCCCCACAGACGACTTGTGCAGAACCCCGATGGCGTGCACGGACTCGCGTGTGTAGGTGAATTCCGTCGTGTCATGCAGAACCAGAATGGGCCCGTCTGTCGCCGCGAACCGCTCCTGGGTGGCCTGGAAATGGCCGGCCAGGATGGCCGACTCGTTGACTCGGCCATTGGAGAGGAAGCGGTACGCCGCCTTCGTGTTGGTCCAATCCTGGCAAGCCAGAGGGATCGTTTGCCCGAGCCTACTGGCCAGTTGGCCGGCGAGCCTGCGGAATCTCCGGTCGAGCCGAGGGTCGCAGAACCGGCAACCAGCCAGTTCCTTGTCGAGGACCGCCGCCGTCCCGCTGGTTGGGGAAGCGCTCGGGAACCGCCAGGCATCTTGAAACAATTCGACCCATTTCTGTCTTGGCACCTTGACGGCTCATTGTACACCATACGTCGCCAACTCGACCTTGCAACTTGTGGGTAATTGAAAGCGGCACGAGACGCTTACTTATGGATATAGCGAGAACGCGGTCAAAACTCAGATCTGGGTTGCGGTCTCGGTCTACGTGCTCGTGGCCATCCTCAAGAAGCGGCAGGCGCTGGAAGCCAGCCTTCACGAAATCCTACAGGTGCTCAGCGTGACGCTGTTTGAGCAAGTGCCCATTTTGCAGGCCTTCCGTGAACTCGAGTCCTAGGGAAAATCGTCGATAATCTCTAGCCAGTTGACTCTATGGGACTTATAGCCGGGCCTAGGTCTATGACCGCGTGAAAGGTGGCTGTTTGTAGCCAAACCTGCGACGCGCGGCTTTGCGGTTGAACTTCCAGTTGATCTTGATGCGGGCGCGATTCGTGCGGCGATTCCAGGATCGAGCCTCC
>Ga0326728_10015232_pt1 | contig 16054 bp, 15 predicted proteins | sample MB3enrmetagenome_FD_207602 | JGI IMG/M metagenome (GOLD analysis project Ga0326728, IMG submission 207602) | Lab enriched peat soil microbial communities from McLean, Ithaca, NY, United States - MB31MN | ecosystem: Environmental > Terrestrial > Soil > Wetlands > Peat | place: USA: New York...
AGTGAAGGTCTTGCGAAGTCCGTCGCGTTTCATCGCGAGCACGATCCCTTCGAAAACCTGCACGCGCTCGGTCTTGCCCTCGATGATCTTGTAGTGGACCTTCACGGTATCACCGATGCGGAACTCCCCTACGTCCTGCTTCATCTGCTCCGCTTCAAGCGCCTTGAGTGCGTTCATTTTCAACTCCTTCTTCCCTAATCTTCTTGAAAAGCTCCCGCGCCTCCGCCGGAAGGCTGTCCTTGTCCGATCCTAAGAGCTCCGGACGGAATCTCATTGTCTTCTCTATGCTCTTCCTAAGGCGCCATTGCCGTATCTTTTCGTGATGCCCCGAAACAAGGACATCCGGCACCTTGACGCCTCGAAACACCTCCGGTCTCGTGTAGTGCGGGTATTCGAGAAGCCCAGCGGCGAAGCTCTCCTCTTCCAAGGAAACACCCGTTATCACGCCCGGAATCAGCCGCACAATGGAATCCACCACCGCCATGGCGGCGACTTCCCCCCCTGAAAGCACGTAGTCCCCGATGGAAACCTCATCCGTCACGAAGGCGTCGATCACTCTCTGATCGACCCCTTCGTACCTCCCGCACAGGAGCACAAGTCCCTTCTCCTTCGCAAGCTCGGAAGCAATTGCCTGCGTGTACGGTCTGCCTGCGGGAGTCAGGTAGACGACCTTCAAAGCATTGCCCGGCTCTCCCAACTTCGCTCCGTTGGCTTCCAGGGCGGCTGCGATCGGCTCAGCCTTCATGACCATCCCCGGCCCGCCCCCATAGGCGGCGTCGTCACACACCCGGTGCTTGTCCATCGCATAATCGCGAATATCGACAAGCCGCACGTCGATGAGCCCACGCGCGATTGCCCGCCCCAGAATGGAGCTCGTCAGAAACCCGTCGAACAAGCCAGGAAAGAGAGTGAGGATGGTGATTGTCATCTGACGATCTCATCCTCCCTCAGGGAGATTCTACCGGCCCCCACCTCCACGTCACCCACGAAATGGTCAGTGAACGGTATGAGAAATGTCTTGCCGGCCTGAGTCTCCACCTCCAGAAGCTGCGCAGTCCCGCCTTCACAGACCGAGCGCACACTCCCGATCAACTCCGTCCCGAACCATACCGTACATCGGCACAGATCCGCGGTATAAAACTCGCCGTCTCCGAGGCGTGCAGCGTGCTCCCGCGGCACCCAGATTTCCCAGCCCACAAGCGCGCGCGCATCCTCGGGTGTCTCCAAGCCCGCGATTTTGAGCACGTTGCCCTGCACCCGAGGATATGATGCTTCAATGCGAAACTTCTTCTCCTTCCTCCCCTTTCGAAACAGAGCCTGCGAAAGCCTGCCCAAAGGCTGGCCGGAGAAGCTCTTGCACTTCAGCTCCCCGTGCAAACCGCTCGTTCCCGTGATCACACCGACAGCCAGAAGCTCAGCGTCCATGCCTGCATGATCTCCGAGTGAGCGCGCGGTCACGCGTATCGTTCAGTCCAGGATCTCCAGCACCACCCGCTTGCCGGATTTTGTGGACGCCGCGCTCAAGAGGGTCCGTATGGCCTTGGCGATACGGCCATGCTTCCCGATCACCTTGCCGATGTCGCTGTCCGCAACCTTCAGCTCGAGGATGGTGGACTTTTCCCCTTCGATCATATTCACGGCAACGCCCGCAGGATCATCCACAAGCGTCTTGGCAATGTATTCCACGAGATCTTTTTCCACGTTTCTCTCCTTTTCGAAGAGACCCCCGAGGGCTGGCTGCGGCTGGCCTTGAGGCCTTCCGTCTAGGCTCTGGCGGTTCTGTTCAGGAGCCGCTTGACGGTCGCCGAGGGAGTGGCCCCTCGGGTGAGCCAGTCCTTCACTCGGTCAGCGCTGATGGAGATTTGCTTCTCCTTCGGCTCGATGGGATGATACAGGCCGACCTCCTCGAGCACACGGCCATCCCGGGGAGACCGGGAATCCATGACCACGATGCGGTAGAATGGCCGCTTCTTCGTTCCGAACCTTTTCAGCCTGATGCGCACACTCACTGGCGTCCTCCTCCTACTCCCCGGCGCCGAGCTGTGACAGCACCTGGGCCTGATATTTCGAGTTACGAGACATCTTTTTCATCATGAGACACGTCTTCTCGAATTTTTTCAAGAACCTGTTCACCTCGAAAACCGAAGTGCCGCTACCCCGCGCAATCCTCGCGCGCCTCCCTGGGCCGATGATTCGATAGTTCCTCCGCTCGGGGAGGGTCATGGAGAGGATCATGGCCTCCTCCCTCTTCATTCCCTTCTCGTCGATCTTGTCCTCCGCGCCTGATCCCTTGAGCCCGGGGATCATCTCCACGATCGACTGGAGGCTTCCCATCTTGCGCATCCGACGGTACTGATCCAGCATATCCTCCAGCGTAAAGGTCTCCGAGGCGAGCTTGCTCTGCAGCTGCAGTGCTTCGCCGGCCTCCATGGTCTTCTGCGCCTTTTCGACGAGCGTGACCACGTCTCCCATGCCGAGAATGCGCGAGGCAATGCGTTCCGGGTGAAACGGCTCGAGGCCGTCAAGCTTCTCGCTCACGCCGATGAACTTCACGGCCGCCCCAGTGATGCTCTTCACCGAGAGGGCGGCACCGCCCCGTGTGTCGGAATCAAACTTTGTCAGAATGACGCCGGTCAGGGAGACCTTCTCATTGAACTCCCGCGCGATCTCGACGGCGTTCTGTCCGGTCATGGCGTCTGCAACGAGGAGCACTTCGTCCGGCGCCGCTGCCGTGCGGATCCTCACAAGCTCGGCCATCAGCGATTCGTCCACCTGGAGCCGGCCCGAGGTGTCGACGATCACCACGTCGAACTGCTCGCGCCGCGCACGGGCAAGCGCTCCTTCGACGACGCGCACCGGGTCCGTGACCGCCTCCCGATGGACCGCCACGCCCGCTTTTTCAGCAAGGACCGCAAGCTGTTCCACCGCCGCTGGGCGCTGCAAGTCGGCCGCCACAAGAAGGGGCCTACGGCCTTTTTCCTTCAACAGCAACGCAAGCTTGCCCGCCGTGGTGGTCTTCCCTGAACCTTGAAGTCCGGCCAGGAGGATGACGGACTGGGTGTCGGGCCCTTTCAGCACCAGTCCCTGGCTTTGACCTCCCAGGAGAGCGACCATCTTATCATAGATGATCTTCACGAACTGCTGGCCCGGCGTGACCGAGCGCAACACCTTCTCTCCGAGCGCCTCTTCGGTGGCCTGGTTCACAAACCTTCGCACAACACGGAGGTTGACGTCCGCTTCGAGCAGGGCGATCTTGATCTCATTGATCGCGTCCTGGATGTTTTTTTCAGATATCTGGGCCTTGCCGCCGATCTGCCTGACAAGATCAGTCAGCTTGCCGCTCAGTTTCTCAAGCATCAAAGTCCGTTCTTCGTAAGTATTGAACAGGCCAATATATACCGATATCGCTGGGGAGTGTCAAGGACAGCGGGTCCTTCGCGCTCCGGCAGGTCACCTGATCTCGAAAAAATGCCTGTCGATGTACTCAATACGCTCTTGCGCCGCGGCCGCGAAGGGGCTCTCGGGGAAACGGATGAGTATCTCCTTGTACGTCGCGCGCGCTCGAACCAGATCCCGAAACTGCGTATCCCGCTCCAGCAGCTGCGCTAGGACGAAGTCCGCTTCGTCGCGCCACTTCCCGTCCGGGTAGCGGGTAAGGTACTCCGCGGCAAGATCGATGCCAAGCCCTGCCTCCTGCCTCTCCCTCTCGAAACGCGCCGCGGTAAGAAGAGTTTCCTCGAGTCCCGGATCCTTGACATCAAGGAGACGTTTCAACAGTGAAAGGAACTCCGCCTGGTCCTTCTGAGCGATGGCGATCTTTGCGAGCCCCAAAACCGCGCTGTCCCCGTACTGGCCCTGCTCTGATAGGTTCTTGGTGAAATATTTGCCGGCGGCCTCATAGGCACCGGTGCGCAGGTAGAGTTGGGCGATGCTGTCGTTGAGGCCGGGATTGCCCTCGCGGTAGCCTTTAAGAAGTTCGGCCAGCGCCGCGTCATACTGCCCGATGCCTGCGAGCCTGGCAGCGAAGGCAGGATCGCCGGCAGCCTCGGTGGAAGCGGGGGTCTGCTGTTGCCCTTGCGCCACGGCCGTGGCGAAGTCTGCGTCTGATACAACGTGAACACGCACTGTCTCTTTCGAGGAAGTCCCTGCGGTGTTGTCCTGTCTCAGGAAGTCCAGGTCATAGGTCCCCAGCTTCAGCGCCTTGAAGCTAAACCATGTCTTTCCATCGCGGGTGTCCTTCCCTTTGAAAGACATCCCGTCCCCGTTCGGGCTCCTGTCGGGGAAACCGAGGAAGAGGAAACCAACTCCGTCGAGGCCTATCTGGAGGTCGTCCTCCGCCCGCGCGTAGATCTCACGCAGCCTGCCGTAGGTGGAGGCAGCAGAGGACTGCGAGTCAGCGTTGGCGGCCCCTTGTGCCGAGCCCGTCTGCGAGGGCTGTGCCCCGCTCGCCTGCAGCTGCTGCGATGACAGCCCCGAGCCGGCCTGCGGCTGCTGCGCCCCTGAAGACGCGCCTGGCTGTGTGGTCGCCTGCTTTGGCGCGGCGCCCGGTTTGGGCGCGCCTTGCGAAGGGCGGGCAGGAGGCTTTGCAGCGCTCGGCTGCGGCTGCTGCGGGGTCAGAGCAGAAATCTCGCTTGGAGATGATCGGGCTGGCTGGACCGACTCGACCTTGGCTGCGGGGTTGGGTTGGGGCTCCGGCGGAAGCCCAAGGGCGACCTCAGCGGGCTTCTCCAGGGCTTGCTCCATGTCCTCCGACGGCAGTGAGTCTTCCACCGGTGTGTCGTTTGCCGGTTTTTCTTTTGCAGGCCCAGCGGGCGGTTTTTCCTGGGCGGCTTCAGACGACGGCGAGGCCTGGGAGGCGTTTTGCGGTGGCGCGGAAGCGCATGAGACGACTATCAAAGTCGCCGCGGCAAGAAGGAGCATTGTTCTTGTCACGGGACCTTCTCAAACATGTTTTCCATACTCCTGTCGTTGATTGTCCCGATTGCATCAGCGGCGATCCGTCGAGGCGGCACCCAGAACTTGTCCACGTTCTCTCTGGTCCACTTCAGGACTGGGGGTCTAAACGGATAGTAGGCCGGCGCTTGCTCAACCTGCGGCACGGCGGGCAGAAGGAAATCATCCACCGAAAGCGCACCTTCTTCCCCTGAGACGGCCACCTTTCCCTGTTTCTGTCGCGCCTGATCCGCTGTTTGGCGCTCCCGTGCGTTGGCGGAAACCGTCAGGACGATCAGCGTCACAACGACGGAAAGGCAGGCCACTGCGGCGACGAAGAGAACCTCGCGTCGCGCTACGAACCGCACGCCGCCGCGCAAGGACCAAGCCCGGGAACGCAGGGTCACCCAAACTTTCTCAAACCGGGGCAGCCGAAGGGACAGTTTCACCTCGCTCCTTGTTCTCCAGCCGGACAGCGACGAGCTTCGAGACGCCGGATTCCTCCATCGTCACGCCGTAGAGCACATCAGCGCCGGCAACCGTGCGCTTGTTGTGCGTGATCACAATGAACTGCGAATTGGACGCAAACTCCTTGAGCATGGTGCTGAGCCGGCCCACGTTCTCTTCATCCAACGCCGCATCGATCTCGTCAAGGAGGCAGAACGGGGACGGCTTCACCATATAGATCGCGAACATGAGAGCAATGCCGGTCAGGGACCTTTCACCGCCGGACAATAGATGGATATTTTCCAGTTTCTTCCCGGGGGGTTGGGCGAAGACTTCGATCCCCGAATCCAACGGGACGTCCTGGTTCTCCAGTCGCAGCTCCGCCCTTCCTCCGCCAAAAAGCCTGCGGAACACGGTATGGAAGTTCTTCTTGATCTTGTTGTACGTGTCCAGAAAAAGCTCTGTGGACTCGGTACGGATTTCCGTCGTGACCCTTTTCAGGTCCTCTCGAGCACGCGTCAGGTCTCCGAGCTGTCCGGTGAGGAAATCGAACCTGTCCTTGACCTCGGCGAACTCCTCGGAGGCCATGAGGTTGACCTGTCCAAGCTTTTTCATCTCTTCCCGCAACTCAGCGAGCCGAGGACGAAGGTCTCGGTTGGGCGTGAGGTCCGGGATTCGAGTCTCATACTCCGAGAGGTCCCGGGAAAAGCGCTCGGTGAAGGTGGCATGAAGGTCCCGTATCTCCGTGCGAATCTCCGCGACTTCGATCTGCGTCTTTTCGATCTCGGACTGCGCGCGTGACAGGAGCGTATTCCTCTGCTTCAGGTCCTCTTGCTTCTCCAGAAGCTCCTTGTTCTGGAAGCTGATCTGGCCCTCCAGGCCGGCAAGGGCGGAGCGAGCGGTTTTTTCTTCTGACTCAAATTGCGCACGCTCCTTCTCTGCGGAGTCAATTCGCTGTTCAGTCTCACCGCGTTTCTGTCGCGTCTGCTCTATCTGGAGGCCGATCTCCTTAAGCAGCTTCTCCTGCTCCGATTTTTCCCGGCTCAGCCGTCCCACTTCTTCCTGAAGCCCCGAACGCTGCGTCTGCAGCCGCGCGAGGTTCACCCGAAGGTCTTCCAGAGTCTTTCGATACTCCTCGATCTTCTGCCTCAGCGCGTCGTTGTCCCGGGAGAGCTGCTCGTTGTGTTGGCGAAGCCGTTGCTGCGCGCCGGCATTGTCGTTGATCCTCTCATCGATGTCCCGCTTTCGGGTGATAATACCCTGTGGAGCGAGGAACTCATCCAGGAACGACGGGGTGAATCCGCGATACCGCGCAAACAGATGATCGAGCGTCGAGAGTTTCTCCAGGGATGCTTTCAAAACGGAGATCGTGTTCTGGACGATCTTGTCACGCTCCGCTTTGGACACGCTTTCGACGCCGGCAGCATCCTCCAGGATCGAGATTTTGCCCCCCAGCTGGATTGTCAAGCTCTTCAGGGCCTCTTCAATGGATTCCTCGACGGAATGCCGTTCCGCCGACGAGTACCCCATCTCCTTGAGGCGGGCGTCCAACTGGGTGACGATGTCCTCAGTGATTGCGCGCAACTCCGTCCGAAGGGCCTCCATGGCAGATTCCAGCCCGGTGATGGTCGCGCCGTTTTCCCGAATCGCCTCTTCGTTCGACCGTACGCGAGCTCCGAAACCGTCAATGTCCTGGGTGAACCCTTCTATGTTGCCCTCTGTCTCCTGGATGCGACTGGAAAGCTCCGTGAGAGCCACCTGCCTGCGCTGGCTTTCCGCGGCCAGTTCGTGCAACTTGTTGACGATGTTCTTTTCCCGTCCCTGGTCACCCTCAATGCTGCGCTCAAGCTCGGCGATCCGCTCCCGGAAGATGTGGATCTGGTTAGCCCGCGTATTCTTTTCCATGTCGAGCTGGTAAAGTTTCTTGTGAGACTCCACCAGCTGGGACTCCATTGAGTTGACGAGATCAGCTTGGTGGGCGATGGATGAGGTGCCCGCGTCGATTGCGCGCTGGATTTCGTCCCGTGCCTTCTCTTTTTCTGCCAGGCGCCCTTCCCGCTTCTTCTTGTCTTCCAACAAACCCTTCAGGCGAAGGAGTTGGATCTCCAGCTCGACCTCAAATATCTGCTCACGCAGTTTGCGGTAGGCCTCCGCCTTTTCCGCCTGCGCCTTGAGGGACGTGTAGCTCCTGCGCACCTCGTCGAGGATCCCCTCGACGTGGCGCATGTTCTCCTCCGTTTTCTCTAGCTTCCTCTCCGCCTCCTGGCCGCGGACGCGAAACCGCGTAATCCCGGCCGCTTCCTCGAAGACGAAGCGCCGCTCCTCGGGTTTCGTGGACAACAACTGGTCGATCTTGCCCTGTTCCATGATCGAATAGGCAGACTTGCCGATCCCTGTATCGAAGAAAAGCTCGCGGACCTCCCGCAGCTTAACGAGGTTGCCGTTGATGAAATATTCGCTCTCACCCGAGCGGTACAGTCTTCGTCTGATGGAGACTTCCGGAAGATTCAGCGGAAGGACGTCGTCCTGGTTGGAGACAGTGAGGGTAACTTCCGCGACGTTCACGGGTTTTCGGGAGTCGCTGCCGGCGAAGATCACGTCGTTCATGTTCTCCGCCCGCAGCGATTTTGACGACTGTTCGCCAAGGACCCACTTCATGGCGTCCACGACGTTGCTCTTGCCGCAACCGTTGGGCCCTAGGAGCGCAGCCACCCCGTCCGTGAACTCGATCTGGACCTTGTCTGCGAAAGATTTGAAACCGAAGATTTCGAGAGTCTTTAAAAACACTTTCGCTCCCAGTCGAAATGCGTTACGCTGACACTCTCAGCGGCACTCAGTTAAACATCCTAACGGGGGGGTGGTCAAGGCGCGTGGCTGAAATGGCGGACTGTCATCTCATATGCGGCGTGGACGAAGCCGGACGGGGACCCCTTGCTGGGCCGGTGACGGCGGCCGCGGTCATCCTACCCTATGACTTCCCGCGGGACATCCTCAACGATTCAAAAGTCCTCGACTCTGACCAGCGGACCGCCGCAGAGGCCGTGATTCGGACCCAGGCCATCGGCTGGAGCATAGGGTGGGCTACTCATGAGGAGATCGACGCGTTGAACATTCACAACGCGACGCTTCTTGCAATGAGACGCGCCATCCTGGTGCTCACCGTCCGCCCCGTCATGGTACTTGTGGACGGGTTGTTCTGTCCGGTCTGCGGAATCCCCAGCTGTGCCATCGTCAAGGGAGACGCTACGGTTCCCCAGATCATGGCGGCCTCCATCATCGCAAAAACAGCGCGGGACCGCTGGATGGAGGAGTATTCCCTGATCGAGCCTGCGTACGGCTTCGAGCGGCACAAGGGATATCCGACGCCGGAGCACCGCCGGGCTGTGCTCTCCGTGGGGCCCTCTCGGATCCAGCGCATGTCCTTCCGGATCACTGCCCCTTGATGAAGCGCACCGCCGCGTCGAAGCCTTCGAGGAACGTGGCGAGGTCCTCTTTAAAAACGATCACCGACCGGCGCTCGAATTGATCGTCCCCGCTTTTCTTGCTCTCTACGATATTAAGAAAGACATCCCCCGTGCGGTTCTCTTTTACATTGAAGAAATACGTCCTCTTCGCAGTATTCGCCTTCGAGGAAAAGATCTCCCCCCGAGTCCCCATTCCTGCCTCCCTCTGAGCGCGGGCGTCGAAGTTCCCTTGACCTTTCTCCGCCGCCCGGGTAAATTGCGATGCAACATTCCGCGCCCGTCGTATAACGGTATTACCTGAGCCCTCCAAGCTCATGACGTGGGTTCGACTCCCATCGGGCGCTTTTCACCACAGGAAGCTATCAGAGGGAGCCGCAAACCTCAATCCGCTAAGCTGTGGGCGCCCGAGCGACCGGTCACTTGCGGGGAAACCCGGTACCTCGGACGCCGATGCATCGACAGGTTCTTTCTTCTCGGGAAATATTGACCGGCTCGCTTCGATCAAATAGAGTTACCGTGCAATCGCAGGGGGCCGTCGTGGGAATTTTTCGAAGCGTCCGCCGCGCGCGCATCCTTCGGGAGGGACTCCTTTCGGAGAAGGCGTGGGAATGGCTGCTCAGGGACCATCCGATCCTGGACAGCCTTTCGAACGAGGCGAAGGAAAAGCTTCGTGGGATGGCGACGATCTTCCTCCATGAGAAAATCTTCGAGGGAGCGGACGGGCTTTTGCCCACGGAGGTGATGCGGGAGGTCATTTCCGTTCAAGCGTGCCTGCCCATCCTCAACCTCGGGATGGAGTGGTACGAGAACTGGAAGACAATCGTGATCGTTCCCGATGTTTTCACCGGGGAGCACGCAGAGGTGGACAGCGCCGGAGTGGCACACGAATGGGAAGAGGACAAAAGCGGCGAATCATGGGACCAGGGGCCTGTAGTGCTATCATGGAAGGACGTCGAAGAGTCCGGCTGGGGTGACGGCTACAACGTGGTCATTCACGAAGCCGCCCATCGCCTCGACCTTCTCGACGGCGAGATGAACGGACGGCCGGCGCTCCATGACGGGATGAGCGCCGGTGAGTGGCTTGCGGTATTCTCCGCGGCGTTCGCGGACCTTTCACGGCGCGCTTCCGCAAAGCGCCGCAGGATGCGGCTGGACCCGTACGCCGCAACGGATGACGCGGAGTTCTTTGCAGTGTCCAGCGAGTACTTTTTCGAACAGCCGGAGCTTTTGGAGACTGAGTATCCCGACGTGTATCGTCTCCTGCGGGCATTCTACCGGCAAGATCCCGCGCGCAGGCCGGGTGCCCGACAGGGGTCGTGATGGATCGCGGTTCGCCACGGCTATGGAAGGAGTGACGATGTTCCGGTATCCTCGGGCACGCAACGATCAATCGTACAGTCGCAAGGGGAGAGAATGGAGCGTGTACTGATCACGGGCGCGAACGGATTCATAGGTTCAAACCTGTGCTCATACTTCGTTGATCACTCCTACGAGGTATTCGGGCTGGTGCGCAAGACCTCCGATCTGCATTTCCTGGAAGGCACCGCGGTGAAGCTGATTACGGGGGACCTCACGGAATCGGACGGGATCTCGCTTCCTTCGTCGATCGACTACGTAATCCACGCGGCGTCCCTCGTCATCGATGACGTGCCAATGGCGCTAGCGCGACAGAACATCCTCGACGCCACGGTGAACCTCGTGGAGTGGCTAGAGCGCAACAAGCTGCCGCTCAAGCGGTTCGTCTACATTTCCACTTGCCTCGTCCTCGGCCACAGGTCGCTCAACATTTCGGACGAGAACCGAGGGAGACCGGCGTACGGGAACCTTTCCTATGTGAAGGCGAAGGAGCTGACCGAGAGTTTCCTTCGGGATAAGCATCGCGAGAACGGCCTGCCGGTCCTGATCCTACGGCCCACGGATGTATTCGGCCCCAACGACCGGACGTCCAGCATGAGAATCCTCGCGGGCATCGAATCCGGGTGGCCCACGCTAGCGGGAACGGGCAACCGCGTGCTCAGCTTCTGCTATGTGGGCAACCTGGCCAAGGCGTGCTACCTCGCTTGCCAGATGCGCGGCAAGGACGGCGCAGCGTACACCGTGACCAACGGACAGGAGGTCACCTGGCGGCAGCTCATGGGCTATTTCCAGCTGCGCATGGGCAGGCAGCAGCGTATTTTCGTGCCGGTGGCCATCGCCTACGTGCTCGCTGTTTTCATGCAGGCGCTCCATGCCCTCGTGCCGTCGTTCGAAGCGCTCCTCACGTGGTATCGTGTGAGCAAGGTCGGTCGCGACACCACGTACGACATCTCCCGGACCAGGGAAGAGCTCGGGTACGAACCGGACCAGGACCTGGAGCGCCAGCTAGAGTCGATCGTGCAGTGGTACGTCAGGGAGAAAAGTGGCCGAATGAACAGGTCGCGAGGGAGGTAAGGAAACATGGAGTGGCTAACACTGGCGGAGGCGACAGCGGGCTCCATCCTTGCGGACACCTACGCAGTCCTGTTCGTGTCGCTGGGGATATCCTTCCTGCTCCTCTCCTCCGTACTCAACGTCCGCAACCTCATGAGAAACGCGGCAGAGGATTTCACGCCTGTGATGACCTATTTTGTAAGCGTTTTCGGCCTGCTGTTCATTCTCCCCCTTGCGGTCATTGTGTTGCGAGGTGCGCATACAGGGATCTCCCCGCTGTCCATGGGCCTGGGACCCGGCAACTGGAGGCTGGGACTCACCCTCACCGCGGTGTTCCTTCCTTTCTCCCTCTTCGGGCTGCTCCTCGGCTACAAAGATCCGGACTTGAAGAAGTACTACCCCTTCTCGAAGGAAGCCATGTCCAGCCCGGGGAAGTTCGTGCTCTACGAGTCGGCCTACCTTGTACTCTACTACCTTCCGTGGGAGTTCACCTTTCGCGGCGTGGTCATTTTCTCCCTCCTGGCGCTCCTTCCCCACACGGTGCCCGGACTCGTGGTGGTAGTCATGATTTCCACGTTTCTCTCCACGATTTACCACATCGGGCATCCCAATTCGGAAGTGCTCGGGGCGTTCATCCTCGGCGTTGTTGCCGGCACGATCACCGCGATCACCGGTTCATTCCTGTACGTTCTCTTCCAACACGCGCTGGTAGGCATCCTGAACGACTGCATTGCGTACCGCGGCCGTATCCGCATGCAGCGGCTGGGAAGGGAAATCGCATGACGACAAGCAGATTGGAGTGGGCTCAATGAGCAAAAAGATCCTCATGACCTATCTTTCCGCGGGTTTGGGCCACTTGGTCCTGGCCCAGGCAATCGCGCACTACGTGCACGAGCTACGCCCGTCCTGGGACATCCGCATCATGGATGCGGCCCGGGACCTCGACGACGTCGTCATGAAGAAAACCTTCGAGGACCTCTGGCGGGTATTCCTCAAGATGCCATCCTTCATCTCGCAGTTTCTTTTCGCGCTAGAGCGTCTTGCTCCCCGCTTGGTCAACTCCCTGAACCGCCGGGGGTTCCGCACAGCAGTGCCGAAAGCCGCTGAGTACCTTGTCAATTACAAGCCGGATCTCATCATGTCGACCCATTGGGCGTGCTCGCATCTTTTCGCCATGGCCCGGGGTGAGAACAAGATCCCGCTGTTCTATATTTACGGCGAGCTGGGAGCGACCTACGGAGTCATCAACTGCGGAGCAGACCGCTACTTCACTCTGACCCCGCGCATCGAGGATGGGCTCCGCCGTATCGGGGTTTCCCCCCAGAAGATGCAGCGTGTCCCGATGGTAGTGCATCCGCACCTCCTGGCCAACGGTGCCCCGCGGGAATACTTCAAGAAACGCCTCGGCGTGCCGGAGAACGACCTCCTTGTGATCCTCAGCCTCGGCGGGGAAGGAATCGGTCATTCGCTGCGCTTTGTGGATGCGTTCACCCGCGGCGCAAAGGGAGCGACCCTCATGGTCCTCACTGGACGAAACGACGAGCTCTTGCAGCAGCTGAAAGCGCGCTTCGAAGACCCGAAGGTGGTTCCCATGGGCTACCAGGAGGACATCAGCGGGATCGTCGCCGCCGCAGACGTCCTGGCCGGCAAATGCGGGACGGGGTACGCCATGATGGCGATGAAGAAGGGCATCCCCCTCATCGTGACCCACATCGGAGCCCCGAACGAACGTGAGAATATGCGTTTCATCGTCGACAACGGGTATGGATGGTTCTGTCCCAGGCCGCGCCAGTTCGTCCGGCGCGTCGCGCTCCTCGCGCAGGACCGAACAAGCTGTCGGGACGTCCTGGAGCGTCTTTCGCAGGTAGGCCCGCAGAACGGCGCTGAGGCAATTGCGGCGGCCATTGTGAGCGCGCTCGGATAATGCTCGGCTTCGACTTTCGCGACCGTTCCAACGTTCGACGGATCCTGAGCTTCATTCTCCTGGCCGTCATCCTGGGAGTTGGTGTCAATACGGCCCTCTCCTTGCTGATGGACAGGAGGCAGATCATCGATTCCATCCGCAAGGTGAGGATCGTCTACTTCGTCGTTCCCCTCCTCCTCTTCCTGGCCTCCCACGTGGTGGATTCCCTCCGCCTGAAGCTCGTCCTCGCGCAGTTTCGCATTCGAATAACGTTCCTCCAGGCGTTCTACAACAGCGCTGCGGGAACGTTCTTCACGAACATTACCCCCATGACCGCAGGCGGCCAACCGTTTCAGATCTACCACCTCAGCATGGTCGGGGTCCCTGCGGAGACGGCGACCAACGTCATCATGTCCCGGTTCGTCGAGCAGGCAATGACGTCGCTGCTCATTTCCCTGCTTTTCCTTACGCAGATAACCTGGATCGCCTCCACTCTTCGCATGGGGGCCAGGCTCATGTACGTCGCCCTGGGCATCTCCCTTTGCGTGACAGTGCTTCTGTTGGTCCTCCTCATCCGGCCTCATTTCATCGGCAGCCTGGCCATCGTGGTGGAGAGGACCTTCCTGGGGCGCCTCGTAGGGAAGATCAGCGGGAAGCACAACTGGGCCCCGAGTCTGCACCTATGGTCCCACCGTCTGCGCGAGAACGTGAAGATGCTCTGGTCAACCAGGACGTGGGCCATGGTCCTGGACATCCTCATGGGGTTGGTCAACATCCTCCTGCACGCATATTCTCTCATGTTCGTGCTCAACGGCGTGACGGGGGCCTCCATCCCGTTTCTCGAGGTCATCATCACGTATGTCATTCTCTGGCAGGTCGTGTTCTACATCCCGACGCCGGGCGCAAGCGGCGGCGTAGAAGGGGCTTTCTCTCTCGTGTATTCCGGCCTGACCGGTGCAGTCGGCTCCACCGTCATCGCGGTGTTTGTCTGGCGGTTTGCCACCTACTATTTGCTGCTCCTGTTCGACGGATTTGTCTATGCCCTGCTGGGTAAGGCAGGAAACGGCGGACCGAAGCAAGCGGTTCGAGGGGCCGTGGGAACCGCGCGCAGGTGATTCCCGACGCCGGAAAATGACCCGCACCGCATCCCCTTTTTTCGCTCGCCGCTGCGCGCTGGCCATGCGGCCCTCCAACGCTGCGGCGCTGAACCTTGGTCGGTTTCTTTCTCCTTCAACCATAATCCCTGGCAGCCCCCGCTAACGACTCCATAGCCAATAACTCCTTCGGCTCCGGACCGATGGAAATGGGATGACTTGAATAGCTTTGGGTTGCGACCCGGCATGCCCCTGGGTAGTTCCTCGGCGCAGTAAAGTGGCCTGACCAACCGGACCGGGTCACAAAAAGGCGGCACCCGCTTTGACGAGGCATGCTTAGTCTTGGGGAGCCGCGCTTTGCATGCTCCCCGGTGTGGGCTGGGCGGTTGCCTGATTCAGAAGACTTTTCATTCTTCGACGGACGTCGAGCGTCCTGTCCCTGTCGTCTACCCTGGCGGTCTTTCTTTGGCTCCGCTCGGTTCGTTGCGGTTCGTGCTGGCTTCCGAAATGCCGTTGTCACCCGCTCGTCGAGACAGGTCGCACCTCTATCCCCGTCAAGGGGACAATGGGGGCGTTTGCCCGGCTGCGCTCCTCCCGGCCGGACGCCCTCTTGCTTTTGCCTTTGGAGACATCCCAAGGCTTGGAAGAAGCAAGGGACCATGGGGATAGTTCTCGGGCTGCAAAACTCGTCGAACGAGCTCGGACCTCTTTCGCTCGACCTCGGACTGGCGACGCGCGCACCTCGGTCGCGCAGCACGTTCGGCTCGGGGCATCGGTTCGTGGCGGCAGGAAAGACCTCCGCAAGGAAGCACTCTTTGCATTCAAAGCAGGGCTACTACGCAAGCCAGCCGTCGATCGAGCTTCAGGATGCAACGGACGCGATGGGCGCTGAGATTCTGCAGCCGGCACGATCGGGGTTTCGTCTTGCGGACGGGCTTGACTTTCTCGATGTCGGGGCCGCCTTAGGTATTGTTTGAACACCTCTCGGCGGTCGCTGACCTGGTCCGTTCCCCTAGTGCAGCTCAGCGCTCTGGGCACAGCCGGAAATGCCCAGATTCGGGTTGCCCTTCTGTCCGTGGTTTGCCGCTCGGAGTCGCTTGGCTGGTCAGATGGAAAACTCTTCGAGCCGAAATTATTCAAACCGGCGCGTCTTTCCCCTCACGCCATTCTTTCGACTTCGAGCGTTACGTTGCTCCGAGGATTAGGCGTTTGATTAAGGGGATTTAACATCCCCGCAATAGAACCGCAAAGACGTATCGCTACCTTTTTACCCATGATACTGGAGCTGATAATACCTGGCGGAAGGGATGAAGAAGAGACGATCCGCGACATTCGCAGGATCGTCTCGGACAAGGTCCGCCACGCGCCCACTGCAACGGACAGCGGAGCACGTCGCGCGCCGACGCCGAAAGCGAGAACCGCATGATATTCAGGTTAGCAGGCGAGAAAATAGTAGAAGCGTACTGGCTTTCCAACTCGCTGTGGCGCTGGATGCCGCAGGTGAAATCGGATGCTCATTTTTCCTGGCTCTACTGGGGTCACTTCGCAGTGGGCTGGTCCGGCCATGCCGGCCCCCGGCGTCGACATATTGTCTGACGGCCTACCAGGCAAACCGCCAGCACGCGGGTCGGGGATTCCTTTTTTCAACGCACAGAGCGCCTGCGTGGCCAGGAAGCGGAGAGATGTCACGCATCCACCACTGCTGCTCCCGCCCGACTTCTTCGGCTGAGGCGGGAAGCCTGAGGGGAAACCCCGACGGGGAGAGCGGCGCGGGAGGCAATGAAAAAAGCGAAAAGCCCTTCATC
>Ga0326728_10015235_pt1 | contig 16053 bp, 12 predicted proteins | sample MB3enrmetagenome_FD_207602 | JGI IMG/M metagenome (GOLD analysis project Ga0326728, IMG submission 207602) | Lab enriched peat soil microbial communities from McLean, Ithaca, NY, United States - MB31MN | ecosystem: Environmental > Terrestrial > Soil > Wetlands > Peat | place: USA: New York...
AGGCGCGCACCATCGCTGCGCAATTGAAGGCCCATTTTGCTGACTCGGACTTCTCCCTGCGAGCCGCTGCGCTGGTGTACAAATTGGATGAAGGGGTTCCAGTCTACGGTATCGAACGGGATTAGCTGCTGACGGCCGCCCGGACGCTCTGCCAGACGAACCGGAGACAAAGCCAGGAGGCTCCTTGAGCCCGTACATTCTGTCCATTCTTTTGGGGATTGTGGAAGGTTTGACCGAGTTTTTACCGGTTAGTTCGACGGCGCATCTGCGGATTGCCGAAGCATTGATGAAGATTCCGCTTGGCGAGTCGGCCTGCTCGGTAGGCAACACGGCTTGTCTTCAGGATGTCGCGTACTGGAATATGTACACGATCGTCATCCAGGTCGGCGCAATCATGGCGCTTTGCCTGCTTTTTTTGGAACGGATCGTTAACTTCCTCCGCACCTTCCCTCGCGGCGATAGCGGCGACCGCACCTGGCTCAACCACCCCATTTCGCTTACGCTCATTGCCTTCGCATGCACCTCCGTTCCCGCGCTGCTGCTGCGCAAATGGAGTGAAAAGAACCTCGACAGCCTTAATTCAATAGCAATAGCGCTCCTCGCGGGCGGGATTGTGATGTGGGTGATCGATGCCTGGAGCGAGCGCCATGAGGCAAGCACTACGCATGTCGAAGAAATGACCTTGCCGCAGGCCGTCTGGATCGGTCTTTGCCAGACGCTGTCTGCAGTTTTTCCCGGCACCTCGCGTTCCATGTCAACCATCGCCGCCGGACAGACTGTGGGCCTCGACCGCCCCGCAGCCCTTGAATTCAGCTTCCTGCTCTCGATCCCCACAATGATTGCTGCAACGGGCTGGGACCTCATCAAAGAGGTTCATCCCAGCAAGGCCGCTGGAGCTGCCGCAGCCGCCGCTCACGTCGTCATGAATTCTCAACGCTGGATGGTGCTGATTATTGGCACCGTCGTCTCCTTCATCGTGGCGCTGGGCGTCGTGGAGTGGTTCCTCCACTGGGTTCGCAAGCACGGCTTCACAATGTTCGCCATCTACCGAATTCTGCTGGGAGGCGCGCTGCTGATCTGGGGCGCGCGGCTGATCGCGCGTTAGTTTCGCCAAGCCTTCATCCAATGCGCACCTTCGTTCGCCACTATATCGCTCCTCTCGCCCTCAAACGCCATTGGAAATCCGTGTGCGAGATTGGTTCACGCGCCGGAGCGAGCGCGGACTATCTGATCAAGCTGCCATTAACCAGCTACACAATCATTGACCCGTGCATCGACCAGGATCTCGGCGCAAAGTATGCAGGAGATTCACGGGTCCAGGTGGTCAAGAGCAACAGCCTTGACGCGCTGACATCCAGCCAGCCCATCGGCCCGCCACCGGGATTCGACTGCATACTGATCGACGGCGACCACAACTGGTACACCGTGTTTAACGAACTCAGTCTTATTCGTGAGCGTGCTCTGGTGCGGCGCGGAGGATTCGTCTTCCTTCATGATGTTGATTGGCCCTACGGCCGTCGTGACTTGTACTACCAGCCAGACACCATCCCGGCCGAATTTCGGCATCCATTCGCGCGAAAAGGCATGATCCGCGGTCGAAGCGACTTGGCCGAAGTTGGCGGCCTGAACAGTGCCTACATGAATGCCTTAACAGAGGGCGGGCCGAAGAATGGCGTTCTCACTGGCATTGAGGACTTCCTCGCCCATCACCCACGCGATTATCGATTCTTCCGCATTCACTACCAGTACGGTTTGGGTGTTCTGCAATTCGGTCCTGGCGGCGCATTCGAGGACGCGCCTTACAGGGACTTGAAGATCAAGGCATTCTTTTTCAGCCCAGTCTCGCGACTTTCCCGTTCGCTCAAGTTCGCCTTCCGGCGGGAGCCGGATGCATAAACCCCTCCCTTCCGGCCAGATTTCGATAAGAAATGCAATTCCCCAAACCACAGGTTGATGCCCAAGGTTCCCCCTGCCGCCCTTCTGGCCGGATTCATGCCTCCGGACGTCGATAATAGAGACTGCTCTGGGACGAATTGCCTGCTTCTGCGCCTGCCGATAAAACTTACCCGGCGGCACGAAGATGGTAACGCCCTTATCATGAAACCCATCCGCATTGTTCTGTCGCCGACGCGCAGCCGCCCCGTAAACATGTTCCTGGGGATGGTTCTGCTGCTGGTCTCGCTTCTTCTTTTCCTCGCCCTGGCAACGTACCACGCCTCTGACCCTTCGCTGAACACAGCCACTGATTCTGTGACCGCCCGCAACTGGGTCGGTCTTTTTGGCGCCTATCTAAGCGACATTCTGCTGCAATCGCTCGGTTTGACGGCTTTCCTGTTACCGCTATGGCTGGGCGGCGTAGGCTGGACTTGGATGAGATCCCGGCCCGGAGGCTCCCCGCTCCTTCGCTGGATGGGTACTCTGCTCGTGCTGGTATTTCTGCCTGCCGTCTTTGGGCTGCTTCCATGGCAATGGGGGTGGCTGCACATAGTCCCCGTGGAAGGCGTCCTCGGACGGATGGTAGCGGGGCTGCTGGTGGTTTATCTAAACACTCAAGGCGCATGGTTGGTCTCTGTCGCATTGGCCGCCTGCGGACTCTATTTCGCGTCGGCGATCAGTTTCTGGGTCATCCGGGAATCCTTCGCGGAGCGTTGGGCCCAGATTTGCTCTTTGCGCGATCGCTGGCGCGACCGTCGCGAGGAGCGAGCAGAATTGCGCGCCGAAAACGAAACTCTCCGTGTGGAGCGGAATGAGCCCGTTCCATTCCCAAAGCGCGTCATTGCGGACGGGCCGGAAGGAGAATCGGAACCTCCCGCCCGCCGGCCGAACCGCTTTCTGTCGTTCTTCTGGCGGCGTCGCGCACCGAAGCAAGACCCGCTTGATGACATTCCTGCCTATCAACGCAAGGATGTACCGCAGGAACCGGATGAAGCTGCCGTCGCGTCGATTCCCATCACGCAACGCCGTCCGAGCATCTGGGAGCGCGTCCAACCAGAGTCCGCAACAGCCGCGGTCGCGCCTGCAACGGCCTCGGCGCAAGTCCAACCGATTCACGCCGAGCCCGAGCAGGTTCATCCGATCGCTGCAAATACCGTGAACCCATGGCCCGCCGCAAAACTCCAGCCGGTTCAGGCTCCGCCTCAACCTCATTCAGAGGAGATCGCTATTCACAATCGCGCCGACGCCGAGTTGCGTACCGTCACGATTGCACCTAAGAATGTGAGCGGATTTAAGCTGCCATCGAGCACATTGCTAAGTTCGGGCGAAGCCCCGCAATCCGTGCGAGAAGACGAGCTTCGTGAAGAAGCCAAAGTTCTGGTGGAGAAATGTGCCGAGTTCGACGTGCGCGGCCAGGTCGTGCAGATTAATCCCGGCCCCATGGTAACTACCTTCGAGTTCAAGCCGGAAGCCGGCGTCAAGTACTCACGCGTAACAGGGCTGGCCGATGACCTTTGCTTGGCCATGCGCGCTGAAAGCATCCTCATCGAGCGTATGGCGGGCAAGAGCACAGTTGGGATTCAAGTACCCAACCACGAACGCGAAACCATTCATCTGCGTGACGTGATCGAGAGCGAAACTTTCATCAAGGCCCGTTCGCGCCTCACCCTCTCGATGGGCAAAGACATCAACGGCCGTATCGTCACTGCCGATCTGGCCTCCATGCCGCATATTCTGATCGCTGGATCGACGGGCTCGGGCAAATCCGTGGCCATCAACGCCATGATCATGAGCCTGCTCTACCGCACCACGCCTCACCAGGTCCGGCTTATCCTCGTCGACCCAAAGCGCGTAGAACTGGGCATGTATGAGGGCATTCCTCATCTCTTTACGCCCATCATCACCGAGCCCAAGCTGGCTGCCAACGCGCTGCGCAATGCGGTGCGCGAGATGGAGCGCCGTCTCAAGTTGCTGGCCAGCCGCAGCGTGCGCCACATCGACCAATACAACAAGCTCTTTGAGGGCTCCATGCCTTCGCTCTTTGACCAGGGCGAGCAGGAAGAGCCGCTTCCCTACATCGTCATCATCATCGACGAGCTGGCCGATTTGATGATGCTCGATCGCGCCAACGTCGAAGAGTCGGTCACTCGCCTTGCGCAAATGGCGCGCGCCGTCGGCATTCACCTCATCCTCGCCACGCAGCGGCCCAGCGTTGACGTCATCACCGGCCTCATCAAGGCCAACGTTCCCACCCGCATCAGTTTCCGCCTGGCCACCAAGGTTGACTCGCGCACCATCCTCGACACCAACGGGGCTGAGGCATTGCTGGGCCGTGGCGACATGCTCTTTTTGCCGCCGGGCACGAGTCGCCTGATGCGCCTGCATGCTCCCTACGTGAGCGAGAAAGAGACCGCAGCCGTGGTCGATTTTTGGAAGTCGCAAGGCACAGCGGAATATGTCGAAGGCTTCCTTGAATCGCCTAAAGATGAGCGCCACGCCGTGGACGGTGAAAACGGAGACGCAAATGAAGACGATCCGATGTTTGACGACGCGGTTCGGCTGGTCTTCGAGTTCGGCAAGGCTTCCACGTCCCTGCTGCAACGCCGCCTCCGCATCGGCTATGGCCGCGCCGCGCACCTTATCGATCTGATGGAACGTGATGGCCTTGTCGGTGCAGCCGATGGTCCGCGTCCCCGCGAACTTCTGAAGGCTCCCAACTGGCTGCACGAAATCGCAGTCGGGAACGATTAATCGACCGTAAAAGCCTTCATTTGCGCTTAATTCAGGATTGGCGCGCATCGATTCCCACATGCTAAACTCCGTCTTGAAAACGCTTACTCAGCCCGCGTAAATGGATTCTTTCCGGGGTCACACTTTTATGCGGGAGCACTTAGGACGAACGGCACCCTTAGAACGGCGCACCGTGCTTGACAAGTGTGCGAGTAAAGCAATTTACTTAGTTGCGAACGTCCAACAGCTTTTGTTGACGCATTCTCGCCGTTTTAGGTGATGTCCATGATTGGGTTCGTACCAGCCTTTGTTGCCGCGGGATCTGTCGGTTCTCTGCCGGCTCTGCTTGCCTTTAGCGCTGAACCGCTCGCGCATCTGCGATCGCTCGACGTTATCGTCATTGCTCTCTACTTCGCGATGGTGCTGTGGATCGGTTTCTATCTAAAGGGCCGCTCCAACACTGGCGAAGAGTTCTTCATGGCCGGCCGCGAGATGACCGCGTGGATCGCGGGCCTCAGCTTCGTCAGCGCCAACCTCGGTTCATTGGAACTAATGGGCTGGGCTGGCTCAGCATACCAATACGGCATTCTCGCAGTGAACTGGTACTGGATCGGCGCCATTCCCGCCATGCTCTTCCTTGGCTTGGTGATGATGCCCTTCTATTACGTCTGCAAGACGCATTCCGTGCCCGGTTACCTTGACCTGCGTTACGGCGGTCATGCGCGCAGCGTGGCGGCCGTCGCGTTCGCTCTGGAAATGATCCTGATGAGCGGCGTAAACATGTTCGCCATGGCAGTGGTCATGAAGGTTGTGCTGGGTTGGAGTATCACCTTCAGCATCGTGGTCTCGGCGGTCGCTGTTACGATCTACGTCGCCTTGGGCGGGCTTCGTTCGGCCATCTTTAACGAAGTGCTCCAATTTGTGCTTATCTGGGGCGGCGCCTTGCTGGTTCCGATCCTGGGACTGATTCAGGCCGGCGGGATGCAAGGCCTGAAGACCAAAATCATTGCCAATCTGCATTCCGACAGCTACTTCCACGTTTGGAGAGATACTGGCAGCTTCTCGGCGAATCCCATGGGCGTTCATTGGACAGGAATTGTCTTCGGTCTCGGCTTCGCCATAAGTTTTGGCTATTGGACCACCGACTTTCTGGTGGTCCAGCGCGTACTGGCCGCGCACAACTTGCGCGCAGCTCGCATGGCTCCGATCATCGGTTCGTTCTTCAAGATGGCTGTTCCGTTCATCGTGATTCTGCCCGGCCTGCTGGGATTGGTGCTGCTGCAAAACCCCGACGGCAGCCGTAGGCAGCTTATTCCTCAGGACACATGGTCGGCCTGCGTTCCGATGTCCAGCAGTTGTGCCCCACTCTTAAAAGAAACCTCCCTTTCGCCGGTAGTTCAAAAGGATGTGCTCGACCAGAAGGAAGGGCCGCAGTCAGATTTGCACAGCTACAACGAAGTACTGCCGCTGATGATGGTTCGCTATCTCGGTCCCGGTCTGCTGGGCCTGGGTATCACCGCGCTGATTGCCGGCTTCATGAGCGGTATGGCCGGCAACGTGAGCGCCTTCTCGACCGTGTGGACATACGACATTTACAGACCCCTCATCAACAAGCGAGGTTCCGACAGCCACTATGTTGCGGTGGGCAGGCTGTCGATTGTCATCGGCGTCGCCATCTCAATCGGGGCCGGCTACCTGGTGCAACACGCGCACGGAATCATGGACTATGTGCAGGCGTTGTTCTCGATCTTCATCGCCCCGCTTCTGGCCGTGATTCTGTTCGGCATGTTTTGGAAGCGCGCTACTCGCCTGTCAGGATTTCTCGGGCTGCTGCTGGGGATCGTGTTCTCGGCCAGCCTGTTCGAGTGGGTCCACTTGAACCCTTCGAATCTGAAATACGTTGCCCTGTCGGAAGCCGCCAAGCCAATGGCCGAGAACGTCTTTCGCGCTTTGTGGGCCTTCCTTTTTTCAGCGATCCTGATTGTCGTTGTCAGCTTGTTCACTAAGCCGCGCCCGGCAGCTGAACTGGAAGGTCTGGTTTACGGTGTGACCAAGCTCCCGGCGGAAGAAGTAGTTCCGTACTACAAGCGGGAGTGGTTCTGGGCGAGCATTGTGGTGGTGATTTTTATCGCGCTCAATATCATCTTCTGGTAATGGAATTCAATCTCAGCGCGCAAGCGAACACGAATAGAACGAAGGAAGGAAAACAGAGGAATGCATAACTCCGGAATTCCAATCTGGTTTTTCATTGGTGTGCTGTTGCTCGTCTATGGCGCCATGATTCTGGGCTACGGCGTCTTTGAATGGACGACCGGAAGCTACCCTCCTGGCGTGCAGTTGACCAATCTGCATATGCCGGTTTGGTGGGGCGCAGTTCTGGCGGCGCTGGGTTTGCTTTACACCGCTAAGTTTCGCCCTGGCAAAGAGAAAAAGTAGCACCCGCTGAAGAAGTTCCGGTTTTTTGAGAAGAACAACGAACAAAGGAGCACGAAAATGGAAGCGCAACGCAAGATGACGTTTGGAATCGTTGTCGGTAATCGCGGCTTTTTCCCTGGCCATTTGGCCAAGACCGGTAGAGAAGAGATCATTGCTGTTTTAGAAGCGGCCGGTGCTCAGCCCATTGTGTTGAGTCCGGAAGAATCAAGGCACGGCGCGGTCGAAACCTACGCCGAATCGCAGCGGTGCGCCGAGCTGTTCAAGAAACACGCCGAACAGATCGACGGCATCATCGTCACGTTGCCCAACTTCGGCGAAGAACGTGGCATCGTCGACGCCATCCGTCTCTCCGGCCTGAAGGTTCCAGTGCTTGTGCAGGCCACGCCCGACCGCTCCGACAACATGACCATCGCCGTGCGACGCGACAGTTTCTGCGGAAAAATGAGCGCCTGCAACAACATGATGCAGTTCGGCATCAACTATTCGCTGACCACGCTGCACACCGAGAGTCCAAGCTCGCCCGAGTTTAAGGCCGACCTCGAATGGTTCTCCCAGGTTTGCAGGATTGTAAAAGGCCTCAAGAATCTCAGGATCGGCTCCATCGGCGCGCGCCCAGCGGCCTTCAACACCGTGCGCTACTCCGAGCGCATCCTCGAGACGGCCGGCATCTCCGTCGAGCCCATCGATCTTTCGGAGATCTTCGGCCGCATCAACCGCATGAAAGATAACGACGACGCGGCGCAGGCCAAGCTAGCGGCGATCAAGAAATACGTTACGACGGCTGGCATCCCCGACGCTGCGCTGCTCAAGATGGCCAAACTGGGCGCTGTCGTCGACGGCTGGATGAAGCAGACAAACTGCACCATCAGCGCCGTTCAGTGCTGGACCTCAATGGAGGAATTCTTCGGCGTGGTCCCGTGCACCATCATGAGCATGATGTCGAACGACTTGATTCCATCGGCCTGCGAAGTCGATGTTCCGGGTACGCTCAGCATGTATATGATGGCGCTCGCATCAGGCACTCCCTCGGCACTGCTCGATTGGAACAACAACTACGGCACGGATCCCAACAAGTGCGTCTGCTTCCACTGCTCTAATTTGCCCAAGCACTTCTTCAAGGAAGTAAGGATGGACTTCCAGCAGATTATTGCCGGCACCGTAGGTAAAGAAAACACCTACGGCACTTGTGAGGGAGTCATCAAGCCCGGGGCAATGAGCTTCGCGCGCTTCTCCACCGATGACCGGCGTGGCGTGATCCGCGGCTACACCGGGGCGGGCCGTTTCACCGACGATCCGCTCGAAACTTTCGGAGGAGCAGGCGTTGCCGAAATTCCGCAGTTGCAGAAACTCCTCAAGTACATCTGCCGCGAAGGCTTCGAACATCACGTGGCCGCGAACTTCAGCGATGTTTCGAAATCTGTGCACGAGGCCGCGCGCTACCTCGGCTGGGAGAGCCACTACCACCCCGAGCTCGATGAGTAACTGTGTGCCCCCGGTCTCGATTCTGAGACCGGGGATCGCCATCGATAGACGGAACACAGTCAGGTCATTCCAACGTACTAGAAGGCCCCGCCAGGGGCCTTGTTTTAGCTCTGCTGACTCCGCCAACTCTGCTAGCCCCGCTAACTCCGCTGCTCTACCGGCTCCAGCGTCATTCGCGCCACAAGGACCACAAGCGTAACCCAAAGAAGGTCAGCGCCGAGCAAATGCGCAATCTGCAGCCAGACCGGTGCCAGGAACACCACGTCAAGAATGCCCAGCCCATACTGCGCGGCAAGCAAAATCAGGACGAGCGCTGAAAGCCCTCGGTTGTCCCAATGTGCTGATCGCTGCGCGGCGCGCACGAGTAGCCAAACCAGGAAAATACTAGCCACAAATGCAACCGTGGGGTGCGTCCAGCGCCAACGCACCAGCCATGCGCTGGTTGCCGAAAAATCCTGCGACAATGCCTCGCCAAGTGAGCTCGCCGGGAAAAGCGTATCGCCCAACGCAGCCAGCGATCCAGTTACGCCAACAATGAGCACAACGACGATCGACGCGATCGCGCCGAAGGGCGCTCTGAGATGAATCTCGCCGCGAAGGTAACCTGCGCGGCGGCTGAGCAGATGCGCAGTAAGCGTAAGTGCGGCCAGCAGCAGCAATGTATTTGTCAGGTGCAGCGCCAGGTACGGCGCGCGTAGCGGCGATTGGCTTTGCGCGGTGAGTCCGAGCTTGACGAGAAAGGCCCCGAGCGCCGCCTCGATCAGTGTGAACGCTACGGCTGCAACCGCCGCAATGCGCGCCAGGTGGCCGCGGACAGTTCGCGCGAATGTCCACCAAAGCAGCGCTACGACCGAGAAAAAAGAGAGCCCGCCGGTTATGCGGTGCGTAAACTCGATCATCGTATCGATTCGTGCTGAGTGCTGAATCATCGTGCCGTTGCAGAGTGGCCAGTGGTCGCCGCAGCCGGCTCCTGAACCCGTTGCGCGAACCAGACCACCCCACAAAATCACGGCAATGAAATACGTCAGCACGCCCCAGCCAAACCGCCGAAGCGCGAGCGAAGGAAGATGATAAGTTTGCGCAGCTGAGGCTGCAACGGGCATGAAGAACTCCGGTACGAACTCATCAGTGTAGAACAATTTCGCACCGCAATGATTGGCTGCCGATTTTTGCTCATCGTGAACGGCGCGGGAGAGGGTCTATTCGCTCAGCAGGCGCACCACATGATTCACAATCATCAGGTCTTCGAGCGGTGGAATCACGCGCACCGTCACCCGTGAGCTCTCGGCCGAGATGACCGCCGGCCCGCGCACATTGTTGCGCTCTGCATCCACCACAATCCCCAGCGCCCCAAGTCCCGCGCAAATCTCCGCTCGCGAGGCCATATCGTTCTCGCCAATGCCGCCGGTAAACACCAGCATGTCGAGTCCGTTCAACTCGGCCACATAGCTGCCGATCCATCGTGCAATAGTCCAGCAGAACTTGTCCACAGCCAGCCGCGCTTTCGTGTTGCCGGCCTCAATTGCTTCACGCAGGTCCCGCATGTCATTCGACAACTCGCTCACGCCCAGCAAGCCCGATTTCTTGCTGACAACGGTCTCAAGCTTGTCGGCCGCCTCCGTCGCGTTTGCGGTCGTCTCGGCAATCTTCTTCAAAATGAAAATCAAAACGCCCGGATCGATGTCCCCGGTCCGCGAGCCGCTGATAATGCCGCCGGATGGCGTCAGGCCCATGGACGTGTCCAGGCACTGGCCATTGCGAATTGCGGAAATCGATGCGCCGTTGCCAAGATGAGCCACAATCAGTTTCTCGGGAACGTTCGGTTGCAACTGAAAAATGATCGACTCATAGGAGATGCCGTGGTACCCATAACGCCGCACTCCCATGGCCACGTATTCCTCGGGAATGGGCATGCGCACCGCAACCTCAGGCAGAGTGCGGTGAAAATACGTGTCGAGCACCGCGAAATTCGGAATCCCCGGAAACAGCCGCAGCGCCTCGCGCATGATGTAAACCGCGATTGGAGTGTGCAGCGGCGCAAGAGCTGCATAACTTTCAATCTCGTCGATCAGCGCAGGCGTGATGCGCTGATTCTCGCGGATCGTCGGTCCTCCGCAAACCACGCGGTGTCCGATTGCCGCCGGCGCAGGAATTTCGCCGGAATGAAGCGCATCAACGACCAGCTTGAAAGCAACGGATCGGCTTGGTAACGCCGGCGTTTGGTCTACAAGTTTCTTGCCGGTCGCGTCCTTGATCCAGAATTTGCCTAAGTCGGTGCCAATCCCATCCTCCGCACCTTCAACAAGCCGATTCCGCTCACCGCCGGAAGCCTCATAGAGCGAAAACTTGATGGAAGAGGAACCGCTGTTCAACACCAAAATCGGCAAAGCAGCCATGGGTCAAAAACCTTTCAAACGCTTCGGCTATACGAATCAGACCAAGCCCGTAGAATCGCCTGAGTTCAAGCGTATCAGCCGCTCCGCGCGTGATTGCGTGACTTCAGTCACACACCGAAACTGCGACGTTGCGCATTTCCGAAGGGGACAGGCGGTTATACAGGCATCGCATAGGCCGCGAGCATCTCGGCGCAGTCGAACTAGAAGTACCGCTTCAACTTCAAGATCTGCGACTCGAATCCATACCAGAGCGCAGTCGCGACCAGAGTGCTCATCGCCAGGCGGAATCCCACAACCGCAAGATTCCCGGCTATGCCATAGCGGTCCATCGCCCGATCGAACCATCCGAAATAGATGAAGATCGCAATATGCGTCATATAAAGGCCGTAGCTGATTCGCCCGTAGAAGGCCAGCGGCCCTCGCCGCAGCAGCGCGCTGAGCGGATTGCGCGCTCCGGTTGATGCAATCGCCGCAACCATCGCTCCGGCAAAGCCGACAGCCAGCGCCGAATCAAGATACGCCGTTCCGCCGGCAATGGTGGCCGCCGCCGCGATGCCCAGCACAAATGCAGAGACGCCAATTGCGAGCCATGCGCGGCGGCCGAGCCTGAGTGTGTAAAACGCGAGCGCAAGCAAACTGCCCAGCGCGATTCCGTCTAAATGAATCAGCGTATTCGTCGGCGTCATCCAGTGCAGATTTGCATGACGAATTAAGGGCGATGCAATCAGCGCCGCCACCAGCACCGCCGCAAGCATCCACGGTCGCCGCAGCCAGCGCACCACCGGCGCCCACACAAAGTAGTACTGTTCTTCAATGGCCAGTGCCCATGAGGGGCCGAGCGCCGGCGGCAGCGTGAGATGAAACAGGTTCTGCACGCAAAAAATGTAAGCCAGCCACGGCGCGGTCTCGATCGCATGACCCACGCTGCCGCCCACGAACCACGGCGCATTCAGGTAAACAACCGTCAGCACCAGCAAATACACAGGCCACACGCGCAACGCTCTGCGCGCATGGAAATGATGAAAGTAATGCGGCTTGTCTCGACTTCCCAGCAGGATGCATGTGATCAGAAAACCACTGAGCGCAAAAAAGAGAATGACGCCCGCCCATCCCCAAAGGCTGGCGTAGTAAAGCCGTGTCCCCTCGAGTCGCGGATGACAGTGATAGAGGACGACGGCAAGAATCGCAAGGCCGCGCAGTCCGTCGAGTTCCGGCAGGTATGTGGGAAGCCAGTTTGGGCGTTGCATGGGCAAGGTCGTTGGCCGGTTGGTCACCGAATCAGCGCAAGTTTATCCCGCCGCCAACTGCCGCGCACGTTCGGTAGCCCGCATCACAGCCTTGATCAGCGTCACGCGCAACCCGCCCTCCTCCAACTCCAGGATGCCGTCAATTGTGCATCCCGCGGGCGTTGTCACAGCGTCCTTGAGCAGAGCCGGGTGGTAACCGGTCTCGAGGACCATCTTGGCAGCGCCGTAGGCTGTTTGCGCGGCCAGTTGCGTTGCAATGTCGCGGGGCAGGCCCACCTTCACGCCGGCCTCGGCAAGAGCCTCAATAATGATGTAGAGATACGCCGGACCGGAACCTGACAGCCCAGTCACCGCATCCATGTGCTTTTCGTCCACCAGCACGGTACGGCCCACAGTCTCAAACAGCCGCTGGGCCAACCCCATCTGCGCATCGCTAACAAAGCGTCCGCGGCACAGGGCCGCCGCACCCGCGCCCAGAGCCGAGGGTGTATTCGGCATCGCGCGCACCACGGCAATTTCCATTCCCGCCGCTTCTTCAATGGCGCGCGTCTTCACTGACGCCGCGAAAGAAACCAGCAATTTGGCTTTGCTCAGCGCGGGTTTGATCTCCGCGATCAACTCCGGAACCTGGAAAGGCTTCACTCCCACCAGAATCAGGTCCGACTGTTTCACAGCCTCCAGATTGTTGGTGCTCACGTCCACGCCCCATTGCGTGCTCAACGCGAGCGCCCGCTCGGCGTGGCCCACGGTGGCGTGAATCCGATCGGCGGCAAACAGATTCTCCTTCAGAAATGCCTGCAGCAGAATGCCACCCATCTTTCCCGCGCCCAGAACCGCCACGCGAACTTGGGGCAACTGCGCAGGGGATTGCGGAGCCTCGACAGCGATCTCGGCCATTGCTTCTTTTCCCTTCATATTGAAAAATCCCGGCGTATTCGGCGCTTTCCGCGTACGGCGCGGCCTACATCTCTCAAGGATACTCGCGTCAGGCGCGAGTCCCTCCCGAATCGCCGGAATGGACACCTTTACTCAGTAGAGCCGGAATTCGGGTCAATAATCGCCGCGCATGCGCGACGCCCTTACCTGGCTCAGTTCTCGAGCGCGCTCATCTATTGGCTCAGGATGGCTTCGTTTAACAAATAATCCTTGAGGGTGTCCGCCATCTTGTCGTTGCGGTCCGCTACCGGCCAATTGAAATCCCAAATCACGTAACCGCCCGGCAGTGAAAGAAACTTCTGGCCGCCAACCACCGCCGACACTGCCGTTATGACCCATGCGTCAGACTCAAGGATGTAAGGCGGCGCGCCTTCGTTTCCCGGAACCGGATTGCGCAACTCCGATATGTGTTCTCCCATGTGGATCACGGCTCTCGCCAACGAATCTCCCTGCAGGCGATCTTGGTTGAATGTGCAATTGAAAAGAACGCCGTCAGGCGAATCCTTTGTCCCCAGTTCCTCATCCTTTGGCGAAGCCTCGTTCCCCTCGCCATAGGCGACGTAGACGCCTGTCGAATGATCGTTCGGCTTTCCAAAGACCGCAGCGGCCTTCGTTGCAGCGTCCTTCGGAGGGCCCGCAGCAAGCTTGTCGGCTGCTTTTTGAGCGGCAGCAATCGCACCATTCAAATCCATTCCGTTCCCCGCTCCCCCTCCCACGCAGCCTCCGCCGCCGCAGCCGGCGCCGGCGCCGTACATATCCACTCCGTTTCCGCCTCCCGTTGCACCGCCTTTGGTCTCCTCGTCGTTCTTTGAGTAATCCACCTCTTTCGGTGTGACATCTGAAACCGACTCCAGCACCAGGCGCGCGGGATAGGCATTCATGTTCCCAAAACCGCCAAAGCCCACGATCTTGCCGGAGGCGTCGCGTTGCAATGTCGCGTCGGCCACGCTATCCATTCTGCCCACCAGCGTCGCCGTCACCTCGTAGCGTGTGCAGCCCAGGCACATGTCCGCACCCTTCTCGTGCCTCTGTGCCAGCAGGGAATCGAATTGCTTGAAGTCCTTGCTCTTGTCCAGCGTCACCGTTGCGCGCGTCGTGGGTGTGTATTTTCCCGTAAAGTTCCTCGCCGGCTCGACCGTGAGCATGGCCGCCGGACCGGCTTTGCCCTTCGTTCCTGGCGGATAAGCCAGCCAGATCGCATTGACTGGGTATCCGCAGTTGGAGTCGACCGAGTCCTTGATCACAAACTCGTCGAACCCGGCCACCACCGTGCCCTTGATGCGCACAATCTGCCCGTTGAGCGCCTGCGGCTTCTTCACCACGTCGCATACCGTCGTGTCGACTGGAGGCGTGGCCTGCGCATAAAGCACGCCACCCAATCCCAGAATGATGCAAGCCAGAATCAAACCATTCTTCATAGAATTTCTCCATCCGCTTCGAACCCGCAGCGGCCTTGAATCTCGATCCGCCCCGAGCCCGCAGCGGCCTTGAATCTCGATCCGCCCCGAGCCCGCAGCGGCCTTGAATGTTGCCCGCAACACGAACCGCTGTGTGCGCGAACTCGAAAGAATATCACGCCGGCACTTTCACCTTCTTTTATCGGCAGTGTTACAGTTCCGAGCCCGGCGGCGCTCCGCCCGTCCACCGTTCACTGCACACCGGCCTCTTGACGGATGCTTCGGCGATCGAACAAGAAGCCAGAACCAGACATTTTGGAGCGGTCAAGTCTGCGGCCCGAGCATATTTGCTTGAGAGCGAAGCCACCGGCGCTGATGGGATCTCGACTCCTGAAGAGTGGCAGGTAGAAATCGAACCGGGTCATCGCGCACTCGATCGCAGTGCGGTTGACCTTCATACTTATTTCGCTGCTGGGCCGGGAGAGCAGATTAATGCAGAGCTCTACGATTGGGATTGGCAGTCGGCGTCCGACGCAAATGCGAACTGGGTGTCCGTGGCCTCTCCCAAATAGTAAGTAAGAACAACTGGCTCCTCGAAATCGCGCAGAAGTGCGTGCAAAGTGGCCGTATAACGCATATGTAGTTCGGGTTAGATACGGACATTTGGGCGCGTTTTGTCAGGGCAGATGCGTTCATTTCGCGAAAAACGTCCACTTCCATGCGAACATTTCGGCGTCATCGACTCTGGTTGCATGAAATGTCCACTTATAAGTAGACATTTGAAACGCGATTTAACCGGTTAGACGCTGTCATTTCTGCGTGGCGATCCAGGCGTCGATGCGCTGCTCAAGGACGTCGAGAGGCAAAGCGCCGGAGTCGATGACCTGGTCGTGGAAGGCACGAATGTCGAACTTATCGCCTAGAGCCTTTTTCGCGCGGTCGCGCAGTTCCAGGATCTTGAGCTGGCCGATCTTGTAGGCAAGCGCCTGGCTGGGCCACGCAATGTACCGGTCCACCTCTGACTGGATGCTGGGCTCGTCAATATTCGAGTGGTCGCGGAAGTATTCGACCATCTGTTCACGGGTCCAGCCCTGGGAGTGCACGCCGGTGTCGACGACGAGGCGGATGGCGCGCCAGACTTCGTTCTCCAGGCGGCCGTAATCGGAATAGGGGTCCTGGTAGAGGCCGACATCCTTGCCCAAATGTTCAGAATAAAATGCCCAGCCCTCGACGTATGCGGTGTAACCCTCGAACTTGCGGAACTCAGGGATACCCGTCATCTCCTGCGCAATCGAAATCTGGAGGTGGTGGCCGGGAATGCCTTCGTGATAGGCAATGGACTCCACGCTGTAAAGGTTGCGATGGGTTGCGTCGTAGGTGTTGATGAATAGCCGCCCTGGGCGAGAGCCGTCGGGTGAACCCGACTCGTAATAAGCAGGCGGCGCAGTCTTGGCAAGGAAATCGGGAACTATCGTGACTTCAAACGGCGCCTTG
>Ga0326728_10015240_pt1 | contig 16049 bp, 17 predicted proteins | sample MB3enrmetagenome_FD_207602 | JGI IMG/M metagenome (GOLD analysis project Ga0326728, IMG submission 207602) | Lab enriched peat soil microbial communities from McLean, Ithaca, NY, United States - MB31MN | ecosystem: Environmental > Terrestrial > Soil > Wetlands > Peat | place: USA: New York...
ACCTCCCCACGAAGCATATCTCCGGCAGGGAGATTCCCTTCCTGTCGCCGGCCTTGGTGAGGCTCTTCAGGAAACTTGCGTCGATGATGCGCATAGCCTATTGTAGTCGTTTTGCCGGAAGCAGACAAGCCAAACCGGCTTGACCCCCCTACCCTTACCGGAGCTTCAGGCGGCCGGGCAGGACCTCGTCGATGGTCTCATATCCCAAAAGCACCATGAGGAGCCGGTCAAGGCCGATGGAAACGCCCGCCAACGGAGCCGGTATGCGTGGGAGAGCTTCGAGAAAAGCTTCATCGAGCGGGAGGAGCGCCTTTCCGAGACTCCTCCTCTTCCCCTGATCCGCCGCGAACCGGCTGCGCTGCTCTTTTGCATCGAGAAGCTCACTGTAGCCGTTTGCTATTTCGAGACCCCTCATATAGAGCTCGAACCGCTCCACCGTATAAGGGTCCTTCTTCCTCGCCATGGTCGTCAGAGTTGCCGGCCAATCCTTGATGAAACATGGACCCTTCTCCTCCCTGTTGACGCGCGGCTCCACTTCCTGAATGAAAAGTTTGAAGAAGAGGTCTTCCCACGTGTCTTTTCCCGACAGGCCCTTGAAGCCATGCTCCTTCATCCGTGAAAGAAGGACATCGGCAGGCAGGGGAAAGGGGTCGATGTCAACCGCGTCCAGGAAGAGCCGGCGCAGCACAAGGGTTCTCCACGGCTTGTCGACGTACTGCCCTGCCTTCCCCCCGAGGCTCATCCCCACGAACCGGATCAGCTCCCGCGTCTCCTCCATCGCTTCCACATAGGTGCCGGGTGAGTACCACTCGAGCATGGTAAACTCCATACTGTGCACCTCTTCGAATTCCTCCACCCTGAATACCTTGCAGATTTGGAAGATGCGCTCGAGGCCCGAGGCGAGAACCTTCTTCATCCCTATCTCTGGCGACGTATGGAGGTAGTACGGACCGGAATCCTCTGCGAACACTCGCAGGGGCTCTATGTAGGGATCGCTGGGAGCCGATCCGTCGAGATACGCGGTCTCCACCTCCACAAAGGCGCGGTCGAAGAAGAACCGGCGTATCGCCCTCAGCATAGCGTCTCTTGTCTTCAGCAGATCGGCCAGGGTCTCAATGCGTGCGGGTCCCATCAGAGCCGCATCATATCACGGCAGCGGCAAGGATCGCAAACGATTGCCTTTGCGGTTGATAAACCCGGGCCACCTGTATAGAGTAATGTCCTACGGAGCGGGAATTGGATTTCGCAGGCACACTGAAAAAGGGTTTTTTGAACGGCCTTTCCCTTACCCTGGACATAATCAAGGTAATCGTTCCCTTCTATCTGCTTGTCGAGCTGCTCAGACACCTCGGCTTCATTCAGCTCATCGGCGGGATCTTCAGGCCCTTCATGGGCCTTTTCGGCCTGCCGGGAGAATCGGCACTCGCCCTGATAGCCGGATACACGGCAAATCTCTACGCCGCCATTGCCGTTCTCAAGCCGCTCCATCTCTCCCCGAAGGACGTGACGATCATCGCCCTCATGCTTGGCATCTCGCACAGCCTGCCCATGGAGACTCCTATCACGAAAAAGACGGGCGTCAACGCCTGGCTGCTTCTCGCGGCGAGGGTTTTCTTCAGCCTCCTCGCGGGAATGGTGCTCAATCTGGCATGGAAACTCTTCTAGGCGCCCTGAAAGGGTCTTTCCTTCTCTGCGGTCAGCTCTTCCTCATCATCGTTCCCCTCACCATTTTCTACGAGTTCCTCAAGTCGAGGGAGGCCGCTCTCGGCGAAAACAGGCGCTCCTTCGCGGGCATCTCCGGCAATGGGCTCATTCCCCTCCTGACGGGCATCGTCATCGGCCTCACGTACGGGGCCGGAGTGATAATCCACTCCATACGCTCGACGGACATCCGAAAAAGAGAGGCCTTTCTCATCCTCCTCTACCTCTCCATCTGTCACGCGGTCATCGAGGACACCCTGATCTTCGTGGTGATCGGGGCGAACGGGATAGTCCTCCTTCTCGGGAGGTTTTTTCTCGCGACACTCTTGACTTACCTGGTGCACAAGGCGGGCGGGAAGCGGTGAGGGGTTCTGCCCCAAAAAAGGGCCAGCCACCGGGAGGAACGGTGGCTGGGGGGTTTTTTCCTCCATCTGTTGGAGGGAAGGAATGAAGATATCCAAGATAGAGCAAACCCCGTGCCACTTTCCGGAAGTCGGTCGAATATCCCGGAATAGCCCGTGCGTGCGCCGGTTCCCCGTGGTGCCTTCCCCGGCCGAAAAGCCGTGCCCCGAAGGGTCCTATAGCCCGTTTCCGCACACTTCGACCGAAACCGACACACCATGAGCCTCCGGAGCCAGGGGAAACACATTTGGAAGTCCTACCCTCCTCGACCTCCCCATCGAACGGACAAGACAAAGGGCGGATGCGCATTGCCGACTCGTGCATTGCCGAGAACGGATTAGAAAAGCTCGCGACGATTCCGGCACGAATAACGAATGCCCCCGCAAGCTTTGCGTGGGGGTTGGGGGGAGTGAGGGACGGAAAGAGGGGCGATGCTTTTCTTTTGGCTCGGCTGTCACGAGGAGGTAATGCGCATCCGCCCGCCTTCCCGAGACTTTTTCCAAATGGGCTTGCCCTGGCTCCGGCACAATCTGTTCTTGTCTGCACCCACTCCTTAGCGTATACTAAGAAGTATGGATTCTCCCTGGGAATCCGGACCATAGCGGATCGACCATGGCTGTCCGTCTCGTAGATTCTGTGACCCGGACCTTGATAAGGGATGGAAAGGAAGGCGACGCAAACGCCTTAAGCACCCTTTTCGCCCGCTATCAGGAGAGGGTCCTGAGAATAGTCCGCCTCAGACTGAGCGCGCCCTTGCGCGACCGGCTTCGGCTCCAGTCGATGGACATCCTCCAGGAGACATTCCTCCACGCCATCCGAAAGCTCAAGGATTTCGAACCGACCACGGAGGCCTCTTTTCTCCACTGGCTAAGCCGGATTGTGGAGAACGTGATCCGGGACCAGATCGACTACTCGCGCGCCGGAAAGAGGGATACGGCGGCGGAGCGCTCACTGGACCAGTCCATCGCTTTGCAATCGGGCCACGCGCATCTGCGCGACCTCATCCCGGACGAGGGTACTTCTCCCACGCAAGCGGTCGTGAGAAAGGGCATCAGGTCAATCGTCGATAATCTTCTCCTCGAGCTTGAGGAGTCCGAACGGGAACTGATCATCCAGCGAAAGCTCGAGGGACTTACCTTCGGAGAGATGGCCGCTGAGCTCGGCAAGAGCGAAGATGCCGTGCGAAAGCTTTTCAACCGCTCCTTCCAGAAACTCATCGCCCTCGCAGAGAAGAACAAGGTATCCGAAAGGCTCGGCTTCGGATGATCGAGACGGAGCCGAAAAGTAAGGCGGAGATCGTCGAGGACTTCGTCGAGCAGCTGCTCGAAGGCGGTGATCGATCGACCCTTGAGGAGTACTGCGGCCGGTACCCCTCCATGCGAAGGGCCTTCGAAGGGAAGTTTGAATGCGTAAGGGCCCTGGAGGAGGGGTTCAGGGAAGACAGCCTTGCCGGCGTCGAGATCGACGACTACCTCGTAGTCGAGGAGATCGGCCGCGGCGGCATGGGCGTTGTCTATCTCGCCCTCCAACGGCCTCTTGACAGATACGTGGCCCTCAAGGTCCTTCCCATGGGCCTCCTCCCGGACACAAGGGAGATAGCGCGCTTCCGGAACGAAGCAAGGGCCGCTTCCCGACTTAGCCACCCTAACATCGTGCCCGTCTATTCAACGGGCGAGGACAAGGGTATGTACTACATCGCCATGGCGTTGATCCCGGGCATCTCTCTCGCCAGGGTGTTGGAGGGGCTGAGAGCGGCGGGCATCGAGCCGGAGAAGGCATCTGTGGTGAAGGATATCATCGAGACCCGCGCCGATCTCCCCCGCATCGGCCTGCCAACAGGGACGTCGATGGCGGCCGGAAGGGATCCTTCGTTCTGGAATCAGCCGTACGTGGACCTCGTTCTCTCCCTCAGCTCAGACGTCTCGGACGCTCTCGCTTACGCGCACCGGAACGGCGTCTGCCACGGCGATCTCAAGCCCTCCAACGTCATGCTGTCGTCCGGCGGCGTGCCCATGATCGTCGACTTCGGTCTCGCCCGGGACGTGAAGTCCCTCGTGAGCATTCGGTCGCAGGATTTCCTCGGCACCCTGGCATACGCTTCCCCCGAGCACCTCAGCCGCAACATCGTGAACGAGAAGTCGGACATCTGGTCCCTAGGGGCGACCATGTATGAGATGATCACGCTCCGGCAGCCTTTTCGCACAGACGATGTGGCTGGCACCATCGGAAGGATCGCAAAAATGGACCCTTCGCCGATGAGGGAGCGATCGAGGAGGGTGCCGAAGGACGCGGAAGCGATCGTCGCAAAATGCCTCGAAAAGGAGCCTGCGAGGCGTTACGACAATGCGCAGGATCTGAAGGAGGACATCGACAGGCTTCTCGCCGGCACGCCGGTCAACGCCCGTCCCATCGGAAGGGCGGCAAGGCAGCTCAAGCGCGCGAGGAGGAACCCTCTGGCCTCGCTGCTCGGCGCGGCCCTTATCGTCTTGGCCCTGATCACCCCCTGCATCATGTTCAATTCGGCGATACGAGCGTCGGTGAGCACGGGCACGCAGTATTATGACGAAGGCAGGTATCCGGAGGCTTTGCTATTTTACGAAAAGGCGTTGAACCGCTTGAAATGGATTCCCTTCACGGAAAACAGAAGGGCAGAGGTGCTCTGTGACCTCGGCAACGCGTGGTCCGGAAAGGGAGAGTATGAAAAGGCGATCCTTTCTTACGAAAGCGCCCTGAGGATCGATCCAGGCATGGTCTCCGCCTTCATCGGCCTCGGGGACGTTTACTTCGAGATCGGTGCGTACGAGAAGACCGTTTCCTGTTACGACAAGGTCCTCCTCCTTTCGCCGACGGACAGGAACAGCTACTACCAGCGCGGAAAGGCTTACAGGCGGCTGGGCATGTACGATAAGGCACTGAAGGACTTTCGCGGGGCTATCACCCTGGCTGCGGGTGACGTGGACACGCTAAAGGAGATTTCCGCAGTGCTGAGCGAAAAGGGTCTTTCCACCGTGAAGGAGCGGAGCGCCTACCTGGGAGAGGCGGGATTTACGGTTCCGGAAATCCGCGCAATCCTTGGGAAGAGGGAGGGCGAGAGATAGCAGCCGCCTCATAACGTTAAGTCAATTGCTGTTTTGCCCGCATTGGGGTCTTCCGCCAGGCGCCCCTCACAGAATGAGTATGCCCAGCACCAGGATGAGGACGATGAACAGAATGACCCACGTCTCCGCACGTTCGGCCCGCGACATGTCGGCCTCCTCTTTCCTTATCGGCGCCTTGGGTGAGGATATTAAGGTCCGTCGATCAGCCTCGAGCACCATGACGATCAGCCTTCTTCCGCCGGTATCGAATGATTTTTCGACCCCTGCCCCGCCATCTATGTTAATATAAAACGTCTTTACGAAAGGACCGCTTCTCAAGGAGAGGACCATGAGACGCTTTCTTCATTGGCTTGTGCTTGCGTGCGGGTTCGCGCTGGTTTGCCTCCGTCTCTACCCGTCCGATGGCCCCGAATGGATCTCGAATCTCTTTTTCGATGACGCAATTCGGGTGAAATTAGAGGCGGTCAGCCTCGGCGTGATCGGGAGCCTGGGTGAATCTGTCGCCGAGAACGCCACCTATACGTCCAATTTCAACTCCCTGGTTCATACGTTCGCCATTCTCATCGAGGTGGTCATAATAGCCGTGTTCTTCTATCTCGTGGCGCGGAAGATTTAGAGACCCTCCACCGCCTTTTTCGCCTAAAGCCCCTCGCCCTTCGCGCCCCTCATCGTAAGGGGGTAGACAAAGAACCCCCGGCGCATCGAAAGCACCGGGGTAACGTAGCAACATCCCTTAAGCAGTTGAAACGGGTATCTTCCTCGATTCCTCTAAGGCTTCCTGCGTCTTGGGCACCCTGACGGAGAGCACGCCGTTCTTGTATGCGGCTTCCACTTTGTCGATGTCGACCGCGCCAGGCAACGATATGTCCCTGCTGAAGCATCCGTAGGACCGCTCCGTATGGTGATAGTTCAACACCTTTTCCCCGTCCTGGACCTTTTTCTCACCGCTGATGGTGAGTATGCCGTCGTGGACCGATACATCTATGTCGTCCTGGCTCATGCCCGGCATCTCGGCGGAAACGTTGATGCTGTCGGCTGTTTCGTTGATGTCGATCCTCGGGGAGTAGCCGCCCCTGGTCTCCGGTACCACATAGGTTACGCAGGAGCCCCCGAAGACCTCGTCGAGCAGGCAATCCATTCCGCTCTCGATATCGGAGAAGAATTCGCTTTCCCCCCAAAGGTCCAGGGGCTCATTCTCAATGCGTCTGAGTGAGAGTTCCATAGCACGCCTCCTTTTCTGTCCGATGTGTCGGACTCCATGCCCGACATCCTCTCCAACCTTTCCTGCCGTTGGAGATGGACCTAAAACCTAGGTCTTAAATCCACTAGGAAGGTAATCGTCAAACCCTATCGTGTCAAGAATATAGAGGGCGAAAGGGAGGGGGGAGGAGGTTTGGCTTTCGATTCATCTGCGCTTTCTGGGCGTAGCGATGTCCCTAACTGGCAGAAGGAGCTGAAAGAGTCAGGATATGTCTCGTGCGGTCCATTCACTCGTAATCCCGCGGTGTGTTGACATGTTGTGACGGGCGAATGGGCATATCTTCCGACTTTCGGCAGACCGCATGGAGCGATGAAGACCTCTCGCTTACGAAACTTGCTCCCGCTGGGTCCGTCTTTAGCTCGTATGTACAAATGGACAGCGCCAAACCTCCTCGATGCTCATTGCACAACGGATAGCTAAAGCAAAGGCTATGCCACATGATAAGTACTTGATATTAAAGGTTATACTTGGTGACCGAGGACCGCCGGCTATGGAATCAATTCCATAATATCTGTGGAACTGATTCCATAGCCGGGCTTCGCATTCCCTCTTCGCTTGCCCGCCTTCGTGCCGAACCTTCGCGCGAAGCCTATACTGTGGTTATGCGAAGAGGGGCCCGCGCTTCTTGAGACATGCGTTGGGACGGGTGATGGAAATGCGAAAAAAGAGAGGAGGCTTCATGCTTGGGAAACGTTTTCTTGCCGGTCTGCTGCTTCTTTTGACGGCCGCCTGCGCAGGGACGACTGCACAGGGCCCGGCTTCCCCATCTTACGACGGGGCCGCCGAAGCCCTGAAAAAGGCCGTCGCCACCTACAGGGCCCTGGAGCCTAAACTGACGGCGGATCAGAAGGAGGAATTCAGAGAAGCCTACGCGCAGCTCTGCAAGTCGTATCAGACCGCGGGGATTCTTCTGGCCTCTGCCATGGACTCCGAAGATCCAGCGAACACGAATACGGCCTTGCTGGCCTTTCAGAGGACCGTGGCCCAGCTGCCTGCCATGGCGAACAGGATCTCCCAGGTGGTCAGGGGATTCGAGGGAGGGAAGTAAGGTCCTGTCCCTCCCGGTAGACCGACGATGGGATCGAAGAGCCTCTTTAGTGCGCCCGCGGCACGGTCAATAGACGCCGTATTCCTTGGTGGTCTCCACCCACACCTTGACCAGCTCAGGCTTGCAGCCCTCCATCTCGCCCACGCCGGTGGTCATGATGAAGCCGCCCCCTTTGCCCACTTCCTTGCACAGCTTAATGGTGAATTCGCGCACTTGTTCGGGCGTGCCGGCCTGGAGCAGGGTGTTCTTCATGCCGCCGGCGATGCACATGGTGTCGCCCACGATCTCCTTCGCCTTGAAGATGTCGGTCGATTGGAACCAGCCCACGGTCTTGCCCTTGGGCAGGTTCGCGAGGTACGGGAGCCGCTGATCCCACGCCCCCTCGTAGAAGACATAGGGCATGATGCCCTCCTCGATGAGACCTAGGTACAAGGCCTTGAGCTGGGGCCAGTAGAACTTCTCAAACTGCGGAAGGGACATGAAACCGTCCGAGCCGCGGTGGAGGGGTATGAAAGAACAATTGATGCCTGTGGCCCGGCTCCAGTTCACCGCATATTCGAGCTGAAACCGGAGGACCTTCTCTTCCGCGGCCAGGAGCTTCTCCGGCCGGCGGTAAAGGTCCATCATGATGCCGCGCATCCCGCGCAGGGTGTCCGACATGAAATCGAAGGGGGCCTCCACAAGGGAGCCAACGAAGGTGGGAGGTGCGAAGCCCAAGGCGGCGAGGCGCTGCACCGTGCGGACAGCACGCGCGTCCGCGGCGGCTTGGGCCTCGATTGCTCGCCCGAGGGCCTGAAAAGCCTTAGTTACGGGAGGTATCGCGAGCATCCCGAAATTGAGCAGGGAGTAAGAGCCGTATGCGGCGAGACCAAGGGGGGGAAGCATCGCGAGACCTTCAAGCTCCGTGAAGATGCGGGGCCACAGCTTCCTGATGCTCCAGTCGGCCGGGTCTTCAAGGAAGGCGTCGTAGTCCTCGGGCTTCATATACTCTCCCTCCACGAACTGGAAGGATCCGTTGGGGCTGTGGCCGCCGTGACCGGGAAAGCGGACCGCGCGGTCGCCCACCGCCAGGCTCGGACCGGGGTTGTTGTAGACGCCGAGAACAGAGTCCGACTGGAAATAGAGGCCGGCCTTCTCGAGCATCTCCAGCTCCTTGTCGGCGTTCTCGTGCTGTTCCTGGCGGGTGATGCCGTACATCTCCGCGAGCATATAGCTCATGTCCAGCTGGATCGGGATGCGGTCCGGCCGTTTTAACTGCATGGCGTCCTGAAAGCGCTTGGTGCGCTCGGCCAGGAGCTGCTCCGGGGCCTTGCCCGCGTCCGGGTCCTTGTAAGATTGGGCTGTCATCGTTCCTTCCTCCTTGAGAGTTATACGGCTGGTTGGCGATTTGTCACGAGCAATGTCTTTTTGCTCGGGACAAATCGTCAGGGCGACTTCAGAAGATCAGGCAGGGCCTCAGGGTCGAGCGCCACCTCCCTCTGGCTCCCGTCCTTCATGTCCCGCACGAGCGCTTTCCCCTTATCCACCTCCTCGTCGCCCACTATCACCACGAAGTCCGCTCCCATGGCAGCCGCATACTTCATTTGCGACTTGAGCGACGTCGCAGACGGCGCGTAGGCGAGCCGCGTGTCGGCCGCTGCAAACGCCTTGAGCGTCGGGATAAGGAAGGCCTTCGCCCGGGTCCCCACGGTCGCGAGAAAATAGACGTGCCCGTTGCGGGGAGGAGGCTCCGGAATGATGGACGCGAGCCGTTCCATGCCGACGGCGAAGCCTATGCCGGGAATGGATGGTCCTCCCATCTCCTTGACGAGGTTATCGTAGCGCCCCCCTGCGACAAAAGCCTTCTGTGCGCCAAGCTCCGAGGAGGTCACCTCGAAGACGGTCCGCGTGTAATAGTCAAGGCCCCGAACGAGGCGCTTGTTCACGGAGACTGGAACACCGAAGCCCTTGAGGTGGTCGAGGCATTGGTCGAAATGGTCTCTGCATTCCCCGCACAGGTAGTCGAAGAGGACGGGGGCATCCTGGATGACCTCGTTGCATTGAGGTACCTTGCAGTCGAAGACGCGAAGGGGGTTTCGCATCAGCCTGCCCAGGCAATCCTCGCAGAGCCTCTCTTTCCTGTCCTCGAGGAACGCCGCGAGGGCCTGCCTGAAATCGGTGCGGCATTCCTTGCAGCCCACGCTGTTGATCTCTATGGCATAGCCCGCGCAATTCAGCCTGTCCAAAATGAGGCGGATCATCCAGATAAGCTCTGCGTCGACGATAGGCTCGGCCACGCCGAAGACTTCAACGTCCATCTGGGAGAACTGCCTGAACCTGCCCTTCTGGGGCCTCTCGTGGCGGAACATGGGGCCCATGGTGAAAAGCCTGCTCACCCTCTCCCGCGCGTAGAACGAGGCCTGCACGTACGCGCGGACCACGCCCGCCGTGCCCTCGGGCCGCAGGGTCACCGAATCGCCGCTCCGGTCCGTGAAGGTGAACATCTCCTTCTCCACGATGTCCGTGGTGTCCCCGATGCTCCTCTTGAACAGCTCCGTCTTCTCCAGGGCGGGTATCTGTATCTCCCTGTATCCGAGGAGCCCTAAATAATGCCTCGACACGCTCTCTATGAGGCTGAATTTCTCGACTTCCTCCCCGTAGACATCCCTGAATCCGCGGAGGGCCTTTATACTTTCCATAGTGATTTCCTGACTCGCCTAGGGGTATTTACAACTGTATGAGGACAGCCTCGATCATGCCGTCTATGGCCCTGATCTGCCCGAGGACTTCGTTATCGATAGGGCTGTCAACAGAGACGAAGGCCGCCTCTTCGCCGGTCGTCTGCCTCGACAGGCCGAAGCCCGCAATGTTTATGGCGTTGCTCCCAAGAATGGTGCCCACTTTGCCGATGATGCCCGGCCGGTCCATGATCCTGAAGTGGAGGAAAGTGCCGTCCGGTATGATGTCGAGCCTGAACTTGTCGTAGAGAACGATGCGCCCGGAGCCGTCCGCGAAGACCGACCCCGCCACGATCGTGTGCCCAATGTCCGTCTTTATCTCTACGAGCACGAGGTCATTGAACTTGTCGAACTGCTGCGTCTTCGATTCTTCGACGGCGATGCCCCTGTCCTTCATGATGTAAGGAGCGTTGATAAAAGTAATGGTCTCCTTGCACGAGATCTCGAGAAACCCCTTGATGGCGGCGATGGTAAAAGGCTGGTAGCTGAAGGGCACGTCGAACTTGCGCTCGCAGAGGTCTTCCTCGAACATCTTCCCCACCATGACGAATCGGAGCTCCTGAGCCCTCCCCTTGGTAAGCTGGGCCGCAAGCTTTCCCATCTTCTCCGCCAGCTCGAAGTAGCGCTGCATCTCCGAGGGAAGCTGCGACTTGATGAAGGGTATGTTCACCGCGTTCTGATAGGCCTTGCCGTGGAGGGCGTTATAGACCTGCTCGGCGATGATGGTGGCGACCGCGTCCTGCCCCTCTCTTGTGTTGGCCCCTATGTGGGGCGTGGCAAAGACGTTGTCCAGCTCGAGGAGTTTGTTTGCCCCGGCAGGCTCCTTCACGAAAACATCCACGCCCGCGCCAAACACCTTACCCCCTTTCAGCGCATCGTAGAGGTCGCTTTCGTTGACGATGCCGCCCCTGGCACAGTTGACGAGTATGACGTTCCGCTTCGTGAGGGCAAGCTCGTTCGCGGTGATCATGTTCTTCGTGGCCGGCGTGAGGGGGGTGTGAAAAGTAATGACGTCGGACTCCCGAAGCAGGTCTTTCAGGCTGTCGTACAGGAGAACGCCCGCTGCGTCCGCCTTGCTCTTCTTGATGTAGGGATCATAGGCGATCACTTTCATGCCGAAGCTCTTTGCCCGGATGGCCACGTTCGTCCCGATCCTCCCGAGTCCTACGATGCCGAGGGTCTTGTTGTAGAGCTCGATCCCCATGAATTTCTTGCGGTCCCACTTGCCCTGCTTCAGGGAGTTGTTCGCAAGGGGGATCTTACGGGCGGCAGCGAGCATGATGCCCATGGTAAGCTCGGTCGCGGCCAGGGTATTCCCAGTGGGGGCGTTCATCACGATGATGCCCTTCTTGCTCGCCGCTTCGATGTCGATGTTGTCGAGGCCCACCCCTGCCCGGCCTATCACCTTGAGTCTGCCCGGGTTCGCAACAAGGCCCGCCGAGATGGACGTGCCGCTCCGCGTGATAATGGCGTCGTAGTCGCCGATCGTATTGAGGAGCTCGTCGCCCGAGATCCCGGGCCTTACGTCCACCTCTATCGTCTTGTCGAAGGTCAGTCTACTGATCCCCTCTTCGGAGATATTGTCTGTGACCAATACTCTGTATTGACTCATGGGAACCCCTGCCCGCTCGTGTTTTTAACCTACAAAGATAACATCGGACCTGCGAAAAATCAATATTGTATACAAAGGATGCGGGCGTGTCTGTCCGGGAACGGGCCGCTTTGCCGCGTCTTTCGGGACATCAAGTCAATTGGCCGGAAAGTAAGGCAGAAAACCGCTTTACAACGTCCGGCTAATTCTATTTAATATTACCTCGCCCCTCTCGGATTAGACGGAGAAAAGATTGACCAAGATAAGACCATGCGTGGGAGGAGAGAGCCATGAGCGTGAAGAGGACCCTTGCCATCGTTGTCGCACTATTTCTCGCTGCCTCCGGCGTCGCCTTCGGCAAAGATACGGTAAAGATCGGGCTGATCACCCCTCTGACGGGCGACGTAAAGACGTATGGCGAATCGGCGAAGAACTCCTTTTACATCGCCATCGAGGATTATCAAAAAACAGGCAAGTACCAGATCAGCCCCATAGTCGCTGACGACAGGAACGACCCGACGGAAGGGGCAAACGGGGCCCTGAAGCTCATCACCCAGGACAAGGTGCTCGCCATCGTAGGCCCCCTTACCTCGAAGGTCGCCATACCGGTGAGCGAGTACGCGGTGAAGTACAAGGTGCCCATGGTCACCGGGACGGCTACGGCAGAGAAGGTGACGATCTCCGACGGGAAGAGAAAGCCGTACGTGTTCCGGGCATGCTTCATAGACCCCTTCCAGGGCAGCGTCGCAGCCTCCTTCGCCCTGAAGGATCTGAAGGCCCACACGGGCGCCATCCTCTACGACGTGGGCAACGATTATTCGAAGGGCCTGGCCGAGGTCTTCAAATCGACGTTCGAGAAGGGCAAGGGCACTATCGTGGCTTTTGAGTCGTACCAGAAGGACGACGTCGATTTTTCAGCCCTCGTGACGAAAGTGGCGGTCAAGAAGCCGGACGTAGTCTTCCTGCCGGACTACTACAACAAGGTGGCCCTCATCGCCCAGCAGCTCCGCGACAGGGCCGTGAAAGGCGTGCTCATGGGAACTGACGGATGGGATTCCCCGGAGCTCGTCAAGATCGGAAAGAACGCCGTCATCGGCGGCTATTTTACGAACCATTACTCTCCCGAGAGAAAAGATAAGGTCGCCGAGAGGTTTATCAACGAATACAAGGAGAAGCACGGCTCCGTGCCCGACGCCCTGGGCGCCCTCACCTACGACGCCACCATGATACTCCTCGAGACGCTCGACAAGGTGCAGAAGCCGGACGCCGAATCGATCACGAGGGCATTGTCGGAGCTTAAGAACTTTCACGGCGTCACCGGAACCATTGGGTTCGACAAGAATGGGGACGCGGTCAAATCGGCGGTCATACTCCAGGTGGAAAAGGAAGGCTCCAAGTACATAACGACCATAAACCCGTGACGAGAGCGAGAGGAAAAGCGGTTCCTGCGGCCGGGTCTTCTTAGCTTTCCTCAAGGTTTCCTGAAGCAAGGGCCCATGGAGTATTTCAGCTATACCCTTCAGCAGCTTATCAACGGCCTCCAGCTCGGCGCGGTCTACGCCCTCATCGCTTTGGGGTATACCATGGTGTACGGCGTGCTCCGCCTCATCAATTTCGCTCACGGCGACATCTTCATGTTCGGCACCTTCATTGCCTATTTCTGCATCGCCAGGTGGCACCTCCCCATATACCTCGTCTTCGTGATCACCATCGGTGCAAGCGCGGCCCTCGGCGTCCTCGTCGAGAAGATCGCCTATAAGCCGCTGAGGGCAGCCCCCCGCATATCGCTCCTCATCACAGCGGTCGGCGTCTCTCTTTTTCTCGAGTATTTCCTCAGCCTCAATGCCATGTTCACCCCCAACTACATCGCTTTTCCCAGGCCTTTCGACGTGGCGGGCTATGACCTCTGGCTGGTCACCATCACCAACATCCAGCTCATCATCTTCTCCGTGACGGCGGCCTCTCTCTTTCTTCTCTACCTCCTCGTCTACCGCTCGAAGCACGGAAGGGCCATGCGGGCCCTCTCCCACGACCAGGAGACGGCATCCCTCATGGGTGTCAATGTGGACGCGACGATCTCCTTTACCTTTGCCGTGGGCACCGGATGCGCCGGTGTGGGCGGCATCCTCTACGGCTTCGCCTACCCCCAGATCAATGTGTTCATGGGCATCATGCCCGGCATAAAGTCTTTCATCGCAGCGGTGCTCGGAGGCATAGGCCTCGTACACGGCGCGGTGCTCGGCGGTCTCATCATCGGCGTCTCCGAGGTATTCGTCTCCGCCTATCTCTCCTCTACGTTTCGGGACGGGTTCATCTTCATCATCCTCATTCTCGTCCTCTTGTTCAGGCCTAACGGAATCTTCGGGCGTAGGATAGAGAAGGTATGACTCTCCTCGGAAGCGCGAGAAGGCTGCTTATCGTCTCCGCAATGGCCTACCTCCTCCTCAAGGGATTCTTCCTCTCCGGGTTTGCCACCGAGTACCTCCAACAGATCATCCTCTACGCCCTGATCGTCATCATAGCCTCCCTCGGCCTCAACGTCATCTACGGCTACACGGGCCAGTTCTCCCTGGGCCAGGCCGCCTTCTACGGCATCGGCGCCTATACGTCGGCCTACATGACCCACGTTTTCTCCGTAGGATCCGCACTGCCCTTCCTGCCCATCCTCCTCGTAAGCGGCATCATGTCAGCCCTTATCGGCTATCTCATAGGCTTCCCCATATTGAGGCTGCGGGATGACTTCCTTGCCATAGCGACGCTCGGTTTCGGCATCTTCGTACGGGTCTTCCTCGACAACTCCGACAGGCTCATAGACGCCCTGGGCGGGGCCCGGGGCTTCGTGGGCATACCCAGGATAACCAGCCTCGATCTCGTCTTTCCGGTCGTCTTCATCCTCGTCCTTGTGACGAGGAACGTGATCTTCTCTAAGTACGGCCTTTTCTGGCAGTGTATCAAGGACGACGAGCTGGCGTCGTCCGCGTTCGGCATCAACACAGGCCGGATGAAATCGATGGCCTTCACTTATGGATGCTTCCTTGCGGGGATTGCGGGCGGCCTCTACGCCCACCTCTACACCTTTCTCCACCCGTCGAACTTCGATTTCCTCAAGTCGATAGACTTTCTCATCATCGTCATCGTGGGGGGCATGGGGAGCATCACCGGGACCATCATGGCGGGCCTCGTCTGGGTGGGCTTCATCGAGGGCCTCCGCATCGTGCTGCCGACCGGGCTTCTCGAGTACCGGTGGGTCTTCATCCCTCTCTTCCTCATCATCCTCATGTTTTGGAAGCCCTACGGCCTCATGGCGAATAAGGAATCGAAGCTCCTAGGGATCGATAAAGCGCCATGATTGCCCTCGAATGCATCGGCCTGAAAAAGAGCTTCGGCGGGGTTCTCGCGGTCGACGACCTCTCCTTCTCCGTGGAAGAGCACGAGGCAGTCGGCATCATCGGACCCAACGGCGCCGGAAAGACCACGGTCTTCAACCTGATCACGGGCCTCTACCGGCCGAGCGGCGGCTGGGTCCGCTTCTTTGGCCAGGACATTACGGCCATTGACCCTGCGCGGCCGGCGGCCCTCGGCATTGCGAGGACCTTTCAGAACCTCCGTCTCTTCGGGAGCCTCTCGGTCCTCGAGAACGTCACAATGCCCATACTCGTGAAGGGGGGGTACGGGCCTCTCGGCGCGGTGCTGCAATCGCGCCGGTATGTGACTGCCGAAAAGGCCGCCCGAGACCGGGCCATGGAGCTCTTGAGCCTTTTCCGTCTCGCGGGCAAGGCAAACCTGCCCGCCGGAAGCCTCCCTTACGGGGAGCAGCGGAGGCTTGAGATGTCAAGGGCCCTCGCGGCAAGCCCGAGGCTCCTGCTCATCGACGAGCCCGGGGCAGGCATGAATCCGAAGGAGATCGAGGGGCTGCTGGCGGACATCAGGGAGATCAAGAAGGCCTTCGTCCTCACGGTTCTCATCATCGAGCATCAGATGAGGCTCGTCATGAACTTGTCGGACAGGCTGGTGGTCATGGACTTCGGCAGGAAGATCGCCGAAGGCGCACCGGGCGAGATCAAGAAAGACCGGAAGGTGATTCAGGCATACCTCGGGGAAGATAGGGACAACACATGTTGATGAGCATCTCCGGCCTCTCCGTTGCCTACGGGCCAATAAAGGCGCTCGATGGCGTGAGCCTTGAAGTGGCCAATGGGGAGATAGTCTCCATCATAGGGGCGAACGGCGC
>Ga0326728_10015241_pt1 | contig 16048 bp, 9 predicted proteins | sample MB3enrmetagenome_FD_207602 | JGI IMG/M metagenome (GOLD analysis project Ga0326728, IMG submission 207602) | Lab enriched peat soil microbial communities from McLean, Ithaca, NY, United States - MB31MN | ecosystem: Environmental > Terrestrial > Soil > Wetlands > Peat | place: USA: New York...
CGTCCATCGTGGATCTCCTTTTCGTGTGCTTGGCGGCTCACGTTAAGGAGTTTCCGCGATGGACTCCCGTATTTGTCAAACTTCTACTGCCTCCCCGGCAGAGCCGGGGGGTCTCCCAACGGACTAGGCGTTGTCTTCTGGTCATCCGCGCGCTCCTTAGCGTAAGGTGGGCATACGTATACACTGAGATATCCTTTCAAAGAGGAAACTGAGGCGCGGGTGGCGCTCACCTTCCTCATGATGGCCTGTATGCGGTTTGCGGTGCGAGTGCTGGAAGCCACAAGGTTCTGCCGGGAGCGCAGCTAATTGGACGGCCGCTCCGTGGAGGAGACGAAACTCCTGGCGTGGGCGAGTTCGGGACGGGTCGAGTTCTCTCCGTTGCTGGTGGATTTCAGCAGCGCCGTATAGTAGGACGCCGCCTTCGGCTTCTCGCCGGCGTCTTCTGCCGCCCGGCCGGCGTTGTAGAGGCCGTTCAGCCGGTTCGGGCTGAGCTTCAGCGCCACGGCGTACTCGGCCAAGGCCCGATGGGACTGGCCGAACTCCTGCAGCATGTCGGCGAACATTTCACGTGCGGGGATGTCGACCTCAGCCTGGCCCACCTTGTCCTGCAGGTCTGCCGCCATTTCCATGCTCTTCAGCGCCGCGTCGCGCCTGCCTTCGGCGAATGCGATCCAAGCCAGCATCTCGCCGCGCTTGACCTTCGCGCCGGTGCCCTCGGCCTTGTAGGCGTCCTTGCCTTTCCGGAGCTCCGCCATTAACTCGTCGTAGCGCACGAGGTCAGCCCGCGCCTGCTCCTGCTGGCGCAGGCGTCCGTGAGCCAGCGCTCGCGCCCAGTACACCAGGGTGGACACAACCGGCGGCGATCCGGCGAGAGGTTCCATCGCCGCCGCCGATTTCCAGTTGCGCATCTCGAGCGCATAGAAAACGGGCAGTTTCGTACGATAGAACGGTACCATTCCATCCATATAGGCAGAGCCCATGCCTGGCATCGACGCGATCGCCGTCAACGGCGCTGAGATCTGATCGAGCACGGACTTGGCACGGGCGTCCTGGCCGCTTTGCAGATAGGCATAGAGCAGGAAGTCGTAGGAGTGCGGCTCGTCCATAATGCCGCGCTCGCCGCGCGCCTCCGCGGCCTGCGAGGCAGCGATGGAGCCGAGTTGGGAGGCAATGTCCTGCGGCCACAGGCCCAGCCGCGCATAGATGTGCCCAGGCATGTGGAATGCGTGCGGGCCTGACTGCGCGATCTCGCCAAAGTGGTCAGCGGCGGCCAACCCGTCTGGGGCCATGGCTGGGTTGTCGCAAGAGTGGATGATGTAGTGCACCACGCCGGGATGATCGGGATACTTTACCAAGAGCGGCGCGAGCACCGCCATCGCTTGGTGCTCCGCCGAGAGGCTGGTGTCGTCAGGCCCCTTGGCCGCAAGCAGCGAAAGCGCGTAGAAGGCGCCGGCATCCACATCGTCGGGATGGTGAGCGAATAGGCGGGCCATCGCCGCCGAGTAGGCCGCAACGCGTGCCCGAAATTCCCCGGCGCCGGGACGATAGAAGCCGACGAGTGCAGCAATATAAGTGCGCTCCCGCTCGGTGCCCGCGGTGAGAGATTGCGCCTTTTGCATCTCCGCCCATCCTAGCTTCATGTCGACCACATCGGGGTGGTCCCAGATTTGGTGGAAGACGCTCATGGCCACGCCCCAGTGCGCCATGGCACAGTCCGGGTCGCTCTTAGCAAGCCGATCGAACTGGCTGCGCGCCTCCTCGTACCAGAAATCATGCAGCAGAGCGATGCCTCGGTTGAAGGGCGCCTGCGAGGAGGTTGCGCAGGTGACGGGAAACGAGACTGTGCCAAGCCGTTCGCCCTTGGCGGCAGCGGCATGACCCGTCGAAGAGTGGTCCATCGTCTGAGCCGCGACGGGCAGAGCCGCCAGCATCAGCAGAAAGGGTACTGGGATTTTCACCGCGCTATTATATACAACATCAGGAGCCTGAAGGAAAGTCGTTCGGCGTCAGTGGACTAAAAAGAGGAGATCCTCGCCGCGTAGGGCCGACCCCTTGGCTGCTCCGTGGTACTGGCGGCCCAGGAAGATAGTGCCGGCGTGGCAAATGGTACAGCCCGTAATGCTGGCTCGCCGGGAACTGACCCGATACAAGAACATCCAAGCGTTACTACGCCCCAAGGAGGTGCCCCTTGACAAGCGACTACGTTCTTTTGCCAGAATTGACCTGGGAAGAGCATCACCTCAGGATCAGGACATGGGTGGGGGGGAAGTGAGAGCAGGGTAATGGCCGGTGTCCGCAAAGCGTGCTAAAACCGAGAGCGGGATGGCACGTGCAATAACTATACTTGCAGATGCGGTTTCTGGGTGTCCGAGGTATGGCCCCTTTCCTGCCGGTAATCCAGATATAGATGATGAAGCCATGCATGGGATGGTTTCAGGCGTGATCGTACTACATGCCGACCGGGACAACCATGCGGCAAATGAATTGGCAGTTACGTTACAGGGCGAACTAACGTTCGAGATGAGCCACAGGGCATTGTCGAGTACATTTATTCACTATCCGAATCAGAGATGGCCACCCGCTACTTCGGCTCGGCCGAGCGCAACCGCTTCGCCAGCGCTTGCAGGAGCTTCCATCCGATGGCGCCGTTCCCTTCGACCAGTGGGCGGAACTCCCAGAAAGTGAGCCCATAGCAGAATAAGTCCGTCGCAGCGGTCACCGTGGCCGAGCGTGGGCCGCCGTCGATCAGGGCGACTTCGCCGAAGTAGTCACCCGGGCAGAGGGTGGCGAGTTCGAGGCCTTTGCGCGAGACCGTGGCTTGCCCGGAGTCGATGAGAAAGAAGGCGGCGCCTCCAGAACCTTCGACGATCACGGTCTCGCCTTTCGCGAAATGGCGCTCCTTGAGCAGGCGGGCAATTTGCTCGGCCTGCCTCCTGTCCATATCGGCGAAGAGTTGCACGCGCCGGAGTGCGGCCACCGGATCGCGCGCTGGCGGACCGGGCGGCGCGGCCTCGCTGCTCGCCTTGCCGGTGGTGATGGCGCGACACTGGAGGAGGTACAGCGTCCCATCCTGGTACGCCCATTCGATGTCGCGCCGCGGACCGTAAGCCTTCTCGCATTGCAGAGCGAGCTCGCCCAAGGCCGCAAGTTGGGCGTTGTCGAGGCAAAGCTGGCTCACCTGCGCAGGCGGCACTTGCTCCTCGAAGGTGCCCCCATTGGGGAGCGGGCGTAGCGCGATGCGCTTGCGCCCGGCCTTGCGCTCCAGAATTTGGCCGGAGCGATCAAGGCGGATGTGGTCCGGGACGACAAGGCCGTTGACCACGACTTCACCGAGGCCCCAACTCGCTTCGATCATACGCTCGTCGGCGCCCGTGACAGGATTCTCGGTGAACATAACTCCTGCAACGGTAGGGTTGAGGAGCGTCTGGACGACGACCCCGACGCTCGGACGGGTGAACCGGCCGACACGCTGGCGGTAGGTGATGGCCGAGTCCGAGTTCGCAGACCACCAGACTTCGCGAACCGCTCCGGGGACGTCGGCCGCCGAATGGACGTTGAGCACAGTGAGGTGCTGGCCGGCGAAGCTTGCCGCTGCACCGTCTTCGTCGACGGCGGATGACCGGACGGCGAACGGCGGCCGCAAGCCTGCGACCGCCGTTGCCACCTGTTCAACGGCGCTGTCCTGACCGGAGGCGACGGCCTCGACTAAGTCACCCGAAAGCGCCACACCAGGCGGAACCGGGAGGCCCTCTCGCACCGCTTGGCCTAGCCCCACAGCCTTCGATCCATATTGCGAAGTCTCGCGCGCCTTCGCGAAGGAGACCACCTTCTTCATCCGAGCACCGTGACTTCCCCGGCATCCCCGTCGACGCGGACCAACACGCCGTTGGCGATTCGTTCGGTTGCCTCGCGCGTCCCGACCACGCCGGGGATGCCGTACTCGCGCGAGACGATCGCCGCGTGCGAGAGCAGGCCACCGTTGTCGGTGACGATCCCGCCAAGCAACGGCAGTAGAATGTTGAAGGCCTCGGTCGTCGACTCGGTGACCAGCACGTCGCCCTTGGCGATTCGGCCGAACTCGGAGGGACCGGAGACGCGCCGCGCCGGCCCTTCGTAAATGCCCTTGCTCGCCGCCAGCCCGTAAAGGATCTTTTCTTCGTGCTGCGCCTCGGAACTCCCGAACACCTGGTCCAAGGCGATGAAGGTCGCGCGCATCAGTCGGCCGACCGATGGCGGCAAGGCCGTGAGGTCCGGCGGGGGCGGTGGGGGCGGGCCCAGGAAGGGCGGCGCGTCCTTGGCGGTGTAACCCGCGCGGTATTCGGCGCGCATTGCCAACTCGCCTGGCGACGGGCCGCCTGTGCCGGCAACCAGCCCGCACATCTCGTCGAGGCCGGCCTCCAGCATGTGCTGAGGGATGGCGATGCGGCCGCGACTCGTCACCCGCCGGCCCGCCGCAAGTGCGGCGCGCCGCATGAGCCCTGAAGCCCAGATATCGCTGTAGACGCCGCGCTCGTCACGGAGGCGGTACATGTGCCTGGCCTCACCCAGCAGTTCGTCAAACTGGGCCTGTTGAGCCGCGGGAACCTTGGAGCGGACTTCCGCAACCCGGGCATCGAGGTCCGCGTCGGCCCGGGCTTCGCCCGAAACGGCGATGCGGATGGCCCTGAGGAGCGCGTCCGGCAATTCCAGCGCTGTGGGCTCGGCGATGTCGAAGCCGTCCACTAGGCGGTTGCCGACCAAGTCGAGGTAGCCGGAGACCGCCGCGCCCGTGTCACCCCCCAGGGAGCGCAGGCTCGCGAGTACCTGCGCGGGTTCGCCGTCGGACGCAAGCACCTTGCGCGCTGCCGGGTCCTCGGCGAACGCACGCTTCAGGCGCTCCAGTTCAGTGGAGCCGCCTGCAGAGACCGCTGCCGAGCCGCGCATCAGCCCCAGCAACTCGGACGGCGGAAGGCCCGTCCACTGCCCAACGTGTCCAAGGAAATCCCCGACCGGGATCGTGGCGCTACCGGTGAAGCGCATGTGCTGGGTGATCATCGCCGAATGGTGGTCACGGCAGAGCTTCAGATAGGCGACCAGTTCCGCGTCGGAAAGGGCGTCCGGGTTAACCGACTGTAGCTCACGATGTGCAGCAATGGAGGATGGTTTACGATTCTCGTCCCAGTCGCGTAGCTGCTCTCGCCAGAGCTTCTGGGCCACGACTTGTTCGGCGCGCTTAAAGCGCTCGGGGAATTCGGCTTCCGGAGCCGGGACCACTTGGCTGTAGCCGAAGCCGTTCACGTAGCCCATCTGGAGGCCGTCGATGAGCAATCCATAGAACCGGGCGAAGTCGTTGGTGCCCTTTCTGAAAGCGGCTGGATGCATCTCCTGAAAGTACCGAGTCATGGGGCGCGGGAAGTGCACGGGGTCTTGCTTCCACGGTCCTGGCCCTGGCGCCTCAAAACGGAGTTCGGTGTTTAACCGAGTCATGGCAATTTTCCTCTCTAGCACGGCCCAAAAACAACACAGGGCCGATGGCGGTCGTTACTGATAGGAATCTGGTGTTCACGCGCCCGCTGTTGCTCGACGCTGCGCGGATAAAGGGAGAATTGCTTTTCGGCTTCTGTCATCCCGGTGCATCCAAAGGCCGAGCCGAGGCGTCAACCAGAAAGTTCGTCCTGAGTTGTTGTTTTCCCCTACGACATAATGTACACCCGACCGCCGCTGAAAGCAAGGTGCCGTTGAGCTTGTCGAGGAGTCGGCTTCGCGGAAACGTGCCATCGCGCCCGAGAACAACGTTTGGGAAGTAGATCCTCGCTTGTCGGCTACTTTTACTAATCGCTGATGACACCGCCGCACCCGCCACTTGAACGTGTAACGGGTACCCGCACATCTGGCGACCCGGATCTCCCTGTTCAGCCAATCCCATGATTGCGGACAGGAGGTCACCCACCCGTCAACTCGCCCACCTTGGGCCGGTTCGGATTCCGGGAGGGAAGGGCGTTTCACAGGCACAATCTGGCAGAGGCGGCCGGAAGGGCTGTTCTGCCTTGTTGTCGTGTATGCCAGCCGATTCCGCAACTGCGCATTTACGGAACGGAATCGCATCCGACGCAGACGCGAGAAATGGGGGAGCCAAAGGCTGCAGACGAGGCTGCGGAGGAAGTTCATGCGGCGCAAGAGATCCGGGAAGCAGATTGCAAACTGTTAGCTGCCGACTGTGGACTGTTGACCTATTTTCACCACCGGAAATTCTCCACCAGCATGATGTGGCTGGCGGCGACGTCCTCCTGGGCGTAGAGAATCCAACGGCCATCCGGGGAGACGCTGAACCCAGGTTCGCTAAAGATGGGATCTCTCTCGGGCGTGGCGAGCTTGGCCACCTTGTGCGTGGCGAAGCTGAAGAACTCAATGCCGTGCGTGCTGGCATTGTAGAAGTAGATGCCGTCCTGGGTTAAACCCCAATACCCCCATAGGTTGGCTCCAAGTTGTTCAAGGACGAGGGTTTCCTCACCGCCCTCCACGGGCACATTCCACAATCCAGCTACTGTGAGGCCTTTCGCGTAGTAAAGGGTTTTGCCGTCGTTGGACTCGAAAGCAGCGAAGCCGCCTCCCTTCGTCACCTGAACAGCCTTGCCTCCTTCGGCTGGCATCTTCCACACTTGCCAGTTGCCGGTGCGGTCGGAAGCGAAGTAAATCCATCGGCCATCTCTTGACCAGCTTGGCACCACCTCTTCCGACTCCTCGCTGGTCAAGCGCCGTGGCGGGCCGCCTTCCACGCTCACCACGTAGATGTCCTCGTTACCTCCCGCGTTACAGTCGAAGACCACCTGCCGTCCATCGGGAGACCAGCGGGGTGTGCCCGCCATGGGGCCACCAAAATTGGTCAACTGGACGGGATTAGACCCGTCGCTGTCGGACACCCAGATCTCGCAGCAGTTGCCCGTGCGCGACGACGCGAAGACAATCCTCTTCCCGTCCGGGGAGAACTGCTGGCTATCCTGGGTTTCTGTCGAGGCAATCAGCTTGGCGGACGGCTTGGCACGGCCCGGCGCTCGGGGTACTTCAAACCGCCAGATATTTGCATTCGAACGCGCCTGCACGTAGGCGAGGCGTCGCCCATCGTGAGAGAGCGCAGGCTGGAGGGCATTCTCCCTGCCGACAGAAAGCTGCTCAGTCTCGCCTCCCGCCACCGAGATCTTCCACAGGCCGAGGCTGCCTCCTCTGCTTGATGAATAGATGAGATGCGCACCGTCGGGGGCCCAGGCAGGCCCCTCAATGTCGACGTCGTCGTATGTAAGCCGCCTCGGCTCTCCGCCCGTGGCAGAAACAAGACACAGTTCCACTGCGCCAGGGATGAATTGACGGAGGAAGGCGAGACTTCGTCCGTCGGGAGAGAAACGAGGATAGTTATCCCCGATATACACTGAGGGGGGTGGAGAAGTCACCGCGCGCTTCTCTAAGCTCTCGACCGAGAGCGCCGAAATCCCCAAGTGTTCTTGGTCCGGGATCTGCTCGTTGAAGGCTAGAAACTTCCCATCCGGCGACCAGCCGAGGGACTCAGACCCCCAAAGGGTTCCCAGACGTGGCGAGTAAAGCTTGCGCTCGGGGCCGCCAAGAGCGGGAACGAGGAAGATGCCGTCCTCTGCCTCGGTGTGACGATGAAAGGCAATGTAGCGACCGTCGGGCGACCAAGCGGGCGCTCGGTCAACCCCGGGATTTGTCGTGAGGCGCAGAACGCTCTCGGTACCGATCACCTTCACGTAAATATCCCAGTTGTCTTGCTTCTCACCATTCCAGGCGAATGCGATCTGACTGCCGTCCGGCGAAAACGACGGGTCGCTTTCCTCGCCGGGAAAGCTGGTGAACGGAACGGCCCTGAGCGGCGGCGACGCAGGCTGGGTTGGGGCCGCACGGCGTAGAATCCGGTCGCGCAGGCCGGTGACGTTGAGGGCCAGGAACACGGCCACGACGCCCAGCACGGTGACGCTCGCCACCAGAAGCCAACGCCTACTGTAACGGCCCTCTCTGACCCCCGTTTCGCTCGGCGATGGGGATATGGACGCTACAGCCTCCGATCGCCCAGAATCCGTGTCGCGCTTCAGGCGCTTCAGGTCGGCACGCAGGTCGGAGGCGTGTTGGTACCGAATGTCGCGGTCTTTTTCCAACCCTTTGTGAATGATGTGTTCCAATTCGGCAGGGCATTCCGGATTCAAGCGCACCGGCGAGGTCGGAGCTTTGTGGAGTATCGCGTCAAGGATGAGGACGGAACTCGCTCCGGAGAACGCCGGATGGCCAGTCGCCATCTCGTAGAGCACCACCCCGAAGCTGAACAGGTCGGTGCGGGCATCCAGTTCTTCCCCCCGCGCCTGCTCCGGCGACATGTACTCGACCGTGCCCATCACCTCGCCGGGGATAGTGAGCTGCTCGGGCTCGACCGATGCAGTGGGCAGCGCCGACACTCCCGCCGTTTCCGCCGCCCGCCTGGCCTTTGGTGCCAGCTTCGCCAAGCCAAAGTCCAGGACCTTCGCCTGGCCGCGTGTCGTGACAAAGATGTTCGCGGGCTTGATGTCCCGATGGACGATGCCCTTGGCGTGCGCGGCGTCCAGAGCGTCGGCAACCTGGATGGCCAGGTCCAGCAGTTCGTCCGTCTTGAGCGGTTTCCCGGCAAGGCGCTGCTTCAGGATCTGCCCCTCCAGCAACTCCATAGCGATGAAGGGCTGGCCTTCATGCTCGCCGACTTCGTGAATCGTGCAGATGTTGGGATGGTTCAACGCCGCGGCGGCGCGGGCCTCGCGCTTGAAGCGTTCCAGGGCCTGACTATCCTTGCTCCATTCCTCAGGCAGGAACTTGAGAGCGACCTGACGGCCCAGCGTGGTGTCCTCAGCCTTATAGACAACACCCATGCCCCCGCCGCCCAGCTTCTCAATAATGCGATAGTGGGAAACGCTCTTGCCAATCATGTGAGGAACCAGTCGCCGCACGCCATCTTAGGTCGCGCTTGCAGCTAAGTCAACGCAATAGGGCTGTCCTGGACGGTTGGACAGTTCAAGTTGCCGAACAGTTCCCGGGAGTGCTGTCTGCAGCAACGCCTCTCCGCGCTGGATCGACCGCGAAGTGGTCCCGGCAGCAGATCAGAACTTCCCTCACGGTCGCAGTGAAACTCATGGATGCTGGGCACACACAATGGATTGGGAATGATAAGTCGGCTTCACGTCGACTATCCCGGCGCGTGGCAGGTTTCCGGCGCGGGGAGGGCGTTTCACAGGCACAATCCGGCGGAGGTGGTCGGAAGGGCTGCGCTTCCTTGTTGTTACTCATGCCAGTCGATTCCGCGACTGCGCATGTGGCGAACGGAATCGCAGCGGAGGGGCACGTAAGAAACGGGGAGCAAACAGCCGCAGGCGACCGTCCGGCGGAAATACATCCGGCGCAGGGGGTTCTGGAGGCGCGGCTCAGAGCGCGGCGGGGCGGGCGCGAAGTCGTCCACGTGAAAGCTGATGGGTGAAAGCCAGCTCGTCACTCGTCACTGGTTTCAATAGTTCTCCAGCAACCAAACGTTGCTATCCCACGTCTGCGCCTGGAAAGCCAGGTACTTGCCATCGGGGGACGGCCGAGGCCGGTACATCCATTGCCTGTGAGCATTGTTCAACAGGGGCTGCACCTTGCCCGATAACGTAACGTGGACCAAGTTGAAAGAAGCCGGCAACCAAGTGGTAAGAAAGAAGCCCTTTCCGTCAGCCGCCCAGGCCACAGACTGATAGTCGCCCCAACCGGGCTCCACAGCGATCTCGTGCCATACCCGGTTGGAGTTGGATAAGGTGAGGATCTCGATGCGGTCCTTGTGACTGTGGTCAACGAAAGCAAGCTGCGAACCGTCGGGGGAAACCTCCCATCCGAAATAATAATGCGTTTTCTGAAACTCGATCTTTGCTAAAGGATCCCCTTTCCCTCGCACTGGGTCAAATGCATAGAAAACTAGCTTCTTCCCTTCCAAGAGGCTAAGCACACACGGATTGCCAGGCTGCTTCGGGCAGAAGAAGTCGCTCATTTCTGTATCGGCGTAGGGAAGCTCAAGAACTGTTTCCGGCGGTCCACCGGCAGTGGGCTGGCGCATTATCCGTCCCGACGCGGGCGGCACCTTGGCCTCCGCACGGGCGAATTGCCAGTAGAGAATCCACGAGCCGTCCGGACTCAGGCTGTTTACGCCGCCAAGCTCGCCCGCCGCACTCGACACGATCCTTTCGGCAACACTGTCGTTCAGTCCCTGCTTAAATAGCTCACGCTTTCCATTTCGGTTCGAAACAAAAAAGAGACTTCGATTGTCGCGAGTCCACGTGTCCGGGTAGCTGTCGTGATTGTCCAGTGTGAATCGGCGGGTCGTTTTTAGGACGCCGGAGCCTGGGTCGATCTCTCCGACGTATACATCTTGGTTCCTTCTCACCTTATTGAAAGCGAGAATTTTGCCGTCGGCCGTAGTCGTCATATCCCAAGGTTCGAACTCGCCCAACTGAGCGAGTCGCCGCGGTTCTTGGGAGGGCGATGCCTTGTCTGGATCCAGGTGGACTTGCCACAGGCTCCCATTCGATTTTCCTGAATTCGTCCCGGCTCGCTCCTTCACACCAAACTCAAGGTCCCAGTTGGGCGACCAGCACAGGCATCCTACCGCATCGCAAAGGAGGGTGCTTGATGAAGGCAAGCTCGATTCTGACACGACGGTTTTCGAGGGACCGCCGGTCGCAGGCTGGATTACGATGGAATCCTCAGTGGCGCCAGGGCCCTTGGTTTTCGAGCGAACATATGCGATCCAATGGCTGTCGGGAGACCAAACCGGACTTAGAAAGCCCTGGCCCTCCTCCGCTGGAGCCAGCTTCCGCGGCGCCTCGCCGCTCAGTCCGGAGACCCAAATCTCCTTCGGCAATTCCCCGCCGCCACTACCGAAAACCATCGACTTTCCATCCGGCGAGATCGCGGGAGATGATCCTTCCTGGCGCAGTCGCTGCGGGGCGGCTTCGCCGAGGACTGCAACCATCCAGATACTCGTCGTGTTGCTCATCGTGGCTTCGGAAACCGAGGGAAGCCCGGTGATAAGCAGTCTCCCGCCTTCCGGGAACCAACGAATTTCCCAAATCAGCGCGGCTGGAAAATCGGCTGGCAGAGAGATAGGGCGGGTCTCTCCCGAATCCACCGAGCGTACCAGGAGCCCTGTCTGATCCACGTAGGCCACATATTTGCCGTCGGGAGAAATCGCCGAGGCCTGCACCCAGTCTTCCGGAGGATTCGAGGTTAGCTGTCGCTCGGCCGGCTGGGCTGAAGGCTGCGAAGGTCCGCGCCTCCATTTGTACCACCCGAAACCGAGCGCCCCTAGGACAAGCAGGACGATGCCACCGAGCAATGCCAGACGCTGCCAGTTCGTTCCCGCCGGATTCTGCGCGACTTCCAACGCCGCCGCAAAGCTGCTGGAGCGCCCTGAGTCGGTGTCGCGTTTCAATCGTTTCAAGTCGGCCCTGAGTTCGGCGGCAGACTGGCAGCGCACCTCTCGATCTTTCTCCAAGCACTTGCCGATGATTTCCTCGAGCTTGGCAGGAACCTCGGGGTTGATCCGCACCGGAGGCACGGGCGAGCGTTCCAGAATGGCGTGGAAGATTATTCCTGAAGTGTCGCCTCGGAACGGCAACTGCCCGGTGGCCATTTGATACAGCACCGCCCCGAAGGAAAACAGGTCGGTTCCCGCATCCAAATCCTGGCCTTTGACTTGTTCCGGCGACATGTAGGCGACGGTACCTAGGGTCGTACCGGGACTGGTGAGATGCTCCTCTGCGTCGAGGGTCGCGGCGTTCTGCTCCATTCCCGTGACTGGTTTGAGAGAGAGTTTGGCCAAGCCGAAGTCGAGGATCTTGGCGTGACCCCGATCCGTGACAAAGATGTTCGCGGGCTTGATATCGCGATGAACGACGCCTTTGGAGTGCGCGGCATCGAGCGCATCGGCGATCTCGACACCCAGCGAAAGCAGCGTGTCCATTTCCATGGGACGACTGCCGATGCGGTGCTTCAACGTCTCGCCTTCCAGAAGCTCCATCGCAATGAAGGCTCGCCCGTCCTGCCCACCGATGTCATAGATTGTGCAGATGTTGGGGTGATTAAGCGCAGACGCGGCCTGCGCCTCGCGCTGGAATCGGGCAAGGGCTTGCGGATTCCGGGCTACATCCTCAGGCAAGAACTTGAGTGCGACGAAACGGTGGAGACGAGTGTCCTCGGCCTTATAGACGACACCCATCCCGCCGCCGCCGAGCTTCTCCACTATGCGGTAGTGCGAAACCCTTGTTCCAATCATGATCTGGGAGGTCCCCTGGATACCACAGAATCTTAGCACGACACGTCGAACCCTATGCCAAGAAATCCTGGGCTCTCGAAAGCTGCCTCCGCATCCCCGGCCGGACGAGCCCTGAAGGTATTGTCGTCCACATGAAAGAGACTCGTCTACGGGCGCAGAAGAAACTAATAGCTTTCGTAGCGCAAGTTACTGTCGGTCAGGGCGTTCTGCCGATATTATGGATTGGGAATGATAAGTCGGCTCTTCACCGCTAATGTCGAATCTCAATCCTCATCCGCCAAGGCGATCTTGATCTGGTTCAATTCCGATGCAGTCGTTCACTACGTTCTTCAACCTCTGTCTGCACCCGAGATATTGTTCCGTGGTCTGCACGCTCACATGACCAAGCAAAAACTGGATCTGCTCAAGCTCGCCACCCGCGACGTGACAGAGCCGAGCACACGCGCGGCGAAGATCATGAGGCGCCAGCTTGACTATTCCTGCTTTGGCGGCGCATTCCCTCACAACGCACCAGACGACCTTTTCAGTGACTCCTGTACCCCAGACATATCCGCTCTTATTCACCCGGCGAAAGACTCGCCCACTGGATATACTGGCGGCCTCCAGCCATAAGTCCAGAGCGGATTTCACCCAATTCGGCACAGGCACTGTTCGAATATGCCCTCCCCTTCCTATTAGGTCGACAATGGCCCAGTGATCTTCCCTTCTTTGCAGGCGCTCGACCGTAAGATGCGCCAACTCCGATCGGCGGAGGCCGCACCCGAGGCAGACCACGAGGATACCTCGGCTGCGTTTGCCACGGACCGTTTGGACGTCTACGGAATCCAGCAGCGCCTTGGCCTGATTGGAACTGAGCCAATTGCCCAGCCTGACACCGAGTTTCTTTGCTCCCTTCACGCGGCGAATTCCCTCCGCCAACTCCGGGCTCAGAAGGCCGGTATCGGCGGCCTCATAGGCCAGTCTTCTCATGGCAGCCAGGCGAAGGTTAATTGTGGACGACGCCAAGTGACGGGCTTCCAATTGCAGTTTGTAACGCAGGACGACGGTCTTGTTTAAGGCCAGTCTGGGCTCGGAACAATACCATGAGATGAAATCGTCGATTGCGAACCGGTATGACCGTTGAGAATCGGGCGAGCTCAGAGTATTCAGGACGGCAACCTTGGCGTGGTCCAAATCGGGAAGGCGAAGGATTCGTTTTGGACGGGCCCGCTTCTTTTTAGGGCTTTTGCTCATCATGGCTAGCGATCTCCTTATCCGCCAGTCCATGATTAGCCGGATGAACTGGTACGGGACGAGTAGGCAGTTTTTCGGGCACAATCCCCTTTTGGTCATGTGGAAGGCTCATTGCGCCCTCCACAAGAACAAGACTTGCCTTTCACCCTTCGTTCTCAGCAGTACGCGAGAAGCGGAAGTCAAAACCGGGTCTGAATGCCAGGCGGCAGAATCAGAAATACCTTGCGGGTGCGATGTCATGATTAAACCTGCATGGTGTGGTTGACTTCGTTGTTGAATGACCATTGATTCATGGTCTCCTCATGAACGAAAAGCGCCGAGATGGGATCAGTAGATGAAATGATGGATCCGAAGACCAGGTGAGTGGGGTAGCAAGGCAACCGCCCTTATAGAGGCATGCGCTATTGTGGACCGCAGCGCCAGTCCGTGCTAGAACTGGGACTTCAGGTCCCTTTTTCGCAACGAATGGCCAATTCCGATGGATTCAGCTTGCTTGCCAATGGGCATGATGATATAACTCTCGCCGCCAATACTACTTGCACGGATACTTAGCAAAATGTCGATGACGGTGCCTACGCGCCTGAGGTATTTGTTTTTTCTTTTGGTCGTTATCACTATTCCCGCCTGGGCCCAGCAGGACTCATCTTCCCCGCTTGATCAACTCACTCTCGATGCGGCGGTTTCGCTGGCCATGGCCAACAACCGCCAATTGAAACGCACAATCCTGGAGGTTGAAAAAGCGGCGGATGAGGTAGCGGCCATGCGCACTGAGCGACTGCCGCATTTGAATTTGACCTTGTTCGAGTCGGAACTGCTCACGCGCCTCAATTTCCAATTTCCCGCGGGCACGTTTGGAACCTTCCCGGGGATCGGACCTGTCCCTGCACGCAATACCGATATCAGCACACCCCTCCGCCCAACAACTTACATATTTCAAACCGCCACTCAGCCTCTCTCGCAGCTTCATCGGATCGGCCTGGGAATCCAGGCTCAGGAAGTAAACGTGGAGTTGGCTCGCGAGGCATTGCGGCAGCAACGCCAAACGGTAGCTGAGCAGGTAAAGCAGAATTACTACTCCATCCTGCAAACGCAGAGTGCGCTGGAGGCCGCGGCTCAAGTCGTCAAGTTCTACACGGAGTTCGGCCAGTTGACCGACCGTTATCTGGCTCAGGAGGTAGTGCTCAAGTCGGACGCCCTTAATGTGAAGACGCAACTCGCCAAGTCCAAGTATGAAGTCGTAAAGCTTCAGGATGGGCTCCAAAGCCAGCAGGAAGACTTGAATGAATTATTGGGAAGAGATCTGGCCACAGAATTCGCCGTCCAGGTGATTCCCGAGTTGGCGACCTACGAACTCAGCCTGGCAGAGGCTCGCCGCCGGGCGTTGGACCAGCGGCCGGAAATCCGGGAAGCGCGCCTGAAAATGAAGCAGGCCCAGCTTGACGTCCGCGCCGAACGAGCCCTCTACATTCCCGACGTCAGCCTCTCGTTCCATTACCTGTCGCCCCTCAACGTTAACTTCGTGCCCAAAAACATCACGGCGGTTGGGCTGATGGTTGATTGGGACATCTTTGACTGGGGACGCAAGAGGAAGGAACTCGCGGAAAAGGCCATAACCGTTGAGCAGGCGGACCTCTCCCAACGAGAGGCGGAGCAGCAGATTCTGGTGGAGGTGGGCGCGCACTTCCGCAAGCTCGCGGAAGCACGCTCGCTGGTCGAGGTTGCTCAATTAGCGCGCCAAACCGAGGAAGAGAAATTGCGGGTGGTTATGGATCAGTACCGGCAGAACGCCGTTCTGCTGAAGGATACGCTGCAACAGGAAGCTGCCGTAGCGACTGCCAATGCACAGTACCGGGAGGCGCTGCTCTCCTTCTGGACGGCCAAGGCTGACCTGGAAAAAGCTGTGGGTGAGGAATAGGAAATGGAATCGACGACGAGGCGGTCAAGCACCATGTTAGTCGCGGCAGCGCTAATAGGCGTAGTCGCCCTCAGCGCCGGGTGCCGGCACGAGGAGGCCTCTCAACAGCCCCCCACACCCGTGCAGATCACCCCGGTGGGCATCTATAAAGGCAGCCCGGGCGTTATCTACTCGGCGAACATACAGTCGTACTCGCAAGTGACCTTGAGCTTCAAGTCAGGCGGCTACGTGCAGAGCATTCTGCAAGTGAAGGGAGCGGATGGCCGCATGCGCGACGTCCAACAGGGTGACTGGGTGGAGCGGGATGCGGTGCTGGCGCAAGTTCGAACCCGCGACTATGAGAACCAGGCAAGCGCCGCGAAGGGACAACTGGCCCAGGCCCAGGCGGGGCTCGAGGACGCCAAGCTGAACTATGACCGGGCAACCGCCCTCTATGGATCGCATAGCCTGACGAAGCCTGATTTTGACGCAGCGAAAGCCAAATATGACTCAAGTGTGGCCTTGGTCGCTAGCGCCCAGGCACAGCTTGCCCAGGCACAATTGGCGCTCGATGACTGTGCCGTCCGCGCTCCCCTCAGCGCTTGGGTGCT
>Ga0326728_10015242_pt1 | contig 16048 bp, 15 predicted proteins | sample MB3enrmetagenome_FD_207602 | JGI IMG/M metagenome (GOLD analysis project Ga0326728, IMG submission 207602) | Lab enriched peat soil microbial communities from McLean, Ithaca, NY, United States - MB31MN | ecosystem: Environmental > Terrestrial > Soil > Wetlands > Peat | place: USA: New York...
CGGATCCCGTAAAAATCCAGTATTTTTACAAAAAAGGCGATATCCAAGGACTTTTCTATGGGCGTGGACATCGCTTCCACTCCAGCCGGAAATCGGGATCGTCCGGTTGGCAATCCGGGCGTTTTACAGGGTTTTCCGGCTTGAGTCTTCTTTTACCTCCCTGTGGAGGGTGACATCGATCTGGTTGGGGGCCTTCTTCCAGTAATCTTCCCGGTAATGGGTGCTCCGGTAACCTTCCCGGGTATTGGCCTCGAGCTCCGCAGTTGTTTTAGGAAGGATGTAGAACCTCCTGAACTCCCGCTCGTTCTGGGTCCGGATCCAGAGCTCGTGTCTCACGTACGGCGGGAGAGGGAGGGCCCTGATCGCCTCCACATCCTCCGGCAATTCCCGCTCGATGATGCAGCCCCAGTCTATCGTGTACCGGATCTTTTTCAGTCTCACGGCCACGATCACGGCCTCATCATACATCAGGCCATCGTACGGCAGCGCCGGGTCGGTGTTCTCCGCCCAGTGATAGCTCATCTTCTCCGCACAGGTCTTCCCATCGTTGCGGAGGTTCTCCGGTTGCTTCCCTTTCATGAAATCCCCCTGAAAAATTTTGCCTCTCGCGGGTTTTTTGATTCTATAAAGAACGAAGGGGGAGGAGATAGGCTTTCTCTTTCGGAAATTTTTCTTCGCGGGCAGAGACGATCGAATAAAAACCCGACCGGCGTTTGGCGATGCTCATGCCGGCACGCAAGGGCACAAAGCCGGTCTGGACCATCTTTTATGCTGCGGTCCGCACCGGATTTTCCGGTACGGGTTTCATCCCGCTTTGCTCACCAGCTGGAGGAACAGGCTCTGGGCCACGATGAGCCGCTCCAGATCGCTGATATCCACGCTCTCATTGGTCCCGTGGATGCGCGAACCTGAGGTATCCTCGGCCCCCCACAGGATGAACTCTGCCCGGGGCACGGCGTTCTGGAGCACGCGGAGCAGGGGGATCGAACCGCCGGCTCCCGTTTCCCGGACCGGTCTTTCAAATGCGATCTCCAGTGCACGGCGGGCCGCGGAAAGCAGGGGACCGCCCGGAGAGCAGACAAATCCTGAAGATGCACCCACTTCCCTGACCTCTACCTGAGCGTTCCAGGGTGCGGCCGCCCGGAGGTGGTCCATCAGGAGGTGGAGCTCGCGATGGGGATCCGCATCCGGCGAGATACGCAGGCTGATCTTTGCAGCTGCCCGGGAGATCAGGATGTTGGAAGCAGCGCTGACGGAGGGGGCATCGATCCCGATCACGGTCACGGAAGGTTTTGACCACAGGCGTGCACTGAGCGGCCCGGTGCCGATGAGGTCAACGCCGTCGAGTACCCCGGCATTCTCACGGTAGATCGCCTCCGGGTACCCGATGGTTGCACGGGTATCAGACCGGAGGCCCGGTACTGCCACATCGCCACGGGAGTCATGGAGCGTTGCCAGTATCCGGATCAGGCAGACCAGCGCATCGGGTGCCGCCCCGCCAAACGCTCCCGAGTGTACCGCGTGATCGAGCGTCCGGACCTCGATATTGCAGGAGACCTCTCCCCGCAGGGTTGTCGTGAGGTCCGGGGCTCCCGCGGAGAGGTTGCCATTATCAACGATGATGAATGCATCGCACGCAAAGAGGTCCGGGTGTGCGGCGACGAACTCATCCAAGTGGCCGGTCGTCTCCTCCTCTCCCTCGATGAGTACCTTCACCCCCACCGGAGGTTTTCCCCCGGAGATCCTGATCGAGGCCGCGATGATCATGATTCCCGATTTGTCATCAGCGGCCCCCCGCCCGTAGATGCGCCCGGCTCTCTCCACGGGCGTCCAGGGATCCGTCTCCCACCCGTCCTCTCTTCCTGCAGGCTGCACATCGTAATGTGCGTACATCAGGATCGTCGGTGCACCGGGAGGGGCCGGGATCTCCCCGTACACGGCCGGGTAACCTCCCGGGATATCGATGAGGCGGGCGTCCTGCAGCCCGTACCGTTTCAGCAGCGCAACCGTCGCATCCGCCATCGCGCGGACGGGCTCGGGGGGATAGCCGGGAAACGCCACCGAGGGATGCCGGACAAGATCTTTGAGGTCTTCCACCACATCCGGCATCAATGCCTTGGCGCTCTTACCGATCTCCCCCGCCGTTCGTTCCTTCTCCATGATACTATCTCTGGATACACATCGACGCCGTAAATATGTTCTTCTCCCTCATTCACCGGAAGCCGGTCCCTGACGTCCCGCAGTTGATGGTCATCCTGCACGGGCTCATCTCTTCTGTCACCGGCATGTAGCCGTTGGTGAAGACAATGCCGGCACCACGACATGGCCTGTTGCCCTATCCGCAGAATTGGGTTCGTCATGAACTGCCGAAAACAAGATGCCCCCTCCGGAATATCCGTGCAGGAACAGGGACAAGCCTCTGGCGATTTCCTTTGGAAAAAGGTCAGTTGATGGTGAGTCCCTGCTCGACCGCAGACTCCGGCACCGTGAATGTGGTAGTGGTTCCCTCGATCTGGTACGGGCCGGTGGCGGTCACCGGGTACGGGTTGCCGCTGGTCGAATAGGGAACAATAAATTCACCGTTGACGCTTGCCTGCCGGTACGTGAAGTTCCTGCCCTGGTTGGTGACGAGGGGGAGATCGATGATGCCGTTCCCTTTGATACGAGCGCCTTTCACGTACTCAAAGATCTTCACGTACTTCAGGTCACCCGAGGTCGATCCCATCGTGTTGGTCGGGGACTCATGGATGAGCCGGTAGTGGCTCAGTGCCGGGACCGTGTCCAGCGGCTGGAGGAGCGCCATGCTGAGCACGGTCGCATGATGGCCGGACTGGGCATTCAGGTTATACTGCGCTGCCCGGCTGTCAGCATCGGTCACGTTCATCGCAACGGCATTCGTGATGACCGGAGCCGAGAGCTGCGTGACGCTCGGATCCGCGTACTCGATGTAGTACGCCGAGGTCGCTTGGGCCATGGACCCGTCGAAGTTATAGAGCCGGGAGACCATGGTCTGGTAGTATGGCTCCTCGTTGAGAAGGATGGGCTGGTAGCTGTCGGGGTTGGACTGGCTCGCATAGTACATCTCGGTCTGGTACGGGGCACCGGCCTCGGTGGTATTGTACCAGGTCGCCATCGCCCAGAACTTGCCGGTATCCATATCGTAATCGGTGATCACGTACCGGGTGCCATCAGCATCGAGGATGGCATTCGCGGTATCCTCGGAGGTGGTCATGAAATATGCCGCGGAGCCGTCGGGACCGGTCACGCCCTGCTGGAACGGGTTCGCATTCGGGATCCGTTTTGCGATATAGGTGATCAGGTGCCCATAGTCCCACCAGGACATGATCCCGTACGCAGTGGAAGGATACTGGAAGGTATTCTGGTTGTAGATCTCATAGTAGTTCACGCCCGTATCCGGCGTGTTGTTGCCCAGCCATTCGAGCGACTCCTTCCAGTCCTGGTTCATCATGTTGACGCCGCTTGACCCGATGAGGTAATTGTAGGAGACCGATGAATACACGAAGAGGAGACCGACACAGAATACGATCGCGACCACCCCAAGGAGCGGGTAGTTCAGGGACGGGGGACTGCCCGCCCCCTTCTTCTGCTTCGCTTTCTTACCCCGGTGCGGTTCACCCTTCTTCCCCTCTTTTGCACTCTCCGGTGCCGCAGGGGAGTGGGTGCCCGAGGCCAGCCGGCAGAGGTCCCCCCATCCCCGCTCGAAGACGAAGTGGATGAAGACGGCCGAGAGCAGGGCAATGACGACCGCAAGGTAATACTCGTACCGGACGTGCTGGATGGTCGAGAAGAGGATGATGACCGACCAGACCAGCGCAAAGATCTCCCAGGGGCGCTCTTCCCGGAGGTTGTTGTAGACCGTGACGAGCATCCCGCCGACCATCAGCAGGAGCCCGTAGTTGAACGAGGTCCATGCCTCGGTCAGTGTCCAGGCCCGTGCGTCCTCGACGGTCTGGGTCACGGATGCCTGACCATAAAACGCGTAGAGGTCCTGGACAAATAACGTATAGAGATGGGGGGCTGCCACAAAGAGGAGCACAACGAAAAAGATCCCGCAGCCGATGATCGCGAGGGGGTACGCGTATCTTTTCCGGTTCCTGAGGAAGCGGGCAAGGAGATACAGCAGGACGGTCGCGCCGATAAGGCAGAGGTATGCATACACGTGGGCGACGGAATAGGTCGAGAGTTCCAGGCCGGGGTCTTTGAACCCGAAGATCACCAGCCCGACGCTTGCAATTGCAAAGATGATGGTGTTTGCCACAAGCAGGTATTCACTCGATCGCCCCCGGGAGAAATCGAAGACGAACTGGACGAGGGTGAAGACACCTACGATGAGGGCAAACAGGATCATGGTCGGCATCAGGAAGAGGCCGAGCAGGTACGCGATACCCGCGAGGACGGACAGGAATGCGGTCTTCTTCCACGTGCTGAAATCCGCAAGGTTGATCGTTGTCCCCTTCTCCGAGATCAGGATGTACAGGTAGGCGAGGCAGAACAGGGTGGAAAAGAGTACTTCGCCGTCCCGGTGGTTGAAATACCCGTACAGGGAGTAGAGGTAAAAGGTACCCGAAACGACCGCGGTGAACCCGGAGGCCAGGAGCCCGGTCTTCCAGTCGCCGAACGCCTTCCCGATGAAGTACATAAGGGCGACCGTCGCGGTGGCGAACAGCGGCGTCACCCATAGGCAGACCGCGATGATCTCAGGACGGGTGACCGCACCGAAGATCGTGCACAAGATCCCTGCGATGTAGATGGTGAGCGGGCCCCAGTAGATCGATGTCCCGAACGGGAAATGGGTCATCGGGTCGAACCAGGCATACTGGAAGTGATTGGCAAGGAAGAGCTCGACGAGCCGCAGGTCGTACTGGGGGTCGTCGCTGGCCACCATCGAGAGGATATCGGTATGGCCAATGGTGAGCATGGGGAGCAGGCGCAGGAGAAGGGCAAAAAGGGCAAACAGGCTGACGAGGCCGATGACCAGCAATCTCCGGTGGTTTTTCAGGATCGAACAGTTCACCGCATAACACCTTGTTGATGTATCCTAAACAGTACAAGAGGTTTGAATTCCCGGGCTCTTATAGACTTTGGCAGGCCTGAAATCGCGGGAAAATCAGCCACCGGATCCGGGAAACGTTTTCCCCGGCCACCGGATACGATCATGATTCAGTTCCCGGTTTCAGGGGGGCACGTTGTAACGAGCGTCCGCTGTTCCGGTTCCCGGTGAAGACCGGGCCGCAGTCGCCATTACGGGCCGGTAAAACAGGCCGGCAAAAAAGACTCCTTGATAATGGGAATTCAGGAAGACTCCGTGCTCTCCGCGACAAGGCGGATGAGGTTCTCCCGCCCTTTCCGTACCTTCTGGATAATTCCTCTCGTATGGAGATCGTTGAGCGTGGAACTCACGGTGGATTTGGGCATGCCCAGGACCCTGACGATCTCGGACTGGAACTGTTCCCCGCCGTTTGCCCGGAGCAGCTGGACGATCCGCTCTTCGAGGCTGAGCATCTCGGCCTCGGACAACGGGGATGACGTTCCCTCAGGTTCGTCCGGCAGGTCATCCGCAACGAGTTGCTGCTTTCTCTTCCGGTATATCAGGAAGCCGGCCACCGCAATGATGATGACGATGAACCCGAGGATGATTGGCAGGACCGGAACAACCGGTGCCGCCAGCACGACCCGCGGTTCCCCGGGCCCGAAGGACCGGAGGCCGTACCAGACAAGCTGGTCGCCTGCCTGCTGGTCGGGGGCAGGTTCCGCTGCCGTTACCGAGTAGCCGTTCGGGTACCGGATGATGAGCGTGGAGTCCTTGTCTAGGTACAGCCCGCCGGCAAACGCATCGCCGGCGGTAAGGCCGTTATCAGCGACGGCAAAGTCTGTCCAGGAGAACGAGTAGGTGACGACCCCGAACTTCCCGGTCGGGGAGGTCTGGACGCTGGTGTTCCCGGAAAAATTGCTCACCGTCATCTGCCGCCCCGTGCCGGCGGCCGCCTGGGCAGCGGAACGCTGCATCAGGTCCTCCAGCTGGGGGAGGTAAACGGTCGTGAGGTCCTGGGAGTAGTTTTCAAAGTTATTCAGGTCGTCATCGGTGGCAATGGGGGTGCGGTACTCCACGGTCCAGAGCGCTGAACCGTCCCGCTGCAGGGTGATCATGTAGCTGGTGGTGGAGTCCGGGGTAGGTGCCGCCCATGCGACCGGCAGGGTACAGAGTAGGAGCAGGGCCGCGATGGCGACGAGCCGGTACCAGTTCAGCTTCTTCATGGTGCACCGTGTTGTTGATCGTTATCATGTCCCGTATAAAAAAATACGTGACCGGTTTTCTTACCGGTTGCTGGCCGGAGGGGTAGCGTTACGGGTTGCGGAACCTGAAGTCCCAGTTACCATTCCGGTTGGTGTCCCCGTTGCTGTTCCCGCTGCCATTTCCATTCTCGTTGTTCTGCCCGTTTGCGGGGTACGGGGTATGGCTGGGCTGTACGTAGGTGACCGTCCGGTGCTGGTCCTGCCATGTCTGGGTGGTCTGCCCGGCAGGCTGGCTGGTAACGTTCCACGTATGACCGCCCGTTCCCCCGCTCTGGTTCCCTGACGCCGGGACCACCCGGTTCACGGTCTGGCCGGTATGTCCCTGCGAATACACCGGAATGACCCGGTTCTGCACGACAGGTATCACGCGTACCGGCTGGAACCATACCCGGTGATCCGAGACTTGGACGCGGTCGAACCGTACGTCGGTCCTCTGCTCAAACCTCTGCTCGATGTCCTGGCTGTTATTGTATGCCCGTGCTAGGCCCGGATTGTCGGGATGCGAGTCCATGAGGCTTTCCAGGAGGACCTGGTGGCTGAGGATCATCTCCTGCGCGTGCACGAGGGCGGGGTTTATCTCTGCCGGGGTGTACCCGATTCCGTTATCCACGGGGGTGTATCCATTGTCATTTTCCACCGGTATGTTCACGGTCCCGGTATTTTCGGGTACGTACCCGTTCCCGGTATTGACCGGTATGTTGCCGTTCCCGTTATTCGCGGGTAGGTACCCGTTCGGTACATATCCATTCCCGTTGTATACCGGCATGGACCCGCTCCAGTTAGCGGTCCCATTAACGTATGTGCCGTTGTACGCGGTCTCATTGAAGAGTGCAAGGGTCTGCCCGGTCTGGTTCATCTTCTGCCAGTACTGGTCCAGTGCAAGGTTCGCGGCACCGGTCTGGTTTGCGTCAAGTGCTGCTTCCAGTTCGGAGAGCCGGAGGCTTGCCTGGTCAACCTGTTTATCCAGCAGATCGGTCCGGTTGAAGGTGAAGGAATCGTCAAGGTTTTCAAACGCGAGCTTGAGCCCGTACAATGAGCTGTCCGGGCCGATCGGTCCCCGGTATGGCTGGATATTGTTTGCGAGCTGCAGTCCCTGCGTGCTGGTAGTGTTGTCTGCTGCAACGGTCCCGATGGTGCAGAGCATTCCCAGCGCCAGCAGGGCCACCAGCATGCCAAATCTGGTCTTCATGGTTTTTTCCCTCCGTGTTCCGGCATGTGCCGTTGAGTGAAGATTCCTGCCCGGGTGCCTTAAGGGTCGTCACCGTTCCGCTGAATTCCGGTCGTCCCTGCGGTTGTGCCGCACCACACAACCGTTCCGGATAGTTCAGATTTCCAATCGGAGCGATTTTATGCAGGAAAAAATTCCGGCCATTTTCGCGGGAGATTGGGCACCGGGCCCGTGCCGGATCGGCAGGGCGCGCAGGAAACGGGAGGGTAACTGCGGGGCGGCAGGTGCCGGTGCGCCTGCATGTGCTTACTCTCCTCACGGGATTGGTATGGCCGGGACCTAGTACCACTGTGCCGGTATATGGCGTACCGGCGCGTGGACGGGATCTTCCGGATCACTCGCTCCGCAGGGCATCGATCGGGTCCATGTTCGATGCCATCCACGCGGGGTACAGGCCGGACCCGACACAGACCACAATGCCGATGACCATCCCGTACGGGATATAGATCAGGCTGGCCGGCAGGAAGAAATAGAGCGTCGTGCCGATCAGGGCACCCACGACGAAATACCCGATGATAAAACTCATGAACCCCCCCACGCCGGCCCCGATGAGGCCGAGAGTGAGCGCTTCGTACAGGAACATCCGGCGCACCTCCCCTTTCTCCGTGCCGATGGAGAGCAGGATGCCGATCTCCTGGACGCGTTCTTTCACCGACATCATCATGACATTGAAGATGCTCACCGCGGCAACCAAAAGAGAGATGCCGCCGATCGCCATGATAAACGAGGTGATGGTGCCCAGCGTGCTGCTGATCATGGCGAGCCGGGAGCTGGCGTCGGTCACCCTGACGACGTCGGAGTTCCGGTTGACCTTCGCGTTGATGAACGCTTCCGTCTGGTTCAGGGTATCCACGTCCTGCAGGATTACGTTGACCTGGTTGTACACATTCTTATCGCCGAAATGATCGGTGAACCAGTCATCGGAGACGATGATCGCGTTATCGGTGAACACGTTGTCGGAAGCGATGCCCCGGGCCGTGAGGATGCCGGTGACCCGGACGACCGGCCGGACGATCGAGACGCAGTTCGCCCCGATCTTGATGCTGTTCCCCGGGACGATATTGAAATTGCTCGCGATGGTCGCCCCCACGAGTGCGTCATTCCCTCCTTGCAGGCTTTTTCCCTCGCTTACGGTGAGGAACTTGGGGATGTCGTTGGGATCCAGCCCGTAGATGATCCCCCGCCCGTTCGTGGTACTGATCGTGAACTGGTCGCCGATAGAATGGATCGTGATCACCTGGTTCTGCCCGGCCGCCGACTTGATCTCATTGAGCGTGCTCAGGTCTATGCCGTTGTTTGCCGTTGCGTTCGGGTTGGTCGAGCTGAGCTTGACCACGTCAGATGTGAGGATGACCGTATTGACGCCGGAAGAGAGCTGGCTCTGGACCATATACTGCATGTTGGTCCCGAGTATCCCCATGGTCGAGATGGTGACGACGCCGATCACGATCCCGATCGATGCGAGCAGGGAACGCAGGAAGTTCAGCCGTACACTGCGCACCGAGAGATCGAAGAAGATATCCGTCATGGTTCAGCAACGTTCCCAACGTTCGTGCCGGATCGCCCGGTGCGCAGGTGATCACCTGCCGGCCTTTGCTGTAAGAGATAAACCCGGCCGGGTTTTATACTCTCGCCATCTCCCCTTAGTCAGGCATATTCCCCGGAGGTCTTCCCTGCTGTATCGTGCCGGGACTCCCCATGGCCGGCATCGCCATCTCATGAGGATCGAAAAACGGGGCGGGGGTTACCGCGTCAGCTGTACTGGCTCTCGCTCAGGTTGCCGGAGTTTGAATACCCGCGCTGCTCCCAGTACCCCTGGTAGCCGGGGTTGTCGGAGAGTTCGATCTCGTTGATCCACTTGATCCACTTGTACCCCCACTTGTCCTCCGCGACCAGCCGGAAGGGATAGCCGTGCTGGGCGTCCAGCGTGACGTTGTTCATCTGGTATGCCATGATGATGTTGTTGTCCATGACATAGCTGAGCGGGAACGAGGTGGTGTAACCGTCCGTGGCGTGGAAGATCACGGTGTTTGCCCGCGGGTCGGTGCCGGCGTCCCGGATGAGGTCGCTGACGAGCACGCCCTCCCAGAGGATCGTGGCATCCCAGCCTTCGACGCAGTGGAGGGTGACGACCTTGGTGTAGTGCTGGTGGTTGTCGAGGACCTCGCGGTAGGTCGAGACGGTGGTATTCATGGTGAGGCCGGTGACGGTGAGCCGGTACTCCGACTCGTTGATGTTCTGCGTGCCGATGATCGCATTCTCCGGTACCTGGCTGATAGCGGTGAGGTCTTCACCCTGGTAGGACCGGACCTCGACTGCGGGAAGCTGGGTTGCGCCGGCCGGGGCGCCCCGGTTGCCCGGGTTCATGAGGACGAGAAGGATACCCGCCGCCACGATGATAACGACAACTGCAATGATCACGGCCGACCTCGCGTTCATTGAACAGGAATTGAGGATGCGGATTAAAAAACCATCGTATGCTGCCAGTACCGATCCCGGGAAATGAAACGTGGTCTTCTGCCGGGCCGGAGAAAAGAAAAAGTCGTTTGAGTGGGGTTCACTCAAGGGCCCGGGTGAGATCCCCCGGGCTGGTTCTGAGAGGTCGGGGAGGACCGGCTTTCCGGGACTGGCGCCCGGCGCCCTCTACTTTGGGGTTTTCCATCCTCCTCACATTCTGGTCTGGTTGGGGGAACTTAAACCCCGGCCGTGCGCCGCGAAAGTAAGAGCCCGGCACCGTCGCAGGGACCTGCTGACGGGTTAAAAATATCTGGTATAACTTCCAAATTGTAAAAAATATTGGAAACTTGATAAAGTTTATATAACAAAATGTAACATATACTTTACACGGTCTCCCGCAGGCAACTGCGCCAGCACCGCACGAAGAAAGCACGAGAACCAACACGAGGTGAACTCCATCATGAAAGTACCCAGAATATATTACGGTGCGCTTGTCCTGTTCTGCGCCATGACACTGTTTGTCGGCATGGCCAGTGCCGCAGACACGACGCAGCCGGCCGTCACCGGCATGAGCGGTCACGGTCACTGGCAGGGATCATCCATGCACCACAAACCTGATCTCACCAACACGACCGTCCAGCAGCAGATGCTCACCAGATTCCAGCAGCAGGGGATCGACACCACCGATCTCCAGGCAGCATTCCAAGCCGGCAACATGACAGCAGCACGGGAATGGATGCACAGCCACACCACTCACCCGGCCTTCGCAGGGAATGGGACCGGTCACCGTGGTTTTGATCTCAGCAACACCACGGTCCAGCAGCAGGTGCTTACCAGATTCCAGCAAAAAGGCGTTGACACCACCGATCTCCAGGCAGCATTCCAGGCCGGCAACATGACAGCAGCACGGGAATGGATGCACAGCCACACCACTCACCCGGCCTTCGCAGGGAGCGGCACCGGTCACCGTGGTTTTGATCTCACCAACACGACCGTCCAGCAGCAGATCGTTACCCGGCTCCAGCAGTCCGGGGCTGATGTGAGCGGCCTGCAGGCAGCATTCCAGAGCGGTAACACGACCGCGGCACAGCAGTGGCTTGCCTCCTACTGGCATGCACACATGAACGTGACACACTTCCGCCACCCGGGAGATGACGGGAATTCTCCATGACACAAAAAAGCCTGGCGATCCTGATCATCTCGGTGGTCGCGATAGCGGCATTCATGGTGGCAGGGTGCGTGCAGAGCCCGGGAAGTTCCCCTGAGCAGGGCGCTGCCGCCACCCCGGCACCGGCACCGGGTACCGGTGCATCGGCGGCGGGCTCACCCCGCCAGTATTCCGGGCAGGGCTTCCTGACCAACACCACCCTCCTCACGGCAGCGGCCCAGACACTTGGGGTATCCGAGAGCGATCTGGCAACTGCCCTGACTCCCGTCGCGGGTGCCCATATGAACCTGACGACCGCGGCAGCCCAGCTGTCGGCGACCTCAGGGACGACGATAACCGCAAGCCAGCTCGCGGCAGCGCTGGGCTTCCCCGCCGGGGGCTTCATGCACCGCGGCAACGGGACCGCATACAACCGGACCGCGTATTCCGGGACCCCGCAGGCCCCGCCAACCTCACGAGCGTGGCTGGTTACTACCCGGGCCAGCCCCTTTTTTTTCGTTTTGTGAATGCCCGGTAATGTTTGCGAACTTTTTTTGAATCGTTGAAAATTCGGCTCTGTGGTAATGCTTGGTTCTTTGAAGTAAAAATCGTGAATTCAAACCGAGTAATTATTACATCAATAATCACATTGGAACATATCCTTCGGGTGAAATAAAATGGATTATGGAACTCTGATCGGGAACTCCTTTAGCTACGTAAAGGAAGGTGTTATTGACAAGGTGAACAAGTGGCTGCTCCTGATTATTGCCACACTCATCCTCGTTATCCCCCTGAATGGATACATCATGGGCATATACCGGGGAACAACACCTGCTCCCGAAGTAGAAAACTGGTCTAAACTCTGTGTTGATGGCATACGCATCATTATTGTCGGTATAATTTACGCATTACCGGCAATTATCCTCGAATTCCTCATTATTGGCCTGCTAGCCTTTGCAACAATCCAAAACACCCTGACGGGAATGGTTGGGGCAGGTCTTCTCTGTCTCCTGATCATTGTCGTCATTATTATTGGCATTATCTCTCCAATCGGCATCATCCGGTTTGCACGGACAGCAAAATTCGGCGAAGCGTTTAATTTCGGTGAAATTATTGCAACGATAAAGAAGATTGGCTGGTTGTCCTATATCCTGGCACTGATCATCGTTGATATTGTTGTCGGGATACCGGGACTCATTCTATGGGCTATCTGTGTTACGCTTGTAATTAAAGCGTCCATCCCAGGATTGGTCATAGCATGCATTCTCTTCGCTGTTGTTCTGCCAATCCTTATAATATTCTATGCAAGGTACCTGACTCAGGTTTATGAGAGCGCCGGTACTGCATAATTTCTTTATTTTAAATCCGGTGAGACTCTCAATTACGGTCATCCTCTATAACCTCTCAAAAGCAATTGCCCGCTCGCTTTCTCATCACTGTAAAGGATTTCTGCAAGGCGGAAATTCCATGTATTTACTAGTTGCATGGTATTTCCATCAGGATTTAACAGAACATTTTGAGGATTCACCGTTAACAATGTGGTATTTTGAAATCTTCGTCAACCTTACTGGACTTTTTTCAGGATAATCTTAATCAGTATTGGAATTATCACTTTGGGGTAAGGAACATAGATGGATAAACTGATTGGCCTGGTAATTGTTGGGGTAATTGGACTTGTATTGATTGCGAGTGGCGCATTAATGCTCGCAAAAAATGTGGATGTAGGTATTGGTCTGATAGCAGTAGGAGTGCTAGAGATTGGCTTTGGATTCAGACTTATACCATGATTTTTTACGAATTAACCGTTAACAGTGTGGTATTGGGAAATGTTCAGCAGGGTTGCCGGACTTTTTTGAAGAAAAACAAAGTTTTGAGGCTTAAACGTTGTCTTTTTGCGTTTACGTCTGAAAACGTGTACACAAGGTTCATTTTCTTTTCTGTAAAAAGACAACGTGCGAGCTGAATTACCGGAAAACGGGGCAAGATCCTCTGTCCGATTAACCTTATTGGTTCAAGAATAGTATACTACCCTATGAAGTGCCCCTTCAAGCAATGCCTGAACGGTCATGGAGCCATGCTACCGCACGATCCGGAACCCCAAAAGTCCCGACAACGCACCAGAACCTGCATGGCACTAAAGGGAGCTCTCTTTTGATATCGGGATCTTATCGCACTCTGCCCCATCGTGCGGGCAATGGAACTTTGCCCGGGGAATGTCTTCCTTGGCGACGTTGATCTCATATCGTCGCCCGCACTTGGAGCAGGAGAATATCACGGTTGCCGGTAGCATCTTTATCTCGCGTGTGACCTTGGGGGTCCAATGCCGGACCTTCTTACTTTTACGTCTGCCCATTATGGATATTTTTCGGGTAGTAGTGTATGAAGTAATCGGTTCGTCATCTGCCCCGGCATGCGGGATGATGCTGCCGACCCATACCAACCCGCCGGGGCCTGTCAAGCCCTCCAGGAAGATGACGAAGACCGGGAAATCCTGATCGCGTGCTTTCCGGACCGGGACAACGAAGCCCCACGATTGATGAAGCAAAAGGATTTTTCCTGTTTTTTCAGGATGTAGAAATATAATACTAAGAACACCACAATAGTGGTTAAAGAAAGGATTGCCGTATGTTACGTCCAGAAGATGTTGAAACGATCCTGACGACACACGATCTATCCGTGTATCTGAAGGACATGGTGGAGAAGGAAGACAGCGATCTGAAAATTGACATCGATTACGAGTCCGGTGAATTATTCATTAATTGTCCGGGCTTTTCCCAAGGTCTCTCTGTGAAGACAGATCCATTCGGTGTATGGGTGATCAGCGAAGTGGTCTCCCAGAAAAATACGGGAATTTTTACCCAGACCGGAAAACTTCACAAGACCGAGAAAACCATAACCGTGCTCCGGGCCGTTGCCAGCTGGATCCGTGACCTTGAGGAGAGTACCCGGGAGGCCTGAAAGAGACAATGGGATGAATGCCCGGATGATGATACCGGACTGGATCATCAGGACCCTTTTTCCTTTGCCAGATGCAAACCCACATAAAACATGAAAAACGCGAAAAGAACCGCATGGCGTCCCTCGGTGTTGGCAGTACTGCCCCATGTGTGGAATGATGTTGCCGGAGCAGGATATGGTGATTGTATAACGTTCTGGAGTGCGGAGTGAGAATATTCAATGACGAATTTACTTCAAAATATATACACTAAAGAGAAAAGAGACGATAGCCCATGAGTGCTTTGAGTGGTCTTATTGGATTTGCATTTGCTGCGGCTGTCATTCTTGCTGTAATTCTCGCAGTATTATATACAATAAAGGAATTTTTTGGATTTTTGGAAGACTCTGAAAATCTTACGAAAATTACTATCGTTATCCTGGCAATTATAGCAGTTTTAATTCTTGCAGGTGTATCGTTAAGTTAAAAAATTTTTAACCGCCGCCACCCGGCAATTTTGACAGATACTGCCGGATTGATTGCGAAAGTAAAAGAGAACCGCCAACAGGAACGCTTATACACTCAAACAAGCGTGTGTCTATTGTCACTACTTTGTAGGTTAATTGCCATCAGGAAAGACACTCTGTCAATTGCACTCTCGATCAAAGTGGTGACAAAAAAGAACGCCATGATGTTGTGTTTCTCCTCTGGGTAATTGTTTTTCAGATCAACGTGAGAATGCCAACACCGATTAAGATCAATCCCACAACAGTCACCGTCACCAAAAAACCAATCGGGGAAACCATGGGGATCCCTAAAAAGGATTATCCCGAGAACTACGAACATAAATCCGGGTAAAATTAAGGGTAAAACCCTAAGGGGTCTCTCCTGGTTTTAATCACGATATATACGACTCGCTCTTCAAGGTTCTGATGCCTTGGCAGTTGACCAGAATTTTTACGGGAGAAAATGTCGGTCGCCAGCCGTAAACTTATCAGACCCTGTCCCCCGGATGTGCATGCATGCCCGTATTACAAACGAGTCTTTTTATCATGCATGGATCAATCTCCCTTTCGAGTACCTGCATGCACGTGATCTGTCCGCACTGCGGTAAGGAATCAAACGAGGAGTTCCCGCGGTTCTGCACCGGTTGCGGCGCCCGGTTGGACGGGCGTACCCCATCCGGTACCCGGGATGTCCTGCCCCGCTCCGGCGAAAGAAGAACCCGCTGATCGCGGGGTTCTGCTCAACCGTTCTTTTGGGCCCCGGGCAGGTATACACCGGCCAAACCGCACAAGGTTTTGTCGTCTTTCTTCTTGCCGTTGCGGGACTGGTCTTCTTCCTGATCCCCGGGCCCATCGTGTGGCTCTCGGGAATGTGCAATGTGCAGACTGTGCGGGAAAGATGAATGCCGGGAAGCTGCTCTCGTTCTGCGAGACCCGGCAGCACGGATGCACTCTGACAGATTTTTCTTTCATAGGGTGATGGGAGCAGTTCTGCCAACCGGGGAGGTCCTGATTACTTCTGAGGACGTAACATAATTACTGCACATCATGAACATCGTGAACATTTATCCCTGATTTTCTCTACGAAGTCCGTCAACTTACCAGCACCGGTAACCCTGAATTCGATTGCGTTATTCGAAATTCTCAATAGATATCAGAACGCTTATATGGGTATATTGTGAAGTACACTATGTCCCAATTTAGGATATAATGCCCCAATTTCGGATGATACAATACCCCATTTTCGGATACAATGTCCCATTTTAGGATACAATGTCCCGAGTTAGGGGACGTGCAATAAATAGTGACTTCCAGTCATTACCAGTGTTTGCTGTTAGCAAATACTATCGTTCAGTGCCCGTACTGTATCGGAGTTAAACAAAATTTGGAGGAATTATAATGGCGAAATATAAGGAAACAATTGACCTTTACGACGATGAAGGCAAGCTCTTAAAGAGCGG
>Ga0326728_10015243_pt1 | contig 16047 bp, 14 predicted proteins | sample MB3enrmetagenome_FD_207602 | JGI IMG/M metagenome (GOLD analysis project Ga0326728, IMG submission 207602) | Lab enriched peat soil microbial communities from McLean, Ithaca, NY, United States - MB31MN | ecosystem: Environmental > Terrestrial > Soil > Wetlands > Peat | place: USA: New York...
CTATTGCCTGCTGGAATCCCCTGGAAAGGGATTGAATTGGGATGTCCTGGGTCCGCTTGTGGGATATCGCTACTCCCTGGATTACGGTAAGACCTGGCACGACACGCCGCACACGCCGGCCGATCCCTTGTTTGGCGAGCCCGTCGCAGCGGGCGAGAAAGTGAAAATGGGATCCCCGCACTTTGTAGACTTCGGAAAGAACATGCAATATTCCCCTGACGGAAAGGCTTACCTGGTTGGCCACGGCGCCACCGATCCCGACCTCCACCCCCGGCCCGCCAATCTCAGTTGGATTACCGGGAACCAGATTTATATGGCCCGAGTCAAACCCAGTATTAAGAATATGAATAATTGCACGAAATATGAATTCTTTTCCGGTCAAGATCGCCACCAGCGCGCCATCTGGACCTGGGACTTTTACCGGATCAAGCCACTCGTCAATTGGAACCACAATTGCGGATGTGTCACCATGACTTATGATGCGCCGCTCAAGAAATTCCTGATATGCATTACCGACGGGGGCAACACTATTTCAAAGTTTAATACGTATATTTTGGAGTCCGACCACGTCGATGGGCCCTGGAGGCTGGTGGTGTACATGCGCGAGTTCGGCGAGCAGGCCTATTTCGTAAATATTCCCTCCAAGTTCATCAGCGCAGACGGCCGGACAGCGTGGCTCTGCTATGCCGCCAACTTCACGAATGGCTACCTGCATACCAACTACCGCGACATTCCTCCGGGCAGCGGCTATGGAATGACTTTGCAGGAGATCAAGTTATTGCATTGAGAAGCCGTCAGTTGTCAGTTTTCAGTCGCCAGTAAGAACGTTCTGAAAACATACGACTGATGACTGACGACGGACGACGGATGACTGCTAACCTCCTCAGGAGCCCCACCATGGATCCTTTTCTACGCATTGGACGCCGCAAATTCCTTCGCGACTCCGCGCTCGGGCTAGGTGTTGCGCCATTGATTCCTGAAGTATCTTCTTCCGAATTGGCGTTGGCGGAGAGGAAGCCGGGCGGCCCGGCGCCGAATTCATCTGCCCTGATGATGCGGGCCACCTTCGGGTCGAAGGAGCCGTTGTGGATCGTGCGCGAGCCGCAAGCGGGATTCCCGGAGCAGTTGGCGTCCAGCGAGTTGGCGCGCGGCCTGCGCAACCTGGGGCTTGCCCAGGAACCTGTGCAGGCAGTTATGGGCGGAGGGGAATTGCCGCCGTCGGGGTTGGTGTTCTCACTTTCCACGGTGCGAGACAAATTCAAGCACCCTGAAGCCTACGAAATCTCTCAAGAATCCGGTCCCAGAAAAGCATCGCACGTTCATTTCACCGGCGCAACGCCGCAGGCAGTTCTGTATGCGGTGTTTGATTTTCTGGAGCGGCAGGGTGCCTTCTTTGGATTGGACGGCGAGGCCTACCCTCTGGAGCCTTCGCACACTCTAAATCTACCGCCCGCCGACCACTCCTGGCAGGCGCAGCCGCGTTTCGGCACGCGTGGGTTGGTGCCTTGGCCCGACTTTCTGAATTGTGTCACGGTGTACAACCGGGAAGACTGGCGCGCGTACCTGGAAGCGATGGTGCGGATGCGGTTCAACACCCTGGGAGTCCATGTTTATTCCGCGAACGACCAGTGGGCGGAGTCGTTCCTGTCCTTTGAGTACGCCGGGGCCGGCCACATCGCTTACACCGATACCACGGCGACGAACCGATGGGGATATCTGCCGGAACGCACCTCGCGCTATGGTATGGGCGGCGCCGACTTCTTCGCGGGCGAGGTGTTTGGAGCCGAATCCACCACCCAGGCGCGGAACACCTTTGAGGCGGAGGAACTTGCGCAGCACCTCTGGGGCGAGGCTTTTCAGTATGCAAAGCAATTGGGAATCCGGACGGGCGTGGGATTTGAGCCCTACAAGATCCCCGACGAGATTTTCCGCGCCACGCCGCCGGAAGCGCGCGTGACGGCTGATTCCAAGACTCCCGGCCCTCGCATCGACCCCGAATCGGTGACGGCCAAGGACATCCTGGAGGCGCGCCTGGCCAACCTTCTGGAAGCTTATCCCATGGTGGACTACGTGTGGCTGTGGGAAGATGAAGGAATGAGCTGGGCGAGTCAAAAGGCAAATGTGCCTCTCTCCGTCACCCCGTTTAAGCAAGCGTACGACTATTTGAAGCGGCACGCGCCCGAGAAACGCCTGGTGATTTCGGGCTGGGGCGGAGTGGTGCGGCACTTCGCGGAATTTCACAAAGCACTGCCGGAAGACATCGTTTTTTCCTCCTTAAGCGACAACCTGGGCTGGGACCCGGTCAGCGAGGAATACGCGAAACTCGAAAGCCGCGAGCGCTGGCCGATTCCCTGGCTGGAGGACGATCCGGCAATGTGGTTGCCGCAATTTCACGTGGCGCGCTTCGTGCGGGATATGGATTTGGCCGAACAATACGGTTGTCAAGGTTTGATGGGGATTCACTGGCGGCATCGGATTATGGATATTGATACGGGCTTTCAATCCGGGCACTCGTGGGATAAGGGTTTGACTCCCAGCCAATTCTTCCAGCGTTTCGCCTCTGTCCAGGCGCGGGCGCTGAGAGCCTCAGCCCTGGCCAAAATCCTCGAGGAAACCGACCGCGACCGGCTGATTCTCTGCTCGTGGACGGGGCAAATCAGAAACGGTCACAGCGAAATCCATGAATACTCCGGCGATTATAATGAAGGGTTCCAATTCTGGAATGATTACGAGCCCTCGGAAAGCGTCAAGAAATCGCAAGCGGAGGTAGCGCGGCAGCTTCGCGCGCTGACCGACGCCGCTTCCAGCCCGGCGGAGCGCGAGCGGCTCAATTACCTGACGCGCTTTGTGGAATTCCTCACTCCCTATTCCGACTCATGGTCACTGGCCCAGCGTTTGCACTTGAAGCTTCAACAGGCAAGTGAACTGAAGAAACAAAACAAGGCCGGCGAAGCGCGCGAGCTGATCCTGGTGGAAGGCGTGCCCCTTTGGTTGCAACTCGCCCCAAAAGTCAGGGAAGTCTTTCTGGACTATCAGGAAATTGTCAGCACCCGCAACGATCAAGGGCAACTGGCTTCGATGCACAACAAGTACGAGCGCCTGGCGCTCTACCGGCTCCGAGCTTCGATGAAGGAGTTTCTGGGAGAGCTGCCGCCGGAAGTGGATCGAGCGTTTGCGGGGTCGCGCGAGGCCGATGGCAAGGCCGCGCCGCGGGCCTTTGTGCCCACTCGTCCAACCGTGCTCCGTCAAGGGGGGCGCGTCCGAATCACCGTGGTAATTCCCGGGCCAGCCAAGGTCGTGTGCGCGACCCTCTTCACCCGCGTGCAGGAGACGCCAGCCTGGAGCCCATCGCCCATGAAATTGGAGCAGAGGCGCACCTACACCGCCGAGCTTCAATGGCGTGAGACCGCGGGCACATTGCTCGATTATTACGTCGCGGCAGAAGTGGAAGCGGAAGGCGCCAAGAAAATCCTCACCTCCCCGCCCGAAGCACCACAGCGACACAATACGGTGACACTGGCCTGAGGACGCGGGGGATGGCTAGAGGTGAAAACTCTGGAGGTTGAGTTGTCTCGAAGGGGGGAGGAGGGCCATGATGAGATTTTTGCCTTACAAGCCCGAGCAAACGCCTCCAAGTGATCTGTCGCGGCCTCAGTTTGATGCCAGGGGATCAAAGAGCAGTTCGGTGGTGATGGTGATGGCTTTGTATAGGCTGAGGTAGACCGGGCATTTTTCCGCGAAGAAGCTGTGGACCCTGAACGCCGTTTCCCGGTGCGCCTCTTCCGCCCTGAGCCTCAGCCGGACGTGAATACGCCGGATCACCAGGACACTGCCCTCCAATTCCACTTCCCCCACGGCTTCGGACACCAGACGTTCATTGGACGCGGAGATTTGGCGCGCTTCCAGCGTGCCCCCGAAGGTTCCGGTAAGTCAACCGGCCGTGGCGGCGACGACGTAATCGAGCGTTGTGGCGTGCTCCGGGAACGCGTTCGGCGTGACCTTGTAGTGCTCAGCGACGGCGCCGTGCACGCCGAAAATGACCGGCTCGCTCTCGGCAGGCAAATAGGCACGGCGTATGGGACCCTTGACCCTCTCAATGCGCACTTCCGACCGATACACGACTTCCCCCATAATTCACCTCCCAAAACCCATTCTACGCCCCCACCGCTCAGCCGCGCACGGAAACCTGACCTCTTCGGTGATCGCGCCATCGGGTGATTTGAGATTGGCGATTTGAGATTCGAGGTTTTCGCCCCCCGCATTCCCCGCGGCGCTTTCATCCTGCGTCCCGCGAGGAATCTCGCTCTACCCTCATTTTCATTATGGATTTTGTCAGTATCTCCTCACTCATCACTGTCCTGTCCGCCCTTGGGTTTAAAAGCGCGAAGCTGAGGAAGAATCCCCGGCATCTAACAATGTGGTCTGAGCGACACTTGCTCGGAAATCCGGCTGCCGAAACGGCGAAGCGCGGGCATTCCGGCTGGCAGCGGTAGGAGGAGATGGTCAGCGTTGATGATCCGTCGATGCCCATGCCTTTTGCTCGTTTCCCACGCCGGGATTCTCGCCGCTCTGGTTTTTGCCGTTCCGCCAGCGCGGGGGCAATCACTACTCCCGTCCACTGCGCCTCCCGAAGCGCCGGGGCAGCAACCCTTTCCCTCCTCACCGCCTTCCCCCTCTAGCCTGCAAGACAAACCGAAGGGCCGGACACGACGACTAGAGAACAGCAAACCGGAACGTCCAACGAGCGCCTCTTGTGGGTTATTCCCGATTTTCTCCTCATCGAGAACGCCAAATCGCTTCCTCCGCTCAGCACCGGCACCAAATTCAAAGTCGTTGCGCGCAACTCCTTCGATTATATGCAATATCCCTTGTACGGCCTACTTGCGGGCATCGGCCAAGCGGAAAATAGCGAGCCGTCTTACGGTCAGGGGGCCGCAGGCTATGGCAAGCGTTACGTCGTGGCCTTCGCCGACCGCACCATCCAGAGCTTCATGACCGGCGCCATCCTCCCTTCGATCCTGCGGCAGGATCCCCGTTACTATCAGCTCGGCAAGGGAGGCCTTTGGCGTCGCACCGCCTACGGCGCCAGTCGGATCCTCATTACTCGCGCCGATTCTGGAAGGATTCAGTTCAACTATTCCGAAGTTTTCGGCAGTGCTCTTGCCGGTGGCATTTGCGTCTACAGCTATCATCCGCGCGGCGAACGCACGGTGCGGAATTCACTGAGTGTGTGGGGCACGGAGATCGGCTTCGACTCACTTGCCGGTATCTTTAATGAATTCTGGCCCGACGTTCACCGCCATTTCAGCAGGAAATGACAACACATCGCGTGGCCGCCACCCGGATGACCCGTGATTTTTGTTACTGCGACTTATATGCAGTAAACACACTGTGGCGCCGGCCCGCGATGACATTTCCTTCTCAAAACCCTTAGTTGTTATGCCTCATTCACCTATTAAAGCTACCAATAGTTCCATCTCAAAATCCTTAGCTACCCTTTATGCCTTTTTCACATACCAGAGCTTACAGTCAGACCATCAGGGTTCCACGAAGCTTCACCGCACGACCGGAAAGAGGGGCTCTGGCGAGAGGCCACTCCAAGGGGAAGGGGTTTGGAGGAATGTCCTGAGGAATCCAGGGGGTTGCCCGAACTGCCGAAGTGGCTGAGATCCCTATAAAAGAGGTGATTTTGCAATGTGCTCGAGAATAACCTGCCAAACACTTTTGATGATGACTTTGGCTTTGGGAAGCATCGCCTGGGGCGTGCAGATGCCGCAGTCGATTAACAACGACAGAGACTTGAGGTCCGCCCTCAAGGCTGCGAAAACGCCGGAAGATCATGAGCGCATCGCGGCCTACTACAAGGCGAAGTCGGAAAGGCTGAGTGCCCAAGCGGCGGAATATCAAGAGGCCGCCATGACGTACCGAAAGAGCCCGGTCGTAAAGAATCTCACGGCGCCAAATACGGCAGCACGTTACGAATACATTGCAGAAGGCTTTCGCGAGCAAGCAAAAACGAATCGCCAACTATGGAAATCACAAGAGCAAATGGCAAAGGACGCTGTACAAGGCTTTAAATGAAAGCCCCGCACGTGAGATATAACTCCCCCACCCGCTCGCCAGGAAAGGCACGCTCGATGTACCCTTCCTGGTCGAAGTCTTATAATGAAAAGGGCTACTCCGCTCCCGCATTCGAATCTCTTGAAGGGCTATTCTCAACGGAGCAACCTTCCCGGCGCGAGCGGCCCCTGCGCGCCTGAATTTACTGTTTCTTCTCGATTAAGTTATTGCCAAAGATAAACCCTATTTCACCCACGGCTCGAAACTGGCTGTTATTCAAACCCATGGGACCGAAGGTGTCACCCGGTGTGACGTTGCTTGCGTGAACCCAACCAAGATCTCCGCGAAAGAAGAAGCCTCCATATTGAAAGGTGGGCGTTCCAGTGATTGATGTACCCGCGCTGCCCGGACCAAACATCAGATTGACGCTATGCTGAGCGGCGCTCCCCCTGCTGGAGATGTACTCCCCGCGCCCCGCGAGCGAGAAGCCGTGTTTGAAGGTGTGAGTCAGCAATATCGCCTCGCCTCGCGTCGTAGCCCCGTTGGTGAGCCCGACCTTCAGGTTGGTCGGAACGTCGGTGTATTGAAAATAGGGCTGAATGATCCAAGGCCCCTTCGTGTAGGTGTAGATGACATTGTAAATACTGCCGTTGTTTTGCACGGGTGTAGCCAGAGTCTGAAAGGCCGTCTTACCGTAGTTCCCACCCCCCACGAAGGATAAGCTATGCGCTCCATTGACATAGGTTAACGAACCCGTCAGCCACGTATAGCGGTCGGAGTAGAAGCCGTCGTTCCAACTCACCGAGGCGGTGACTTTGCCCATCGTCTGATTCAATTGAATTCCGCGACTGATGGCGTTTTCCTGGTTCCACAATAGGCCGCGCTCGATATTCATATTCTCGAAGGAGAAGGTGTACTCGGCGCCGATCAGCGTCGGCAACTCGCCGATGAGGATGGAGGTGTTCTTTCCCGGCGCCAGTTTCAAATAGGCAGTCGACAGCGGGCCATAGAAGTTGGTCAGCGTTTTATCAGTGTCAAGGAATGGCGTCGCCAGGGCCGGAATCGTGTAGGCCCCCCCCTGCAAGTAGAACTGCCACCAGCCATCGGTCTTTTGAATCCAAATCTGGCCGTTACTGAGCGCCGCTTGCCTGGAGTTATCACCCGGGACGTAGTTGGTCTGCAACATGCCGAAGCCCGTGACAATTCCGTTCACGGCGATCTTGCCAAAAGGCCCGGCGTCAAACATGGCGGGAGGGAGTCCCGACAACGGTCCGGTTATGGAGGGACTCGGCAACGCTGTTGGGGGCGGCGGTGCGGGGATGGCTGCCGTGATCAGGGAATTGGCCGGTTTCGGCGGGTCAGCCGCCGGCGTGGCAGGTGCGTTCTGCGCACGACAAACCGAGGTCAACCCAAAGCAAAGGGCAATCACTGCAAGGTTCTTCAAATGGAATTTCATGACCCTCCTCCGTTGGCACATTGCTGAAAACAGGCGTGCGCTCGGAATTGAGCTTGCCCCGGCACATAGGCTCAAGGCGATCGGATCAACATCTTTCATCGTTTATTCGTCGCTTTCTCCCCCATCAGAGACGGGTAGTGGTCTCGCCTGCGAGAATTCCCCTCTCTGTAAAATGTGCCATCAGCCTAGCGGCACCTCGAAGCCACGGTCAAAGTAATAGTATTTCTGTTGATGATAAGATTTGAATTTCTGATGAGGATAAAAGCTGAATTTTTGTTACCGATAAAAATCTTTTGGCCAAATGAAATTTGTCATGACGACAAAAAGCGTTTTTGTAGTTTGCAGAAAATACTCGTAGGTTGTCAGGTACGGAGGATGGAGCGCACGAGTTTGCGCCCTTCCGTGACGAACTGCTCCATCTCCAGAAGGAAGTGGGCGGGTTCAGTTTTCGCCAGGGTGGGATAACCGCGGGTCAAGATCGCCCAAGCGGGATCTTCCTCCAGCTTCCAATCGAGCGATTCATTGATACCGTAACCCAACTCATGCACGTGGCAAAGGCGATCTGACAAGCTGACCAAGGAGACCAGCGCAGGATGCAGTTTGGCCTGCTGAACATCGTGGTGGTGTTCGACCACTTCCATGATGTCCTCCGGCAGGCGCCAGTGCTCGGCGAGGATTTTCCCCGTGTCGCAGTGAGTGAAGCCTAGAGCCGAATGTTCGGCTTGATGGAGCGGAATCTGTTCGGACCGCGCCAGTTGCGCCGCCGCGCGGAACTCCTCTTGGAACGACAGCATGTTCACCAGTTCACCCAGATCGTGCAGCAACCCGGCCAGATAAGCGCGCTCCGGTTCCTTGAAGCGGGCCTTGCGGGCGCAGAAACGGCTGACCAGCCCACAACCCAGGGAATGCTCCCAGAAGACCAGCGGGTCTATGACCCACCGATCTTTGGGTAAGAGATTGAGCAAGCTACAGGAAAGGAGGATCTCGCGGATCTGTCGTACACCGAGCACGACGATGGCGCCGTGGACGGACTTGACCTCACGGGAGCGGAAATACAGGGCGGAATTCGCCACCCGCAGGCACTGCGCAGAAATCGACTCGTCACACGACACCAAGTCGACAATGCGCTGGACTTCCACCTGGTCCACCGGCCTTTCGAGATAGAACAGCAGAGGACGGATGATGGCGGGAACCGTCGGGATGTTATTCAGCCTTTCGACGCGTTCGCGAATCAGCTCTCGGAGTGTGGGCGTCATGGTCGGCCTTGTTATCCCTCTGTATCTTATCGGCAGCGGAGGGCTCAACATGAGGCCTTGGAATCGGGTCATCGAGCCATCGGGTCATCGAGCCATTTGTGATTTGCGATTGGTGATTGGCGATTTTCCAGCTTCGATTTTCCAATTTCGAGTTTCCATTTTCAACTTTCTGTCCTCCGAGTCGGCAAAAGGGCTCATCATCTCAGCGGAAACTGTCGATAAGCGATGTGGGGGAGTATGTCACGCGGGGGTTGGGTCGCAACCAGCAGCATTCTCGCCGTCATCGTAGGAGTCACGGGGCAGCGTAGTGTGGGGCCGAATGGCAATCGGCCAGTCGTAGGGCCGAACAGCGTTCGGCCTTTGGGCGAGCGCCGCTCGCCCCCACGCGACGTGGCACGGGTAGCCTGTCCCGATGAATCCAGCATCAACAGAAGCGGTTTCGGTTTGGTGTATAATAGCAAATAGCAGAGTTCGGGCGAGCCCAAATAGAAATTCCGTTCAAAGCGCATCCGGGAGGGTCTATGAGAATACTTTCATCCCTTCTCCTCGCCGCGGTCATAAGCGGTCTGCTCAGCCTGGCCACGGCCCCGGCGGACCGGCCGTTGTCGAAGGACGACATCGCGCTGCTCCTGCTCGGAAGCACGTCCAGTAAGATTATCCAGGAGGTCGAGCAGCGGGGCATAGACTTCCAAATGGATCCGGACCTGGCCAAGAAGTTCCACGACCAGGGGGTCAGCGACGGATTGATTGATGCCTTGCAAAAGGCGGGAAATAAGGCCGCGGCGGCCAAGGCGAGCGCGCCGGCAACCACCGCTCCATCTGCACCTGCGCCCGGGGCCCAACCGAGTTCCCCCGTCGCGTCCCAACCCGCGGCAGCGGAAAGGCCACCGCTTGCCCCCACAACGATAACCCCCAGCCCAACCCTTTCAGTTACCCAGGGCCAATCGCCAAGATTGCCCGCAATGAACCGTAGACGATTCACTGCGCGCTCTTCCACCGAAGCCGTCGCCTTCAGTCCGGACGGCCGCTCCCTGGCGACGGTGAATTACGTGGTCTCCCGGCCCGACGACCCGACGTCCCCAACCCTATCAGTCGTAGTCTGGGACTTACAAGCCGGCCGCATCCGGCAGAGACTGGCAGGCCGTGCGTGGGGCGCCACGTCCCTGGCCTTTCATCCCAACAGCCGGTGGCTGGCCGCAGGAAACCAGGACAGCACGCTGAAAGTGTGGGACACCGTGGCTGGAAACGAGCTCCATACCTTGCGCGGCCATACCACGGCAATCGACGCCGTGGCTTTCTCCCCTAACGGAAACTTAGCCTCGGTGAGCATTGACGGCGTGTTGAAGCTGTGGGACCCCGCCACGGGGAGCGAGCTCCAGGCCCTCCCGCTCGGCGGTCCGATTCGAAGCGCCACTTTCAGCCCCGACGGCAGCTTGCTGGCAACGCGGAGCTCGGACCCGGCGGATACAACGATAAAGCTGTGGGACGCGGCCGATGGCCGCCAGCTTCGCGCCATCCCGGCCGGCGCGGGTTCTGCCATGGCGTTCAGTCCTGACCGCTTGCTGTTGTCCCAAGCGGACGAAAACGCACACGCTATCAGGCTCTTCGAGGTGGCTACGGGACGCGACGTTTCCAGGCTTGACTTTAACGAGCCAGTAATTCCCCAGCCTTCCGGCCACCCTGAACCGAACCAGGTGGGGTCCCTCGCCTTCAGCCCGAACGGGCGCTGGCTGGCGGGTTCGGTTGCAAACGTCCTACATGTCCATGTTTGGGAAGTGAACAGCGGCCGCGAAGCCCTCCACCTCCCCGCAGCACGCGGCGTGGCGTTTAGTCCCGATAGCCAGTGGCTCGCAACCACAGCCGGGGCGCTCTTCCATATCGCCACCCCACGCGAACTGCCCGGCGGCCGGTCCGAGCTTACGCTGTTCAGCGGCAACACGGGCAACGTTTCCAAGCTTGCGTTTCTGGGCGATGGCCACACGCTGGCTTCGGTAAGCGGCGGCGACGTGCGGCTGTGGGATGCCAGCACCGGCCAGACCATCGAAACCGTGCTCAATGTGGGGGATGGCACTCGTGCTCGCAAACTCGCGTTCAGCCCTGACGGCCATTGGCTCGCCACGGCGGAGCCTTTCGCACGCGATAGCCCGGTCAGGGTCTGGGATCTGAAATCAACCAAAGAACCGCGGTCATTGACAATTTCAACCCAAGGTAAGAGGTGGCCAGGGATTGTGTCGCTGGCCTTCAGCCCCGACGGTCACCTGCTCGCCGCGGGCGGCTTCAACGAAATAATGCTGGCGGACGTCGACACAGGTCGCGAGCTGCGCACGCTGGTCACCGGCGAAGACCCGACAGAGGATGTACAAGGTTGGGGTCTCATTCGTTACTGTGTGATGAACTTGGCCTTCAGCCGTGATGGGCGACACCTCGTTGCCGTCGGCCGGTCGGTCCAGGTCTGGGACAGCATCACGGGTCAGCGGTTGGCCGATCTGCCCGCACCGGGAGCGGTCCTTAGCCCCGACGGGCGCTGGCTGGCGGCGCTGAGAGACGCGCGCGGGCATGTGTTTGAGAAGCAGCTCGTGCTTTATGACGCCGCGACCCTGCATGAGGTTCGCAGCTTATTTGATTTCCCCCCAGACGCCACCCTATTGTCGTTCAGCGCCGACGGGCGCGAACTCGCAACGATTGAAATACAACCCCCTGAAATACAACTGCAAGGAGGTTCGGCTACGGTGCTCAAGGTCCGGGACACCTCGACCGGCCAAATCCTACGAACCTTGCCTCTTTACCACGAGCTCGTCGGCGCTACGGCATTGAGCAACGACTGGCGGTGGCTGGCTGCCGTGCCCCAGCAGGGAGAAGTGGCGCAGATGCAGACCTCGGTTGACATCTGGGAAGTATCCACCGGGCGCCGCGTGCACACGCTGACCGGCCTGCCCGTTCGCGTACTCAGCAATAGGCAACCCCCCTTGCACGCCCAAGGGAATGCACCAGACTACCCCGACGTAGTAGATATGATGATGTCCGGAATCCGCGCCCGGTCCGCCAACGGACTTTCCCCGCAAGAGATTTTTAACGCGAGGGTTCGGGATGCGGCGATCCTTAAATACCAGCAGGCTCTGGACCTTACACCGAACGATCCGGACCTGCATTTCGCGCTTGGCGCGCAGTTCGAGGCCCGAGGCGCTGCGGCAGCTACCAGCAGCGCCGCCCGGCCCCCCGGCCCGGATCTTCCCGAGGCGGCCCGCAAAGACTACGAATCGGCCCTTGAGCAATACCGTCAGGCCCATCAGCTTGCGCGGGACAGTCCCGGGTATCAAGAAGCATTTGAGCGATTGAGCCGTCTGCTGAAGCGTCCGTAGAGGCATCGCCACAAAAACCGGGGTCGCTGGTCCCTGTCCCCTTCCCCTCATTGCCGATTATTCCGCCACGCTGGCTTCTTCGCCACGGTACAGTCACCTAAACTCCGCAGTAAGAACCGCGGACCCCAAAAACCGGGGGCGCTACGGTCGCTGCCCACCTGCCCATCTGCCTACTGCTGACTGCCTACTGCCTTCTATCCTTTCCGGCGCGGAGGCGAGCACGACGATATCCACCCGCCGGTTCTGGGCTCGGCCCTCGACGGTCGCGTTGCTCGCCACGGGGTGATACTCCGCGTACCCGGCAGCAGAGAGGCGCATGGCGGGGAAGTTGTAATGAGTAATGAATAGCCGGGTCATCTCTGTAGCTCGGGCGGTCGAAAGCTCCCAGTTTGAAGTGAATTGCGCATTGTGGATGGGCACATCGTCCGTATGCCCTTCAATGCGAAGGTTGTTGGGCTGAGCGCCCAAGACCTGAGCAATCCGTTGCACCGTCGCCTCAGAACTAGGCCGGAGCTCTGCCGACCCGCTATCGAAAAAGCCAATTTCCTGCAAGCTGATTACCAGCCCTTCGCGACTCGCCTTCAGCACCACCTCATGCCGTGCAATCTCCGGTCCCAGGGCACTGGTAAGTTGCTTTTGCAGGGCATCTAAGTCTTTCTGAGCGTTGAGGGATCCCAGCATCTTCTCAAAAGGGGAAGCCTTCTGCCCGCGACCGGACATCCCTTTGCCGTTCTCGATAAGCTCTATATTTTCTGTCGGTAAGGGATCGGCTGTAACCATGGGAACACCTGAGTTTGCCGTCTCGAAGATCCCCATTTGTTGAAAAGCCTCCTGAATTGCAGCGGCGATTTTCCCCACCTTGCGCTTATCCACTTGGGAGGAGGAAAAGAGGACCACGAAGAAGGCGAACAGGAGGGTGATAAAGTCCGCGTAGGAGACCAGCCAGCGTTCATGGTTCGGATGCTCGGCAGCTTTTTTCTTACGGCTCATGAGGAGGACTCCCGGGATTCCCCCGGCGGAGGAGCGTTCGCCAAAAAGCCCTGCAACTTGGTCTCGACCATGCGGGGGTTCAGGCCTTCCAGGATGGAGATCACACCTTCCAGCATCATCTCGCGCATCTGGTGCTCGGTCCGAATACGTATCTTGAGCTTGCCAGCAGAGGGCAGGAAGAGCAAGTTGGCGGCGCCCACGCCGTAGATCGTGGCCACGAAGGCCACAGCGATGCCACGCCCCACTTCGTCAATGTTATCTAAGTGTTGCATGACTTGAATGAGGCCGAGGACCGCCCCGATAATGCCAATCGTGGGGGAAAATCCACCAGCCGCCTCGAAAACTTGGGGGATGCGTTCTTCATGCTCGGCCTGATTATCGAGTTCCAGCTCCATCATCTTGCGCAGTTCCTGGGGCTCGGTACCGTCCACCGCCAGCATCAAGGACTTGCGAAGAAAGGGCTCCTTGATGTTTCCTAGCTCACGATCGAGGGACACGATGCCTTCCTTGCGAGCGTTCCGAGCAAAGCCCACGATCTCTTTGACAAGCTGCTGGGGGTCCGACTTAGCATCGAAAAAGACTTGGCCCAATCGTTTGAAGCTGGCCAGCACGATGGGGAGGGGAAACTGCAATAGGACGGCGCCGAGGGTGCCGCCAAAAACAATCATGGCGGCCGTTGGCTGGATAATCTGGGCAAGCCTACCGCCCTCCATCAGCAGGCCGGTCAGAATTCCTCCGACGGCAATCAGTACTCCACCCCAACTACTTTTGTCCAACTTCAATCCCCTTACCCTTCGATTTCAGACGGCTCCTCCGGCTTCTCCGGTATTTCCGGTTCCTCGGACTTGTCGAGTTGGTCCCCCGGACTCTCTTCGGGTGGGATAACCAACCGCGGGGCGCGAAGCCGCCGACGGTAATCAACAACCCGGCTCATCACCTCTTCGGCGGTTTCAAGAACAACGATTTTTTCGCCTGAAACGAGCGTGATCACCGTATCGGGCGCATTCTCGATGAACTTGATGAGCTCCGAATTGACCACCAGTGGCCTATTGTTGAGTCGGGTCAACCAAATCATAACTTGCACATCCAGTTCCGCCGGGAGTTCACAAATTCCCCGCAGATGACACTGTCCCATATGGCTATATCGGCAATTTCCCTACGAACTTTCGTGAGAAATGGGCGCTTTGAACGTTTTTGGCCCCAGTTTCTGAAATCTTCGCCTCCTTCCCCGTCGATATCCTCAGGCAATTTGTCCATCCACCATCTTCTCTCCTCCCGACATTAAGAAATATTCATGAAGCTCTGAGTCCCCGCCGATAACACCTATGAACGCGGAAGAAAAGGGAACGAACTGCAAGGTTGAAAGCGTCAAGGCCCAGCGGCGGGAGGATAAAATGAGCGTGCTGCATTTAATAGTTCCAATGTTTTTCGCGATACAATTCGTACTCGTTCTGCTTGCACTGGTCTCCGCGATGCTCTTTGCTGACCCGCAAGTCTCCCTTCCCGCCAGAAAGTCTTCTCGACGATAGGGCGCGCGGCCAATGACGGGTTCGCGCGCTTAATTCGGAACCATCATTTGTCAGGGGAAAGGAGGGAGGAACCCGCGCAAAACCACCACCCTCAAATGTATGGCGCCGCATTGGGCAAATCAGCAGTGGGCTGAAGGCAAGGCAATAGACGGTAAGCAGCAATCCGTAAGCAGCGAGCGCATTTTGCGGGGGCCGGCAAGCCGGGAAAAGCGGGAGCTGGGAGGCTGCCTTCCCCGGCAGGATCTATTGTGTTCTGAGAATGCAGTGAGGGATGACCCCCCTTACCCGACCGTCGGCTGACGGACACTATCTCCCCTAAGGGGGCGAGGGCCTAAACTCAATTTACCTCTCCCCTCGGTCACCGCGCGACAGAGGGACGAAGGTGAGGGGGGTCTTTGTCACTCAATTTTGCAGTAATCAATAGGAGCCCGGTTCGTTCTCCGGAATCGCCAGCTCGGTGAAGCTCGCTCGCGGGCGGGTGACTTGCCCCCCACCGGAGCACCTGCCAATTGGCAGTACCGGTTGGGGATCACATCGTTCACGTTCATGTTGACCAGCATGCCGTTGCCCGTCATCCATACATGCAGAGGGAACATATCCAGATGCTGGCCAGCGAGGAAAGCCGGAGATCAACTCGCCGTTACCCCGGCTCAGAGCCCTACCACGGGTGTCTTTTGCGTCGAGACCTTCGACAGGACGGACTTGTCGATATGAAGATGCGCGCGCACCAAATCGTACGGTGTAAATGCCAACCATTGCGCCAGCGAGACGTCGGCAAAGCGGTCAGACTGCCATAACTCGAGGTAGCGCAGCTTCGTCGTGCCGGTGTTTTCGACATAGTGGGGCATGCTCTTGGGCACGTAGCCGACGTCGCCGGCCTGGTAGTCGAAGGTTTGTGCGGCGGATCCGGAGGCGTACACGGTCATCCGGCCCTCGCCTGCAATGTAATACTGCAACTCATCCGAATTAGGGTGCCAATGCAGTTCGCGCATTCCGCCGGGCTCGACCTCGACCAGCCCAGCGGCGATCATCTTGGCCGCCGGGAAATTGGAGGAATCAACGATGCGGACGGCCCCGCCCTTCGTGCGGATCGGCTCCTGGGCCATCAGCCGGTGGCTGAAAGTCAAGGGAACCGGCCCTGCGCCGACCACGCGATCTGCGGCGAGCGGGCCAGGCACTTCCGACGGATCTTCCTCATGGTAATTAACTGAGACCGTTGTATGCAGGAGAGTTGCGCGATTTTCGGGGTCGAGTTGTAGTCATGTAATTGGAATATTTATCTTGACTTATTTGGTTTATGGCGATATACAGAAGTCATGTATATCACTACTATCCCTAACCGCAACTCCCCGCCCGCCATCCTTCTCCGCGAATCCTTCCGCCAAAAGGGCCAAGTC
>Ga0326728_10015244_pt1 | contig 16046 bp, 8 predicted proteins | sample MB3enrmetagenome_FD_207602 | JGI IMG/M metagenome (GOLD analysis project Ga0326728, IMG submission 207602) | Lab enriched peat soil microbial communities from McLean, Ithaca, NY, United States - MB31MN | ecosystem: Environmental > Terrestrial > Soil > Wetlands > Peat | place: USA: New York...
CCCGAGTACTGGCGGAACCTCACCTGGCAGCAGGACATGCACCGGTCCGCGTATGGGAAACGGCACTTCATCACTACCGAGAATCACTACGGCGCGGTGGGTTCGACGTACATGTGGGCGGCGTCAGGTGATTCGGGCTCGGCCTACACTGGCCCCTCGGTCCTGGCTCCCATTAAGGAGCAGTTTCAAATGTGGGGATGGGAAGCGGCAGCCCTGGGAAGTTCGGGAGTGCTTTACTGGACTGGCAACCGCTGGCGAGGAGGCCATTGGCCCCAATGTGGGGGGCTGCTCGACTGGTCGGGACACCCGGAGCCGGACTTCGATTGGGCGGTCGAATTGGGAGAAAGTTTCCGCAAATGGGAAAAGGTCTTGATCCAAAACCCGGTGAAAGCGACCGCCGTAGCGCTCACTGACTTTAGCCAGCGCGTTACTCTAGAGATCTACCCCCACATAAAGCCGAGCCGCTCCGTGTTGCCGCAAACCTTCGAGTCGCTGCACCGCTTGGGCATCGGTGTGGACAGCATGAATCTGGCGGCGGCCGAGAACCCCTCCAATCTGGAGAAGTATTCCCTGCTGATGATTCCGGCGGCCACCGCTTTGGATAACCCACGTGTTACCGCCGCTCTCAAAACTTTCACAGAAGGCGGAGGAGTGGTAGTGATCAGCCCTTTCACCGCTTATACCGACGAAAACGGCATATTCCGCGCTGACGGGTTCGCGGCCAACCTTCAGGCGCTGACGGGAGGCCTGGTGCGGACCATCCGCTGGATGGGTCCGGCGGGAACAAGCGGAAGAAATGCGCCACAAGTCGAGTGGCAAGGCGGAGCGATGACCGGGACTTCACCCGTGGGTCTGAGCGGCTACTGCGAATTCCTGGAGGTGGGACCCGAGGCGGAGGTGCTGGCGCACTTCCGCTGCGACCAGGCGATTTTGGATGGAAGGCCGGCCGCTACCCAGAGACGCCTGGGGCGAGGGGTTGTTGTCAAATTAGGTTTCTGGCCAGGAGATGACAGCCTGATGAGTCTGATCCGCCATTTCGTTCCTGAATCTGAAGGTGCGCTGAGTGCGCCCGTTCCGGCGGGCGTGCTGGCGATCCCGCGCTCGGATAACAGCTTGTTCGTCGTTAACACCACAAGTCAGGAAATGGCAATTGTGCTTCGCCGTGCCGCACAGGACCGGCTTTCGGCCGCCAAACTGAGTGGCAAGGCCCTTCTGAAGCCCTTTCAGGTCCTGTGGTTGGAGTAGCCAGGCTTTCGCGCAGGTCCGTTCACAGCGCCCTCGGAAGAAGGAAGTTCGTATGGATGACAGGATTGAACAAGCCCGCCAGCGGATTCACGACGCTTACTGCCATAAGAATACGGGCGAAATGCCGGTTCTGGTGATGGACGTGAATTACTGGATTTCGGGCGAATCGCCCGCGTTGATTCCGGACGATTACTTTACCGACCCCGCTTGCATGTTGAAGTTCCAGCAGGCCAAGATTGATCGCCACCAAGCGTGGTTTCAAGACGATTACATACCTGTGCTGTTCCCCTGGTACGGGACGGTGGTGGTGCCGTCCGCGATCGGCAGCCGCGTCCTGTTTCAATCAGGCATGGATCCGGCAGTGGAGGGACGGGTGCTGGAGCGCCCTGAGGACATTCGTAAGCTGCAACCGCCCAACCCTCTCACCGATGGGTTGATGCCACGGGTTCTTGAAACGATTCGCTACTTCCGCCGGCACTCTAACTTACCAGTGATGTTCACGGATGCGCAGGGACCGCTCAACATTGCCCTCACGCTCTGTGGAGTTGAGAACTTCTTTGTCTGGGTCTATGAGCACCCGGCGCTCGCCCACGAGTTGATGGACTTCGCCACGGACGTGCTGATTAACTGGATTCGCCTGCAAAAACAGTACGCCGGCCAGCCCGCCAGCAGCGGCGCGTTTCCGCATTCCATACTGTTGCCCGAAGGGTTCGGCGGGGTGTGCATTTCCGATGACGACTGCGGGCTCGTGTCCCCGCAGATGTACCGGGAGTTCGTGGTTCCTTACAACAGTCGCGTATTCCGGGCGTTCGGTGGCGGGACCTTGCATTTTTGCGGGAGCGCCGAACACCAGATTGAGAACTTTCTGGCGACCGAGGGGCTCACTGGCATTAACTGCTTTTGTATGGGCGATTTCCGCCAGATCCGCCGAATGCAGCAGAGCTTCGAGAACCGGCTGGTCCTAATGGTCTGCGATTTCACGCCCCTGCACGTCGAGTCTTATTATAGTGAGCTTCTGGCGGGCATCAGGAGCAAGGGGACCATTTTAGCCACGTATCCCGCTGCTGAGTTGGCGCTGGAGGCCGGTAAGTATCAGGTTGTTTCGCGCGACGTCGCGCGCCTGGCGCAGGACACCGCGCGCATCATCGGAGCGGGTCTGCCCAGACCGCGCCAACTCCTGAAAACGCCGTCATGCGACTAAACCCTCCCAGGGGAGGCGGGGTCGCCCGGATGGTTGGCGGGCCCCGAAAGCTGCTGCCTGCTTCGTGCGTACTATCGCTCGAGAGGAGACACCTCGAATGAATCACCGTGAACGCGTCATTGCGGCTTTGAACCGCGAGGCGCCGGACCGCTGCCCAATGCAGGTGAGCTTTACGCCGGAATTTGCCGAGCGTTTGCGTTCCGATCTCCAGATCAGGGGTAACAAGTTACACAACCCCCACGGCGGCGGAAACACCTACGTCCTCGAGCAGGCGATTGGCGAAGACATCCTGATCACCTCCGTGGGATGGGCCAACTCGTATTACCAGGAGGCGGGCGATTACGTGGACGAGTGGGGAATCAGCTTTCGCTCTGTCCCTTACACCACCCGCTTCGGGACGGGCCGATATACCGAGATGGTCTCGCACCCGCTCGCCAATGCGTCTGCCTTGAGCACTTACAAAGCTCCAGACCCGAACCGACCGAAACTTTATGAGGAGGCCGAGACACTGATCCGCCACTTCCAACGGGAATACTGGATTGTCGGGGTTACCGTGACCACCATCTTCGAAACGGCCTGGGCGTTGCGTGGCTATGAGCGGCTGATGATGGATTTCGTCGAGGACCCGGAACTGGCCGAAGCCATCCTGGAGATTCCGTACCGGTATCACCTCACGGCAGCCGAGCGGCTTGTCCGGATGGGCGTCGATATGATCTGGATCGGTGATGACGTCGGGACGCAAGACCGTATGCTGATGTCCCCCGCTCACTGGCGTTGTTTCCTCAAGCCTCGGATGGCGCATTTCATCGAGACGATAAAGAACATCAATCCACGCCTCAAAGTGGCATACCACACCGATGGCTGCATTTACCCGATTATTCCTGAGCTCATTGAGATCGGAGTAGATGTTCTGAATCCCATTCAGCCGGCCTCGATGGACCCGGAGCGGTTGAAACGTGAGTATGGCAACCGTCTGTGCTTCTGGGGAACAATCGACGAACAGTGGACACTGCCGTTCGGCAGCCCGGATGATGTTCGGAGCGAGGTGCTCCGCCGGTTGAGCACGATCGGTGAGGGTGGTGGACTGATCCTGGGGCCTACACACCATGTGCAACTTGACACCCCACTTGAGAACTTCTGGGCCATGACGCGCACCATCACTCAAACGCCTTATAGCTCCGCGGCGGCCTAGGATTGTGTCTTCCGGCTTGCCTTTGTGCACCGCCGTAAAGCGACGACCCTATCGCGTTGTCTGTCCACGTGGCGGCCGGATACGTCTGACGACGCATCGTCGGAACGCACTGGCGAAGCACAAGGAGGTCCTTCATGAAAGCGACACGTCGGCAGTTCTTATATTTCACGTTGTCCACGCCCGTGGCGTACGCCTGGGGTTGGGGGCCAGCAACGAGCCTTGCGGCTACGGAAACGGCTCCGGAGTGGAAGGTCTTCGACAAACCCGAAATTATCCGTTACGACGCCAATTGTTTCACACTTCATAACCGGGACACCTTCCTCTTTGGCGCGGAGTTTCATTATCCGCGGTGCCCGCGCGAGCTATGGCGTGACCGCTTTCTGAAACTCCGGCGCGCGGGCTTCAATACAGTAGAAACCATGGTTTTCTGGAATTACCACGAGCGCGAGCAAGGCCAGTTCGATTTCAGCCAGTTTGAGGATTTCCTGAAATTGGCTCAGGAGATGGGATTCTGGGTCATTGTGCGGCCTGGCCCTTACATCTGCGCGGAGTTCGAGCGCGCCGGTTTTCCCCGCTGGGTCATCGCCGCGCACTTTCCCTTACGCTCGATGCATCCGGAAAGCCTGAGGACTTCGAAATACTGGTATGACCATGTACTGCCGATCATTGTGCGCAACCAGCTTACGAACGGCGGCCCCATCATCCTGATGCAGCTTGAGAATGAATACGACTTTTGGCGCCTGCCTGATCCTGAAAAGCAGGAGTACATCCGGTTTCTAGCTCACTTGGCTTGGGATGCCGGAGTGAATGTGCCCTTGTTCACAAATTGGACCCGCGTTGTGCGCGATCAGAAGGACTCCGACATGGCCCGAATTATGGACACGTGCGATTTCTATCCACGATGGCATTTCATGGAAGAGGTTCCGCCCGCAATCCTGAAGCTACGCAAGGAACAGCCGGCCGCGCCGCTGGGGATTACCGAGCTACAAGGAGGATGGTTTGCGCAAATCGGAGGAAAGCTCTCGGTGGATCAGGAAGGCGTCGATGCGGCCCAGTTGAACGCCTTGACGCGCTCGGCGCTGGAATTGGGGGTGACTTACTTCAACTATTACATGGGATACGGGGGAACCAATTTCGAGTGGGCCGCCAAAACCTTGACGACCACCTACGATTATGCCGCCCCCATTCGGGAACCTGGGGGCCTGTGGGACAAATATTATGCGGCTCGCGGCGTGGGAGAATTTCTAAAAATGTTCGGGAACTTGCTGGCACGCGCCGTCCCTTCCGAGCGGTCATGCAAGTGCACGAACACTGACGTTTCGGTTTCCGAACGTACGAATGGTGAAAGCGCCTTTCTGTTTCTACGCGCCAATACGGAGTCCGAGCACCACTTCCGGGTAACCTTTCCCGATCCGCGTCGAGCGACAGGCCGCAACTTTGCCATGCCGCGTGAAGGCGAACTGGTTTTGGGACCGCGAGAAATGAAGGCGCTGCCGGTGTGTGTGCCGCTGGCGGGGACGCAGCTTCTTTACACTTCGGCCGAGATTTTGGGCCACGGCGTAAACGGTAACCGCCACTTTCTCGTCGTCCACGACCAACCGGGAAGGTTGTTGGAATTCGCTATCGAGGCGACCCAGATGCCACACGCGCCGGCACAGTCGCTCTACCAGTATTACGATCCGGAAGCTGGATCGCTGCTAATCGGGGCCAGGGTCGGTGACGAGCCCGCTTTTCTCTCTGTCGGCGAACAACTGCTTCTCATCGTCCTTCCCACTTTTCTAGCCTTGCGCACTTGGGTCGAGAAGTTTCAGGCTGGAGTGATTCCGGGACCAAGGGCCAATGATGTTCCATTTATCACCGATGCCTATTTGCTTACGGCGAGTGGTGGCGAAGCCGGGAAGCTTTGGGCCGACATCGACTTTCTTCCGGGCGAGCATCAGGTGCGCGCCCTGCTACCGTCGCCGCCCTCCACATGCCGCGTGGGAAAAGTTCCGCACAAGCTTGAGTACAACCCCTCATCCCAAACGGCTCGCATCGAGATATCTACACCGCCTCTCCCCATCCACCCCTTGGACTTGAAGGAAATCCAGAGCTCCGTGGAAACCTTCGATGTTGGCACTGGACAATGGACAGCGAGCGCCGCACGTCCGCTGGAACAACTCGGCCCTGTTCCGTATGGATACGTGAAGTACCGAGGCGAGATAAACTTCAGCAATGAACCCAAGTTATACCTGGCCACGTTCGCCGATGACGGCAAGCGGGTTTTCATCAATGGCAAGGATGTTACGGAAGCGGCGAACTCCGCCCCCATGGTCGAACTCAGCGCCCCACAATATCTTCAGCCGGGCGCCAACACCATCGAGATCTCTTGCGAGATCTTTGGCGCACCTAATGGTGGAGATGAATTAGGCGAGTTCAAAGGCATTAGATTCGTCCGGGTTGGATCTCAACCTGAGACGGGCGCGTCCGTGGGCACGTGGCAAATCCAAGCATTCCCGGCAGCCCTGCGGGGCTCCGGTGTTGATCCCGAATATGCGTTCAGCCCATGGCAACCAACTTCGGTCGGAAGTTCCTCGTCGAACGAATTCGCGCCCGCCTTTACCTGGTGCCGTGCTGAGTTTGTCCTGCCGGAAGTGCCTAACGGTTGGTCCGTTCCTTGGCGGCTGGTCATCGACGCCGACCGGGACGCTTTGATCTTCTTGAATGGACGCTTTGTTGGGCGTTACACGACAATCGGACCGCAGTCCGAGTTCTACTTGCCAGAGCCTTACTTCCAGCCGCCTGGCCGCAAGGACACGCTGACCTTAGTACTGGCGTATACGCGGGAGGGCGGACTGGTCAGAACATTGCGAGTGGAGCCTTGCGCAGAATACTCCACCCATCGAGCCCACATTGAGTTCCAGTGGTGAACGGTGGTGCGAGTGTTTTCTAATCCGCGGGTCGGGGGTTCGAGTCCCTCCACGCCTGCCATCTTAACCCACGAATTTTCCTTACCTTACCAATCGCGGTCTTCAAGTAAGCTTCGATATTGAAAGGTGCTTCACGACGCTTGGGTGACGACAACGGACTTGCCAGAAGTGGAACAGGTAGAGTAAAACAACTCAAGTCCGTAGTCCCTCCGTTGGCCGGTTTTGAACGGACCAACGCGGGATGTCAGCAAACTGCTGGCTGTAGTGCATAGGAGATGCTGCGCTCGTGTCGCCCACAACCTGGCTGCTTGTTATTTCGATCATTCTCGCCACTGCTGCTGTCCTCCTGATTCTGTACGTTCCACGCGTGGGTGAACTTTTTCATCAGCACGTCCCGGATCGGCCAAGACGTCGCCTTTTCCTTGCTGCGGTCGGCTTCTTTACCAGCTTCGCCGTCGCCCGCTTGCTGGCTTTTTTGGCATCCCGCAGCGCCAGCCCTGTTCGTTACATTTACATTCGCGGCACCCATGTGCATCACCTGGTTTGGGGGATTCTGCTGCTGCTGGCGGTGGGGTTTGGCTGGCTGATCGAAGTGGGCACGGGCAGCAAGTCGTCCTCTCTCCTCGCCAGCCGTTTGATGTCCCTGCTCTACGGTGTCGGGGCGGCCCTTACTCTGGACGAGTTTGCGATCTGGCTGAACTTGCAGGAAGGCGTTTATTGGACCCGGGACCGAGCCAGCCTGGACGCCGTGCTGCTCTTCGGGGCCTTGCTGTTAGTCGGCCTTTGGGGACGCAGCTTCCTGAAGGCCCTCAGCCGCGAGTTTCTCCCCTCCCGCCGCAAAAGCAAATCGCGACCCGGCGCCGTCCCTCGGGTCTCTGCGCAGCCTCCACTCGGGAAACCGCGACATTGAAACAACTGAAAACCCGACCTTCAACCACACGCTGATACCAAGACGCCCACCAGAAGGCCAGCCTGATTCCTTATTCGGTGTCGCAGGCACGGTCGAGTCAATACGGAGCTGCGCCGGCGAATTCAGGCAAGACCGGAGGTGCTGGGAGGATGGGACAGCGCGCAAAAGCGCCATTCTCATTCAGAAATAAAACTTCGCCGCCACCTGGATCAGGCGGGGAGGGCCGGCGCTGACCACCTTGCCAAAGGAGGCGCTGCTGATGTTGCCGTTCACGGCTGCGGCGCCGAAAAACTGGGCACGGTTTGGAGCGTTAAACGCTTCCACTCTCAACTGCAACCATTTCGACTCACTGAAGTAGAGGCTCTTCAGCAGCGCCAAATCGAAATTTCCGATGCCCGGTCCGTAGAAATAGCGCGGCGCAGCCGTGCCTAATTGGCCGAGCGCCGGAAGACTGAACAGCGCGGCATTAAAGGCAGGACGCCCGTTTCGCGGGTCAGTATTAATCTCCAGGTTTCCGGGTGCAACGTTCGGTGTGTCAACACCGTTATTGTTGATGCCGTTTGGGATTGTGCCCAGCAACGAAGTGTCATTGTTATTATAAAGCGTCACGGGGAAGCCTGTGCTGAATCGGGAGATCCCGGCGATGCTCAAGCCCGCGGTCAGCCGGTTCCAGTGATGCGTGAGACGCTCGGTGGGCAGTTCGTACTTGTAACTCACTACCAGATTCTGGCGCATGTCAAAAGCCGACAGGGCTTTGCTGAGGCCGGGATCGATGGGGTTGATCGCCTCGGACAAGCTTGAGGACTGGTCGAGAGACTTCCCATACGTATACCCCACCAGGAATTCCAAGGGGCCGTGATTGTGCCGCAGATCGACCTCGAGGGCGTTGTAGTTTGAGTTCCCAATGGTCTTCTGATAAGTGACGGCATCAAACTGCGCTCCGTAGGGACCCCGCGTGCCGTGAAGGACCGCACCTGAAGACGTGACGTACGTGCCCCCCTCACCGAACGGTCCGCACACGGCCGAGCCCGGCAGGACCTCACTGGGTTGGCTCACGCTCAGGCAATCGGCGGGGATGCCCGGATTCGCCGAAATGAGCGCCAGCAGGTGATGGGCTTGTGATCCGACGTAGGAAATGGTGAAAAGCGTATCTCCTGTGAGCTGCCGTTCGACCGAGAGTGTGTAGTTGGCGCTGTAGGGAGAAGTATTCTCATGAAAAAAGGAGGGCACTCCCGTGATCGGCAAGTACTGCGGCCAGTTCACGCTGGGGTTGGGATTCGACGCGGAGGCTCCAAAGGCTGGGATGGGCTCGGGGAAGCGCTGGCCCACATCCTGCCCGCTTGCCGCCGTGATGAACGGATTTGAAAAGAGCGGTGGCGCAAGGCTCGTGTAGTCGTAACCGTAGGGAGGGTTGGCGCTCATGATGCCGGCGGACAGCCCTTCGAAAGCCGTGTAGTAGAGACCAAATCCTGCGCGCATGCTGGTGGCGCCCGGACCACCCAAGATTCTCCGCCGTAATCCGTTCTCGAAATCGGGTGAATAGGCTGCGCCCAAGCGCGGCGCAAAGTTCGAGTGTTTGGCCGGAGCCAGGGTCGAGGGGATTCCCAGGTCACCCGGAAATACCAATCCTTCAGGCGCGCCCGGGTAAACCACCGACTGCTGCCCAAGCACCAAGGTCTGCAACTGGTTGAACTTTTCCCGCCAGGGGGGGAGCAAGTCCCAGCGTAGGCCGTAGTTGAGCATCAGGTGCGGCCTGGCCCGCCAACTGTCCTGCGCATAGATTCCCGCGTAATGATTGCGAAGATAGAACGTCAGAGAATCACCTTGCGCGTAAGTGCTGGGGATGCCCAGCAGAAAGTCTGCGAAGTCCGACCCTGTTTCCGTGCCGGTGAAAGAAAAAGAGCCGTTGAACGTAGCGTCAGGATTGATGTTGACTTGGTCAAAATGGAATCCACCTCCCATTTTGAATAGGTGGCTTCCGTAAACCTTCGAGAGATTGTCCGAGAACTCGAAAGTGTTGTTGGCCTCTTTGAGCCCCGTGGTATCCACACCGAAGGTAAAGTCATTGAAGGAGACGTTCTCAATGCCTTCTATTTTGGGCGCCAGAGCAATAATGCTTGGTCCCCCCGAGCTATCCAGGAAGCCCTGGGATGCGAGGCTAGGCCCCACCCCACCTTGAGGAACGCCCACGTTATTCGAATCACGCAGATAGCTGAAGTGAAACCCGTTGACCATGGTGGAGCTGAGGACTCGAGTGACTCCCACGCTCAGCAGTTGCGAGCGCCCCAGAGTTATGGCGTTGAACCCCGGAACGCTGGCGCCGCCCTGTGCGGTCGGGTACGGATTGTTGAGCGCGTAGTCGTCAATAAAGTCGTAAAAGGCCAGGTCCCCCGGACCGGAATGCGTGTCGATCCGCAGCGAGGCCTTGTCATCGCGCAGGGTTTCGTTGAAGGCGGAGGTCGAAAAGGTGCTCATCCCCGCATTAGGAAGGGGAATAGCTCCGAGCAGTGTCTGCGCGGGCCCTGACCAGGCGCTGCGAGGAATCTGGGCGTCCGGCAGAACACACTGCGCTGAGGTCTTGCACCCTGGAGAATAGTACGCTTCGCCGGGTGAGACCGCGTAGCCCAGCTTTTGCGACAGAAGATCGGCCCAGTGCTGGCCGTTCACCCTGCCGGCAAGTGACTCTGCGATGTCCGAGAGGTTACCGCTGCGATCCGCCTCCGAGGGCACGGAAATCAATCGCGTCTCCATACCTTGAGTCATCCGTGTGCCCTGATAATCGGCGAAGAAGAACGACTTGTCCCTCTTCAGCGGGCCGCCGAGGGTGCCACCGAACTGATTCTGGTCATATCGGGCGCGGTCGGAAGAGAAGTAGTTGCGGGCGTCGAGGTTGGTGTTGCGCAAAAAGTCAAACCCGCTGCCGTGAATGGCGTTGGTTCCTGATTTGGTTGTGACGACGATCTGGCCGCCACTGTAATTGCCGTACTCGGCATCGTAGTTGGTTGTGAATACGCGGAGGTCTGCGATGGAGTCGAGATTGGGAATCAGGGCCGATCCCATATTGAAATCCTCTTGCACGTTGCTCCCATTCAGAAAGAAACCATTGCTGGTTTCCCTTTGCCCACTGACCGAAAGGTCGCCGGGGTTGAGGTCGCCAGAGGGAGAATTACTGGTGCACCCTGACATCACCACCGCATTGGGCTGCCGAGAACTGGCCGGAACTACGCCAGCTTGCAGGGCCAGCAAGTCTGTAAAGCTGCGGCCATTTAGTGGAACGGAGGGAACTTTGGAGGCCCCGAGAATGTCGCCCAGCGCTGTCTCGGCGTTTTCGACGCGCAGGCCCCCTTCCGTGACCGTTACTGACGTGGCCTGCTCACCCAACTCCAGCTTCAGGTCCAGTTCCAGCGCCTTGCCCGGCTCCAGCACTACTCCCGTCTCGATCAACGGGCGGAATCCCTCCTGATGAGCTTCGATCACATAATGACCTGCCGGCAAAACGGCGAAAGAATAGAAGCCCTCGGAGTTTGTGGTCGTTGTCTGCTTTTGGTTCGTTTCCAGATTGGAAATCGTGACGGTCACGCCTGGAATCACCGCCGCAGTGGGATCAACCACCCTGCCGGAAATGCTCCCCTCCCATGATGCCCAGCCGCAAAGGGATGCGGCAAGGATAATTGAGGCCGACCAAGTCAGGGCGCTTGTGGGGCAGGATTTTAGCAGATGCCGCTGACCTTTTGTCTGCTTCATGATTGCTTTGTAGACCTCCCGGCAGGCTGCGGGAAAACCCGTTCGGCGGTATGTAGCGGCGGGTTTGCCCCGCCATACGTTCTTTGTTTCCAACGTCCGCTGGCGGCGTAAAGCCGCCGCTACGCCCTTTTTCCGCAGCCTGCTAGGCTGAAGAAGCGTAGGATTTCCGCCCGGATTCCTTGTTCTGCTAATGCAAGTCAGTTGCAAATGACGACATAATCTTCTATCTGCTTGCGCGCCAACAACCCTTAGCTGGGACCCTTGTCGCGAATGCCGGTCGGACCAGTGGAGATTGGGCTCACGCACCCACTCCGTTGAGTGATAAGGCCCAATGAAGACCACTCGGACTAAAACGGCCCATTCCCTGCAAGCTACCAGGAGTTGGCCTCACGCAATCGGTGAGCCCGCCGAGGGACCCTGGTGCCGGACAAGATCGCCTATAATTGCAGTTGCGTTGCATCCTGCGAAGGTTACCGCAACTAGCTGCATCCGGGTCAAGGCTTCGACCCTTAATGGTTGCTTTGGCCACCCGAAAGGCGACCAACCATCACTGGCTGGTGGAGTGAGCCAAAACTGGGGTGGCGCGCTGCAATCCGGTAGAGCTAATATACCTGGCCGGATGGCGGCAACTGGCAAGGAGGGCATATGAGCAGAATGAGTACCGGGCTGGGCATTACGAAGCACGGATGGGCGCCGGCTTGTGCGGGGCTGCTGGTGGCGGCACTGGTCGTGGCTGCGAAGGCGTGCGGCCAAACTGTTGCGCAGGGAGACGAGTTTGTCGAGCGTAGCGGAAGCAAGCTGACGCTGGCCGGAAAGCCGTACCGCTTCAGCGGGCCGAACATCGAGTGGCTGGGGCTCGAGGGATACGGTCCCCACGATCCGATGGGACCACGCTATGCGGACCGTCTCGAGGTGGACGACGTCTTCGCTACCGCCGCGGAGATGGGCGCGCGGGTGGTGCGCTCGCAGACAATGGGCGACACGGTCGGCTGCCCGCTCTGCATCGAGCCTGAAGAAGGGCGCTTCAACGAGGCCGGTTTCCAGTCCACGGACTACGCGCTCGCGACCGCACGCAAGGAAGGCATGAAGGTCATCATCACTCTGATCGGGGATTGCGCCACTTGTCCCTTCGGCGGCATCGGGCAATACCTCGCCTGGGAGAAGAAATCGAATCCGCTCGAATTCTTCACCGACCCCAAGCTGATCGCGGCATTCGAAAGGCACATCGACACGGTGCTGAACCACAAGAACGCGCTAACCGGTGTGCGCTACAAGGACGATCCCACGATTCTCGCTTGGGAAAACTGCAATATGTGCGGGCTGGTGGCTGCGTTCATGGGGGCTGGCAAAGCGTACCCTTCGATATCGGCTTGGGTTGAAACTATTGGGAAGCACGTCAAGGCCGCCGACGCGCACCATCTATACCTCGATACGTCAGGTATCTATCGCGGATTCCCGGGAGTGCTCGACAACCCCAGCACGGACGCCGTGGCCTTCGAGTACTACCCGCACTGGGACGCTCTGTTGGGTATGGGCTCGCACACGACGGTCGCCAGTTTCACTCGCGACGCGGCCACGGTGGCCGCACACGGGAAGGTCTACATCGTCAACGAATTCGGCTGGGACCGCACAGACTGGAAAACCCCCGAAGACCTTCAGGAGTTGCTCGACACCTTGGCGCGCGATACAAACATCTCGGGCGACGGTTTCTGGGCTCTTCAGGCGCACCTAGCGAATTTCGGCTTTCAGCCCATCCCTGCGGATACGCGCGACCTCGGGTATGCCGAGCGCGTCGAGAGCGGGCAGTGGTGGGCCCTCTACTATCCGGGCGTGAAAACCCTTGTGAACACCGCGGAAGACATGGCAGGCCGAGCCCAGCAGTTGCGAGCGCATGCTTACGTCATGGCGGGGCAACCCGTGCCTAAGCACAAGACGCCGCCGGCGCCGGCCGTGACCGTGGGGGCATTTGCCGGGTTTGTCGCCTGGCGCGGTTCGGCATTCGATCGAGCGCATGGACCCAGGCGCGAGCGAGTGGAAGACCGTCTGCGACCGTTGCGCCACAGACAGCGACGACCCGTGGATTGATCCGCACCCGATACTCTTCGGCGCCCACTACCGCGTCACCGCTTGGAACGCCGACGGCGTCCCCAGCCTGCCATCCGCGGCGAGGTAGTGCGCGGCTGCGACGCTCGACGTAATTTGCCGAGCCGTGCCCGCGGTTGCACTACTTCCCTCCAGGAGATATGCTGTTTCAAAAGAGCGAATTGGGAAACAAGGCGGTCGTGACACGAGGACAAACCATGAGAAACGCGCAGCCAGGAAGAGCCGTGAAGATCGCAGCACTGATGCTAGGTGCGGTGGGCCTGTTGGGTTGGGGGCTTGCTGTGCGGGCGCAAACGAACGCGGCGAAGGCGGGCAAGTCGTACGAAATCGACGTGCCCGGGACAAAGGTATGGGTAGACGCAAACATCGACGTGCGCGGAGGCGCGAAACTGCGTTTCACGGCTACGGGGCAGATCACCTATCCCGCTGACACTTCGCGCACCGGCAAGATGCGAACTTCGGGTACATTCGGCCCCGCAGGGCTTCCGCGTGGCTTTGCTGACCTCGTTCATCAATACCCGGCCAAGGACGTTGGCCATGGCGCGCTGATCGGCCGGATTGGTTCTGACGCATATGCGCAGGCGTTTCTGGTGGGCGATAGCAAGGAATTCGATGTGCCGGTGGCCGGCAGACTGTTCCTGGGGATCAACCAGGGCATGAAGGAAGCCTCGACCGCAGACGGAAGCTTCCACGTTAAGATCGAAGTTCTGAATGAGGGCCTGGCGAGTGCGGCGAACGCGGGCGGTCCGGTGGAAAGCCGAGTGGCCGGCATCACTCCCGATTTGCTGAGCAAAATCCCGCGGCGCGTCTCCGACCCCCAAGGTAATCCTGGCGACATGGTCAACGCCCTGATTATTGGAACCCAGGACCAGGTGGTTAACGTCTTTACAGCCGCCGGTTGGGTGAAGGTGGATAAATCCAAAGGGGACGCGGTATTGGGCGGCCTGATGGCCTCGTTCCAGAAGAAGGATTACCTGACCATGCCGATGAGCGTGCTCTATCTTTTCAATCGGCCGCAAGACTATGGATTCGCGCACGGCGAGGCGGTGAAGGTAGCCATGTCGCGGAATCACCTGCGCGTCTGGAAATCGCCCTACGAGGTCGATGGGCGGCCGCTTTGGTGCGTCGCGGCTACGCACGATGTCGGGTTCGAACGTGACCAGCGCAATAATGGCGTGACACACAAGATCGATCCGGCCATCGACGGCGAACGCGAATACGTGAATGGCACGCTTTCCGGAACGGGGTTGGTGGTGCAGCGCGATCACGTCACGCCGTCCGACCCGCTGACCACGGCCAAAACAGCCACGGGCGGAGAGTTCCACTCCGACGGCCGCATCCTCGTCCTCGTGCTCAAGAACACCAACAACCAATAGGAACCGGCAGCGATGTCGCTATTGTCACGGGAACGCGGAGTTGCGGAGCGGTTCGCGGCCTGGGGCGCAGAGTGGCTCCCTGGGGAACGCCTGAGCCGGCACACTTCTCTGGGCGTGGGCGGCCCGGCGGACATCGTCCGGGTGCGTGACACCCGCCGCGTGCCGGAGCTTGTGGCGTATCTAGAAGCGCGTGATGTGCCGTGGCGGATCTTGGGCGGCGGGTCGAACCTGCTGGTGGCTGACGAAGGAGTGCCGGACGTCTTGCTGCGACTGGCGCGGGGTGAGCCGATAGAATTTGCGGAGAACCGCGTCGTCGTCCCGGCAGCGACAAACTTGGGCACCGCAGTTCTTGCCTGCGCGAAGCGGAATCTGGGCGGGATGGAAGGCTTGGTCGGGGTGCCGGGGACCCTGGGCGGAGCCCTGCGAATGAATGCGGGAGCCTACGGCACTGAGATGGCCGACGTGGCGCGCGCCGTCACGCTGTTCAAAGGCGGCACGCGGCAGGTCGAGACCGTGAAAGCCGACGAGGTGGGGTTCGAGTATCGGCGCACCAATCTCTCTTCCCACGATCTGGTGCTTTCCGTCACCCTTGAGTTGCCGGACCGCCCCCAGTCTGAGGTCCTGGCGCGAGTCAAAGAGTGCAACCGGAAACGCCGCGCCGCGCAGCCCCTGCAAGAAGAAAGCGCGGGCTGCATGTTCAAAAATCCCCTCGGACAATCGGCCGGCAAGATGATTGCCTCGCTCGGATTGAAAGGGACGCGGCTCGGCGGGGCGGTGGTGTCCGAAAGGCACGCAAATTTCATTGTCAATCGCGACCACGCTACGGCGGCGGATATCCTGAAGTTGATGGATCTCGTCCGCGAGCGAGTCCTTAAAGCCTATGGGCTGGAACTTGAAGAGGAAGTCGTCGTCTGGAAAGGATGAGTCATGGCTCTTATCACAACCATTCCGCAGACAATTTCAGAGAGTCTGCGGCCGGCGAAGTATGTCATCAGAGGCGGAAAGGTTTTAGGCGGAACCATCGTCGTTCAAGGCGCAAAGAATGCCGTCCTGCCGATGATCGCCGCCGCACTTCTTGTCAAGAACGGCCAGACCATATTGCGCAACGTGCCTCCCCTGAATGACGTTTACATTCAACTTGCCTTAGCAGAGTCCGTGGGGGCGAAGATCACCTACGACAAAGGCGAGCGCGTCGTAGTGATTGATGCCTCGTCGGTGTCAAACCACGTACTGGACCCTCAACTGACGACGCGTTCTCGCGCCTCAATACTATTCCTGCCCGCCTTGCTCCATAGACTCGGTAAGGTTGAGCTGCGTGGTGTCGGGGGATGTGCATTGGGCATTCGAAGGCTGGATTTTCACCACA
>Ga0326728_10015245_pt1 | contig 16042 bp, 9 predicted proteins | sample MB3enrmetagenome_FD_207602 | JGI IMG/M metagenome (GOLD analysis project Ga0326728, IMG submission 207602) | Lab enriched peat soil microbial communities from McLean, Ithaca, NY, United States - MB31MN | ecosystem: Environmental > Terrestrial > Soil > Wetlands > Peat | place: USA: New York...
GTCAGCCCGATGGATCTGGAAGCAAGAGAAAAGAAACAACAAAAGCGGTTAAGAAAGGAAAAAAGAAAGGAACCAGACAGCAGCCTCTCAAACGCACTTGACAATCCCCATAGCAGGGCGCCTGCCTACGCCTGCCTGCGCAGACAGGCAGTCAGGCGAAGCCCGCAGGGTTTCGCGCCGAAAACCTTGTCGAACAACGGCTGGCAACCCTTCGGGCTGCCAACCCTACAATGGTTTCCTGCAATATGCAGGCAAGCCGTTTGCCAGCCGACCGACCCAAACGATCCCCGGCTCTGCGTGAAACGGAGGATTGTCGAAGGGTCTTCCCTTTCGCTGCGCTGCCGCTGCTTAGGAGACCAATGACAACCCGACCGGTGGGTAAGCCGGAAGGCAGGAGTGGTTGGGAGTTGAGGCATATGTCATCCGCGCGAAGTCCATCGGGCAGGCCACGAACGCGGCAAGTCCGTGAACGTCAATCAGCCAGATACAGGACGCGAACGCACGCTGTCCACGTCGGACATCTTCGCCTCGCTGCGATCTGGCGTACTGTCGATCATCTTTGGCCTGAGGCTCCGTGCTCCTGCAGTTTCGTGAGCGCCTGTCGAGCGAGTTGCAACTTGGCGCGTGCCTCGGTGAAATCGGATTTGATCCGCAGCGCCTGCTCGTAGTGCTCGATCGCCTCCTGCACCCTGCCCTCTTGCTCCAAAACGATCGCCAGGTTGTAGTGCGCCTTGGCGTCATCGGGTTTGCTTCGCAACGCTGCCGTGTACTCGGCGGTGGCCTCCGCCAACCTGTCTTGACCGGCTAGCGCAAGCCCCAAATTGTAGTGCGCCTTGGCGTCATCGGGCTTGATCTGCAAAGCCCGCTCGAATTGCTTTATCGCCCCCGGCACTCTACCCAGTTGCAACAGCGCCAGGCCAAGGTTGTTGTGCCCCTCGGCCATATCGGGCTTGATGCGCACCGCCTGCTCGAAATGTCCGATTGCATCCTTGAGGTTGCCTGCTTGCTCCAAGGCGAGCGCCAAGTTGTAGTGCGCATCAGCGTGATCGGGCTTGATCCGCAGCGCTTGCTCGTAGTACGCAATCGCTTCCGACACCTTGCCCAATCGGAGCAGGACGTTTCCCAAGTTGTAGTGTGCCTCGGCGAAATCGGGTTTGAATCGCAGCGCCTGCTCGTAGTGCTCGATCGCCTCCTGCACCCTGCCCGTCTGCTCCAAGGCAACCCCCAAGTTGTAGTGCGCATCAGCGTAATCGGGCTTGACCCGCAGCGCTTGCTCATAATGTTTGATCGCCTCTTGGATCCTGCTCGCCTGCCACAAGGCGGATCCCAAGTTGCCGTGTGCCTCAGCGAAGTCGGGTTTGATCCGCAGCGCTTGCTCGTAGTACGCAATCGCTTCCGACGCCTTGCCCAATCGGAGCAGGGCATTGCCCAAGTTGTAGTGCGATTCGGCATAACCGGGCTTGATCCGCAGCGCCTGCTCGTACTGCCCGATTGCCTCCTGCACCCTGCCCTCTTGCTCCAAGGCGATTCCCAAGTTGTTGTGTGCCTCGGCGTGATCGGGCTTGATCCGTAGCGCCTGCTCATAATGTTTGATCGCCTCTTGGATCCTGCTCGCCTGCCACAAGGCGGATCCCAAGTTGTTGTGCGCATCAGCGTAATCGGGCTTGATCCGCAGCGCCTGCTCGAACTGGCCGATCGCCTCCTGCACCCTCCCTGCGTGCTCCAAGCCCACCCCTATGCTGATGCATTCCTCGGCATAACGCTCAGCGGTCACGAACAGGTTAAACGCCACCGAGAAGCCGAGTATCAGGCCCCAGCCACAGCGCACCGCACCCCGCCAGACCGGCCGGTCAGCCAGCCCCGACTCCGAGGTCGGAGCCAGCACGTGCTCCAGTCCAAGGATGCCGACCACCGCCAGCAGCACCAGCGTCGGCAGAAAGTCCACCTCATAGCGGAAGCATGCGCCGAAGAACAGACCAATGGTCAACGCGCATATTCCCGAGAGCAGCGCCACAGCCGCAAGAAACCCGCGCAGGATGCAGCGCGCCTCCGCCGACCGGCCGCGCCAAGCCAGAGGCGCCGCCAGCGCCAACCATACCAGCGGAACGTTGCTCAGCACCCCGAAGGGAATCTCAACCTGCGAGTAGCCCGCCGGCAAGGGCGGCACCACGATCTCATGCACGAAGGGGAAACGACCGCCCCAGCGTGCCGGCTCCAGAAAATAGACCCGGAAATTGAACCAGAGATAGCGCAAACTGAAGCATTGCACCATGTCTTGGCGATTCCAGTTCAACTGGTAGCGCAGACCGAATTCCAGCGGATTGTCGAAGCGCAGGTAATTGTAGAGCATCAGCCCCAATCCGATGACTAGAATCGGGCCGGTCGCCGCCATCAGCAGAGATCCAATCTGTCTTCGCTCACCCCACGTTTGAACCACCGGCACCAGCAGGATGACCGCGCCCAACAGCAACGAGGGCCGCGCCCCCAAAGCCAGCCCGTATGCCGCACTCGCCGCCGCCAGCCATCGACACCTCCGCTCCGGCTCGTGCAACGCGCCCCAGAGCGCCCCCAGCGCCAGCATCGTCAGCATATACCCGCAACTGATCGCCACTTCGTGAGGCGCGCCCCGCTGCAAGAGCACCGGCACACCCGTTGCCAAGCCCAGCGCCAGCGCGCAGGCCGCCACCACCCCGACGCCCACCTCGGCAAAGTAGCGACGCCACAGCGCGCGCAACAAGCCCACGCTGGCCAGAAAGCCTATCGCGAAAAAGATCACCACGGCTTGTTTGGGAGAAAGGTAGTGGCCGGTCAGTGCGACGAACGGCCAGAACAAGATCAAGGCGGGTGTAACCCCGAAATAGAGGTAGAACCGGCCCTTGTAGTAGCTCAGGTCGGTTGTCTGGTAGGGCGCAGACCGATAGGGAGCATTGGCGACCGGATCGTAGGGATCGGCAAGCCGCCCGAGTCCGGGCGGCACCTCTTTCTTCAGACTGAGTTGGCCGGCGCAAAAACCTTGCACCAATAAATTGTAGTAAGCGTCAGCAGCATCCGGGCTTGACAATTCCGAAACGACCGTATGGGCGGCGCAGGCGTAAACTCCGACGACCAGCGCGCACACTGCGCCCAAGACTCCGCGCTGCATCCACCGGGACTTTCCTCCGGATGTGTTCGCCTCCCCGCGATCTGATCTGTTGTCGATCATCTTTGGCCTGAGGCCCCGTGCTCCTGCAGTTTCGTGAGCGCCTGTCGAGCCAGTTGCAACTTGGCGCGTGCCTCGGCATATTCGGGTTTGATGCGCAGCGCCTGCTCGTACTGCCCGATCGCCTCCTGCACCCGGCCCTCTTGCCCCAAGGAGTCTCCGAGATTGTAGTGCGCTTCAGCGTAATCAGGCTTGATCCGCAGCGCTTGCTCATAATGCTTGATCGCCTCTTGGATCTTGCCCGCCTGCAACAAGGCGGCTCCCAAGTTGTTGTGCGCCTCGGCGAAATCGGGTTTGATGCGCAGCGCCTGCTCGTACTGCCCGATCGCCTCCTGCACTCGGCCCGCCTGCTCCAATGCGGCTCCCAAGTTGTTGTGTGCCCCAGCGAAACCGGGGTCGAGCCGTAGCGCCTGCTCGAAGTGCTCAATCGCCTCCTGCACCCGGCCCGCTTGCACCAAGGCGACCCCTAGGTTGTTACGGGCGTCAGCGTAATCACGCTTGATCCGCAGCGCTTGCTCATAATGCTTGATCGCCTCTTGGATCCTGCCCGCCTGCCACAAGGCCGCCCCCAGGTTGTCGCATTCCTCGGCATAATGCTCAGCGCTCGCAAACAGGTTAAACGCCACCGAGAAGCCGAGCAACAGGCCCCAACCCAAGCGCACCGCACCCCGCCAGACCGGCCGGCCGCCCAGCCCTGACTCCGGGGCCGGAGCCAGCGTGTGCTCCACTCCAAGGATGCCAACCACAGCCAGCAGCACCAGCGTCGGCAGAAAGTCCACCTCATAGCGACTGGAAGCGTAATAATAGAGACCAAGAGTCAGCGCGCTAATCGCGAAAAGCAGGACCACCGCTGCCAGGAACCACCGCAGGACGGAGCGCGTCTCCGCCGACCGGCCGCGCCAAGCCAGCGGCACCGCCAGCGCCAGCCACACAAGCGGAACGTTCATAAGGATGCCGAAAGGCTTCTCCACACCGCCATGGCCCGGCGGCAGGGACGGCACCGTCATACTCTGCACAAAAGGAAAATGCCGACTCCAGCCCACCGACTTTAGAAAATAGACCCGGAAATTGAACCAGAGATAACCCAAACTGAAGTGTTGCAGCGTGTCCTGGCGTGCCGTGGTCAACATGTAGCGCTGACCGAATTCGAACGGACTGTCAAAGCGCAGATAATTGTAGAGCATCAGCCCCAACCCGATAAGCATGAGAGGACCGGTCGCCGCCGTCAGCCCCGAAAGCTTTCGGGGTCGCCGCTCACGCCACGCTCGGGCCACCGGCAACAGCAGGATGACCGCGCCCAGCAGCAGGGAGGGCCGCGCCCCCAAAGCCAGCCCGTAGGCCAGGCTGGCTGCCGCCAGCCACCGGCACTTCCGCTCCGGCTCGTGCAACGCGCACCAGAGCGCCCCCAGCGCCAGCATCGTCAGCATATACCCGCAACTGATCGACACTTCATGAACCTCAGATCGCGGGAACATCACCGGCAGGAGTGTCGCCAAGCCGAGTGCCAACGCGCAGGCCGCCACCACCCCGACGCCCACTTCGGCAAAGTAGCGCCGCCACAGCCCGCGCAGCAAACCCACGCTGACCAGAAACCCTATCGCGCAAAAGATCGCCACGGCTTGTCTGTGGAAAAGATAGTGGCCGGTTAGTGCGGCGAACGGCCAGAACAAGATCAAGGCTGGTGTAATCCCGAAGTAGAGGTAAAACCTGCCCTTGTAGTAGCTCAGGTCGTACGTCCCGTAGGACGCAGACCGATAGGGAGCATTGGCGGCCGGATCGTAGGGGTCGGCTAGCCGCGCGAGTCCGGGCGGCACCTCTTTCTTCAGACTGAGTTGGCCGGCGCGGAAACCTTGCACCAATAAATTGTAGTAAGCGTCAACTGCGTTTCCCAACACGCCCCAGTGGGCCGTGTACGCGTAAACTCCGACGACCAGCGCGCACACTGCGCCCAAGACTCCGCGCTGAATCCACCGGGACTTTCCTCCAGATGTGTTGGCCTCCCAGCGATCTGGTCTGTTGTCGATCATCTTTGGCCTGAGTCCCCGTGCTCCTGCAGTTTCGTGAGCGCCTGTCGAGCCAGTTCCAAGCTGGCGCGCGTCCCGGCATCGTCGGTCTTGAGCCACAACGCCTCGTCCAAGTCCGTCAGCCGATTGGCTGGCTTCGACTGGTTCATGGCCGCAAGTCTAGGAGCGCGGCGGTTTTGCGACAAGCCGCGAATTCGACGCAGCAGGATTCGACGAAAAGGCTATCAATCCAGTGTCGCACGGTTTACCTGCCGACCCAAACGATCCCCAGTCCAAAGTGAAACGGAGGATTGTCGAAGGGTCTCCAACGCGCTACAATGCGCGGGCATGAACCGCCTGCTCTTTGGCGACAACCTGAAGTGGCTGCGGGATCTAACGGAGGACAAATCAGAAAGCAGAGACCTAACCCAGCAGCCCAGCTATGGTCAATTCTTGTGCTATCAGCGAGGCATCAAAAACTTGTCAGCTACAAGACCATTGAACACCTCACTGGAATTACCAGAGCGTTCCTAGGTCCATTCCTTGGCCCGATACAGAAATATTGCATTGACGAAGGCTTACCCCCACTGACCGTAATTTTGGTCGAAGAAGCCACCGGACGGCCTGCTTATGGATTCACTGCCACCAAGAATGTTCTGTCCGCACAAAACCGGGTATTTGTGTTTGACTGGTTCAGCAAAGCTGTGCCTTCACCAGAAGTTTTTGAGAAAATTTCAAATTAGGACACCGCCGCAAATCGGGTCAGCGTCGGAATTCGAGTCTGTTCACCGCCCGCCAATTCAGCTATGATTTGGCCGCGATGAACGACGGAAGCCCTGAATCCCTCTCCGCTATTCCCCGCATCGAGTGGGATTTCGATAACGTGCCCGACTCCGAATTGGTGGCGTGTTGCTGGTGGGAGTACGCGCGCGAGTCGGCTTTCATCGTGGACACGGAGCGGCGTTTCCGGCAGTGGATATTTGACGGCTGTATGCGGGAACACCCCGGCTTTGAAGAAATTGACCGCAACTTGCGGCAGATACATGGCGCGATCCCTTACGAGTCGGACGTGTTTCTTTCTGCTTGGGAGAGCTTTCCCGATCCTTGGCAATCGCAAGGGGAAGACCAGCGCAAGGCGCGGGCGCACATCCGCAGCTACAAAGAAGCCGCGAGCCTTAAGCCGGTTGAGCTTGGGACGTTTTGGAAGGCAAGGGAAATTGCGGAGCGGTGCGAAATGCGAGCGGAAGACCACCTCTGCCGGCAGCAAGAGTGGATACGAAAGAACTTCCGCCCCGATGAAAAGGGCAGATTGGTGTCCATCCCCGGCGCGCCCGGTCCGCCGGAGTTTGTGCCGCCCCGCCCCGGCATTTTCACCGGCGGCACGGGCGAAGCCCTGTTGCTGAGAATCGCATGGAAACATTTCACCAACGATCAAATTGCGGACTACTTCCGCAAGGTGTTGCCGAACTTGCGCCCGCACGCCATGCCGGCACCGGACAGGCGCGGCCACAAACTCAAAGACGTGCGCGCCGATCTCACTTGCTTGGCCGCAATGCGCATATTGAACGCCTACACGCTTACGGAATTGCTTAGCGCAACTCGCGTGCGCGTGCGCGGCGGAAAAGCTGTGCGCGTTCAACTTCTACCGGCAAGCCCCGATTGCGCCCCCGTTTTAGAGTCAAAGCAATTCAGCGACGACCAATGGCTAAATGAACACACATGGTATGAGGCGCGACGCGACGCCTGGAAGACCTACCACCAGCTTTTCCCATTTCTGCCGAAAGATGAAAAGCCCTACCACTGGGGGACTGAAGGCGAGCGGCGCAAGTCCGCGAAGTCCGCCAAGTACCGGTAAACCCCGGCGCATTTGCCGGCCAGTCCGCGAAACATCTTGCCGTTTGCAGGTTCTCACCAATCTTGGCGCACGCTGTAAAGTTGCGCCACTGTGAAAAAGAACACAGAGCGGGGCCCAACGAAACGAGCGGAGAATCCGCTACCGGATTTTTTGTGTCTCGCCAGCAAGGAGCTATCCGTGTGTACCACGCCTGTGGAGGGTAAATCTGTGGCTAAAACTATGAGGCTTATCCCATGACAAGAACCGGCAAAATCGCCCGCCTGCCCCGCGAAATCCGCGAGCAACTCAACCGCCGTCTCGACGACGGCGAAACCGGCAAGACCCTCGTTGGCTGGTTGAATTCGCTGCCCGAAGTCCAGGCCGTCCTGAAAACCGAGTTCGACGAACGCCCCATCAGTAAACAAAATCTCTCCGAATGGAAAACCGGCGGTTACCGCGACTGGGTCCTCCAGCAGGAAACCATCGAGCTTGTCCGACACATGGACGCCGATTCGGATGAGTTGAGTCAGGCCAGCAAAATTCGGTTGACCGATCTTCTGGCGCAACGGTTGGCTGCACGATACGTCCTTGTGGCCCGCAAACTCAATCAGCCGAACGGAGACGGCGAACTCGATCCGAAACTGCTGCGCGAGTTGTGCGGCGACATCGTCGCGCTACGCAAGGGCGACCACAGCGCCGAACGATTGCAACTCGAACGCGAGCGGTTAGAGTTCGACCGCCAACAGTTGCAGCCGCGTTTGGAGAAGATGTTCATGGAATGGGCCCAGCAGCCGGAAAACAAGGCCAGGATTTGCGGACGACTGAGCTACGAGGAAAAGAGGCGGCGCATTGCCGAAATTTTCGGCATCTCGGTGGAGGACATGCCGCATGAACCGGAAGATGAAATATCCTCGGAGACGGTTCCTGACGCCACTCCCGCCGCTCCGACTGAGTCAAACCAAATCAAACCAGATCAAGCCAAATGAAACGGTGGATGAGTTGGAACGCCTGCAACGGATGTCTGATGCGGTGAGTTGATGCATCGACTTTGGCAGCCACAGCATCGTGTTCGGTGGTCCCGGTGGTTGTGTTCGCGACCACCGTCCGGGTTCTGGTGAGTTCGCATGTAGGCATGCCCGTACATGCATACAGGTTCCGAGCCAGCCAGGGCGTAAACCGGGTAACAGAAAGACGCTGCTCTTACCCCACATCCATCATCCGGGCCGGGAGTTCGGGCTTGCGCGTCAACGTCCGTCGGTGAAAAGGACTGTGGAGCAATTTGAGGATGTCGGACGTCTTCATATGGCGGCCGAAGGCGCGCAGCAGTTTCCAGGTTCGGATCGGACGCTTGAAGATTCGGTGGAGAAACAGCAGACCATATCCTTTCGCCCGCAGTCGGTTCACCACCGCACTGGGCAGAGCGGTGGGATCGATATCCGAGCATTTGAACCACTTGTGCCAATCCCGCTCATCGTCGATGATCCCGCGCGCCACGTACTCCTGCCAGAGCGGCGTCCCGCGGTAAGCGCACAGACGATTGAAACAAAAAGTGTCGAGCTCCAACCGGGCGGCAAACAGGAAGCTCTCTGCAATATCCTCTTTGGTTTCGTCGGGCGAGCCGACGACGAAGAATCCGTGGACCCGTTCGATCCCATGGCGTTTCGCTTCCCTGACTGCGTGCTCGACCTGCGCGGGGGTTTGCTTCTTTTTGAGCCGGTCCAGCACTTTCTGCGTGCCTGATTCCACACCAAACGCCAGGGAATTGCAGCCGGCCTCGCGCAGGACGGGCAACTGCTCGATTCCAACCGAATCCACGCGGCCTTCGCAGCCCCAGTGAAACTCCAGCTTGCGTTGAATGATGCCGCGGCAGATTTTGTCAATCCGCTGGCGGTTGATGAGAAAATGGTCATCGGTCAGGTAAATCGAGCGATAGCCCATATCATTCAGCGCCTGCAGTTCTCCCAGGACATGCTCCGGCGAACGGCTCCGCCACCGGCCCTGCCCGAGGGCCGGAATATCGCAGTAGATGCAGGAATACGGGCAGCCGCGCGACGTTTGCACCGTGCAGAAACTGTCCAACGAAAGCACCGCCGGAACATCCAGCGGCAGGGATTCGATGTAGTCGATCGGCAGACTGGTCCGGTCGGGATATGGAAACCGGTCCAGATCGCAGAGGAGTGGACGCGGGGCGTTCTGAACGATTCTTTCTCCCTCACGCCAGACCAAGCCCGCCACGGAACCCGGATCATCGAGGTGGTCCAGATAATCCGGCAGCAACTCCTCGCCTTCACCGACTCCCACGCAGTCGATGTCCGGGCAATCCCCGAGAATGCGATCCGCATTCAAGGTGGCGAATGGTCCGCCCACGACGATCGGGATCTTCGGGGCCTCGGCCTTGATTCGCCGGGCCATGCTTTTGGCGGCCGGGTAAGTGGTGGTCGATAGAAACGAGAGCGCCATCACGTCGGGTGGCTCTTGGGCAACCGCCCGGGCGATGTGCTCCGCCTTCATCTGCGGGTGGCACGTGTCAAACATCCGCACCCGGTGTCCCCGTTGGCGTAGCACTGGCGCGAGCGTCTGGATACCCAGGGGCGGAAACGCCATCACTTTGACCCGCCCATTATCAGACATTGACCGGGTCAGTTCCTTGGGAAGCACCCGGCAGAAGTTGTCGTCGCCTACGTAAACAAGGAACGTATTCATCCTACATTTCCCATGCTACCTACGCCCCGCGACTGTCGCCGAGCATTCGCTCGAACGAGCACTCATAATATCACCTTTAACAGTGCCCACAAGCCGAGCCTGAGCCTTTGCCTTCGCTCCAAGATGGCATCAGCATCGCCCTCTTCGTACTAAGCCGTACGCTCAGGAACGAATCTCAATTATACCTGTGTATCCAGCCGGATACGTTACGCGCTCTCGCCTCGGCCGGATACGAAGAATCTCCTCTGCGCTGATTCTTGCCCGACGGGAAAGAAAACTACCAAAGCCGACGCGCCACTCCCCGGCCACGCGCCGTTCACGGGATCGGCGACTCAAACTGATATCGGCCCGAGCCGACGCGGAACACAGTCGCGCCGTCTTCCGAGCGCAAGGGCGAGACTCCGCGCGAGCGCGCGGCCGGCGTGCCGCCCTCGGTGATCTGGTCGGCTGCGCTCGCCGGCACATAGACCGTCGCCGTGGTGTTCGGTGGCACGGTCACGTTTAGGCGGAAGCGCCCGCCGTCGACACGCCACGCGCTCTCGATGCGCCCGGCAGCCGACTCGTAGGCGGCCCGCGCGTGCGTCAGTCCCGCTGCAACGGCCGGGTGGATCACGATCTTGCGGTAACCGGGGCCATCGGTGTCGATGCCCGCCACCTGTCGGTAGAGGTATTCACCCACCGAGCCGAAAGCATAATGGTTGAACGAGTTCATTGCGATCGTCTGGAAACCTTTCTCGGGCGTCCAGCCGTCCCAGCGTTCCCAGACCGTCGTGGCGCCATTTTTCACCGGAAACAGCCACGACGGATAGGTTTCCTGCAAGAGCACCCGATACGCCGCATCGTCGCGGCCGGCGAGGTGCAGCCCCGGCAGGAGCCGCGGTGTGCCGATGAAACCGGTGGCGAGATGCCAGTCGCGTTTCTGCAGTTCTTCGACGAACTTCTCCGCGACCTTCGCCTTCATCTCCGCCGGCACCAAATCCATCGTGAAGGCGAGCGCATAGCCGGTCTGACCGCTGTCCTTGATGGCCCCGTCGGGCAGGATGAAGTCGCGTTGAAATGATGCCTTCGCCTCCTCGCTCTGCGCCCGATAGCGTGCCGCATCGTCCGCGCGGCCGATGGCCGCCGCCATCTCCGCCATGAGCGCGGAGAGGTGCGCGAAGTAGGCGCGCTGGATCACTTCAGGGTTGGCGCCGCCTCCGAGGTTGAGGTGATCGCCGAGCGCGCGCAGCATGAGTCCGCCGTCCTTCCGGCCGCCGCCCAGCCACGCGAGGTAGCGGGCCAGCGCGTCGAAGTTGCGTTCCACGATCCGCGTGTCGCCGTAGACGCGATAAACCGTGTGCACGCACCGGATCGCCGCGTCGCCTCCCCACCCGGCCGAGGCCCAAAGCGTGCTGAACTTCGGCGCGACGTTGGCCACCGCGCCCGAAGGCAGTTGCGAATCGCGCACGAGAGTCGTCAGCCACCGCGTGAAGAAGGCCGCGACGTCGGCGTTGTAGGCCGCCGTACCGACGAAGAACTGCGCGTCGCCGCTCCAGCCGGCGCGTTCGTCGCGCTGCGGGCAATCCGTGGGCACTTCGAGGAAGTTGTCGCGCTGGCTCCATGCGATGTTCCGGACCAGTTGGTTCACGAGCGGACTCGAACACGCGAACTCGCCCGTGCGTTCCATCGCCGAACCAACGACAATGCCTGTTACCGCCTCGGGCCCGGGTTTCACGTCGAGTCCGGTCACTTCGACATAGCGAAAACCGTGAAACGTGAAGAACGGCTCCAACGTCTCGACGCCGCCGCCGCACAGAAAGTAGACGTCGGTCGCATTCGCCCCGCGGAGGTTGGAGGTGTAGAGCGTGCCGTTGGGGTTCAGCATCTCGCCGTGGCGCACCATGATCTTCTGGCCGGCGCGGCCGTGTATCTTCAGCCGCACCCAGCCGGTGATGTTCTGTCCGAGATCGAAAGTCCACGCGCCCGGCCGCGGCTCTGTGACGGTGCGCGCCGGGAGCTCCTCGGCGATCCGCGCGGGCTCGGCATTGGCCGCCTCGACGGTGAACACCGGCGGCTTCTGCGGGTCGAGCAGACGCAGCCCGGTGGCGACCGGCTTCCACGCGGACGCGTCCAAACCCGGTTGTGTCCAGTCGTCGCGACGCAGCCGCGCATCGTAGGTGCAGCCCGCCATCAGGTCGGCGGAGCGGATCGGACCGCTCGCGGCGCGCCACGTGCCGTCGCTCGCGATCGTTTCGCGCGTGCCGTCGGCGTAATCGATCTCCAGTTGCGCAAGCAGCCGCGGGTAACCGCCGTAGAAGTAGCGCTGTCCGGTGTAACCCAGCACACTGGCATACCAGCCGTCGCCGAGGATGGCGCCGAGCGCATTGGCCCCGCGGCGCACCTGCGCCGTCACGTCGTAGGTCTGGTATTGCACGCGGGACCGAAACTCCGTCCAACCGGGCGTAAGGTAGTCGCAGCCGACCCGCGCACCGTTCAGTTGCAACTCGTAGACGCCGAGCGCTGTGCTGTACACGGTGGCACGGCGCACCGGCTTGGAGACCGTGAACGTCTTTCGGAGGAACGGCGCGGGTGGCAGAAAATAAGTGAACGTCTGCGGCGGGCCGTTCCACGGATTGCGCCGCTGCGGGTCGACGAACAGTGGCTTCCATTCGCGATCGGCGAAGCCCGGCAGGTTCCAGCCTGCCGGCGCGGTCGTCGCAAACTTCCACGTCGCGTCGATCGGCACGACCTGCATGCTGCCGTCGGCGAACTGCAACTCGACCTCGCCCAGCGCCGCCGGCTGGTAGCCGTCGTATTGCTCGATGGCGAGGCCGACGACGTTTTCGCCCGGTCCGAACCGCGCCGTGAGATCGACCGGTCGCATTTGCTCCCAGCGGGTGACTTTGCCCGCCGGTGTGCCGTTGACAGTGATCGCGCAGACCTGGTCCGGCGAAAGCGCCAGCCCGGCGCGAACCAACTTTCTCTCCGGCGGCAGCGTCAGCACGCCACGGACGAATGCCGCGAGCGGCGCCGTTTTCGACTCATCCAGCGGCGCGTAGGCCCAGCGCTGCCTTTGCAGGCGATTCCGGGCCTCGTCGCTGAGCTCCGTCCCGTCAGTCGGTGCGGGCGTGTCGAATCCAATCCACTGCGCCTGCCAGTCGGCCGGCTGCAACAGGCCCATGCTCCAGCGGGCCGGTGCGCTCCAGTCCGACTCGCGGCCGGCCTCGTCCCACACGCGTGCCTGCCACCAGCATTGCTGGCGCGAACCAAGTGGCTTCCCGTTGTAGACAATCTGCTGCGTTGCGTCAGAGGCGACTTTGCCGGTATCCCACAGGTCGCCGCGGCCGCCCGCGAGAAGTTCGGCCGACGAGGCGACGAGGATCCGATAGGCGGTCTGGCGGACACCGCGGGCGTCGGCCTCCGCCTCCAATCCCCAGCCGAGACGTGGCGCCGGCTCGCCAATGCCCTCAGGATCGACGCGATACTCGCACCGCAAGCGGGTCGGCGTCAGCGCGCCGGATGCGCGCGGCGCGGCAAGACCGACAACGCCGGCCAAGAGAAGGACGATGCGATAAACACATTGATTGTTCATGGGTCAACCGATAGGAAACTGCTCTTGGGAGTCAGGGGAGCCGCTGGAGTGCGGCCCCTGTTCGAATCCGCTTGTTTCCCTCGGTCCAAGTCTTCCGAAGAACAGCCGCCGCTCTAAAACCGTAGCCCTATCCATTTCTTCGCCTTGGTCGTGGTGTATAAGCCCGGTGAGGTCGGTAAGCAACCAAAAAAGGGACCAAAAGAGACGCAACAAACGGAGTTTTGGGGGAGCCTGGTTCTACCTGCTTTGGGCAACAGAAGAGGATTTTGTGATGGTTGCGCGCTCTTCGCCAGCCTCGTAACAAAAAAGCGGACTGCCCCAACCCTGACGCAGTTCTCTTGGGACAGACGGTAAACAGTTGCCAAGCAAGCTTGTACTTCTGATACTTGGCCACAAACTGGAAGGAAGAGATGGCTTTCTCGATGTCCGATGTTCTGTCGGTAACAAAGCTGCGGAAGGCATTCGGCGACACAGTCGCCGTCGACGGCATCTCGTTCGAAGTCGGCCGCGATGAGATCGTCGGGCTCCTGGGTCCCAACGGGGCAGGGAAAACCACAACCATCAACATGATTCTCGGCGTTGTTCAGCCGAGTTCGGGTACCATCCGCGTCGAAGGGGTGGATCTTGCGGCGCACCGTTCGCAGGCACTGGAACGCACAAACTTCGCCGCCGTCTATTCTCCGCTGCCCGGGAATCTCACCGTGTACCAGAATCTGCGCATCTTCGGCCTCATTTACGGGACGGAGGATCTGTCCGAACGGATTGAAGCGTTGCTGAAGCAGTTTGATCTCGGAACGTTTCGAGACAAGAAGTGCGGGGTGCTCTCTTCGGGAGAACAAACGCGGGTCGCTCTTGCCAAAGCAATGCTCAACCATCCGCACCTGCTTCTGCTGGATGAACCGACGGCATCGCTTGATCCCGCGGTCGCGCGCGATATCCGCACCCGGATCCGTGGGTATGCCGCGCAGGGCGCGGGTGGCGTGCTGTGGACCTCGCACAACATGCACGAGGTCCAGGACGTGTGCGACCGTGTGCTCTTCCTCTCGCACGGGAGGATCCTGCTGCAGGGCAACCCGAGGACGTTGCCGGGCGAACACGGCAAGGAGACCCTCGAGGACCTTTTCATCGCCGTGGCGCGCGAGCCACTCACGCTGGAGCGAGCATGAACATGACGTATTTCCGACCCATCGCGGCCATCGTGCTTCGCTATTTCTATCTCCTGCGGGGGAGCCCGGCCCGCCTGTTGCCGTTGTTTGCGTGGGTTGCCGTCGACATCCTGTTGTGGGGCTTCATCACCCGGTATTTGAACACCGTCACCTCGTCCGGCTTGAATTTCGTGTTGTCGCTTCTGGGAGCCGTCCTGCTTTGGGACTTTTTCACCCGCGTCATGCACGGGGTGGCAATGGCGTTCTTTGAGGACGTGTGGTCGCGCAACTTCCTGAACATCTTTGCAACACCGCTCTCTATTTCGCAGTACCTGACCGGTCTGGTGATTACCAGCATCTCGACGAGTCTGATCGGGCTGATCGTGATGCTCGTCCTGGCGACCACGGTGTTCGGCCTGTCTTTTTTCGCTTATGGGGCCATGCTCTTCCCGTTCCTGCTCGTTCTCTTTCTGTTCGGCATCTCACTCGGCATCTTCGGATGCGCCGTGGTGCTCCGGCTCGGGCCGGCATCGGAATGGCTCGTCTGGCCTATTCCCGCGCTCATCTCGCCGTTCGCCGGAGTTTTTTACCCGCTCTCGACGCTCCCACAGTGGATGCGATTTTTCTCGGGCTTGCTGCCGCCAGCGTACGTGTTCGAGGGCATGCGGAAGATCGTCGCGGGAGGCACTGCCTCCGGAACTTCGCTGGCCTGGGGCGGATGTCTGGCCGTGGTGTACATCCTTCTCGCGTGCTGGTTTTTCACGCGCGTCTATCGTCATGCCGAGCGCACCGGCCTCATTGCCCGGTACAGCGCCGAAACGTTGAGCTAGGCTGCCAAATGCGGTAAGAAGCCATTGAAAAGATGAAAAGCATCGACACGATCCGTTTCAGGACGTTCGGAGCAGCGCCACGGTAGGAAATGTCGGATCAAAGATGAGGTGTCGGGACACCATAGGCAATTGGGCAGCAGTGGGGAATTTGATGCATGGGAACTTATAGGCGGGCTGTGAGTGACCAATCAAACAGGAGGAAGAGTTACACTCGCCACCCGGCTCAATAGCAAAGTGCAGCTGCTGGACCGGGCAGAAGATCCAAGCGACCGCATCACGATCACGCCGTTGTCATCCGCGAATCAGGCGAGCCGCCATGATGCCGTTTCCTGTCCCACTTCTCGCCGTTGTGCCTGAGCGGCTGCTTCCCAAAGCGCCACCGTGAGGTCCGCACAATTCGGATTAAGGGCTGCCGAATCGGCTTGTCCGTGTCGATTGTAAGGGGTGATATGATGGCCGCAGGACCTCATCGACGGAGTGTATGACGCGATCGATTCCCCAGACCAAGCGGGACGGCGGGTCGCTTATGCTCTTCATCCAAATACGTCCCTGAAGACAAGAATAAGCGACTTTGGAACGACGAAGCTCCCGAGAGTGATTATTTCTAAAGATTCATGACAATCCTTTGCAGATCGGATATGCTCGTTCGCCATGAATGGGAACAGCGGTCCACGTTCCTTACCTTGGGTGAGACCTTGGTTTGCTCGCAATTTTGTCCGATGGCCCACATCCACCGCTTTTCCAATCTGTTTCGCGC